>Ga0209357_1000696_pt1 | contig 13576 bp, 10 predicted proteins | sample LauGreFBDMM110SD_2_FD_187573 | JGI IMG/M metagenome (GOLD analysis project Ga0209357, IMG submission 187573) | Freshwater lake microbial communities from Lake Michigan, USA - Fa13.BD.MM110.SD (SPAdes) (version 3) | ecosystem: Environmental > Aquatic > Freshwater > Lake | place: Lake Michigan... | reverse complement strand
TTTGCCTAATTTAAAGGCTGGAATTCCATAAGAGATCCCCTGCTTAAGCTCTGGCTCAATCTCTAAAATCATCTTGCGCATGTTTTTTAGCAAGGTTTTCTCAGGCTCTTTTTGAGCTGAAATATATTGATCGATCTCTAACTTACTCAATCTATTCCACCTGCCTATACATTCCTAGGTACATCTGACCTGGCTTAGATCTAGATGGTAGTGGCTTATCTGCCTCTACAAATCCTAACTTCTTATAGGCACTCCTAGCCCTTAAATTCTCTGGCCACACACCCAATCCAATTATTTTCCAATCATTTTCCCGCGATAACTTAATTACCCATTCCATCATTAACTGAGCAACACCTTGGCCACGAAAAGCATCACTTATCCACCAACTAGATAGCCAGCAATCACTATTGCGATCTTTATCTGCTTTATCTACTGCAAGTAATCCAATATCAACACCATCTGCCACTACAAAACACCAGTAGGTGTATTTCAATCGATCCTGCCATTGCGAATCTGAAAATAACAATTCATCCTCATGCTTTGCACCAAATGCATCAGGGGTATCTTTTAAAGCAGCAAGGCGCACGCTTCGAAGTCGTTGTGCGGCTTCAGCGCCAGCTTTTGTGATTTCTATCTGCACGAAATTAACTAGCGGCTAAACAATCGAGATAATGAGTTTGTTTCTTTGGTTGCACCGTATCATCTAGCGTTCCAGAGGCGCTTAAATCATTAATCAAAGATATTCTAAATGTCATAGGTAACTTATGACTTTACAAAGATGCTAAAAAGTCTCAATTGCCTGGACTTACTGTGGACATATTAAAATCTTTAATTACTAAGGCAGGTGCTGACATATTTGCCATATCCCCCGCCCATTCTCTTGGCTGGGTCCATTCATTAGCTCCTGCTGCGCTGATTCGAGAGAGTGCACTTACCGGTGAATCATTCCAGCGGAAATTATTTGTTACTCCTTGCACTTCGCCATCTTTGACAAAGTAAACCCCATCTCTAGTTAGGCCCGTCAGTAAGAGTGAGTTTGGATCTACCATTCTGATATACCAAAGAGTGGTTACCAGCAATCCATTTTTAACCTGTTTTACTAAATCCAAAGTAGAGCCTGTTGCTCCATCTACACTCATAATTAAATTATTACCTAATGGCGTGTAAGCAAGTGAAGTCATCTTTGCACTTGCTCTAGTTTGAACTAAGGATTCAAGCACACCATCTTTGATCCAATCGCAACGTTTTTGCAGTTGTCCGTTATCAAATACTGAGGTGAAAGGGGTGCTCGCGGTGGAGTAGACAAATGCTGCTCCATTTAATTGCGCATTATTTGGGTCGCTAAATAATTGAAGTCCAACATTAGATAATTTCTCACCTACTCGTGTACCTCCTCCTTGCTTAGAAAATACACTTTGGCCCTCAAAAGCTGCTCGAGCCCCTGCAACCCACATCATGTAAACATAAAAATCGGCAACAGATCCTGATGGAAATACCGTGTCATATCTTCCAGCTGGCATATCAATCTTTCTCTCCTGCCAGGCCAGGCGCTGGCGAATATCTTTATCAATATCTGCCACCACTACATTTGAAAAATCATGAGTCTCTACGCCATACCAGGTTGAACGGGTACGAGCATGAGATTTTGCCGTCATCTCTACTCGGCCAATAGGTTGATCACTTCTTAATCGCAAACCACCTTTTGATCCAACCCAAACAGTTTCATGTGTGTGCTCGGCATAACCAAATAATTCAATTGCATCATTTACGGATTTACCCATCATCTGGCCTAAATCTGGTGCAAACTTTTTAAATACCTCTGGACCCGTTGGTTGATGAGGTGACTGCCAATTACCTAATTCAATATTCTGGGCAATTGGTGCGTAATCCTCAGCTGCTCCCGCGGCCTTTGCTGAAGAAACTGCTTGTGCTAACAGTGAGTCAATATCACCTTCATCTACATTGGTTCTAGATACTCCACCAGATGCCATTCCATCTTTTGATTTGATGAAGGCAATTACCGTCACACTTCTTTCTTGAAGAACTCCATTGGTAGTTAAGGTGCTACTTGCCCATCGCAAGTTTGCCTGTGTTTTATCACTAACAATCACAATGCATTCATCCGAGCTTGCCCTAGCTAGGATCTTTTCAACTAAATCTTGAGCTTGGATCATTTGCCCACCTCAGATACAGTGTTCAAAATATTAATTTTGTTAAATACGGCTGCCGGGCAACCATGGCTTACCGCTGCAACTTGGCCAGGTTGAGCCTTACCGCAATTAAAAGCACCCCCTAAGACATAGGTGGAGGGCCCACCTACCTGCTTCATTGCACCCCAAAAATCAGTAGTAGTTGATTGGTATGCCACATCCTTTAATTGTCCGGCTAACTTCCCATTTTTAATTCGATGAAATTGCTGTCCAGTAAATTGGAAGTTATAACGCTGCATATCAATTGACCAGGATTTATCACCTAAAATATAAATACCATCATCTACTGATTCAATTAATTTTTCTAAGGTTGGACCATTTGGGTCAGGTTGAAGTGAAACATTTGGCATACGTTGAATTGGTACATGTCCTGGGGAGTCTGCATAAGCACAGCCATTGCTACGCTCCTGATTTACGACAGCAGATATCCGCCTATCTGTTTGGTAACCAACTAAAACTCCATCTTTTACAATCTGCCATCTCTGCGCAGCAACTCCCTCATCATCAAAGCCAACTGTGCTCAATCCATGTTCAGTTAATCGATCCCCAGTTACATTCATTAACTGCGAGCCATACTTAAGCTTTCCTAGCTTGTCTGGGGTAGCAAAAGAGGTACCTGCGTAATTAGCCTCATAACCAATTGCGCGGTCTAGCTCAGTTGCATGACCAATTGATTCATGAATGGTTAACCAAAGATTTGATGGATGAATCAATAAGTCATACTTACCCGGTTCAACTGATGGGGCGGTAACCTTTTCTGCCAATAATGTTGGCAGCTGGTCAATCTCAGCATCCCAATTCCAAATTGAATTTCCCATCCACTCCCAGCCATAGCCAGCTGGTTGGGCCAAGGTGCGCATTGATTCAAAGCCATGAGCGCCAATTGAGATTGCTTCAATTTGGGTTTGTACTCTTACCCGTTGCTGGGTAGTACTGGTGCCATAAATATCTGCGTAATACTTTTGTTCCTTAACAAAATGCGTGTGTGCGCTAGTGTGATTAACTGATTTACTACTAAGTAATTTATTACTTAAGGAAGCTAGACGATCTTTTTTTTCACTATCGGATACCGCAAATGGATCAATTTCATAGGAAGATACCCATTCTTGATTTGGGTAGGCAGGCTCTTTGGCTAATGAAACAAAATCAGTTGATAATGGCTTTGAAGTCTTTGCCATCTCAACTGCAGTGATAGCCAATTTCTTTGCGAGCTCAATACTTACACCAGGTGCGGATGCAAAGCCCCATGCCCCATTTACGATTACTCGAACACCAATTCCAAAGTTTGTTTCATCTGTTTGAGTCTCAGGCTTAGCATCTCGAAGTGAGAGGAAGCCAGTTCTAGTTCTCTCTATTCGCACATCAGCATGTGAGGCACCTGCAGCTTTAGCTGCTGTGATGGCAGCATTAGAACAATTATCAAGAGGTAGCGCTAAAAAGTCAGCATCTACATTGGTTATCACTTAGCAGCCAGCCTTGCTTCACGGCGCCTCTTTTGTTCTGCTGGATCTGGTACTGGCACAGCAGCAATTAATCGACGGGTGTAATCACTTTTAGCATTCTTTAAAATACTATCTCGATCGCCCTCTTCAACAAGTCGACCCTCCTGCATTACCACAATTCGGTGAGCTAAAATATCTACTACTGCCAAGTCATGGCTGATAAACAAACAGGCAAACTTCAACTTATCTTGAAGCTCTAGAAGTAGATCTAAGAATCTTGCTTGAACTGAAACATCTAACGCTGATGTTGGCTCATCAGCAATTAATAGATCTGGTGTTAGAGCTAAAGCTCTTGCAATTCCAACTCGTTGACGTTGACCACCTGATAACTCATGTGGGAAGCGGTTTCGATAAGATCTTGGCAGCTCAACCTGTTGTAGTAACTCCTCTACTTTATGGTTTAACTCAGCACCCTTTGCAAGCCCGGCCAGCAGTATTGGTTCACCAATTGATTCACCAATTGGCAGACGTGGGTTTAATGAAGAGGCGGGATCTTGGAAGACGATTCCAGTATGACGACGGATTGGGAACAACTCCTTTTGAGTCGCTTTTGAAATATCTTTTCCGACTATTTCTAGCTTTCCAGACCTAATTGGAATTAAACCAATCGCAGCTCGACCAACAGTCGTTTTACCGGAGCCTGACTCACCCACTAAGCCCACAATCTCACCTGGAAATATCTCTAAACTAAAATCCCTTACCGCAACAAACTCTGGAATTCGTCCTCGTTTTGGATAAGCAATAGTTACATCACTTAATTTAATTACCGGCTGCTTTTTGCTATCGATAGCTGTGCGCTGCTTCACCGTACCTAATTTTGGAACTGATTTCAGCAGAGATTGTGTATAAGGATGGGTTGGTTTGTTAAAGATTTGATCAGCAGAACCATGCTCAACTGTTAAACCATCCTTCATAACTAAAATCTCATCCGCCATATCAGCAACGACACCCATGTCATGGGTGATAAGCAAAATTGCAGAGTTTAATTTGGTGCGAAGTCCGCGCATTAGATCAAGAACTTCAGCCTGCACTGTTACATCTAGTGCTGTAGTTGGCTCATCTGCGATCAATAGAGATGGATCACAAGCTAGTGACTGAGCAATCATTGCTCGCTGACGTTGACCACCGGAGAGTTGATGAGGGTACTTATCAAAGGAAAGCTCAGGGTTTGGAATTTCTACCAAGGAAATTAGCTCAACCGCCCGTGCTTTAGCAGCCTTTGGCCCCATATCAAAGTGGGTGCGAAGAGTTTCAACTATTTGAAACCCAATTGTATAAACCGGATTTAATGCAGTCATTGGCTCTTGGAAGATATAGGCAACCTCACGGCCACGGAACTTACGAAGTTGAGATTTTGGAACCCCAATCATTTCGCTGCCTTTAACCCTAACGCTGCCACTCATTCGCGCATTTGAGGCTAATAGATCCATAATTCCCATTGCAGTGGTGGATTTACCAGATCCAGATTCACCCACAATGGCCAAGGTTTTACCTGCTTGAACATCAAAATTCATATCGACTGCAGCTGGATACCAGGCGCCATCAACCCAAAACTCAACAGTGAAATTGCGTACTTGTAGTACTGGATCTGACATTTACGCTACCTGCTTTTCTGATGTGCATGAGAAGATGCTCTGGTGAACAATCCTGAAATTTTTCGCCCTAAAAGTGGTTACATTTTCGCGGGCATGGCCCTTTGGATAGTGGTCACGATGCTCTATCTGCAAATTATTGATTATGGATTTAACTTTGGATTGATCATTGCCAGTATTTGGGGAGCTTGGGTTTGTTCGATCTGCTACCAAATCTTTATCCATCCTAAAGTTGTTTTCTTTGATGAAGGGATTGAAATTGTAAATCCACTTACCCATCACTTGATTGGTTGGCAAGATGTTGAACAGATCGACACTCGTTACACCATGTCGATTAAGACTCATGGTGGAAGTCATGGAAACAAACAAATCTACGCCTTTGCTGCGCCTGCTCCGGGCAGGTATCACAGCAGATCGATTCATCAAAGTGAGTTGCGCGGTTTGAATATTCAAAGCTCTGGCAGCATTCAAGCCGGTCAAACTCCTAGCTCCCACTCTGGAGTTGCCTCTGCCATTGCTAACCAAAAAATAATTGCATTTAAAAGGCTTGATAACCCTCAACTGATTCAATACAGGTATCAATTCAATCAGAAAGCTCTTTGGATTAATCTGATTTTTTTGGTCACAGGTACTCTCCTTTTGATTATTCATAATTAGGCCTTTTCGCTGCGAGATTGCATCTCGCGGGCATTTTCTTTATCTCTTTTGGAAAGCCTGCGCCTCTGACGAGGATCAAAAGCATCTCTTAAACCATCACCAATAAAGTTAACACAAAGTGCGATAGCTATAATAAATAAACCTGGATACCAAAATAACCATGGTCTGGTTGTAAAAGCATCTTGGTAATTTGAAATTAAAAGCCCTAATGAGACATCTGGTGATGTAACACCAAAGCCTAGGAAACTCAGTGCTGTTTCCAGAAGAATTGCGCCTGACATCAACAATGTTACTGAGACGATAATTACTCCAATTGCGTTAGGCAAAATATGCTTGAAGATAATTCGTCGATTTGTTGCACCAGCAACACGAGCGGCGTCAACAAACTCTCGTTCTCGAAGTGATAAAAATTCACCTCTAACTAACCGGGATAATCCAGTCCATGAGAACAGCCCTAGTAGTAAGGCAAGGAAGGCAGCGCCCTTATTGCCAAAATGAAATCCAATTACCGATCCGATGATAATTACTGGAATTGTGATGATAAAGTCAACTAAACGCATTAGGATTGCATCAATCCACCCTCGGAAAAATCCTGCTAACGCACCAACGATTGTTCCAATAGTGGTTGCAATCAACCCAATAATAAACATAACCAAAATGGATCGCTGAGCTCCGCGCATTACCAACGCAAAGTAATCTCGACCGATATTATCTTGACCAAATGGATGCTGGCCTAATTGGACACCATCACCATCTACAAATGGAACGAAATCAATTGTTGGACAACCCAGTGTTCCTTCTGGACAACCTTCGGTTAACAACTCTGGCGTATCTTCAAAACCATAATTCCACCAGCCAGGAATGGTAAACCGTGGATTACGTGGATCTCCAATCCGCCAATCAAGTGCTGTATAAACAATTGCCACCAATGTAGTAAAGAAAACCAGTGCCACCATCGCGGCACGGTGGCGCACAAAGCGCTTTAAAATTATCTGGCCCTGACTTAACCCTTCAGTTTCCTTGTTAAAAATCGCATTTTCATTACCATCAAGTACCTCTTCGCCAGTGTTTAAACCTTTATTTGATTTGCGCGCCATTATTTTCCAGCTCCTACTCTGATGCGAGGATCAAGCACTGAGTAGAGAAGATCAGCTATCAAATTAGCCAAAATAGCTAGCGTTGATAGGAACAGAATTACGCCCATTAATAAGTTCAAATCAAAGGAAACTATTGCTTTATTAAACAAGGTGCCCATTCCATACCATCCAAAAACTTGTTCGGTAATAATCGCACCACCTACAATAGAGACTATATCTGTGACCATAATGGTAGTAATTGGAATCATGGTGTTTCGGAAAGCATGACGCATAATTACAGTTCGCTCAGTTAAACCCTTTGCGCGAGCAGTCCTTATGTAATCCTGATTTAAAACTTCTAGCAAGGTTCCGCGTGAGAATCTAACATATCCAGCAAATGAAATTAATGTCAGCGCAATAGTTGGCAAAATCATATGCAAAACAATATCTAGAGATCTTACCCAAAAGGGAACCTCAAACAACCAGGCTGTACTCTGACCAAAAGTAGAAATTGGCCGATAATTAATATCATCACTTTCAAGATATGGTCGCCAAGCCTGTGTTAACTTGTCGACAACTATTAGTAAACCAATAATTACTACTAAAATAATGTTAGTCCGAATTATTGGTCCTCGATCAATTCGATTAAATATCACTGACCCCAGCAGAGCTACTCCGATTAATACAACAAACATCAGCAATAAACCAACTCTAGGTCGGTTTGAATCAAGCAAAATTTGTGCGGGGAAATAAAAGATAGATGCAACTACAGCGCAAAACACTGCACTCTTTACCACTAATTTATTCTCCAATCCAACGGATAGATAAGTAACTCCGAAAGCGATACCAACTGCGACAAGTAAAATCACAATAGGACCGAGCGTTGGATTTAAGAACCATTTAGTTGCACTAATGATGGAAAGGAATACTGAATTTACTACAAAAACTCCACTAAATATCAGTAATACTCTCTTTTTTGTTCCACTGAAGATAGCAGCCCAAAAAAATCCCACAATGATGCTGCCAAAAATTATTGCAGGAAGTGAAATCTGAGCTGAAACGAGAAAATCATTAAAATCAATGGCTAAAAATTGCTTCAACAAAACTGCTACCCAAAAAATTGGTAAGGAGTAAAGCAAAAAGGCAAAAAAGGTCATCGAATAATCAAATCTTGAGTACTGGCGAAGTGCTGAGGTAATTCCCAATCCAATTCCTAGAATAATGGCAACAATAGTTGCTACAAATATCAATCTAACAGTGATAGGGAGTGCACCAACGATCTCTGTAAGTACTGGCTGGTTCTCTCTAGTTTGTCCAAAATCTGCTTTGCCAAGAAATACACCTAAAACGCCTCGTAGCCAAATGAAGTATCTAACTGGTGGTGGCAAATCTAAACGTAACTCTCGAGTTAAATTAATGATTAACTGTTCACGGTTTGGTGCAGTACTTGTACGAAGGTCCTCTAAAGGATCAGATGAGATTGCAGCCAAGTTGTAAACGATAAAACTAGAGCCAAAAAGAATCATTACTAGAGCGCCTAGGCGACGTGCAACATAAGCCAGCATCTATATCTCAATCTTCTAGAAATTTAGGCAAACAATATATTAAGTGGCGTTCAAATTTTTTTGAACGCCACTTAATTTACCGCTTATAACTACTTATTACTAAGCAATTACCTCTTAAGACTTAAGGTCTTAATTGGTATATCTCCACTCCCAGTAGTTGTGAACTATCTGTGGTGCTAGTGGGCCTGGCTTGATATTTTGCAGTTTGCCATTTACGCCAACTAGCTCTGGGAATTGAACGATTGGAAGAGATACAGAATTACCCATTAACTCTTTCTCAATAATTATGTATTGTTCCAATCTTTGCTTTGGAGTTAACAAGGTAGCTCCAAGCTTCTTCTCCGCTGCATCTATCTTGGCATTTGAATTTCCAAGGTAGTTTGATTCACAAACTGTGCAGTAGAGAGAGGCCATACCCTTTTGATCAAGAGATCCCTTACCAAATGCGAAGTGCTGAGCATCCCAACCGCTATCGGCTAACTTAGATGACCAACCCTGTACTCCAGGAGCGACAACTTCAAATCCAGCACGCTTTCCGGCTGGTATCACCAACTGCATGATGTCAGCTCGACGAGTGTTATTCGGATTTCCCCAAAGAAGGTTTACTTTTACATCAGTTGCTGAGTGCTTACGCACTAATGCAAGTGCTGCAGCTTCACGGCTTGACTGTGTGCCTTCAGTGAATTTAGAGACTCCGCTAACTGCAGTAATCTCTTTAAACCCTGGCTCGCTTGGAAATATTAATGGTGAATCCAATCGTATTGAACCAGGATTAAGTGGCTTGAAGATCTTTTCAACAATCTCATCTCTTGGATACATCATCAAGAATGCTGTACGAAGATCCTTTGCCTTTTGGCTATCTCCAGCAAATGGGCCGTTGTAGTCAACCGTTGCACCTTGTGCCTTATCAACTCTAAGGTCAATGTGCTCGAAGAATGAGCTACTTCCACCAACAACTTTCGCAGTCGGAATTGCTTTCAACAATGCCACTGAATCAGCAGTTGGTTGCCCAGCGTAAATATCAATCTCCTGGTTTCGCAAAGCCTGTGCTGCTGCAGTTGCATTATCGATGATTCTGAATTGGATGTTTTTGATGCCATTAGTCTTTGGACCGGATGGATTTGTCTTGTGCCTTGGGTTTTCTACCAAAGTAATGGTGCCATTTGGAACCGCAGATCTAAGGAGAAAAGCACCGTTACCAACTAGAAGTAATGGATTGGTTTGAGCGTTAACTTCCTTGATGTTGTAGTCATTTGACCAAACCTTGCCCATGGCTGCCATAAGCTTCTTGTCATATGTTAAGAAAGCTTTTTCAAACTTTGCCTTAGAAGCAAGGTTTGCTGCAGCGTTTTGTGCAGACTTCTTGCCCTCTGCCATCTGAACAAGAGCGTGAACTGGGGATGGTCCTGGAGCGTTAATCTCCCAATCAGGAATTGCTGAATCGTACTCAATTGTTAGTGACATTTTGTCTGCAGACAAGGTTGGCAAATAAACAGCGTGGGTGTCATAAACTCCGCCGTAGCAGCCTGAGTTAAAACCAGGCGCGACATCGGCATCCTTAGGATCTCCTAAGCCTGCACCAAGTGAGTATGAGCTTGAGCAAATCACGTGTGTGAGTAACAAGTCAACTGCAGTAATTGGTGTGCCATCTGACCAGACCTTGCCTGGATTTACTTTGTATTGAACTCTAAATGGCTTTTGGCTAATTATTTTGTAACTGCCAAAGGTTGGATTCTTTACAAGTTTTGGCGAAGCGTCATACCAGTAAAATCCAAAGCCTTGTAGGTAACTTACATCGGTATTGATTGTTAGATTCATTTCCGATACTGAAGGGTTTAAGCCAGTCAGTGCGTTGGAGGTAACAATTACAACTGTGGAACGGGTTGCTGCGTTTGCTGGTAATAATGCTCCAGCAACTAGGCCCGCAGCCGCAGTGGCAACAAGTGCTACCTTAGACATACGATTAAATTTCATTTACTCTCCTAGGGTTAGGTCAAGAGGGTATGGAATGAGAAGTCGACTAATCCCACACCACACTCCTTGAATTACCTTGAATTCTGCCCTATTTTCGGGGTTTTACACAACCCCACCCAGGGGTGAGGGTTACTTGGCAGCCCTGCGGGCCGCTTCAATCTTTGCTGTGGTTAATCTGGGAGCGGCAAAGAAAAATAGCAACAGGCCAGCTACTGAGACTAATAAATATGGCAGGCGCAGCGCAAACTCCCGATCACCGGTTAGTTCAAACAGATCCACCATTGCCCCTCCAATTAAGGTTCCAATTGGAAGACTGCCCCAAGCAAAAAAACGATAAACACTATTTACTCTTCCCAATAAATGAGTCGGAATAATACTTTGCCGTAACGAAACTGTTATAACATTCCACAGAACTGCAAAGCAGGTTCCGATAGCGGTAAGTGCCCAAAACAGTTGCCATGATGAGCTTAAACCAATTATCAGAGTTATTAATGGAGCACTTAGCAGAGTCAGATAAAGGGAAGGACCACTACCAAATCTTGCTGAGATTTTGGGGCCAAGAATTCCACCAACTGTGCCACCAACAGCACCTGCTGTTCCTAAGATTGCGAAGATAAATACTGAAGTATCTAGTATCTCTTGGGCAAACAAAATAAATGTGGCAGCAGTTATCGCTCCTAAGCCATTTAGGCATCCTAAAATAATAGCCATTGGTCGAAGTAGTTCATGTTTCCAGAGCCAAGAAAAACCCTCTTTGATCTCAGCTTTAAAGTTAATTGGTTTCTTATCTGTCACTTCCTTTATGGGCCGAGCTACCGATGCCAAGGTGGCAACTAGAGCAGCTGAAACAAAGAAGGTCAGAGTGTCAAAATAGAAAGGCAAAAAGATAAAGATTCCAATCAAAAAACTACCCAGTGGTGGTCCGATAAAACTATTAGTTACAAACTCAACCGACCAGAGCTTGCCATTGGCATTTTCAAGTTGATCTTCCTCAACAACCTCTGGCAAAAAGGTTTGCGCAGAGTTATCTCGTAATACCTCTGCGCAACCAAATAAGAGTGCGGTAACAATTAAAACGGTATATAAAAACCAGTTTGTCTGCAGATTTACTGAAGTGGCAATTGAGTCCAGCGCCGGCAGATTACCAGCCTGCGCAGTGACCGCAATTGCAACTAGAAAGGCAAGTGCTGCTCTGGTTATATCCATAGCGATGATTATTTTTCGGCGATCAAAACGATCGGTGATTACACCTGCAGGTAGAGTAAATATCAACCAAGGCAGCCGGCTAGCAACGGCAACTGTTGCAATCAAAAGTGGTGATCTAGTTACCGCTGAGGCTAACCAAGGGTATGCAACCTGAGAAACACCATCACCTAAATTGCTAACACCATGGGCAAACCAAAGCCGCCAATAATTTTTCCCTAGTGGCTTTGTATTGCTTTTTTTCCTCTTTTTAAACACCTCACCACATTACCAAAAAAATGGGCTTACTTTTTCTCAACATTTAAAGTTGATCCTATGCTTAACATAAATTTGAGTGAGAAAAGCGCAATAACTGTTGCGATAGAGCCACCAACGCAAAGTGGGGTTCGCAGTCCAGTAGTTGCCAGTAAACCACCCATTACAGATCCAATTGGCATCATCCCCCAAACCAAGGTTCGACGGGTGCCATGAATCCGGCCATAGATCTCATTTGGAATCACACTTTGATAGGTAGACATTAACAATATGTTCCATTGCGAGATGGTGAATGCTCCAAATGCTGCCAGTCCAACAAATGAGTAGATGTTTGGTGAAAATCCCTGGAGCAAGAGCAGTAGCGAGCTAGAGAAAATACCAAAGGTCATAACGCGGGCTCTGCCAAATCTCTTTGATGCATGTGGTGCAACAACTGCACCTACCAAGCCACCAATGCCTTGAATAGTTAAAACCAAGCCAAATAATGGCTCGGGAAGATTAAGTTCGCGAACCATAAAGAGCACAATTGTCGCTGTTCCCATTGAGTAGCAAACTCCTATTAAAGAGGTGGTTAAAACCAATCGCCTTAGTAATTTGTGATTGTATAAATATGAGATGCCAAACTTCATATCAGATACAAAATGTTTTTGTTCGGCTTTTTTCTCCTCTTTTCTCACATCTTGCAGAAAATGTATTGGCATTGATAGGGCCAAAATTGCTGAAACGATGTAACCAACACTGTTAAAGAAAAATGGGATGTATATGGCAAGGGAGTAGAGAAATCCACTTAATGGTGCGCCAATAAAGCCTTGCACCACAGTCTCGGATATTTGCAATCTGGAGTTTGCCTTTTCAAAATGCTTCTCCTCAAGAATCTGAGGGATTAAAGATTGCGCTGTGGTGTCAGATGCCACCTCACAGCTGCCAATGATGAATGCTGCCAGTATCAAGAAATGAATAGTTACTAAATCTGCAGCTATTGTGAAGGCTAGAACTCCTACCACCGCACTCCTCAGTAGGTTGGTGCCAGCTAAAATATATCTTCGATCTAATCTATCTACTAAAGCACCAATTGGAATGGCAAACAAAAGCCAAGGTAGCATAACCATCGCACCCAATAATGAGATCAAAACTGTGTTATCAGTTAAGGTAATTGCAAGTAATGGTGCTGCAGCGAGTAGAACGCCATCAGATAGATTTGAAACTAAGCTCGCTGACCACAACCTGTTAAATGCTTTGCCCATTCAATAACTCTATCTGCTACAGGCTTAAACCTCTAAAAAGATTAAGAGCACGGGTTGAAAACTTAGGGTGATATCAAGATCCATTCTTCGCTACGGCTTTGAATAAAAATAAACTAATTAATGCACTAAGTCGAAGTGGTAACCTGGATTGCCACAAACTTACCTGCTAAATAACTTGCTAAATAGACTCACTTTTTTTACAGCTTTCTCATGCCCCTGACAACGATCAGCGAGAGCGATTCCAGCAAGTGCTTCCTCTATATGTTCACCACACCCAGACCAAGTTGGTTTCTTGCAC
>Ga0209357_1000694_pt1 | contig 13578 bp, 9 predicted proteins | sample LauGreFBDMM110SD_2_FD_187573 | JGI IMG/M metagenome (GOLD analysis project Ga0209357, IMG submission 187573) | Freshwater lake microbial communities from Lake Michigan, USA - Fa13.BD.MM110.SD (SPAdes) (version 3) | ecosystem: Environmental > Aquatic > Freshwater > Lake | place: Lake Michigan, USA... | reverse complement strand
CGCCCAAAACGGCTTTGAGCGAGCCAGCATTGCAGAAATTGCCAAAGCGGCGAATGTGGCCAAGCCGCTCATCCACTACCACTTTGCCAGCAAGGAAGTGTTGTGGCAATCGGCGGTCAGCGATGCACAAGCAGCCTTAATGGCAGAGACCATGCTTTTTCAAGAACGCTTGTCACACCTGAACCCCATGCAATCGATTGAATTCATTTCCGAAAAAATGGTCGAGTTTGCTGCAAGCCATCCGCAACTGGTGCGCATCGTGGTGGATGAAACAGGCAAAGGCGGCAGCCGAGCGGAGTGGCTTTTTGAGCATTTCTTGCTGCCCAGCTACGCCCTTGGCCAACACATCATTGACCGAATCAGCAAAGAGTTAAAGCTTGGCAGCGCCAAGCCCAAAGCAGAGCATTTGCTTCCGGTGATGCTGGGGGTGATGTACTTTCCTTTTCTGGAAGCCGAAATCATCCGAAGGGCTTACGGTAAAGATGTTTATTCGAAAACTTATATCAAAAGGCACGGAAAAATCATGTTCAAGGTCTTGGAAACTTTTTTCAAGATCAACTGAGCAAATCATAGGAAGCGCTGATGGAAACCTTTTGGATTTGGATTTTGCTGCTGGTCGTCTTGTCGCCACTGATTCTTTGTGTGTTGATATTGAATCCGCAAAGAAAGGTCCGCATCATTCACTCCGTGTCTGGGATTGCCAAAAGCGGCTATGTGGGATTCAGCTGGACTTACCTTGTGTTCGGTTGGTTCGTGCCGGTGATTCGCGGTGAGTTGGGTGTGGGGGTTTTGCATTTGGTCATTACCTTTGTGTCGTTTGGTTTGTCGCAACTGATATTTCCCTTTTTATACAACCGCCAATACATGAACCGCATGCTCACCGCGGGTTGGGCGCTTGACACCAACGACCCGCATTACGATATTGCCAAAGAAAAACTCGATATCGTTAGTTAATATTCTTTTAACTTTTTGAAAGTCATTCATGCAACGCAGAAACTTTCTCTCCACCACCGCCTTGGGTGCGGGTGTTGCGGCCCTCAGTGCACCAGCGCGTGCACAATCCTCCAAGCCCGAAATTCGTTGGCGCTTGGCGTCCAGCTACCCCAAATCGCTGGACACCATTTACGGCGCTGTCGACATGATGACCAAGCGCGTGGCCGAACTGACCGAGGGTAAATTCAAAATCAGCTTGCATGCCGCCGGTGAGTTGTTGCCGCCGCTACAAGTACTTGACGGCGTGCAAAACGGCACCGTCGAAGCGGGACACAGTGCCAGCTATTTTTATATTGGCAAAGACCCGGCGTTTGGCTTTGGCACCGCCCTGCCCTTTGGTCTCAACACCCGTGGTCAAAACGCTTGGCTGTATGTAGGTGGCGGCATCGAGCTGCTCAATGAGTTCTACAGCAACTACGGCGTGATCAACATGCCTGTTGGCAATACCGGCGCGCAAATGGCGGGCTGGTACCGCAAAGAAATCAAAAGCGTGGCTGATTTCAAAGGTTTGAAATTTCGGGTGGGTGGCTTGGCAGGCAAAGTACTGACCAAGCTGGGGGTGGTGCCTCAGCAACTCGCGCCTGGCGACTTGTATGCTGCGCTGGAAAAAGGCGTAATAGATGCCGCCGAATTTGTCGGCCCCGCAGACGACGAACACCTGAGCTTGCACAAGGTGGCCAAATACTATTACTACCCGGGATGGTGGGAAGGTTCGGCCACGCTGTCGCTGTTCATCAACCAAAAAGCTTTCGATGCCTTGCCCAAGGACTACAAAGCTGCTTTGAGGGTGGCATCTGCCGAAGCCAACCAATGGTCGACTGCCAAATACGATGTTGCCAACCCAGCGGCGCTGCGCAGGCTTATTTCGGGTGGTGCGCAGTTGCGTAAGTTTTCACCCGATTTACTGAATGCTTGCTACAAGGCGGCCAACGAGTTTTATACCGAACTCAACGATACCCATCCGACGTTTAAAAAAATCTACACGCCTTGGGCGAAGTTCCGTGACGAGCATGTGTTGTGGTCACAGTTTTGTGAAATGCCCTTCGATTCGTTCATGTCCAGCATACGCAAAACCTAAGGCACTCGGTGGCGCCAGTAGCGGCGCTGCACATCGCGCTCGCAAACCACTTGTGTGGGAGCGTCACTGCGCCAATGCATAGCACCGCAGCGGGGCGAGTCCCACACGGGTATACCTTTGTCTGCATAGCGCTGCATCACCACGGGTGCAGGGTGGCCATAGCGGTTGCGGTACCCCGCTTGTACCCAAGCAATACGCGGTTGAACGGCATCTAAAAACGCTTGGGTAGACGAGGTTTTGCTGCCGTGGTGCGGCACCAGCAGGACATCCGCACGCAAATCATCCCCCATGCGTTCCAGCAAAGCTTGTTCTTGAAATGCCTCGATATCCGCCGTCAACAAAACCGTTTGACCTTGGGCATGAACACGCAGCACACAGCTGCGGGCGTTGGGTGACAAGCGCTTGTCGTAGTCGCTGGCCAAGGGATGAATGATGTCGAATTGCACGCCATCCCATTGCCAAGATTGGCCTGCGGCGCAACGGGTCATCGCCAAGGTGTTTCCCAGCCAATGCTCTGCAGTGATGGAGCTGAGAATTTGCGCCTGAGGCTGATTCGCATGAACCGCCAGTGCGCCACCGGTGTGATCGGCGTCTTGGTGACTGAGCAGCAACATATCTAATCGTTCATCCATTCTTTGCAAAAGAGGAAGCCACACGCGTTCGCCCGCATCGCTTTCGCTGCCGTAGCGGGGGCCTGCATCAAACAACAAGCTGTGCTGGGCAGTTCGCACCAACACCGCATTGCCTTGTCCCACATCAGCGGCGAGCAATTCAACTGTCTGTGTGGGCGGGCGAGAAGCAGGCCAAAACAAGGAAGGCAAAAGCAAGAGCAGGCCTGCCGAGCGAAACAAGCCGTGCCAACGCCAGGCCCACATGCCTGCGCCCACCAACCCAGCAGCAGCCACCCACCAAGGCGGGGCGGCGCTGTGCCACACCGCCCAAGACAGTTGCGACAAAGGCTCTAGCACTGCGTGCAACATCTGTGCGGCCCATGCACTGGCCTGCCACAGCGGCGACCACAGCAGGCCGCCAAAGGCCAAGGGCGTGACCACCCAAGTCACCCAAGGAATAGCAAACAAGTTGGCAAACAAACCCACCAAAGACACCTGCTGAAACAAGATGATGCACAGGGGAGCCAAGCACACGCTGATCATCCACTGCTCTTTGCACAAAGACACTGTGTAGCGGCCAAGCCCTTTCAATTTTTGCCACTGCGTGTGGGCAAGAACAGGGTTTGCTGCAGCAGGTGGTGCGTGTGTGGGCTGACCCATGAACAGCATGCCCACCGCCACAAAACTCAACCAAAAACCGGCTTGCATCAAAGCCCATGGGTCAATGAGCAAGACCGCCACCATGGCCAGTAACCACTGGGTATGCAAGGGCCAGCGCACGGCCTGAAGTTGCAAGACACACACGGTTGCCAGCATGGCAATGGTTCTTTGCGAAGGAATTCCCCAGCCACTGAAAACCGCATACACCCAAGCCAGCAATAAACCCCCAACTTGCGCCGCATAAGGGGCTGGCAGGGTCAAACACCAAGAGCGCCCCCCTACATCGCTGTAACGCCAAAGCCTCAGGATCAACCAACGCGCCACCCATGCCCATAGCGTGATGTGCAGGCCCGAGATACTCATCAGGTGCGCCACGCCGGTGGCACGAAACACATCCCAATCGGCGCTGTCCAGCCCGGCCTGATCGCCTACCAATAACGCCGAGACTACCGAAGCCCAACGCTTGTCCCTGACGCTTTGTTGTATGCCATCGCGGGCCATTTGACGCCATACCGCGACATCCCCTTCCTTGGCATAACCCAGCAACACGGGGGGCGCATTGCGCGCGGTGGTTCGCACATAAGCGGTGGCGTGAATACCCTGCTCCCAAAGCCACAACTCCACATCAAAGCCACCTGGGTTGACCAAGCCATGCGGCTGCTTTAAGCGCAAATGCAGGCGCCATATTTGTGCGGCGCGAATGGCGGGCACGTCTTGTAGCTCTGCTTTGTCATCGGCATACCAAGCCAGCTGCAAAGTGGAAGGAATATCGACCTTGGCACCATTGTCAACACGAACGGCCTGCGTCACTTGAAAGCGAAAACGCCAGCCATCAGCCATTCGCTGCGGCAAACTGAGCACCGAGCCGGTGACTTCAATATCTATGCCTTGCAGCTGTGCCGGCAATTGGCCTTGTTGGTAATGCAACGCGCGCCATCCCACACTGGCATGGGCCAAGGCAGCCACGCTGAGTACGGCGCTGGCAAGGCCCAAGTACGTTAGGTGAGGCCGCTGAGTTTGCACGAATGCCGGATGACGCCAGGCCATGTGCACCCCTAGGGCCAGCAAGCTGCAACCCAGCAAAGGCCAGAAGTAGTCTAGGCCACTGCCCAGCTGGGCTTGCTGCAATTGCACAGCATTGCCCAAGACCCAAGCCAACAGCAAGGGACTGAGCCAAGTCAGCCAAGGAGAGGATCTAGCAGACAAACATTCCCTTCAGTCTGTTTTGCAAGCCGCAAAACGCTGAAGAGAAATTTAATTGGCTGAGGCAGTTTGTGTGGGAGCGCAAATCTGTTTTTTCAGAAGTGCGATGTGCGTGCCCGGGCGAATAGCGGTGTCATTGGGACGCCAGTCAGGCTTGTCCACCGTGAACACTTCTTTTCCCTTGCCATTGGGTCGCTCGTAAATACTTTCGGACAGCTTGAGAAAATTATCGGCCTTGCAATTGATGCGATAGCGGGTCAAGATGGACTGGTACTCAGCGCCGCTGTCCAGTTTGATGGAACTGGTCAGGTTGGTGATGGTCCAGACCAAGCGTGAGACATGCTTGTTTTGCACCGAATCTTTGTCCCAACCGTAAAACACCTCATCGTCCTTAGTCAGTTCGTCCCACTCGGCGTGAGCCCAAGGGCTGACCAGTAAAAGTGCCGTACAAGCTAAGCGTGAGAAAGAAAATGGCTTCATAGTGAAAAGATCGACCCTGACATTCAAAACTTGAATCTTAAAACCCCCATTTTTTGCCGTCATTTAAGCACTCTACACTCTGCATACAAGCAAGCACAGGAGATAAACCCCATGGATATTTACCAACACCTTAAAGACCTGCACATTACCTTGCCGCCGCTGACAGCGCCGGTAGCGGCCTATGTGTCGTTTGTGCAGACCGGCAACTTGGTTTTCGTCAGCGGCCATATTGCCAAACAAGACGGCAACCCATGGGTGGGTCAATTGGGCACCAATATGGACACCGCGCTGGGACAAATCGCCGCCCGCTCGGTGGCTATCGACCTGCTGGGCACCTTGCATGTGGCTACCGGTGGCGACTTGCACCGCATCAAGCGCATAGTCAAAGTGATGAGCTTGGTCAACTCCAGCCCCGACTTCACCGAGCATCATTTGGTGACCAATGGCTGCTCAGAGCTATTGGGTCAAGTGTTGGGCGAAGCCGGCACCCACGCACGCAGTGCTTTTGGTGTGGCTCAACTCCCGCGGGGTGCTTGCGTTGAAATAGAGCTCATTGCTGAGCTGAACTAAAGCGCCGCCACAAACGACCGATCAGCAAACCCAGGTCGTCGATATACAAAAAGACCGCAGGAATGACCAGCAGGCTAAGAAAGGTGGAGGTGATCAAGCCGCCAATCACTGCCACCGCCATGGGCGAACGAAAACTCGGGTCTGAACTGCCCCACCCAGCGGCAATAGGCAACATGCCCGCAGCCATGGCAATGGTCGTCATGATGATGGGACGAGCGCGTTTTTGACATGCGTCCATCAAGGCATCTAGACGGGCCATACCACTGTCGCGCTGCGCCACGATCACGTACTCCACCAACAAAATAGAGTTTTTGGTGGCCACGCCCATGAGCATGATCAAACCAATCAGCGAAGGCATGGAAAAGCTTTTGCCGGTTAACAGCAAAGCCACAAAGGCGCCGCCCAGCGACAGCGGCAAGGCAGCCAAAATAGTTATCGGATGCAAGACACTTTTGAACAGCAACACCAAGACCAAGTAAATACACAAAATGCCAGTGAGCATGGCCAGTGCAAAGCTGGAAAATAGCTCGCCCATGATCTCAGCGTCGCCCACTTCCACCAGCCGAACGCCGCTTGGCAAATCGCGAATACTGGGCAACTGCTTAACCAAGTTTTTCGCGTCTCCCAGCGGGGTGCCAGAGAGCTCAACGACAAACACAATATTGCGGGTGCGGTTATAGCGTTCGATCAAAGCAGGTCCACCGCTCAAGCTCAAAGTGGCGACTTCAGCCAACATCACCGGCCCTTTGCTGCCGGGGACATTCAAGCGACCCAACACATCCAAGTCTTGCCGCGCCGAGTCGGCGAGTCTGACCATGATGGGCACTTGGCGTTGCGCCAAATTCAGCTTGGGCAAAGCCGCGTCGTAGTCTCCGACGGTGGCGATACGCAAGGTCTCGCCAATGGCCGCGCTGGTCACACCCAAATCAGCCGCACGCGCAAAGTCGGGGCGAACGGCAATTTCTTGCCTCACCAAACTGGCACTTGAATTGATGGAACCCAAGCCTGGAACAGTGCGCAAATCTCGGACAAACGCAGTGGCTGAGGCTTGCAAAGCCAGCGGATCTTCACCTGTGAGCATCACCAAATATTTTTCACCCGAACCGCCCAAACCCACTTTGGTACGTATGCCAGGAATACTGCCCAAGCGTTCGCGTATGCGTTGTTCGATGACGCCCTTTCTGGGGCGCTCGCCGCGTGGCAGCAACTGTATGGTCAAAGTCGCCAGAGTGGTTTGCGCTGCTGCTTGGGGCATACCAGGGTCGGTGCCCGCAGTCCCACCGCCCACGGTGGTGTAGACGCTTTGAATTTCGGGTAATTGCAGCAACTGTTGGCGCACGACTTCACTGGCTTGAATGCTTTGGCTCAAAGTAGAGCCGGGCGGTAACTCTAGATACACCTGCGTTTGCGAGTTATCGTCAGCTGGAATAAAACCGGTGGGCAACAAAGGAATGAGCATCAGCGAGCCAACAAAAAAACCGCCTGCTGCCAAAGCTGTCCAAAAACGGTGACGCAAACACCAACGCACCATTGTTAAATAGCTGGGCATCCAAAAAGGTTGGACTGCCGCATGCTTGGGTGGTTTGAGCATATAGGCTGACATCATGGGGGTAAGCACCCTTGCCACGACAAGGGAAGCAAACACCGCAAGCGCAGCAGTCCAGCCAAATTGCTTGAAAAACTTGCCCGGCACACCGCTCATGAACGCCGTCGGTAAAAACACAGCTACCAAGGTGAACGTCGTGGCAATGACTGCCAAACCAATTTCGTCGGCGGCTTCCATCGCTGCTTGAAACGGGGTCTTGCCCATATAGAGGTGGCGCTCGATGTTCTCCACCTCGACGATGGCGTCGTCAACCAAAATACCCACCACCAAGGACAGCGCCAACAAAGTGATGACGTTGATAGAAAAGCCCAAGTAGTCCATGGCGATGAATGCCGGAATGACTGAGAGCGGCAATGCCACCGCAGTCACAAAAGTGGCTCTGACATTGCGCAGGAACAACCACACCACCAACACCGCCAACAAAGCGCCTTCATAGAGCAAAATCAAGGAAGCTTGGTACTCTTCTTTGACAGGGGTGACAAAGTCAAAAGCCGTGGTGAAAGCAGTGCCTGGATGGGCTTGCTGCAATTGCGCCAAGGCTTTAAAAACCGCATCCCCCACCTCCACCTCGCTGGTGCCGCGACTGCGTGCCACCTCAAAACCAACCACCGGTTTGCCATTCAAAAAAGCAGAGGAGCGCTGCTCTGCCACCGTGTCTTTGACGCTGGCTATATCGCGCAAACGTATGCGTCTGCCGTTACCCACAGCCAACTCGATATCGGCCAATTCAGCCGCAGAGCCCACATTGGCCAAGGTGCGCATAGACTGCTCAAAGCCCCCCAAATCGGTACGCCCGCCCGAGGTTTCTCCTTGCACTTGGCGCAGCTGTCTGGACACATCGGCCACCGTCAAATGCAAAGCTTGCAAACGTAAAGGGTCTAATGCAATTTCAACTTGTCGATTGACGCCACCCACACGGGTGACCGCGCCCACACCTTTGACAGCGAGCAAGCGACGGGTGACGGTTTGGTCAACAAACCAGCTCAAACCCTCGGCGTCCAAGTCTTTGGCTTCAACAGTGAAAGCCAGTACGGGCCCGCCCGTGAACTCCAGCTTGCGCACCACCGGGTCGAGCAAATCAGGGGGTAAATCGCTGCGCACCCCATTGACCGCCGAGCGCACTTCGTCCAATGCTTCTTGCACCGGCTTTTCAATACGGAATTCGCAGGAAATCAGTACCGTGCCGTCTTGAATTTTGGTGTACAAATTTTTCAAGCCCGACACCGATACCACCGCGTTTTCTATTTTGCGCGCGACCTCGGTCTCCATTTGCACCGGCGCTGCACCGGGCAAAGCGGCGGTAATGACAATGGTGGGCAAATCCAAGTCGGGGAAGTTCTGCACCTTCATATGGTTGAAGGACAGCAAACCGGCAAAGGTGAGCAACACAAACAACACCACCGAGGGCACGGGGTTGCGAATAGACCAAGCGGAGACGTTCATGGCTTGGCTGGAGCAGGTGAGGTGCTGGCAGGCGTATCAGCAACCACCTTGACCAAGTCTCCCGAGGTTAAAAAGCCCGCCCCTTTGACCACCACTTGGGCGTCTGTGGGCAAACCTGAGGTGACCTCCAGCCACTCGCCTTGGCGACGCCCTAAATTGACTTTGTAGAGCTTGACCCGTTGGTCGGCTTGCACCACAAACACCTGAGAAAAACCATCGCGAATCACCACCGACTGTTGCGGCACCAAGGCGGCAGCCGAGGAACCAAACTCGAACTCGCCGCGTGCATACATGCCAGGCTTAAGCGATTGGTTGGCGTTGGAGGGCAAATCAACAAACACCGTGCCGGTACGATTTTGCCCATCCACGGTAGGTGCCACCATGCGCACGGTAGCCAAGATCTGTGCAGAACCCGCGCCTTGTATATTGACTTTTTGCCCGGCTTTGATTTGAAACAACTCCGAGGACACCACCTCAGCACGCCACTCCAAGCGGTTGCCGCGCACCAATCGGAACAACTCGGTACCAAGACCCAACACAGCGCCCACACTGGCACTGCGAGCCGAGATCACACCGTTGTCGGGGGCTTTGACTTGGGTTTGGCGCAAGCGCAATTCATGCACCGCCATATTCGCCATGGCCGACTCGACACGGGCTTTGGCGGTGGCTTCAGCGGTCAAGCTTTGGTTGAATTGTTGGGCGCTGATCACGCCACTGGGTTGCAGGGCGCGAGCACGGTCGGCATTGGCTTGGGCTTCAGCAGCCACCGCTTTGGCTTCATTCAAAGCGGCTTTGGTTTGGTTGATTTCAGCCAATACATTTTCTGTAGAGAACACCGCCAACACCTGTCCGGCCTTGACTTGATCGCCCACATTGACGCGAACCTCGGTGAGACGCAAGCCGCCGATTTCTGCGCCAATGCTGGCCTCTTGCCAGGCGGCAACCGTGCCGTTGGCGCTCAAGCGCTGCGACAAATTTTGGCTTTGGCTGCGTGTCACCGTGACGGTCATGGCCGGTCGGGGTTCACTTGCCTTGCTGGGTGCCGCTTGGCCATGCACGTAGCCCGTGCCAGTGGCCGCAACTACCGCCAAAGACCACAGCATCACTGAGCATTGTTTCAACATACTGCGACTACTTTCTCAATACAAAGTGTTTTATTCAACCCGCAAAACAGCCGTAGGCTTAAAGCCCAGGTCTGCTGTTTTTCCTTTTCGGGCTCTGGCTGCACGTGCATTGTTAAGACTTCTGATTTCCAATGTTTCCTCACGGTCTTTGCCGCCGCGCCCTATACCCACAATGCACACGCTGCGGGTATAGGCGGCAGCACCCGCCAAGCTGTCTTTGTCTTCCAAGTCGATCAGCATCAAGCCGCGGCCACCTTTTTCCATGGCCTTGAGTTCGCTGATGGCAAAAGTCAATATGCGCCCACCCGTAGAGGCACACGCCACATGGGTGGCAATCGGAAGTGGGGTTTCGCCGTTGCCGCCGCCCACCAAGGACGGGCAACACACGGTCTCGCCCTCGCCCAAGCTGATGAAGGCCTTGCCACCTTTGTTGCGAGAAATGAGGTTATCGATACAACACACAAAGCCATAGCCACCCGAGCCACTGAGCAGCAGAGTGAGCGTGCCAGGGCCCGCAAAGTAATGCACCAACTGGGTACCGGCTTCCACATCAACCAAGGTTGTCACTGGCTGGCCGTCACCACGCGCACCAGGCAAGGCCGCTACAGGCACGGAGTACACCCGCCCATTGGAGCCAAACGCAATGAATTGGTCCACGGTGCGGCACTCGAAGGTGTCGTACAGCTCGTCGCCGGCTTTGAAGGCAAAGCCCAGCGGGTCATGGCCGTGGCCGGTGCGCGCACGCACCCAGCCTTTGGCAGACACCACCACAGTGACAGCTTCGTCAATCACTTTCACCTCGGCCACAGCTTTTTTCTCGGCCTGAATAAGTGTGCGGCGTGCATCTGCAAAGGTTTTGGCGTCGGCTTCGATTTCTCTGACCATCAAGCGGCGCAACGAAGTGGCGCTGCCCAAAATATCTTCCAAACGGCCCTGCTCTTCGCGTAACTCTTTCAACTCTTGCTCGATCTTGATGGCTTCCAACCTGGCCAATTGGCGCAAGCGAATATCCAAAATATCGTCGGCTTGGCGCTCGGAGAGTTTGAAGCGCTCGATCAGCGCAGGCTTGGGCTCATCGCTGTGGCGGATGATGCGAATCACCTCGTCGATGTTGAGCAACACCAACTGGCGGCCTTCCAAGATGTGGATGCGCGCCAGCACCTTGTCCAAGCGGAATTGGGAACGGCGCTGTACTGTGGTTTGTCTGAAGGCAATCCACTCTTCCAGCATTTGACGCAGAGTCTTGGGCACGGGTCTGCCGTCCAGTCCGACCATGGTCAGGTTGATGGAGGAAGAGCTTTCCAAACTGGTGTGGGCCAACAAGGTGGTGATGAGTTCTTGCTGCTCAATCGTGCGGGTTTTCGGTTCGAACACCAAGCGTACCGGCGCGTCTTTGCTGGACTCATCACGCACACCATCAAGCACCGCCAGCAGCGTGGTTTTGAGCATGGTTTGCTCTGGGCTCACAGCTTTTTTGCCGGTCTTCACCTTGGGGTTGGTGATCTCTTCAATTTCTTCCAACACCTTTTGGCTGCTGACACCGGGTGGCAACTCGGTCACCACCAACTGCCATTGGCCACGGGCCAGGTCTTCGATGATCCAACGCGCACGCACCTTGAGCGAACCACGGCCTGTGGCGTAGGCGTCAGAAATATCGGCGTCGCTGCTGATGATTTGCCCGCCACCGGGGTAGTCTGGGCCGGGCAAAATTTGCAGCAACTCGGCGTGCGTGAGCTTGGGGTTTTTGATCAATGCCACACATGCATCAGCCACTTCGCGCAAGTTGTGGCTGGGTATTTCTGTGGCCATGCCTACTGCAATACCACTCGCGCCATTCAGCAGTGCAAACGGTAAACGCGCAGGCAACTGCTTGGGCTCTTCGGTGGAGCCGTCGTAGTTGGGCTGAAAGTCCACCGTGCCTTCGTCGATCTCATCGAGCAGCAAACTGGTGATGCGCGCCAAGCGCGCCTCGGTGTAGCGCATGGCAGCCGCACCGTCGCCGTCGCGTGAACCGAAATTGCCTTGGCCATCGATCAGCGGGTAGCGCTGGGAAAAATCTTGCGCCATGCGCACCAGCGCGTCGTATGCTGCGCTGTCGCCGTGCGGGTGGTAGCGGCCCAGCACATCGCCCACCACACGGGCGCTTTTCACAGGCCGAGCGCCCACCGCGTTGTTGGGTCCACCAAAGCCCAGACCCATGCGTGACATGGAATACAAAATGCGCCGCTGCACCGGTTTTTGGCCATCGCACACATCGGGCAAAGCACGACCCTTGACCACGCTCAAGGCGTATTCGAGGTAAGCGCGTTGGGCGTAATGGCCTAAGGCGATGCCGTCGTCGGACTCGGCATCAGAAAGATCGGGGGTCACTGCATCCGTCATCGTTGTTCAACATCCATTTGTTTTTATTCATCTGAGGGTGGCCCTAAGACTGGGCGTTCTCATTCGTTCGGCATTGTATTGAGCAGCGGGTTTGCTGATGGCAGTCCATAAGGTAGCCAATTTTTCGCGATCTCAAACCCCACTCGGCTCACACCCGGGGCCAGCGGATCGGTGCCTTGCCCTTGGTCGATCACCGTGGCGCTGATAGCCCCCGTGTCTTGCATGATGGCACGCAGACCACGGGCCAAATAGGGCGAGGTAGCGCGTGCGGTTTTGATCTCGAGCACATGCAAAGCATCCCCGCGATCAAGCAAGAGATCTGCCTCAGCACCACCCGCCGTGCGCCAAAAATACGGCATGCTGTGCGGATACGCCAAGGCCTCTCGACGCAACAGGTCTTCCATGACAAAAGTCTCCCAACTCGCACCGCGAATCGGGTGACTGTCCAAAGTGTCCAGCGAATCTATGTTCAGCAAGTGGTGTAACAGTCCGGTATCGCGCAAATAGAGTTTGGGGGCTTTTACCAATCGTTTGCCTACATTGCGAAAGTAAGGCGTCAAGCGTCGCAGCAAAAAACTGCGCTCCAGTATGTCCACACAGCGAGCGATGGTGGGCTGCGAATGGCCCAGCGCTGCGGCAAATTGGCTCAAATTGGCAACGCCGCCTTGGGCATGCGCCAACATGGTGAGCAGTTTGCGCATCAGAATCGGGTCAGCGCTCATGCCCATGGCCGGCAAATCGCGCTCCACATAAGTTCGCAAGTAGGCCTCCCACCAATCCCGAAAATGCCCACCCCGCGCTTGAGCCCCCAGCGCATCGGGAAAGCCCCCACACAGCCACAACTGGCGATGGTCGGTGATGGGATGGTCGCCACTTTGGGCCTCCATGACCGTCAATGGTGGCAATTCCAAAATGCCCACACGCCCCGCCAGACTCTCGGCCACTTTTTGCACCAGCGCAGGCTGCGCCGAACCCAGCAACACAAAGCGTCCCATGCGCTGGCGATCTGCGTCAATCGCTCCGCGCAAAGCATCAAACAATGCTGGTAAACGCTGCGCTTCGTCCAACACCAAGCCTGGTGCCTCTTGCCGAGCATCCAGCGCAAAGCGCGGGTCTTGGGCAAACAGCTCACGCGTATTGGGGTCTTCCAAATCGATGTAGCGGTGATCGGCAAATGCCAAACGCGCCAGCGTGGTCTTGCCCACCTGGCGCGCCCCCAAAATCAGCACCGCCGGAAACTGGCGTGCCAAATAGTGGAGTCGTTGTGAACCAAGACGCGCATACATATCGAGAAATTTTAAAGGATAAGTTTAAATCTGCATTATATCTAAGCACAAGCTTTGCAGGTGATGAACAGCGTTTTGCGGGTACATAACCGTGAATTTCAGTAACTCAAGTGCTAAATTTCACGGTTAATTTCACAAAAGG
>Ga0209357_1000693_pt1 | contig 13598 bp, 11 predicted proteins | sample LauGreFBDMM110SD_2_FD_187573 | JGI IMG/M metagenome (GOLD analysis project Ga0209357, IMG submission 187573) | Freshwater lake microbial communities from Lake Michigan, USA - Fa13.BD.MM110.SD (SPAdes) (version 3) | ecosystem: Environmental > Aquatic > Freshwater > Lake | place: Lake Michigan... | reverse complement strand
CATTTGCGTGGTCCTACAGGTGTGCATGAAACCAATATGGGTCACATGGCGCAAATGCTGCCCATGGCTGGCCTGTAATCAACGGACGAACAAGGAGAACTTACTATGCCTCGCGTAAAACGTGGTGTCACGGCCAGAGCCAGACACAAAAAAGTTTTAGCCCTCGCCAAAGGTTTCCGCGGTCGCCGCGGTAACGTCTATCGCATCGCCAAACAAGCGGTGATGAAGGCGGGTCAATATGCCTACCGCGACCGTCGCGCCAAAAAACGCGTGTTCCGTCAATTGTGGATCGCACGTATCAATGCCGCATCGCGTGAATTTGGTTTGACCTACAGCCAATTTGCCAACGGCTTGCGTAAAGCTGCCATTGAAATTGACCGCAAAATGCTTGCCGATTTGGCGGTTCATGACAAAGCAGCCTTTGGACACATCGTCGATCAAGTTAAAGCACGATTAGCTGCCTGAACGGGTTGCGCTACCCATCTCTAGCAGATGGGTGACATCTTGGCCAAGGGATTGAAGTCCAAAATAGCTTCAATCCCTTTTTCATTTCAAACTTGAGACGATATGAACGAGCTAGATACGCTGGTACAGCAAGCCCAAGCCCTTTTTACCCAGTGTGCTTCTGCGGCTGATTTGGAAAATGCCAAGGCTCAGTTCTTGGGTAAATCGGGTCGTATTTCCGAAATGATGAAGGGCTTGTCCCAGCTCGATTTGGAAACCAAAAAGACCCAAGGTGCGGTCATCAATTCGGCCAAGCAGTCGATTGAACAAGCTTTGAATGCCCGCCGACAAGCTTTGGCAGATGAAGAGTTGAATCAACAACTGCAAGCCGAAAAACTTGACGTCAGTTTGCCCAGTGGCTTGCGCACTCAAGGTGGTTTGCATCCGGTTAGTTTGAGTTTGGAGCGCATTGAGTCGATCTTTTCTTCCATGGGTTTTGCAGTTGCCCAAGGGCCTGAAATTGAAACCGACTGGTTCAACTTCACTGCTTTGAACACGCCGCAAGATCACCCAGCTCGTTCCATGCATGACACCTTTTATGTTGAAGGTGGTCATCTTCTGCGAACCCACACCAGTCCCATGCAAATACGCCATGCCATGGCGCATGTACAAGCCCATCAAAAGAGCATCGAGGCGGGTAAGGGAATGCCAGAAATTCGGGTAATTGCCCCTGGGCGCACTTACCGCGTGGACAGTGACGCCACCCACTCACCCATGTTTCACCAATGTGAAGGTTTGTGGATTGGCGAAAACATCAGCTTCAAAGACTTGAAGGTGGTTTTCACCGATTTTTGCAAAACCTTTTTTGAAAACGAAGATTTGGTTCTTCGCTTCAGGCCTAGTTTCTTTCCTTTCACCGAGCCCAGTGCTGAGATTGACATCCAATTTCCAAGTGGCCCCTTGGCGGGACGTTGGTTGGAGGTGGCCGGTTCTGGCCAAGTTCACCCCAATGTGATTCGCAATATGGGTTTAGACCCAGAGCATTACATCGGTTTTGCGTTTGGCATGGGGCCGGATCGCTTAACCATGCTGCGCTACGGCGTGAACGATTTACGCTTGTTTTTCGATGGCGATATTCGTTTCCTCAGCCAATTCCGTTGACATGACCGAGGTATAGCTATGCAGTTTCCAGAATCTTGGTTGCGTGAATTTTGTAACCCCCCTATCAATACTCAGCAACTGGCTGATACCTTGACCATGGCGGGTCTTGAAGTGGAAGAGATGCGCAGTGTTGCCCCTGCATTTAGCAAAGTGGTGGTTGGCTGCATCATTTATGCTGAACAGCACCCCAACGCAGACCGCTTGCGTGTGTGTCAAGTGGATGTGGGGCAGGCTCAACCGCTTTCCATCGTTTGTGGTGCGCCGAATGCCCGTGTGGGAATCAAAGTCCCATGTGCATTGGTGGGTGCGGAGTTGCCAGCAGGTGAGGATGGCAAACCTTTTGTGATCAAGCAGAGTCAGTTGCGTGGTGTGGAAAGCCAAGGGATGTTGTGTTCAGCAAAGGAGTTGCATCTTTCGCAAGAAAGCGCTGGTTTGTTAGAGCTTTCCCTTGAAGCAACCGCAGGCCAAGACATTCGCGAGTATTTGCAACTGGATGACACCTTGTTCACACTCAAGCTCACGCCCAATTTGGCGCATTGCTTGAGTGTTTACGGTATTGCCCGTGAACTTTCCGCGCTGACGGGTGCGCCCTTGCGTCAAACTGAATTCCCCCGCGTCGATGTGCAAACTCAAGAGGTGTTGCCTGTTCGCGTCGAAGCTACCGATTTATGTGGTCGCTTCAGCGGTCGTGTGCTGAAAAACGTTAACCCCAAAGCAAGCACACCTGCTTGGATGGTCGAGCGCTTATCCCGTTGTGGTCAACGCAGTGTCAGTCCCTTGGTCGATATTTCCAACTACGTGATGTTCGAGTTGGGACGCCCCTCGCATATTTTTGATCTCGACAAAATACACGATGGTTTGGTCGTGCGCTGGGGCAAAGCAGGTGAAACCCTCAAGCTATTGAGTGGCAATACGGTGGAGATTGATGACAAAGTGGGCGTTATCGCTGATGCTGCACAGGTGGAGTCGCTTGCAGGCATCATGGGTGGAGACGCTACCGCTGTGTCTGACGACACTCGCCACATTTACATAGAAGCAGCCTTTTGGTGGCCACAGGCAGTGGCAGGACGATCAAGGCGGTTCAATTTTTCCACCGATGCCGGTCATCGTTTTGAGCGTGGCGTTGACCCAGAACATACTGTTGAGCATATAGAACGCATTACCCGCTTGGTACTCGATATTTGTGGCACACCACAAAGCCAAGTCGGGCCAATCGGCGACCATCAACTGAATATGCCGGCTCGCAAGCCTGTCGCCATGCGTGTGGCCAGAGCTAACAAGGTTTTGGGTGTGGATCTGTCTCAGCAGCGAATGGCAGATGCCTTGCGGGGTTTGGGTCTTGCGGTCAGCGAAGCCCTAGGTGTCATTACAGTGACGCCACCGAGTTTCAGGTTTGACATCACAATTGAAGAAGATCTGATTGAAGAAGTCGCCCGTATGGTGGGCTTTGATCAACTACCCTCTACAGCCCCGCTTGCGCCCATCACGCCGCACCTCATTTCCGAGAACCAAAGACACCCATTTGCCCTGCGTCGCAGTCTTGCTGCATTGGGTTACCAAGAAACCATTAACTTCAGTTTTGTCGATGCCGAATGGGAAAAAGATTTAGCAGGCAATGCAGATCCCGTTCAACTGCTTAACCCCATTGCCAGCCATATGAGTGTGATGCGCTCAAGCCTTATCGGATCATTGCTTCAGGTGGTCAAATTCAATGCGGATCGCAAAGCTTCGCGTGTGCGAGTTTTTGAAGTAGGTAGGGTGTTTCATAAAAGCCCTGATACCGAGGACTCTTTGCAATCGGTCAAAGGTTTGGACCAACCCATGATGCTCGCGGGTATGGCTTGGGGGCCTGTCAATGAATTGGCATGGAACGTCGAGAAAAAAAATGCAGATTTCTTCGATGTCAAAGCCGATGTCGAGGCAATATTCGCTCCCCGGCATATTCAATTTGAGGCTGCAGAGCATCCGGCGCTGCACCCAGGCCGCTGCGCTCGCATTTCTTTAGATGGTCTGGTCCTTGGCTGGTTAGGCGAACTCCATCCCAAATGGCGTCAGCAATGGGACTTGTCTCACGCGCCTATGGTCTTTGAATTGCAGTTAGACGCCTTGTTAGAGCGGACAGTGCCTGTGGCAACAGCAGTGCCAAAGTTGCAAGCGGTGGAAAGAGATATTGCGGTGGTTGTGAAAGAAGAAATCAGTCACCATGACTTGATGAACTGTATTCACTCAGCATCTACACAAGGCTTGCTACAAGATGCGGTACTGTTTGATGTTTACCGTCCCGCTAAAGAAGGTGGTAATGTTGCTGTCGGGGAAAAAAGCTTGGCGGTTCGTCTGACCATGCAAAGCACCGATGCAACATTGACCGATACCCAAATTGAGCAGGCGGTTCAAGCCGTGGTGCAACAATTGACCCAACAACTGAACGCTCGTTTGCGTACCTGAAGGAGAAGGCAGAATGGAAATTTCTTTTGAAAGCTTGGAAACACCTGCTTTGACCAAAGCGCAATTGGCTGAACTCTTGTTTGATCAAATTGGTTTAAACAAGCGTGAGTCCAAGGACATGATTGACGCTTTCTTTGATTTGATTTCCCAAAAACTGGTCGATGGTGAAGACGTCAAAATCTCTGGTTTTGGTAACTTCCAAATTCGCACCAAAGCCGCCCGCCCTGGTCGCAATCCACGCACTGGCGAGTCCATTCCTATTGAAGCCCGTCGCGTCGTTACCTTCCATGCCAGCCATAAGCTCAAAGAACATATCCAAGGCAACCCTGGGACATATGCCGAATAAAGTACACATCTGCTTTGTTGCGTTTATATATAGCCACTTAACAGTGGCAAAAACCGCCGGCATATAGATCTTATTTCTCAAGTAATTGACTTTATTTTCGGATTATCGTGCCGATAAGCTTAACTTGGCAGCTTACTTCGTGTAACCTCTGACTTCACTTTTTTAAATGACCGACCCTATGGAGAGTTCTCTCCCTTCCATTCCAGCAAAGCGCTACTTCACCATTGGTGAGGTGAGCGAACTGTGTGGCGTCAAGCCACATGTGCTGCGCTATTGGGAGCAGGAATTCACACAGCTTCGACCCATGAAGCGTCGAGGCAATCGCCGCTACTACCAACACCACGAAGTGTTGATGATTCGACGTATTCGAGACCTCTTGTACGAGCAGGGCTTCACCATCAGCGGAGCTCGCAATAAATTGCAAGAACTGGTTCAGCAAGATCGCGATAAAAAACGTGCAGGTGAGGTCATGCTTCAAGGCTTGGACGACTTAGAGGACAACTTGTCTTTGGATGAAACCCGTATTGAAGACAACTGGCAACTTACCCCAGACGACAATGACTCCAACAAGCTTCAATTGCTGCGTCGTGAATTATTTGAAATACGCGATTTACTGAACTGAAAAGCCTTCTAGCAAGGCTATAATTCTTCCTCTTCGGTGTGTGGCGCAGCCTGGTAGCGCACTTGCATGGGGTGCAAGGGGTCGAAGGTTCGAATCCTTTCACACCGACCATAGGATTCAAAGGGTTAGCCCCTAAAAGGGCTAACCCTTTTGTTTTTTCGCGCAGCACTTACTCGCTGAACAAATCGATGAGTTGTTGCCTGAGCCACATATTGGCCGGATCGCGATGGTATTTGGTATGCCAAAACAATTTGATGGCGATATCTGGAATTTTGAAGGGCAAGGGCGAAGTTTCAAGTTGAAATGGCTTTTCGCATTTTTGGGCGAATCGCTCTGGTACTGTCGCAATCAAATCAGAGCTTCGCAGAATATGACCCACAGCCACAAAGTGGGGAACATGCAGCTGAATATGGCGGTGGATACCCTTGCGCGTGAGCCATTCCCCCACTTCCCCATGTCCTGTGTTGGCAGAAGTGACACCGACATGGGAGAGCGCTTTGTATTGCGTCAAACTGATCGGGTTATTGGCGAGGGGGTGTCCTTGGCGGAACATACACACATAGTGTTGCTTGAACAGGCTGCGTTGAAAAAAACCAGTGGTCAAACTTGGCAACAAACCTACTGCCATGTCCACAAGGCCTGAAGTCATGTCCTCATTCAAATTGCCCGAGGTGTTTCTCAAAGTGCTGATCTTGATGCGCGGTGCTGATTGCGACAATTTTTTCATCAAGGTGGGCATGAAATAAATTTCACCAATGTCTGTCAGACTCAAGGTGAAAGTTCGCTCGCTGGTTAGAGGGTCAAAACTGTTGCGTTGGCTCAGGGCGTTTTGCAGCGCATCCAATGCACTGCTGATGGGTTCTACCAATTGCAGTGCATAAGGGGTTGGCTCCATGCCCCGCGCGGTTCTCACGAACAGTTCATCCTTGAGCATGACCCGCAGGCGTTTTAGTGCGTTACTGACCGCGGGTTGCGACAACCCAAGCTTGTCGGCGGTGCTTGAGACCCGTCGGTCTTTGAGCAGTTGGATAAAGATTACCAACAGGTTGAGATCAAATTGCCGCAGATCCATGGCATGTCCTGTTATTCATGAATCAAATATAACTTATAAGCTTTGTGGTGTTTACTTATAACACTGGTATGTTGACAATCTTCATAACAATCTTTTTGAAGGGCGGCCATGTCTCATGCAAGTGTTTTTCCTCAGGATCCGCAATGGGCAGGTGAGGGCACCAGCCGCATTCCTTTTTGGGCTTACACCCGTGAAGATTTATACAAAAAGGAATTGGACCGTTTTTTTTACAACAACCACTGGTGTTATGTTGGCTTAGAGGCTGAGATTCCCAACCCAGGTGACTTTCGCCGCACTGTTGTAGGGGAGCGCTCGGTCATCATGGTGCGTGACCCCGATGGCAGCATCAATGTGGTCGAAAACGTGTGCGCGCATCGCGGTATGCGCTTTTGCCGAGAACGTCACGGCAATGCCAAAGACTTTCTCTGCCCCTATCACCAGTGGAATTACAGCCTCAAAGGTGATTTGCAAGGTGTGCCTTTTCGCAGAGGGGTCAAGCAAGACGGCAAGGTCAATGGCGGCATGCCCAAAGACTTTAAGCTAGAAGAGCATGGCCTTACCAAACTCAAAGTCGCCACCCGTGGCGGTGTGGTGTTCGCATCTTTTGACCATGAAATTGAATCACTTGAAGCATTTTTAGGCCCGACCATACTGAAGTACTTCGACCGCACCTTCAATGGCCGGCAACTCAAGATCTTGGGTTACCGACGTCAACGCATTCCAGGTAACTGGAAATTGATGCAAGAGAATATCAAAGACCCTTACCACCCAGGCTTGCTGCACACATGGTTTTCTACCTTCGGTCTTTGGCGAGCAGATAACAAGTCAGAACTGAAGATGGACGACCAGTTTCGCCATGCCGCCATGATTTCTACAAGAGGCCAAGGGGGCAACAATGCCGAGGTGGTCGGTGGCGTAGACAGCTTCAAGGACAAGATGACGCTCAACGACACTCGGCTACTCGACATCGTCCCCGAAGCTTGGTGGGGTGGCCCTACGGCGGTGATGACCACGATTTTCCCCAGCCTCATCATTCAGCAGCAGGTCAACAGTGTGTCCACCCGCCATATTCAACCCAGCGGCCACGGGTCCTTTGATTTTGTCTGGACGCATTTTGGGTTTGAAGACGACACCCCAGAGATGCAAGAGCGGCGCTTGATTCAGGCCAATTTGTTTGGGCCTGCAGGTTTTGTGTCTGCAGATGACGGCGAAGTCATTGAATGGTCGCAGCAAGGCTTCGAGCAAAAACCGTCACACCGTACCTTGGTGGAGATGGGTGGTGTTGATATTGGCGATACAGATCACATGGTCACAGAAACCCTGATTCGCGGCATGTACGACTATTGGCGCAAAGTGATGGGGGAATAGCCATGGTGGATTTCAAAACCTATTTCGAATTGCTCAGTCTCTACAGCGACTACGCCATGGTGTGCGATTCCACAGATTGGGAAAAGTGGCCGGATTTTTTTGTGGATGCAGGCACTTACCGTTTGCAACCCAGAGAAAATTTCGAGCAAGGTTTGCCCCTGTGTTTGCTGGCTTTGGAGAGCAAAGCCATGATCCAAGACCGTGTGTACGGTGTGAAAGAAACCCTGTACCACGACCCCTACTACCAGCGTCATATTGTTGGAACGCCGCGCATTCTTTCTGTTGACGAGGGGGGTAAGCGCATCGTCTCCGAGGCCAATTACGCGGTCATTCGAACTAAGTTTGATGGGGACTCCACCATCCTCAGTGCTGGTTACTACCACGATGAAGTGGTTCGCACTGAACAAGGTTTGAAGTTGTTGTCTCGCTTGTGTGTTTATGACAGCGAAATGATTGCCAACTCCATCATTTACCCTATTTAAGGATTGCCCTATGTCGGACCAATGGACAGATGCATATGACTTAGAGTTTTTAGTGCCAGGTGATGTGACTGCTGTCACCGTTGGTGATAAAGAACTGGCTTTGTATGAGGTGGACGGTGAGGTTTATGCCAGTGATAACCGCTGCACCCATGGTGACGCGCTTTTGAGTGACGGGTTTTTGGAGGGGCATCACATCGAATGCCCGTTTCACCAAGGACGCTTTGATGTCTGCACTGGCAAAGCCTTGTGCGCACCCCTGACCGAAGATATTCGCGTGTATCCCGTTCGCATAGAGAACAAACGCATTTTGGTCAAACTTTGACTTCCCAAAGAAAGAACTAACCATGTCAAATGAACTGGGGCGATTGGAAGACTTGCCCAAAGACTATGTACAAGATTTGCGTGATTTGAATTTGGTTCCCCTGTGGCCGAGTTTGCGCGGGGTGTTGCCGCCCAAAATTCCCAATCGCCAAACCCAAGCCACGCATTGGCCCTACCAAACCCTGCGCCCTTTGTTGATGAAGGCAGGTGAACTCACCCCCATCGAAAAAGCAGAACGACGTGTACTGGTGTTGGCCAACCCAGGACACGGGGTGGAGAAGATGCAAGCCAGCGCCGCCATGTATTTGGGTATGCAGTTGCTCATGCCCGGTGAGTGGGCGCCCAGCCACCGACACACACCCAATGCAGTTCGTATGATTGTGGAAGGCGAGGGCGCTTACACCACCGTCGACGGAGAAAAATGCCCTATGAGTCGAGGCGACTTGATCTTGACGCCCACTGGCTTGTGGCATGAGCATGGCCACGATGGCAAAGACCCTGTCATTTGGCTAGATGTGTTGGATTTGCCTTTGGTGTTTTATATGGAAGCTTCGTACCATGTGAATGGCGACAGGCAAACCGTGGTGCCTGGTCGCGGCGACAAGCAGTACGCCCATGGTGGTGTGGTGCCCACCAAGGTGTTCGAGCGCAGCAAAAAAGCCTACCCCATGCTTCGCTATGCATGGACCGACGCCAAAGCAGCTTTACAAGCCTTGGCGGCTGACGATGAGGCGCTGGATCAGGTTCAGGTCACTTACACCAACCCAGAAACAGGAACGGACGCCGAAAATATTTTGGGTTTTTACGCTTTGATGTTGCGTCCTGGCCAAACACTTCGCTTGCCTGCTCGCTCACCTGCGCAGGTGTTCCATGTGATCGAGGGTTCGGTGCAAGTCCAAGTGGTCGACAAGAAATTCAGCATGGTGGCCGCCGACACCTGTTGTGCGCCTGGCTATGAAGCGGTGATCCTTGGTAATTTAGACAAAGACCAAGCCTGTTTTTTGTTTATCGCCGATGAATCTCCCCTGCATCGCAAGCTGGGTGTGTATGAGAACCGTGGTTGATGATATGACTGATTATTTGTTTGCTCCTTCCGCCGTTCAAGCCTTGCCCATTCGCGGCAAAATCGAAATGTTTCCCGTTAACCGCTTGTTTTTTGTTGGCCGAAACTACCACGCCCATGCTCAAGAGATGGGCAAGCCGGTGGACAAATCGCAAGAGCGACCTTTTTACTTCACCAAATCGCCGCAAAGCTTGGTGAACAGTGGCGCAACCATCGCCTATCCCTCAGAGACGAACAACTTCCATTTCGAAATGGAGATGGTGGTGGCGATTGGTGCTGACGGTTTTCGCGTGAGTCAAGAAAACGCACATGAATTGATTTATGGCTATGCCGCCGGTCTTGACATGACGCGCCGCGATTTGCAATTGGTTGCCCGCGATAAAGGCCGTCCCTGGGATCTTGGCAAGGATGTGGAGCATTCATCGGTGTGTTCAGAGATCGTGCCCATGCAGGGCCACATCATTTGCAGTGGTGCCATCGCGCTTGAAGTCAATGGTGCAACCAAACAGTCTTCTGATGTGGACAAGCTCATTTGGAATGTGCGTGAAATCATTGCCGACCTGTCTTTGTTTTATCACTTGCAGCCGGGAGATTTGATCTACACAGGCACACCTGAAGGCGTAGGTCCCGTGGTCTCAGGCGACACCATCACTGGTCGCATCGCTGGTGTAGCTGATATCAGCTTAAAAATAGGTCCAGCTGAATAAGCCCCAACGCTAAGCCCTATTGAGTAGTCGCCAGCGTGATCATTTTCCTGTCTGCAAGGGTTTGCAGCTGCTCGGGCGAAAGCGAGCGTAATTGGTTCATGTCCATGGCTGACACTTGGGTCTGCGTCAAACCAGTGAGCTGATTGGGGTTGAGCATACGCACAACCGTGTTGAGTTGTTGTGGGTTGAGTTGACCGATCTGCTGCGGGCTGATGGACTGCAGCTGGGTGTTGCTCAGAGCGACGAGTTGCGATGGGTTGATGGCTTGGAGCTGAGCGGCGGTGAAGGCTTGGAGCTGGCTGGTGGAGAGGGCGGCAAGTTGTTGGGCATTGATGGCGGACACCTGCGCGTTGTTCAAAGCGTTGAGTTGTGTTTCACCCATGGCTGCGATGGCTTGGGGGGGTAGGACAGCAAACTGGGTGCGGGTGAGGGCTTCGATCTGGGGTTTGGTGAGCAGGCCAAACAAGCTGGGTGTTAGGGCGGTGATCTGGTTGGGTGTCAAGGCTTGCAACTGAGTTGGTGACATGGCGTCAAGCTGGGCGAAGTTCAGGACCGCAACTTGGTTTTCTTGCAGGGCTTGGAGTTGCTTGACTTGCAGGGCAGCAACCTGGGCCGGACTCAAAGAGCCCACCTGCGCTTGGTTCAGCGCCAAGACTTGCTCGGGTCGCAAGGCGCTGATTTGGGCCTTTGTCAGTGCCGCTGTTTGAGCGACCGATAAACCGTTGATTTGCGCTTGGTTCAGGCCTTGCAACTGTGGCACTTTGAGCAAGCTGATTTGCTCAGGCGAGAGCACCGAGAGTTGGGCTGGGCTGAGGGTAGCGAGTTGCAGCGGGTTGAGGTTGCTCACCTGCTCTTGGGTCATGGCTTGGAGTTGCGCTTTGGAGAGGGCCTGCACTTGGGCGCTCTGCAGCGAACTGGTTTGCTGCACCGTCAGGGCTTTGACTTGTTCTGGCGTGAGAGACGCCACCACCGAGGGGCTGAGCAACTGCACCTGTGTGGGTAACAAGGCTTTGAGCTGTGCTGGGGTGAACACCGCGACTTGGCTGGGCTGCAGGTTCTGTACAAACTTGGCGTCCAAGCCTGCCAAGACGCTGGGCGAGACAGAGGCGATTTGCGCGGACGTCAAGCTTTGTAACTGGGTGGGGCTTAAGCCGCTGATTTGCGCCTTGTTCCAAGACTTGATTTGCGCATCGCTTACCAAGCGCAGTTGCTGAGGTGTCAGCACCGTGAGTTTGTCGGGGGTGACTTCGCTGGGGGTCAAAGCGTTCAAGGTCTTGGCGATGGAGAGGTCAGCTGCGGTGATGGGCTGAGGCACCAACAAGGGGTTGTTGAAGGCTTTACGCTGTTCGGGTGTGATCAAGGCGAGTTGATCGATCAACAAGGCTTGTTGCTGTCTGGGGCTGAGCAAGGCGATTTGGTCTGTGCGCAAGGCAGCAAGCTGTTTGTCGCTCAAGGCGGTGAGTTGCAGATTCTGCAGTTCGACGATTTGGGGAGGGGTCAATGCCTGCAGCTGATCGCGTTGCAAGGCAGAGACTTGGCTGGGTAGCAAACCCCGCAGCTGAGAGCGGCTCAGCTGCGCCACCAACTCGGGAGCGATGGCGGCAATTTGCACGCTCGAGAGCGACTGCAGTTGCAGGGGGTTAAGTAAGTTGACATCGGCGACCGCCAGCTTGGTGATTTGCTGGGGGGTCAAGGCCTGTACCTGTTCAGTGGTGAGCGACTTCAAGGCTACACGCAGTTTGTCGTTGCTCAGAGTCGCAACTTGGGTGGGCAGGAGGGTTTGCACCTGCTCGGACTTCAAGCGCTGAATCTGCGCCGAGGTGAGCACGTTCAGCTGGGTGTTGTTAAGCGCTTGCAACTGCTCGCCGGTCAATTCCGTGATCTGGCTGGTTGAGAGCATCTTCATCTGGCTCTCGCTCAAAGCGGCGAGCTGCTGGGGCTTGATGTAAGCGATCTTGCTGCTGACCAACTCTTTGAAGACCGCAGGGGGAAGTTCGGCGATTTGCTGAGGCGTCAAAGCCTTGAACTGGTTGGCAGTCAAGCCCTTCAACTGGCTCTTGTTCAACGAGGTCAGCTGAGCGTTGGTGAGGGTGGCCATTTGGTTGGCGGTCAAGGCCTGCAATTGGCTCTCACGAAGCTTGCTGAGGGTGGTGGGGGTAAGGGCAGTCAGTTGTGAAGTGGTGAGAGAGGCGATTTGCGCTTCGTTCAAGGAGGTCAGCTGCGAGGGGCTTAAAGCCTCGACTTGGCTGAGCTTTAAAGCAGAGACTTGGGTGGGGGTGAGCGAGTTAAGCTGGGTTGAAGAAAGGGCTTGGAGTTGCTCAGGATTTAAGGCGGTGATGTGGGCGGTGCTGAGGGAGCGCAGTTGGCTGGGGCTGAGTAACTGGAACTGCTCGACCGTGAGGCTGGCGACTTGCGTGGGGTTCAAACCAGAGAAGGTGGCCGTGGAGATGGCTTGCAACTGCTCAGGCGACAGTTGGGACATTTGTTTGTTGCTGATGACGGTCAAGTTGGCGTTGCTCAAAGCTGCTGTTCGTGTTGTATTGGCAGCACTCGCAGGGGAGGCGGTGGGCAAGGTGGTGGTTGAAGCAGTTGGTAGGTTGTTGCTGGACTTGTCCAAGGCATCGGAGGTGAGGACGTTCAACTGCTCGGGCGTCATCGAAGCAAACTGATCCACACTCAATTGCGCCAACTGACGGCTGCTTAACGAATCAAGCTGCAAAGGTGTTAATACGCGGATTTGTGCATGACTCAAGGAGGCCATTTGAGCTGGCGTGAGCGACGCGATCATGCTGGGGGCGAAGGTGTTCAACTGCTCGGGCGTCATCGCCGCAAACTGATCCACATTCAATTGCGCCAGCTGTCGACCGCTGAACGCACCCAACTGCAAAGGCGTTAAAAGGCGGATTTGTGCATGACTCAACGAGGCCATTTGAGCTGGCGTGAGCGACGCGATCGTGCTGGGCGTTAACACTGCCAACTGGGCGTTGTTGAGGTTCAGCGGTGTGCGGCTGACATCGGGGTAGTTCATCGCCGCCTTGGTTTTTTCGATTTTTGTGGGCAAGCTGTAGTTGGATGCCAAGTCTCCGTTGCTGCCATTGCGCAAACTCACATTTGTCAGGCTAACGGGGCGGTCTTTGCCCATCGTGGTGGTGTCGAATTCTGCAACGCCCGAGACTGTCAAGGTTTCATTACCTACCAAATCATTCTTATCCAAGGTGAAGATGGGTTTAGCCGCTGTGGTGGTGCCGTCATATTCCTTGTCGGCAACATAAACATTTAACTTCTCAATGGTTTTGGGCTTGATAACTGCAGTGGTTCCTGGAACAGAAGGGACAACATTATTTTTACTTAGGTCGTAATTACCCGCCAAACCGCCGCCAGCGCCATTGGCTAATTTGACATCGTTCAAAGTGGCTGTTCGAGTCCCTGCATTTTTGCTATCAAAAGTGGCGTCGCCCGAGGCATTGACGGTTTCGCCAGACACCAAACCGCTGGTGATTTTGACATTAGGGGTCGCCGAAGTATTGCCGTCATAGGTCTTGTCATTGATCGACATGGTTGCCGTCA
>Ga0209357_1000678_pt1 | contig 13737 bp, 13 predicted proteins | sample LauGreFBDMM110SD_2_FD_187573 | JGI IMG/M metagenome (GOLD analysis project Ga0209357, IMG submission 187573) | Freshwater lake microbial communities from Lake Michigan, USA - Fa13.BD.MM110.SD (SPAdes) (version 3) | ecosystem: Environmental > Aquatic > Freshwater > Lake | place: Lake Michigan... | reverse complement strand
ATCCTGGGGCTGAAGCAGGTCCCAAGGGTTGGGCTGTTCGCCCATTAAAGCGGTACGCGAGCTGGGTTCAGAACGTCGTGAGACAGTTCGGTCCCTATCTTCTACATCCGAAGGAACTTTGAGGAATGCTGTCTTTAGTACGAGAGGACCGAGACGGACGCAGCTCTAGTGTGCCAGTTGTACCGCCAGGTGCATGGCTGGTTAGCTACCTGCGGAAGGGATAAACGCTGAAAGCATCTAAGTGTGAAACCCGTTCCAAGATAAGAGTTCCCATGCGGTTAACGCAGTAAGGCCCGTGGCGAGACCACCACGTTGATAGGCCGGAAGTGGAAGCGCGGCAACGCGCGGAGCTGACCGGTACTAATCGGCCGAGGGCTTGGATTGTGCTCGTGCTTACTCTGAAGTCTTCAACCAGCTGATCGTTGATTCGATCACTGGCCGGACAAAAAGTTTCTGGTGGCCATAGCGTCGGGGACACACCCGTTCCCATCCCGAACACGGAAGTTAAGCCTGAACGCGCCAATGGTACTTGGGGGTAGACCCCCTGGGAGAGTAGGTCGCCGCCAGATTTCTCAGTTGAAAGACCCCCGCGAAAGCGGGGGTCTTTCGCATTTATGGCTTGAACTCGACAAACAGTTGTGATTGTTCAACACGGTCCCTCGTTGCTTGCCGTAGCGTTAGACGGCTATGTCAACAGAAGATAAACCAACCGAAGGCGACGACGTTCGTCGTAAGCGTCCAGCCGGTGGTGTTTCGCGCGGTGGCCCGCGTAAGGAATGGAAGCCCCGTGAAGGCGGCGGCCGCAGTGCTGGCCCGCGTAAGGAATGGAAGCCGCGTGAGGGTGGTGCTCGTGAGGGCGGCCCCCGTAAGGAGTGGAAGCCCCGTGAAGGCGGCGGCCGTAGTGCTGGCCCGCGTCGTGAGGGTGGCCCGCGCAAGGAGTGGAAGCCGCGTGAAGGTGGCGCTCGTGAAGGTGGCCCAAGTCGTGGCCCGCGTCGTGAATGGAAGCCGCGTGAGGGTGGCGCTCGTGAGGGTGGCCCAAGTCGTGGCCCGCGTCGTGAATGGAAGCCGCGTGAAGGTGGCGCTCGCGAAGGTGGTCCGCGTAAAGAGTGGAAGCCGCGTGAGGGTGGTTCGAGTCGTGGAGATAGTCGTGGAGATAGTCGTGGAGATAGTCGCGGTCCGCGCAAAGAATGGAAGCCGCGTGAAGGTGGCGCTCGTGAGGGCGGTCCAAGTCGTGGCCCTCGTCGTGAATGGAAGCCGCGTGAGGGTGCTGGTCGTGATGACCGTGGTCCAAGTCGTGGTCCGCGTCGTGATGACCGTCGTGATGACCGTCGCGAAGACATGCCGCAAACCGAAGCGCAGCGCCGTCGCTCTGAAGTGTTCGCTCGTAAAGGCCCGCGTAAGTACGGCAAGGACAAGCCATTTGGTGACCGTCCAGATCGACAAGAGGAGGTCGTTGACGAAGGCTCAGTGCGTCGCCGTAAGTTCGACACCGATCGTCGCCCGTCGCGCGAGTCGTCACGTGGCGGCGCTCGTGCCAAGCCGCGGGCAGAGCGACGTGATGATGGCCCGATGTTTCCCACTGCGCCAGCCCTGCAAGAGCCACTGGCCGGCGAAGTTCGGCGTGCGGTCGGCGATCGTCGCTACGACTCGGTAAGCAATCAGTTGTCACGAACGTTGGTGGCTTACGATGCCGAGCGTTATCGCGAAGCCTTGTCGGTGCTGACACCAGTTCTTGAAGATCTTTGGTTGATCAGTGATGTGCGGGTTTTGGCCGGCCGACTGGAGTATCGCGCCCAGCGTTGGAAGGCTGCTGCTGAACACTTGGAGTTTGCTCGTGCTAGTGATCGCACGGACATGACCAACATGCCAGTGCTCATTGACTGCTATCGCGGCTTGAAGCGATATGAAACGGTCGATGAACTGTGGAGCGAATTGAAAGAAGCGTCTCCGCATCCGATGATCATGGCCGAAGGTCGGGTCTCGGCTGCCATGTCGTTTGCCGATCGACACGATGTGGCCACCGCCATTCGTATCATGACCCACGGCACCGAGCCACGCCAAGTGCAGTCGCACCACCTACTGGAGTGGTACGTGCTGGGAGATCTTCATGACCGCGCTGGTGACCCTGTGTCGGCCAAACGGTTTTTCGTGAAGGTAGCCAAACAAGACGCCAAGTACTTCGACGTCGAATCCCGTCTTGCCGGGCTCGGCGAATAGTTCTTCAACTTCTCGTAGCTTTCTAACTTTCCACAGCCGATTGGCGCATTGGCGTCACACACCTTCATAACCGCCGTCGGCGGGTCTAGTGAAGGAGTCTTCGTGTCGAAACGAACCACACGCATCGCCCGCGGGGCCAGCAACAAAAAGGAACACTCTACGAACATGGCCTTGGTGCGCGGGGCACTCGTGGCTCAGCCCACGGTGCGCGTCATTGACCGCCACCAACGAGCAACCACGTTCGACTTGGCAACTGTCGTTAACGGACGACGTGTGGTGGTGCCGGTTGTGGCGCTCAACATGGATCTTCCAGTAATCAAAATTGGCGACGAGGTCACCGCGCTGGGCCATGTGCGAAGGCGGTTCTTTCGTGTTGGGCCACGAACGCAAAGTGTTACCGAGCTGCTCGCTGAACACATCGTGCCAGGTGCAAAAACCGTGCGACTCGACAAATTGTTCGCTGTGGCCAGCACTCGCACCCGCGAAGTGCGCACCGCGTCGTTGCGTGATGACGAGTGACGCTTATGCGTCGAGTGGTCGCATCACCAAACCAGTGCGCAACTTGGGGGTGAAAAAAGTCGACTTAGGTGGCATCAACAAGCGTTCGTCGGCGGTACGGCGTATCTCGGCAATGCTCGTTGGGCGAATGAAGATCGCTGCTTCCGCCTGGCCGACGCGCAACATTGCTGACACTTCGTCAAATCCGTGTTGGTACGCCACTTCGTGAGTCGCGGTGCGCAAGGCCGACTCGAGTCGGTCGCTGTCTAGATCACGCAACCCGCTGAAGGCTGCGGCCTTGGGCGTAAGCCACCAACCCGATAGTTGGTCATCCACCAGACACAGCGCCCCGCGTTGTGACATCTCGGCGATGATGCGGGCATCAACAGGCTTGCCGAGTGGCATCACATCAAAAGACGAAGCCAGCACGTGGCGTAATTGCTCGCCGGTGATGTCGCGGTACAAGCGATGGATGGCAGCGATGCTCAGCTGCTGTTCTACCAATTCTCCGACGTAGGTCATCGTGGTGCGTGCGGCGTCAGCTAATGCGGTTTCACTCATCTCGTCGCGGTAGGTGCGCGCTATCGCATAGCGGTGGTGCCCGTCGGCGATGAGCACCGGGGCCGATGCCACCAGTGAAGAGATCGACCGAACTCGCAGCGGGTCATCGACACGCTCCACCCGATGGGTCACGCCGTCGTCATCACGAAATTCACCGAGCAATTCACCGCCAGCCACTAGCGCGTCGGTGAGTTGTTCGCGTAACGACAACCCCCACACCGGCGACATATTGGTGGAAGTGGCGCGAGTGAGATCAAGGCGGTCAGTTTTTGCCTTGGGGGTGGTGCGCTCGTGGGGCAGCACGCCACCAGCACCTTCGTCGACTACTTCCAACGCACCGATGACCCCGACGGTGTTGCGATGTTGGCCGTTGGCGTCAACGAATGACATGCGATACAACGTGAACGATGGTCGCGGGTCGAGAGTGAGCACGCCGCTGGCGCGCCATTCGCGCAACGTTGCTGCAGCAGCTTCGTACGGGCTACTTGCCGCGTCGCTGCTTGCGGGCAGATCGATGGCGACAATGTTGTGCGCATCTCGTGCAGCGAGTGCGGTGCGATCAGCGCCACTCAACACGTCGTAGGGCGGTGCGGTCACCTGCAGTAGGTCTTGCTGTGCCGAATAGCGCAACGCGCGGAACGGGGCAAAGATCGGCATCGTTCCAGAGTGGCAGGTTGTCGCCCCAGATGCCAACTAGCGTCGGGAGAAGAGTGAAAGCGCCGATTCTCTGTGATCTCGACGGTGTGGTGTGGCTCTTGCACCAACCAATTGCGGGTTCAGTTGAGGCCATCGCCCGGTTGCGAGCAGCAGGCCATCGGGTGCTATTTGTGACCAACAACTCGTCGGCAACGGTGAGCACGCAAGAAAATGCCCTGCAAAAAATTGGCATCCCTGCAACAGGCGACGTGTGTACTTCGGCGCAAGCAGCGGCGCTGCTCCTGGCGCCAGGGGAACGCGTGCTCGTCGCAGGTGGCCCAGGCATCGTTGAGGCGGTTGAACAACGCAGTGCCATCGTCGTGGCGCGCACCGACAGCGACATGGGCGATGCTGAGTTTGCTGCCTGTGCCACGGACATCGACACGGTTGTGGTTGGCTATCACGCTTCGTTTGACTATCGGGGGTTGACCCGAGCAACCACACCGATTTTGGCTGGGGCGCGATTGATTGGCACCAATGACGACCCAACGTATCCCACGCCGGCTGGGCTCATCCCTGGTGGTGGCGCAATCTTGGCAGCTGTCGCAACTGCCGGCGGGGTGGTGCCGATCATCGCTGGCAAACCCTGTGCGGCGATGGGTCAACTGGTGCGCGACCGTTTGGCTCTCAACGACTTGAGCGGTGCATGGATGGCTGGCGATCGCGATTCGACAGACGGCGCTTTTGCTCGTCTCATTGGTGCAAAGTTTGGGCTTATGTTGTCAGGGGTCAACGAGCCTGGCAACAACTTGGCGGCACCCACTGGTGTGTTTAACAACCTCGCTGCACTTGCCAACCACGTGTTGAGTGGCGCTGCGGGCGCATAGCGCGTGAAGCAACTGCAACGCATCGACCGCGCGTTGGTGGCAGCTGGGTTGGCGCGCGACACCAGCGAGGCGTTGCAACTCATTGCTCAAGATCGGGTGACGGTGAATGGGGCCCCGGTGTTGAATGCGGCACGACAAGTGCATCCGCGCGATCAGGTTGCTGTGGTGGAGGTGGCGCAGTTTGTGAGCCGTGGTGGTCTCAAGCTTGATGCCGCCCTCGATCACTTTGCGCAACTGGGCGACGCCGTAGTCATAGCCGGTGCGCGTGTGCTGGATGCTGGCGCGTCAACCGGCGGGTTCGTCGACTGCTTGTTGCAGCGTGGCGCGGGTCAGGTGGTGGCGTGTGATGTGGGTCGTGGCTTGTTGCATCCGAAAATCGCTGCCGACCAGCGGGTGGACGTGCGCGACGAACTCAATGCCCGTGACATTGGCGCATCTATTCGTGCTGGGGCCTTTGTCGGTGACTTTGATTTGGTCGTGGCGGATTTGTCGTTTATTTCACTCACGCTGGTTGCCGAAAGCCTCGTAGCGGCCACCCGCACGGCAGGCCAGTTGTTGGTGCTGGTCAAGCCGCAGTTCGAGGCCAGCAAGGCCGAGGTTGACAAAGGTTCCGGGGTGATCATCGACGATGCGATTCGCCAGCGGTGCATTGCAGAGGTGCGGGAAGCGTTCGTGCGCCACGGGGTGCGACCGCGTGGGGAAGTGGAGTCGGCAGTGGCTGGGCCAGCCGGCAATCGTGAGCACTGGCTACGCCTGACGCGCGAATAGCCTGAACCACATGGCCAATGTCATGGTGGTGGCCCACCATACGCGCAGTGAGGTGCCGCCGCTGTTGGGCGAACTACGAGCAGAACTTTCGCGTTCTGGTCATCATCTGTGGATGTGTCGCGCCGATGCCCAAGCGCATGGTTTGGTCGATGTGGCGAGTGACCGAGACGCAGCTGATTCAGATCTCGTCGTGGTCTTAGGTGGCGACGGCACAGTGCTGCGCGCCGTCAGTTTGCTGAATGGTGCGCCCGTGCCAGTGCTGGGGGTCAATGTTGGGGTGTTGGGCTACCTCACTGAAGTGGGCGTCGATGGCGCTGTCAAGGCTGTTGCTGCGGCCCTGAGCGGCCAAGCCGGACGCGACTTCATCATTGATGAGCGAATGCTGTTGCAGGTGACGGTAGCCAAAAAAGACCAACCAAATTTGGTTTGGCGTGCACTCAATGAAGCAGTGTTGGAAAAACAGCAGTCGGGCCACACCGTATGGATTGACGTGGCGGTCAATCACGAATTGTTCGAGCGGTACTCCGCCGACGGCGTGATCGTGGCCACGCCGACTGGCTCCACTGCGTATTCCATGTCGGCGCGTGGGCCAGTCGTGTCACCTCGGCATCGCGCACTGATCGTCACACCCGTGTCGCCGCACATGAACTTTGATCGTTCATTGGTGCTGGGCCCCGATGAGCATCTGCAGATGACCGTTGCGGGTACTCGACCCGTCGATTTGTCGCTTGATGGTCAACGCGTTGCGAGTTTGGCAGCCAGCGATGTGGTGACATTTGCTCCCGACTTGTGTACGGCGCGATTTATTCGATTTGCCGAACCGCAGTTTCACCAAATTCTGCGCTCTAAATTCGGGCTGTCGGAGTAGGCGTGCTCGCAGAACTACACATCGAAAATTTCGGTGTGATTGAGTCGGCCACAATTGTGCTGAAAGACGGTTTGTCGGCACTCACCGGCGAAACAGGTGCTGGCAAGACGATGGTGGTCGAGGCAATCAATTTGTTGATGGGCCAGCGTGCTGACGCATCGGTAGTGCGCCCCGGAGCCGATGAATTGCGTGTCGAAGGCAGGTTCGTAGTAGCTGATGGCACCGAGCGAGTGCTGTGCCGGGTGGTGCCACGCGATGGTCGATCGCGGGCGTATGTTGACGGCCGACTGGCGACGGTCAATCACCTCAGCGAACTGGGGGCAGAACTTGTAGATCTACATGGCCAGCACGAACACCAAAGCCTGTTGACTGCGCCGGCCCAACGGGCCGCACTCGACGCATTTGCCGATATTGATCTGTCGGCGTTGCGTGCAGCGCGGGCACAGGTAACCGAAATCGATGCTGCGCTAGCCACCATGGGTGGCGACGAGCGGGCCCGAGCGCGCGAGATTGATTTGTTGCGATTTCAAGTAGACGAAATTTCTCGGGCCGAATTGAGCGACCCGGATGAGGACGCAGCCCTAGAACGCGGCATCGATTTGCTGCAGGATGCCGAGTCGCATCGCGAATCTTTGGCCACGGCGATTGGTGCACTCACCGATGACGATGGGGCACTCGATCGCATGGGTCATGCGGCGGGGGCGCTGGGGCGTGGTGAAGCAATGCGCGAGCACGTGGAACGCATTCGCGAACTGCAGTCACTCATCGGCGATGCTGCCGACGACATGCGTCGGGTGCTGGAGCAAGTGGATCAAGATCCAACGCGTTTGGCGGCCTTGGTGGAGCGGCGCCAGACGCTGTTTGACCTGCGCCGCAAGTATGGCGACACCGTGGCCACTGTTATTGCCTATGGTCTCGAGACCGCTAGTCGTTTAAGCGAACTTGAGTCGTGGGAAGAGCGAGCCGGTGATTTGGATGCTCGGCGCACCGCGGCGCTTGTGGCATTGCAAAAAGCCGCGGGCAAGGTGCGTCTTGCTCGGCAGGCGGCTGCGCCTGCATTGGCCAAAGCAGTTGAAAAACATCTGGCACAGCTGGCCTTGGGGGCTGCGCGGGTAGAGATCGTCGTCGGTGGTGATGAAACCATCGATTTGGCCGGTGACGAGGTGACGTTTTTGCTTGCTGCGAACCCCGGTAGTGAGCCCGCCCCGCTGGCCAAGGTGGCATCGGGTGGCGAGTTGGCGCGCACCATGTTGGCGCTGCGATTGGTGCTCACCGAGGCACCCAGCACGCTGGTGTTTGACGAAGTTGATGCGGGTATCGGTGGTGATGCAGCAGTGGCAGTAGCCGAAGCATTGGCGGTGCTCGGCGAACGGCATCAAGTCTTGGTGGTAACTCATCTTCCGCAAGTTGCCGCGCGCGCTGCGAATCATGTGGTGGTGATTAAAGAAGTACGCAGAGGCATCACCTTTGCCACGGCACGAACCCTGGTTGAAGATGAGCGAGCCGAAGAGATTGCCCGCATGCTGTCGGGAAGCTTGGCCGTGGAATCAGCCGTGGAACACGCCAAGAATCTGCTGAAAACTCGCCAGAAGTCAACCCCACCCCGCAGGTGACGGTAGGCTGACCTTCCGTCAAGGTTGATTCTGGCGGCACCCCGCTCAGATGATGATGACGGGAGGCAAGAAGTGGCAAAGCATGTGTTCGTCACAGGCGGTGTAGCCAGCGCACTCGGCAAAGGTCTCACTGCTTCGTCACTAGGTCGCTTGCTCAAGATGCGTGGTCTGCGTGTCACCATGCAGAAACTGGATCCGTACATCAACGTCGACCCAGGCACGATGAACCCGTTCGAACACGGCGAAGTTTTCGTCACCGACGACGGTGGTGAAACCGATTTGGATCTCGGTCACTACGAGCGGTTCATCGATGAAAACCTCACCCGGTCGTCTAACGCCACGACGGGTTCGATTTATCAGGCCGTTCTGGCAGCCGAACGCCGCGGGGATTATCTCGGCCGCACGGTGCAAGTCATTCCGCACGTCACTGACGAGATCAAACGCCGTATTCAGCGCATCACTACCGAAGATGTCGATGTCGTCATCACCGAAGTTGGTGGCACCGTGGGCGACATCGAGATTTTGCCGTTCTTGGAGTCCATTCGACAGTGGCGCAACGAGGTAGGTCGTGACAATGTGTGTTACATCCACGTCACCTTGGTGCCGTTCATCGGTCCGAGTGGCGAGCAAAAAACCAAGCCCACACAACACAGCGTCACCGAACTGCGCAGTCGTGGTATTCAGCCCGATGTAATCGTGTGTCGCAGCGATCAGCCCCTGTCGGATGGTTTGAAGCGAAAGATTTCGGGTCAGTGTGACGTGCCGATACGAAATGTGATCAATGCTGCTGATGTGGGCAATATCTATGAGTTGCCGTTGATCTTGCACGATGAGGGTCTCGACACCGTGGTGTGCGAAACCTTGCGCATCGAGCGCGACCTTGATTTGTCGCCATGGCAAGCGTTGGTGGCACGCGTTGAAGCAGCCACGTCGCCCGTGCGCATCGGCCTCATCGGTAAGTACGTCGATTTACACGACGCTTATTTGTCGGTGGCCGAGTCGCTACGTCACGCCGGGTTTCATCATGGGGCGAAGGTAGAAATCGAATGGATTCAGGCCGAAGAAGTCGAAGGCCTACTCGCGGATGATCGCATGACCAGTTTGGATGGCATCGTGATTCCGGGTGGCTTTGGGCCGCGCGGTGTTGAAGGCAAAATTCGGGCCGCTGGATACGCACGTGAACACGGTGTGCCGTGCTTGGGGCTATGTCTCGGCATGCAGGTAATGACTGTGGAGTTCGCGCGCAACGTGCTCGGGCTTGACGATGCCAATTCCACCGAATTCAATCCGGCCACACCGCATCCGGTCATCGACTTGATGAATGACCAACGAGAAGTCACCGACAAAGGTGGCACGATGCGACTCGGTGCCTATTACGCCGTGTTGCAACCAGGATCAAAAGTGTCAAAGGCCTACAACGAGCCGGTCGTGAGCGAGCGGCATCGCCATCGCTATGAGTTCAACTCTGCGTATCGTGCACGATTCGAAGAAGCCGGGTTTTTGTGCAGTGGCACTTCACCCGACAAGCGATTGGTTGAATTCATCGAACTCGAGGAGCATCCATTTTGGGTGGGCACGCAGGCTCATCCCGAGTTCAAAAGTCGCCCCGATCGAGCCCATCCGTTGTTTCGTGGCTTGATTGGGGCTGCGCTCGAATACCGAACTCACCGCTTGGGTGTCAATCACGTGAATGCTCAGAGCGGGGCAGTGGAGCACGCGCGCTGAGTCGCGCCGCAATGCCCAAGCGTCCCAGCGGCCCCGTCGGGGGTTTCGTCACTGAGTCGATTGAAGGCATCCATGAGTGGGCGTTGTGGTCGTTGGTGCAAGGTAAATTCACCGGGCCAGACGGCACTGCGTTCACTCGCAGTTTCGTCACATCGCCTGGGGCAGTGGGTGTAGTGGCGTTGCAAGAAAGCACTGGTGCACGGGCGCCACACGTGGTGCTCGTGCGTCAGTACCGCCCGGCCTTGCATCGCCTCACGCTCGAGCTGCCTGCCGGCATGCGTGACCAGCCAGACGAACCCGCACTGGAAACTGCTCAACGCGAACTGCGTGAAGAAGTCGGCTTGACGGCCCGCGAGTGGACACGTTTGGGGTGTCACGTGTCGGCACCCGGTATTTCTGACTCGCAGGTCGAGTTGTTTTTGGCCCGATCACTAGAGCAAGTAGATGTCGATCGACACGGCCCCGAAGAACAACACATGACTATCGAAGAAGTTGCCCTGTCTGACGCGTTGGCAATGGTGGCAGATGGCGTGATCGACGACGCCAAAACAGTGATTGGGTTGCTCCTCACCGAGCAGCTCCTGCGCCGAGGATAACGCGACGTGGCGCTCGAGGCAGCCGAGCGATTCTTGGCGTGGTTACAAATTGAACAGGGCCGAGCCGAAAAAACCATCGAGGCCTATCGGCGTGATCTACGCGAGTACGAAAACTGGTTGGTTACCCGTCGGGTTTCGTCACTGACCGCGCAAAGTCGTGATGTTGAGGCCTTCGTGGCTTACCTGCGTAAACATGGCAAGGCGGCTCGTTCGGTGGCACGCCAGTTTGCCGCTGTGCGAATGTTGCACAAATACCTAGTGGTGGAAGGCGAGCGCGATGACGACCCCGCAGCGTTGGTAGATGGCGTAAAAGTGCCAAGTGGTCTACCCAAGCCATTGCGTGAAGATGACGTAACGCTGTTGATTGCCGCAATCACGGGTGATGATTCGTTCGCCAGGCGCGATCGGGCCTTGGTGGAGTTTTTGTATGCAACGGGTGCTCGCATCTCTGAAGCATGCGGGCTGTCACTGGGCGATATCGATATGCAAGATTCACTCGTGCGGCTGTTGGGCAAAGGCAATAAAGAACGCATCGTGCCGTTCGGGCGCAGCGCTCACGCCGCCCTCAGCGATTGGTTTGATGAAGGGGGGCGAGCCATGCGCGTGCCCAAACGCTGGAAGTCACGCGACAACTCTGATGCCGTGTTCTTGGGGGTGCACGGCACGCGCTTGACGCGCCAGGCAGCGTTTCATATCGTGCGCAAATACGCCGCCCTGGCCGGAATCAAAGAAGAGGTGTCGCCGCACTCGCTTCGCCATTCGTGTGCCACGCACATGTTGGTGCACGGGGCCGACCTGCGAATTGTGCAGGAGTTATTGGGCCATGCCTCGGTGAGCACCACACAGATCTATACCAAGGTTGATGACGAGTTGTTGGTCAGTGTGTATCGCGAGTCGCACCCGCGGGCGGTGCGGCGATGATATCGCCCTGGCATTTGGCCAAGCGCCTAGCGGGTGCAGTTGTAGCAAAGCGGCTGAGCACTGTCGAAGTAAATGAAGTAGCAGCAATCCTGGCCCCGGCTGAGTTGCAGCTGTTCAGACAACTCAGCACAGCTGATCAGCGACATGCACTGCAGGTGCTCGGGCGCTTTGACGCTTTTGTCGCCAACGACTTGCGTGTTGCGCCACCAGTCGTTGCTCGGCGGGCTGCGCTACTGCATGACATCGGCAAAGTGCAGGCTCCGTTGGGCACGTTGCTGCGGGTGGTGGCAACCGTGGTCGGCCCGCGTACGGCAGCGTTTCGTCGCTATCACGAGCACGAAGTAATTGGCGTGACGATGCTTGAACACGCAGGCAGTGATGTCACCACATTGATGCTGCTGCGAGGTCAAGGCGATGCACAGCTGCTGGCTGCATTACGGCGTGCTGACGCGATATAGCTACAGCAGTCTCACAGAATGCTTTAGCGCGGCATCATGCCGATCGCACTGTGGGCACGTGCCAATGTGGCGGCGGCCACGAGTTCGGCGCGGGCATCGCCTTGTCGCACCAGTCGCACCAGTTCGCCACGATCGCCCATGAGTTCGTGGTACCGCAGTCGAATTGGGGTGAGCATCTCAGCGACTGCTGCACCAGTGGCAGCTTTGAGAGCACCATATTGCGTGTATGAACTTGCTGTTGCCTCGGGCGTGCTGGCCGTGGCGGCGGCCAAAATCTCGAGCAGGTTCGCCACCCCAGGTTTGGTGGCGCGGTCGTAGGCCACTTCGTTGCCGCTATCGGTGACTGCACGCTTGAACTTTTTTTCAATGGCAGCTGGGTCATCAAGCAGATACACGATGCCGGCTTCGCCACTTGCTGATTTCGACATCTTGGCCTCGGGGTTCTGCAAGTCCATCACACGCGCACCAGCTTTGGGTGTGACAGCTTTCGGCAAAACGAATGTCTCGCCAAATCGATGATTAAAACGAATGGCAATGTCTCGGGTGATCTCGATGTGTTGTCGTTGATCATCGCCGACTGGCACCTCGTTGGCGTCATACAACAAAATGTCGGCGGCCTGCAGCGCCGGATATGTAAAGAGACCAGCCGAAACAAAATCAGCTTCGCGCTTGGCAGCTTTGTCCTTGAACTGCGTCATGCGACTGAGTTCTCCGTAGGACACCGTGCACTCCATGATCCAGGCCAACTGTGAATGCTGCGGTAGATGGCTCTGTACGAATACGGTTGCGACAGCGGGGTCGAGGCCCACGGCAAAAAGCATTGCGGCCAACGACAATGTTTGGTCGCCCAGCACTCCGGGGCCTTCGGTAACGGTGAGGGCGTGCAGGTCGACGATGCCGTGAAACACATCGTTCTCGTGCTGGCCTGACACCCAGTTGCGCAGCGCACCGAGATAGTTACCAAGATGCACATGGCCAGTGGGCTGGATGCACGACAAGACCCGAGCCACAATCCCAAGTTACTCGTGCGCGCAGCGGTACTCTCGTATAAATGCCGTACGCGGTATCCACTCCGGTCTTCGAGGGCCCTTTCGACCTGCTCTTGCATCTGATTTTGCAGCAAGAAGTGGATATCCACGAGGTGTCGCTTAGTCGCATCGTCGAGGCCTACATCGCCGAATTGGACAAAATGGAGTCGCTTGACCTCGAGGTGGCGACCGAATTTTTGCTGATTGCAGCCACCCTGATTGACCTGAAGACCAGGCGATTGTTGCCAACGGTTGACGACGGTGATCTCGACGAAGAACTCGCGCTCTGGGAAGAACGCGACATCCTGCTCGCGCGTCTACTCGATTGCAAGACATTCAAAGACGTAGCTGCAGTAATGCAACACCTCATTGAGCGTGCCGAGTTGTCGCAACCACGATTGGCTGGCCCAGACGAGCGCTTTGAGTCGCTGATGCCCGACATGCTCGAAGGCGTCACCCCGTTGCGCCTGCAGCGTGCGTATTTGCGAGCCACCGAACCCAAGGCGCCGGTGTCGATTGATTTGTTCCACGTAGCCCCGATTCGTGCCAGCGTGGCTGATGCACTTGACGAGTTGCTGCTGACACTGCCGACGGGTGGGCCAACCTCGTTTCGCGCCATCGTGCACGGAATCACCGATCGAATCGAGGTTGTAGTGCGGTTTTTGGCCTTGCTCGAACTCTTCAAGCAAGGCCGGGTAGATCTCGTGCAAGCCGAACGATTTGGCGACATCGCGGTGGTGTGGAACGCTGATGTGTCGTTTGACGAAACGGGAGCAATCGACAACTATGACGGCTGAAAGGTAGACGATGACTCGTGTAACACAGGGCGATATCGACCCCGAGATCGTGAAGGCACTCGAGGCCATTTTGCTGGTTGCCGTCGAACCGGTGACGGTCAAGTTGTTGGCGCAGGTATTAGAGCAGCCCACCGCAACTGTCGAGGTGTTGTGCAATCGTATGG
>Ga0209357_1000677_pt1 | contig 13759 bp, 13 predicted proteins | sample LauGreFBDMM110SD_2_FD_187573 | JGI IMG/M metagenome (GOLD analysis project Ga0209357, IMG submission 187573) | Freshwater lake microbial communities from Lake Michigan, USA - Fa13.BD.MM110.SD (SPAdes) (version 3) | ecosystem: Environmental > Aquatic > Freshwater > Lake | place: Lake Michigan... | reverse complement strand
CGCTCGCGGGCCTGATCCTGCCCGCGGTGCAGAGCGCCCGCGAGGCGGCGCGGCGGAGTGCCTGTAGCAACAATGTCCGTCAACTCGCGCTGGCAACGCACAACTACCAATCGGCCAAGCGCACCTTTCCGCCGAGCATGCTCCATACGCCGGGCACCACCTTCGTGGGCAACAACGGCTCGTGGGCGATCCATGGCCGCATCCTTCCCTATCTTGAGGAGAGCGCCGCGGCCGTGAAGGTGAACCTCGAGCAGGCCTGGGACGACGGCTTCAGCCCGGTCGATCTCACCAAGAACTGGGGGACCGTGAAGGACGCCCGCATCGGCCCGTTCTTCTGCCCGAGTGAAAAGAATCTCGTCTTCCGCACCAAGACTCGCAGTGGCGCGGAGGTCCCGTATGTCTTCCCCCACACATACGGATTCAACTTTGGCACCTGGTTCATCTACGACCCTGCGACCGGTCAGGGGGGCGACGGGTCCTTCCACCCCAACTCCAATTTCAAGCCAGCAGCATTCACCGACGGCCTGAGCAAGACGCTCTGCATCGCGGAGGTGAAAGCCTTCACTCCCTACGTCCGCAACACGAGCGATCCGAGCGGCAGCTTCCCGGCTCAGTCGCCCCCGTCCGATGCTGCTGCTGTCGTCGGGCTGGCCACCGGCATGTCGGCTGGCGACACGAAGCTTGGCGGCACCACCAACGACAACACCGGCCACACCGAATGGCCCGACGGCCGCGTGCACCATAGCGGCTTCACGACCACGCTGACGCCCAACACGCGAGTGCCCTATCAATCGGGATCCGCCAGCTACGACTTTGATTTGAACTCCCGGCAGGAAGGGAGCAGCGCTACAGCCAAGACATTCGCCGCCATCACCTCTCGGAGCCACCATGGAGGCATCGTGACGATAGCGATGATGGACGGCTCGACGGCCTCGATCGCCGACTCCGTTGAGGCCGCCATTTGGCGGGCACTGTCGACGCGGAGCGGCGGCGAGGTGCAGCAGTTGCCTTGATGGAAAATAGGGACGGGAGTGAATTTCTGGTTGTCACAGGCGACCAGGCGTTCGACGGACTCCCTGGCCAAGGGGCTCCGCACAATTCGCTCCCGTCCCCATTTTCCGATAGGGTACATGTCCCTTCGGCTCCGGGACCGTCGGCATTCGAGCGGCCATCGCGGCCGCGTGCCCGATCTCGGACTCTCGCCGCAGGCAGTTGTTCATCTATTCGGAGGCGTGTCGATGGATATTCTCGGTGAAATTCTCAAGCAGGTTCTCGAAGGCGCCGCTCAGCAGCAGGCCCCGGCACCGCAGCAGCGGGCCCCGCAGCCCCAGCAGCGTGCCCCGCAGCCGCAAGGTGGTGGGCAGGGCATGCCCTCCGCAAACGATCTGCAGGACATCTTCACGCAGATCTTCGGCGGCGGTTCTGCCCAGAAGCTGCCCGAGGTCGTCAAGCAGTTCGAGGAAAAGGGGCTGCGTGATGAGGTCGATTCGTGGGTCCGCACCGGACCCAACAAGCCGGTCGATCGGAGGCAGATCGAGGATGTTTTCGGCCGTCGTGAACTCGATGAAATCGCCGGCAAGCGCAACATCGACCGCGACCAGCTGGCCGAAGTGCTCAGCCGTTACATTCCGAAGATCATCGACGAACTGACGCCGAGCGGGCAGATGCAGGCCCGCCGCTAGTCGTCGCCTTCGCGTTTCACACCCGGGCCCGCCGCGCTGCACGCGTGGCGGGCCCGCGGTCTGTTCGGTTTTTTGGCGAGTCTTCTGTCGGGTCTGGGACGCATCGGAGGGTATACTCCGGTGATGGCGATTCTTTCTGTCTCTCCTCCCACCGCACCCGGCATGTGGCAATTGCTACCGCGATCACTGTTGGTCGTACCATTGCTGGTCGGCTCGGTCGCCGCTGCCGACACGAGCCCGTTGGAGATACTCCTGCCTCCGCATGTGGTCGTTGCCTGGCGGGAGGATCCCCGGCCGGCAGCCGATGCCCCCGCAGGCGTGGAAGTGCCACAGGGCCGGCGGGTCTCCCGTCGGGCCCAACGTCGCAGCACCCGACGACGACCGCTCGACGAGATGCCGTATGAGACGGTGCCGATCCGTCCACCGCTCCGCGATTCGCCGCAGGCCACGGAGTTCGTTCCACTGGCACCATTCGCAGAGAGTACGGCAACGGCCGTTGAGACCGACACCACACTGACCTCGCCAGCATTGACCTCGCCGGTGCCTGCGGCGGCAGATGCCACGGGCATCACGACACACCGCGACCAGCCCTACGGCCAACCAGAGTCAGGCCAGCCCGCCCACGCTCGGCAGCGGTTTGATCTGTACCTCCCGGCCGGCTGCAATGCTGGTGGCATGCCGCTAGTCGTCTGGATCCATGGCGACACGTGGCGCGACGGCTCCAAGGCGGATTGCCCATTGATCTGGCTCGCAAGCGAGGGATACGCGGTGGCGAGCATTGGCTACCGGCTCAGTGATAGTGCGGTGTTTCCCGCGCAGCTGGACGACTGCCGGGCTGCCATTGCGGAGATCGAGCGGAACGCCGAAGTCTGGGGGATCGACCGCGATCGCGTCGCTGTTGCCGGCAGCGGCGCTGGCGGCCATCTCGCGGCACTGGTCGGCCTCACTAGCCATCCGACAGCGTCCGTCGCCACGTCGGCCGACCGAGTCGGCGACACCGTGTTCCCACGCATCGCGGCGGTGTGTGCAGTGGCCGCACCGGTAAGTCTCACCACGCTGGGCCCTGAGCAGGACCGGCCCGGCTCCCCGGCCAGCCGGCTGGTGGGCGGACCGCTGCCGGAGTTTCGTGAAGCGGCACAACGGGCCAGCCCCGTCACCTACGTCTCCGCCGACGATCCGCCCGTGCTGATCCTGCACGGCGCCAGCGATGACACCGTGCCATCCAAACAGGCCGTTGAATTCGCGGCCACTCTCAAGGCTGCCAACGTCGACACCACGCTCGTCATCCTTCCCAATGTCGGCCACAGACCGGGCCTCGACCTGGGCACGCCCGGCGGCCAGGCCCTCGTCTCCTTCCTCGACCGCGTGCTGGGACCAGGCGTCCGTCCCGACAGCGTCCCACGCCCATGACATCGGCTCATGCTGCCGGCAAGCCCCGGCTTGTCCCGATCCGCCGGCCTTCAACCCTGAGCCGTCGCACGCTTCTCAGAAGCGCCTGCCTCGTTGCCGGCGCCGTACCGCTGGCGGCCGCGGTCGACGGCGTGGCAATCACGCCACGGCGGCTCGCGGCGAGCCACCACACCTTCGGACAGGCCACCACCCCCGACCGGCTCCGCATCGTGCAGGTCAGCGACCTGCACGTGCACGGCATCGGGACGCTCGAACGGCAGCTGTTCGAGCAACTCCACGAAGCGCAGGCCGACCTGATCGTGATCACCGGTGACTCGATCGATCGGTCGGCGTGTCTTCCGGTGCTCGACACGCTGTTGGCAGAGTTTCCCACAGCGCCGCGGCGGCTTGCCATCATGGGCAACTGGGAATACAAGAGCGGCGCGGGCCTCCGCTCCATGGAGAGAACCTACGAGCGTCACGGCATCGAACTGCTCGTGAATCGGTCGATCGAAGTGGAACACCGCGGCCGGACGATCAGAGTCACAGGACTCGACGACATCCTCTACAGCCGGCCCGAAGCCGCCACGGCGATCGGCAATGGCCGCCCGCTCGACCATCATCTCGTGCTCACCCACTGTCCCATCTCGCGCGACACGTTGGGGCTGCCGCCGGAGCATGCTGCGTCGCTGGTGTTGAGCGGCCACACACACGGCGGCCAGGTGGCTCCCTTCGGCGTGGCCGCGATCCTGCCACCGGGCTCTGGACGCTATGTCGCGGGCTGGTATCGCGACGCTGGCAAGCCGCCGCTCTATGTCTCGCGAGGGATCGGCACGTCGGGGCTCCCGATCCGCATCGGCGCCACTCCAGAGCTGGTGCAGATCGATTGGGAGCTGGAGGCCCGTTGTGCAGTTCACCGGAGCGCGACAGCACGACCGGCATGACCGTTGGCACCGCTCTGATCGCTGTGCGGCGCCCTTCCTGCCTTCCTTGTGCAGACCGTTGCCGCAGGCGTCGATAGCTCCTTGTATGGTGCTGTCGATCCGGCCTGCACGCGCGCCACGGGGGCCCGCGAACGGACTCGACTGCTACCCTTTTTCCTCCAAGATCCCCGCGCCAGGGGAAGGCCTTCTCCGCCCATGCCATCGCCCTCTCGTCGCAGCAAGCCCGCCTCGTCCGCCGTCCAAAACCCGCTGGAGACCTACCTCCGCGACATCAATGCCACCTCGCTCCTGACGGCCGAGGACGAACGGCGGCTGGCCACGGCGATCGGGCGGGGCGACGCCGCGGCGCGGGACCACATGGTCCGCGCCAATCTGCGACTGGTGGTCAACATCGCGCGGGGCTACAGCAATCGCGGCCTGCCGCTGCCCGACCTCATCGAGGAAGGCAACCTCGGGCTGCTGCGGGCCGTCGAGGGCTTCGATCCGACCATGGGCACGCGGTTCAGCACCTACGCCAGCTACTGGATCAAACAGTCGATCAAGCGGGCGCTCATCAACTCCGGCAAGACGATCCGCATCCCAGCCTACATGGTGGAGCTGCTCTCGAAATGGCGGCGGGCGACGGCACGCCTGAACGAGAGCCTCGGCCGCACACCCACCCCCGAGGAAGTGGCGCGGATGCTGGGCCTGGCGCGGAAGAAGCTGCCGATCATCAAGAAGGCCATCCATGTCCACCAGAATGCCCCGCAGACCGAGCAGGCCGACGGGGGCTGGTCGCTCGGCGAACTGGTCCGTGACGAAAATGCGAAGTGCCCTGCGGAAGTGCTGCTCGATCACGACACGCTGCGGCATGTGCTGCGACGGATCGACACGCTCGACGAACGGGCCGCCAAGATCATCCGGCTGCGTTTTGGACTCGGCGGCGTCGAGCCGATGACGCTCAAGGAGATCGGTGCGGTGCTCGGCCTGACGCGAGAGCGGGTTCGGCAGATCGAGTCGGAAACGCTCGCGAATCTCGCCATGGCGATCGACGGCGTCCCGCAGGCGACGATCCGGCTGCGGCAGGGGGCCTGACGGAGGCGGTTGCATGGGGTAGGCTGACGCCCATGGACCTCAAAGCTTTTATCCGGCCCGTGCCCGACTTTCCGAAGCCTGGCATTCTGTTTCGGGACATCACGCCGCTCCTGGCAGATCCAGCGGCGCTTGCCGCGAGCATCGACCAGCTCGCGGCACCGTGGCGCAACGCCCGCATCGACGCCATCGCAGCGGTCGAGGCGCGGGGCTTCCTGTTCGCCACGCCACTGGCTTTGACCCTCGGGGTGGGAGTGATCCCGGTGCGGAAGCCAGGCAAACTTCCGGCCGACACGCTGGAGCACGAATACGACCTTGAATACGGCCGGGACCGGCTCCAGATGCACCGCGGCGTGCTCACGCCCGGCGCCCGGGTGCTCGTCGTCGACGACGTGCTGGCCACCGGCGGCACCGCGGCGGCCTGCATGCGGCTTATCGAAGCCGCCGGCGGAGAGGTGGTAGGCGCGGCGTTCCTGATCGAGATCCAACCGCTGAGGGGCCGCGAACGGCTGGCGCCGCATCGGGTCGAAGCCACGCTCATCTACTAGCGGGCCGCGAAAAAGCCTCTCATGCCACGCGTTGTTGTCGCCATGTCGGGCGGAGTCGATTCGAGCGTTGCCGCGAGCCTGCTCGTGGAGGCGGGCTACGACTGCGTGGGCGTGTTCATGCGGCATGGCCGGCCGGCACTACCCGCAGCAACGACGTCGCCCGGAGCCCTGCCGATCGTGACCAGCGGCCATCAGGGCTGCTGTAGCGTCACCGACGCCCTCGATGCGCGGCGGGTGGCCGATCGGCTGGGAATTCCGCTCTTCGCCCTTGATCTCACCGACGACTTCGACCGGATCATCGACTATTTTGCGACGGAGTATGGCCGTGGCCGCACGCCTAATCCCTGCGTGCGGTGCAACACGTGGATCAAGTTTGGCAGGCTCTTCGATCATGCCGATGCCATCGGGGCCACGCACGTGGCCACGGGACACTACGCCCGGCTGACCCACGCGGCGAACGGCCGACCGCAGATCTTTCGCGGTCACGATGCCGCCCGCGATCAGTCCTACGTGCTCTTCGACGTATCGCCTGAGCGGCTGGGCCGGATGCTGCTGCCTGTGGGTGGGATGTCAAAAGACGATGTCCGCCGTCGGGCAGCGGCGCTCGGGCTCATCACCGCCGACAAGCCTGACAGCCAGGAGATCTGCTTCGTCGCGTCGGGGGAGCATGCGCGGCTCGTCGGCCACCGGCTCGGCGGCTCACGAGCCGGCGAGATCGTCACTCAGGACGGACGCGTGCTCGGTCACCATGATGGCATCGAACACTTCACGGTTGGCCAGCGGCACGGACTGAAGCTGGCCGTGGGCCGGCCGCTCTACGTCGTGCGGATCGAGCCCGACACCTGCCAGATCGTGGTAGGTGACCGCGAGGAGGTGCCCGACACGGATCTGGTGGCGGCAGAGGCGACCTGGCTCGAGCCGGTGGGCGAAGAGCCATTCGAGTGTCTGGTGCAATGCCGGGCCCAGCGGAGGCCGGCGCCGGCGGTGGTCACGCTGCTTAGCCCCGGCCGGTTTGCCGCCCGGTTCACCGGCGGCCCGGACCAGTCGCCCGGCCCGATCTCCCCCGGCCAGCCGGCCGTCTGCTACGCCGACGACCGCCTGCTCGGCGGCGGCTGGATCGAGGGGTAGAGAACGCGAGTGGCACGGCCCGTTTTCCCGAACTAGGCTGGCTTGATGGCCTCCTGCCATTTCCGCGGCCCTATCCCATGACACACTCGAGCTAACCGTGAACGAACTGCCACCCTCGCTGCCCGTGCCGGTCCTGTTGGGCGTCGGCCTCGTGCTCGGCCTCTTGGCCCTGACGATGCTCCTACTCCTCTTCAACTACGGCCAGCTCTGGTTTCAGGCCTTCTGGTCGAAGGCACCCGTGCGGTTCCTCGAACTGCTCGGTATGAGCCTGCGGAAGGTCAATGCGCGGACGATCGTGCAGGGCAGGATCATGGCCGTGCAGGCAGGCCTCGGCAGCGATATCACGGCGCGACGACTTGAGGCACACTATCTCGCCGGTGGCGATGTGCCCCGCGTGATCCGCGCGCTGATCGTGGCCCACCGCGCCGACCTCGACCTCGACTTCGACCGCGCCTGCGCGATCGATCTGGCAGGCCGCGACGTGCTCGACGCCGTGCAGACGAGCGTAAACCCCAAGGTGATCGACTGCCCTGATACACGTACCGGCAAGTCGACCTTGTCGGCCGTGGCCAAGAACGGCGTGGAACTGAAGATTCGGGCCCGTGTCACGGTGCGGACGAATCTGCAGCAGCTTATCGGCGGGGCCACGGAGGAAACGATCATCGCACGGGTGGGCGAGGGCATCATCACCTCGATCGGCTCATCTGACAGCCACTTTCAGGTCATGGAACATCCCGACACAATTTCGAAGGCCGTGCTGCAGCGCGGACTCGACGCGCAGACGGCGTTTCAGATCGTGTCGATCGACATCGCCGACATCGAGGTGGGGGAAAATATCGGCGCCCGCCTCCAGGCCGACCAGGCCGAGGCCGACACTCGCGTGGCCCGGGCCAAGGCCGAGGAACGACGGAGCGTGGCCATCGCCCGCGAGCAGGAGATGAAGGCTTCGACGGCCGAGAATCGCGCCCGGCTGTTCCAGGCGGAGGCACTCGTGCCGCAGTCGATCGGCGACGCCTTCCGCGCAGGCCGCGTGCAGACGCAGTCGTCCACGGCCAACCAGAGCAGGGCCTGACCCCCGCAGAGCCTTGAGAAGGCCCAGTCAGCCCGGTTTTACTCCTCGATTCCTCACAATCCGGGGAATTCGGCCAAACATTGCGGGGTAGACATGCCGATACCAATTGTGGTGATGGTGCGCGTCAGGACGACGCCCGACCAGCCGGCCGGAGGGCACCCAGCCCCGGTGAGCAAGCACGAGCAACAAGGGAGTGTGTTATGGCCATGCGTCGTCTCCGCGTTTACACCGGCCCCGATCTGAGCCAGCCGAAGGTCGCTGTCCTGGAACAGCCTGCAGAAAACACTGTTCGCATTCCGCTGGGTCAGGTGCTGCCCCTGCTGGCCGACGCTGTGGCGAGCAATCGCACCTGGCTCACCGATTTCAAAGACGACGAAATCTCGATATCGTCCGACCTGCATGATGTGCTTTTGGCCTATCGGCACTACCGTCGCCCGGGTGCCTGAGGGGTAGGCTGCGATTCCGTGCGGGGCGGCGGCAGGGGCAGAAACCCCCTGAGGCACCCCTCTTGCGAGTGTCTCTCCAGTGGGGCATACTCCCTCAGTGGACAGCCTTCACTCTGCCTCGCACCGCATGACCACCTCCGTCAATCTTTCCGATCTTGGCCGCCGTGTTCGGGCCGCCCGATTGGCCCGCCGCCTCACCCTCGAAGAGGTCGTGTCGCGGGCCAACTTCACGGTCAGCTGGCTCTCCAAGCTTGAGAATGGCCAGCTCACGCCGTCGTTGGACGGTCTCGTCAAACTCGCCGAGGTGCTCGAGTGCGGCGTCGACACGCTGGTCCAGGGCCTGTCGGTGCCGCCACAGTACGTCGTGGTGAAGCAGGGCGAGGGACGGACCGAGCCCGCCCGCGACAGCCGGAGCGGCTACGTGACCGAAAGTCTCGCTGATCAGTGGCGGGATCGGGCAATGAACCCCGTGATCGTGCACCTATCGGGCGTGGGCAACCGCCATCATCCCGACAACCACGACGGTGAACGGTTTCTGATGGTGCTCGAGGGCGAGGTGAAACTCGAATACGGGGATGAACTGATCCACCTCGACAAGGGGGACAGCGTCTACATCTACGCCGCCATTCCCCACGTTCTCTCGCCGGCTGGCCGTGGGACGGCCAAGGTGCTGAGCGTGTCGTATGATCCCCCACCGACGAGCAACTCCCGACGTGCCCCCGCGCATGGCGGAGCCCGCGCCGCGTCACGGCCGCTCGCGACTGCGGCCCCCGTGCGAAAAGCCAAGGGATCGGCGGCTCGCCGTCGCGACCGCTCCTGAGCCTTGAGCCACTCGACCTCGGTGGGCGGCACGCTCGCGTGTTGGCTCGCGTGTTGCCGGGTTTTTCGCAGGATTGCCGCTTCGGGCAGTTGGCTGTGGATCACGGAAGAGTAGACTCGAAGAGCTTCGTGCCGCCCCGGCCGTCGCCGTCGTCTACCTTTCTTGCCACTCCAAGCCCCTTCCGGGAGTCTGCCGCCGTGCCAATCTCGCGCCGTGATTTCGTGGAAACCGCCCTCACGCTCGCCGCCGCCTCGCTGGCCGGCATGCCGTCCGCTCCGACACACGCCGCCGAGGTCAACTCCTCCACTGCCACACCCTCGCGTGACAAAATCCGCGTTGCCACGATCGGCGTGAACGGCCAGGGGGCATTGCACGTCGGTGAGTGGCTGGCCAATCCCGACTGTGAACTGGTCGCGATCTGCGACTGCGACCCCTCCGCCTACGTGCGGCTGTGCGAGAAGCACTTCAAGAACTCGCTGCACCCACCAGCCTACGTGCAGGATGTCCGCCGCCTGCTGGACCGCAAGGACATCGACGCCGTCTCGATCGCCACGCCCAACCACTGGCACGCCCTGATGGCCATCTGGGCGATGCAGTCGGGCAAGGATGTCTACGTGGAGAAGCCCTGCAGCCACAACGTGCTGGAGGGCCGCGTGATGACGCAGTGGGCGCGGAAGCTCGGACGCATGTGCCAGATGGGCGTGCAGAGCCGCAGCATGACCGGCATGCGGCAGATGCTCGACTTCGTGAAGAGCGGGAAGATCGGCGACGTCAAAGTCGCCCGTGCCATCTGTTACCGCAACCGGCCGAGCATCGGGCTGGTCGATACGCCCGCCCCGATTCCACCCGGCCTCGACTTCAACCTCTGGGCGGGTCCGGTTCCGGCCGAGGTGCCCACCCGCAAGAAGCTCCACTACGACTGGCACTGGAACCATGTCACCGGCAACGGCGATCTCGGCAACCAAAACCCACACGAGCTCGACAAAGCCCGCTGGGGACTTGGCAAGCAGGAACTGCCCAAGCGGGTCGTCAGCCTTGGTGGCCGGCTCGGCTACATCGACAACGGCGACACGGCCAATAGCCAAGTGACCATCTTTCAGTGGGACGATGCCTTGCTGATCTCCGACGTCCGTGGCCTCGAGATCAAGACGCCCGTCACGTTCGGCCTGAAGAGAGGCGGCCCGTTCAATAAAGCCTGCAACATCTGGTATGGCACCACGGGGTTTGCCGTCGGACCGAGCTACAGCTCGGGTGCCGCCTTCGACTACGACGGAAACGAACTGGGCAAGTGGTCGGAAGGCACCTACCAGCAGCACTTCGCGAATTTCGTCAAGGCGATCAAGAGCCGCAACCACAAGGATCTCCACCTCGACATCGAGGACGGGCATTTTTCCAGTGCGCTGGCGCACCTGGGCAACGTGTCGTGGACGCTCGGCCAGGCGGTGCCCCTCGGCACCCGACCGACGCTCGCAGCAAACGATAAGCACGTTTCCGACACATGGGACAGCTTCGAGGCCTATTGCAAGGAAGACAACGTCGACTTTACCGCCACGAAACTCGCGCTCGGCCGAGAGCTCACGATCGACCCGAAGACGGAGCGGTCAACCGATGACGAGGCCAACCGCCTCTTCACACGGGACTACCGCAAGGGCTTCGAGCTGCCGCGGGTGTAGCCGACAGATTCACGTGGGCGCGGTCAGGAGCAGCTGCCAGTATTCCACGTCGAGCCAGCGGCCGAACTTGAATCCCGCCTCGCGGACCGTGCCGCAGCGTGTGAAGCCGAGCCGGCTATGCAGTGCGATACTCGCCGCGTTGGTGGCGTCGATCACGCCCACCAGCGTGTGCAGCTTGCGTTCGCGGGCCTCCGCGATGAGCGCTTTTAGCAGCGCCTGCCCCACGCCGCGGCCGCGAAACCGCTCGTCGACGTAGACGGAATGCTCGACCGTGTAGAGGTACGCCGGAAACGGTCGGAAGGGACCCCAACTGGCAAATCCCGCCAGCACTCCGGGGTCGAGTTCGATGCCGAGCACCGGCAGCCCTGCCGCCTGTTTGGCGGCCCACCAGGAGACAATCGTTTCAACGCTCCGGGGGTCGTATTCGTAGAGCGCCGTCGTGTGCACGATCTCGTGGTTGTAGATGCCGCGGATGGCTTCGAGATGCGCCACCCCGCACTGGATCACGGCATGCTGCCCGTCGGCAGCGTCTGTCCTAGCCATGGCTTCGCACCATGTCGCTGGTTTTGGGTTCCACCGGTTTGGGCGTGAGCAGCGACACCACGACGAGCACCAGGAATCCGAGCGGAATCGTCACGAGCCCCGGTTGGCTGAAGGGCACGATCGACGCCTCGCGGCTCCAGCCGTAGACCTTCTCGAACGTGTCGGCTGACATCAGAATCCACGCCAGCGACGAAAGCATCCCGACGGTGACCGCGGCGATGATCCCCTGCTTCGTCGTCCGCGGCCAGAACAGCAGCATGACGAGGGCGGGCAGGTTGGCGCTGGCGGCGATGTTGAACGCCCAGCCCACGAGGAAGCTGACGTTGAAGCTGCGAAACAGCACGCCCAATACCATGGCGATGATGCCAAGCCCCACCGCCGCGATTTTGCCGCACCGCACCTTTTCGTGATCGGTCATCGGGATGCGAAAGACATTCTCGACGAGGTCGTGGGCCACGGCGCCGCTGCCGGCCATGATCAGCCCGCTTACCGTGCCGAGCACGGTCGTAAAAGCAATCGCCGAGATGATGGCAAACAACGTGGTGCTGAACGACTTGGCCAGCAGCGGCGCGGCCATGTTCGTGCTCGTGGGGTCGAGGGCGGCGCTCGTCATCGCGCCGAGTCCCAGATAGAGCGTGAGCACGTAGAACGCGCCGATTGCGGCGATGCCCACGACCGTGCTCTTGCGAGCTGCGGCGGCATCTTTCACCGTGTAGTAGCGGATGAGGATGTGCGGCAGCGACGCCGTGCCGCAGAAGAGCGCCAGCATCAGGCTGGCGAAATCAAGCCGATCGGCGAGCTTCCCGGTGGAAAGCCCTTTGAAGTAGCCGCCGGGCTTGAGCAGCTCGGCTCCCCGTCGCTCGACCGGTGAATAGGTGGTGTGGGTGCCTTCGGCATCGGTGTGTTTCTTGCTCGACCAGGTCACGATCGTCGAGTCTTCCAGTGCCGCCAAATACTCAAGCGGCCGTAGCGGTCCGGTCGCCGTTTTCCCGGCGTACCGGGCGGGCAACTCCTTGAGCGTGCCGACCGGCCGCAGGTCATGGTCCTTCGACTGTGGCTTGCCGTCGATGAGCACGGTGCCGGCGGGGGTGACCGTGCGAACCTGCGGCGTGAGGTTCGCAGCGGGGCCGGCACCCACCACGAGGCCGCGGTTCAGAATCATCGCCGCGAGGATGCCGCAGAAAAACACGAGCAGCGACCCCTTGATGAACTGCACCCAGGTGGTGGAGACCATCCCCGCGGTGACGACGATCATGGTGACGGCCACGCCCACGAGGATCACACCGACCGTATGCGGCAGGCCCAACAACGGCACGATCAGGTCGCCCGCACCGACCATCTGCGGAATGAGATAGAAGATGCTCACCACGAGCGTCGAGATCGCCACCGCCAGTTTAATGCCGCGGCTGTTGAACCGGCTGTCGAGGGCGTCGGCAAAGGTGAACTTGCCGAGCGCCTTGATCGGCTCTGCGATCACGAACAGCGCCACGATCCAGCCGGCGAGAAATCCGATCGAGTACAGAAACCCGTCATAGCCATTGAAGGCAATCATCCCGCAGATACCGAGGAACGACGCCGCCGAGAGGTAATCGCCGGCGAAGGCGATGCCGTTGACGAACCAGTGGATCTCGCCGTGGGCGGCGTAGTAGCCCTTGGCCGACTGACCCTTGCGACCGAGGTAGAACGACAGCCCGACGACCCCGAGCACGAAAGCGGCGAAGATCGCGATGGCGGCTGCGGAGGATTCGTAGAGCATCGGCCGAGAGTCCTTTCGAAGAACACGTGTTCGCAATTGCCGTCGCTGGTGCGTATCAGCCGCGAGGCGGCCCGCGGTCCTCGACGGCCCGGCAGGCGGCCATGTAGACGATGGCCAGCAGGAAGGCTCCCGCGATCAGCCCCATCCCGTAGGCGATGGCCAGGTTGACGCCGCCGAAAGGCCGCAACGAGAGCAGGTCAGGCTGGAACAGCACGAGGACCATGAAACCGGCGTAGAGCAGCACGTAGATCCAGAAGAGCGTCAGGCCGATACGGCTGCTGGCTGACACGGCCGGCGCGTGCTTGAGCGACTCTGATCGTGATTCATGCGCAGACATGCCCGTCTCCGGCTGATGGTTCCCACACTCTCCGCGAGGCTGAGAGTGTAGCATCGCCGTGGTTGCCGTGCGGCGGAGATGCTCTCCACGCCTACGGGCTATGTGGCGTCCTTACGATTCGTCTTGGGGGTCGCGGCGGGATTTTTCTTGCGACCATTGAGCGGTTCCGTGCGCCACCAGTTCGGCCCCTCGGCCTCCACCTCGGCCGTGTACGCCCGCAGCCGCGCCATCATCGCCGCGAGTCGATCCGCTTCCCGTTCGGCCAGGTTCGTCGCTTCATTCCGGTCGGTGGCGAGATCGTAGAGCTCGGGCTTTTCCAGCGATTCGTCCGCGACGATCTTCCAATTCCC
>Ga0209357_1000676_pt1 | contig 13764 bp, 11 predicted proteins | sample LauGreFBDMM110SD_2_FD_187573 | JGI IMG/M metagenome (GOLD analysis project Ga0209357, IMG submission 187573) | Freshwater lake microbial communities from Lake Michigan, USA - Fa13.BD.MM110.SD (SPAdes) (version 3) | ecosystem: Environmental > Aquatic > Freshwater > Lake | place: Lake Michigan... | reverse complement strand
CACCGCCGCCAACACCGCCTCCAGCCACCCAGCCAGTAACACCGCCCGCCGCCGACTAGAACAACGGTATGGCCGGCGACCTGCGCACGGCATTTGACCAAGTTTGTCGCAGGCTGCAGTTGTTAACCGTCTCGATCACCGTGTCGTTAACCGTCTGGCACACCATTGCCGTGTGTAGCACCGTGGTTTACACGGTGTGGCTGGCAGTGCGCACCACACGCAATCACTTCGGGTTGGGCACATCGGCCTATGACTTCGGGCTTTTTGACCAGGGTGTCTGGCTGGTTTCGCAGGGCCAAGCCCCATTCGTCACGTTGATGGGGCGCAACTTGTTTGGCGACCACACGTCATTTATTTTGTTGCCGCTGGTGCCATTGTTTTGGGTGATTGGCTCGACGGGTTTGTTGTTCGTCGTGCAGGCAGTGGCACTTGGGATTGGTGCACTGCCGATTTGGAAGGTGACGCGCGTGCTGCTTGATTCGTTGCCAATGGCGTGTGCGGCAGTGGTGGTGTATCTGGCCCACCCGGCGCTCACCTATACGGGGTTAGAGAATTTTCATCCCGATGCTGCGCTTGCCCCGTTGATTGCTTGGGCACTGTATGCAGCGGTGAGTTATCGCTGGGTGCAGTATGCCGCTGCGGTGGTGCTTATCTTGCTAGTTAAAGAAGACACGGCACTGTTCGTGGTGGCGCTGGGGGCGTGGGTGGCATTGCGCCGCGATCGACGCATCGGTCTACTCACCATGTTCGGGGCAATATGGATTGCTTTCATCATGCTGTTTGTCGTGTCACGCGGCATTGTCGGGGTTCCGTTTCGCAACGCTTGGCGGCTGCCGTTTGGGGGCCTTGGCGGCTTGCTACGTACGGCGCTGTTGCGGCCCGACAAATTCCTCGCGCATCTGGTGTCGGGCGAGCGACCGCTGTATCTCTTGCACTTGTTGGCTCCCGTCGGGTTCGTTGCGTTGGTGCGTCCCGAGATCGCGCTGCTCGGCACGCTGCCATTGCTGGCCAACTTGGTCAGCACGTTTTGGTACCAAAGCCAAGTCGAGTATCACTACGCGGTGCAGTTCGTGCCGATCCTCGTAATCGGGGCGGTGTATGCCATTTCGCGGATGGCTGAACATTGGCGCACCTGGTTGGTGTCGGCAATGGTGACGGCGAGTCTGACTTGCGCCTACCTGTGGTCACCGCTGCCGCTGATGCGCACTGAGGTGGCCACTTGGTCGCCAGCGCACCCCTCGGTGGCAGCCGCCCATGCCGCAATCAACCAAGTGCCCGACGACGCTGTGGTTGCGGCGTTTCATACGTTGACCGCCCACATGGCGCGGCGGGAACGCATCTATGTGTTTCCGACGCCGTTTCGTCGGGTGTTGTACGGGCCGGATGTTTTTGCCAAGGGCGACCGGCTGCCGTTTGCCGACGAGATAACGCACGTGGTGCTGCCACGGGTCGTGAGTGGCGAAGTCGAGGTGGATTGGGAGCGCGAACGAGAATTCTTTGCCGTGGTCTACGGCAATGACTGGTGGACGGTGTACGAGCGGATACGATAAGGCGACCGTCAAACGAGTCCCGAGAGGCTCGAACGGCTAGGAGACCAACGTGAGTAACATGGTGATGTCGGTTGACGACGTCAGACGCGCGATTACCCGCATCGCTCACGAAATTCTGGAACGCCAACAAGGCTCGGCATCATTGGCACTCGTTGGCTTGCAGCGCGGCGGAGCGTGGTTGGCCGATGCGATTGCTGCTGCTGTGAATGTGATCGAGCCCCATGCAACCGTGCCGGTTGGCTATATCGACGTGAGCATGCACCGCGATGACATCGGTTTGCGCCCGGTGGTGCCTGGCGCGATTAGTCGAATCGACTTTGCAGTCGACGGCACCACGGTGGTGCTCGTCGACGACGTGCTGTTCACGGGTCGCACCGTTCGCGCAGCGATGGAAGGCATCAACACCTATGGTCGCCCGCGCGCGGTGCAGCTAGCGGTGCTCGTTGATCGCGGTCATCGCGAGCTGCCGATTCGCCCCGACTATGTGGGCAAAAATTTACCGACGCACGTTGACGATGATGTGCGTGCCACGCAGGATGGTGTTGTAATCACCAACCGAGTGTCGTCATGAAGCATCTGCGCAGCATTGACGAACTCGGATACGACGGTGTGGTGCGATTGCTGGAACTCACTCGTCACATGGTTGAAATAAACGCAAGACCAGTGCCTAAGGTGCCAGCTTTGCGCGGCAAAACCGTCGTGAGTTTGTTCTTCGAAGACTCCACCCGCACACGACTGTCATTCGAAACTGCTGCCAAGCGGCTGTCAGCCGACACGATGACATTTAGTGTGTCGACGTCGAGCGTGAACAAGGGTGAAAGTCTGCGTGACACCATCGAGACCATCTCTGACATGGGGGTGGACGCGTTTGTCGTGCGCCACAAATCCACGGGCACACCGTGGCAGATCAGCGAATGGACCAACGCTTCGGTGGTCAATGCCGGCGATGGTTGGCATCAGCATCCCACTCAGGCATTGGTCGACTGTTTCACCGTGCGACAAGCACTGGGGATCGAGCGTTTCGACGGTCTCACACTCACGATTGTGGGGGACATCAAGCACAGCCGCGTGGCACGCAGCAACATCACTGCATTCAGCATGCTCGGGGCAAACGTGGTGTTGGTGGCGCCGCCCACCTTGTTGCCCCCTGATGTGGCGCACTGGCCAGTGACGGTGTCACATCGACTTGACGACGTGCTGGCGCGCACTGACATGTTGTACATGCTGCGTCTCCAAAGCGAGCGAATGTCGCAGGGTCATGTGCCCAGCCTGCGTGAGTACGGCGAAACTTTCGGTCTCGACGCTGCACGGGCTGCCAAGTTGCCCGCCACGGCAGTCATCATGCACCCTGGTCCTATGAACAGGGGTGTAGAGATGCTTGTCGATCCGTCGGCACTGCCCAACTCGCTGATTCATCAACAAGTGGCCAATGGCGTGGCGGTGCGCATGGCGGTGTTGTTCGATTTGCTGGCTGGCGAATCGTCGACCGCGTACCTGGCATCGGTGGCGTCATGACCCGCGGCGAGCGAATCGTGTTCAAAAGTGGACGAGTGGTGGATTCGCGCGGCGAGCGTGTCGCTGACGTCGCCGTTGAGGGTGGCGTGGTGGTCGAAGTAGGCGAGCAGTTGAGCGGTAGTCGCACAATCGATGCAGCGGGTTGTGTGGTGGCCCCAGGGTTCGTTGACTTGCATGCCCATTTGCGCGAGCCGGGCAAAGAAGAAGCAGAAACAATCGAAACAGGTAGCCGAGCGGGTGCCAAGGGTGGCTATACCGCTCTCGTGGCGATGCCCAACACAGATCCACCGCAAGACAGCGTGGCAGTCATCGACTTTGTGCGCGAACAAGGCAAGCGTGCGGGGTTGCTCGAGGTGGTGCCAAGCGGATGCATCACATTGGGCCGCCAGGGCGAGACGCTGGCCCCGATGGCCGAGCTCGCAGCGGCCGGTGTGCGCATCTTTACCGACGATGGCAACGGTGTACAAGACGAACTACTCATGCGCCGAGCAATGGAATACGCCAAGGGTCTTGGCGTCACACTGGCTCAGCATTGTGAAGTTGCCACGCTCACCAAAGGTGCGGTGATGAACGAGTGTCAGTGTTGCACATCGCTTGGTTTGCCGGGATGGCCATCGATTGCCGAAGAGCTCATGGTATTTCGTGACATCGAACTGGCTCGTTTGACCGGTGCGCGCGTGCACTTTTTGCATCTGTCAACAGCCCGCAGTGTGGAGTTGGTACGAGCCGCCAAGCGTGATGGCTTGCCAATCACTGCCGAGGTCACACCGCATCACTTGTCACTAGACGAAACTCGACTCACCACCTTTGACACGGTGTTCAAGGTGAACCCACCGTTGCGTTCGCTGGCCGATATTGCTGCGTTGCGAGCTGGCGTCGTCGACGGGACGATTGATGCGTTGGCCACCGATCATGCACCACATCCACGACGCGACAAAGAACTCACGCTCGACCAAGCACCGCCCGGCATGCTCGGATTAGAGACCGCGCTCGGTGTGGCGCTCGGAGTACTGGACGTAAGCCTCACTCAGTTGGTGCGCATCATGTCGATTCATCCCGCCCAAATCGCAGGCATCGATGATCGTCACGGCCGTGACATCGAATCTGGTGCTCCGGCAAATCTCGTGGTGTTCGACCCGAACGCCACGTGGCAGGTAGTGCCTGAGTCGTTGGCAAGTAAGAGCCGCAATACCCCGTATGTTGGGATGACCTTGCGTGGCAAAGTTCGACACACCATCTATAACGGTGAGTTCACTGTGTTTGACGGCGAAGCGCAGCGATGAACGCACTCCTCGTGCTGGCTGATGGAAGCGTTTTTGAAGGTGAAGCCATTGGTGCTGATGTTGCGGTGTCGTCTGGTGAGGTGGTGTTTCACACCGGGCTCACTGGTTATCAAGAAGTGCTCACCGACCCGAGCTATGCCGGCCAGGTCATCACGTTTACGACGCCACATATCGGCAATTACGGGGTGACGCAATCTGACAACGAATCAGCAAAGATATTCGCCCGCGGTGTGATTATGCGTGAAGTCGCCAGGCGGCGCAGCAACTGGCGTAGTCAAGAACCTCTCGAGGTGTTCTTGCGTGCCCGCGGCGTGGGCGGCATCACCGGCATCGATACTCGTCGTTTGACACGACTTCTGCGCGACGCGGGTTCGTTGCTGGGTGCATTTGGCACAGCTGACCTGGCCACATTGCAGGCAGCGTTGGCCACTGAACAAGGCACTGCAGGTCGCAACTTGGTTGCCCAAGTCAGCACGCTGTCACCGTATGACGTGTCCAACACAATGCATGCAGCCAAACCGTTTTCAGTAGTGGCGTACGACTTTGGCATGAAACAAACGATCTTGCGTTGCCTGAGCGAGATTGCCGATGTGCATGTGGTGCCGGCCCGCACGCCAGCCAGCGAGGTCATCGCCCGACAACCCGATGGCGTGTTTTTGTCGAATGGCCCAGGCGACCCCGAGATGGTGCTTGATGCACCCGCCAACATTCGCGAACTCATCGCTGCCGACATTCCAGTATTCGGCATTTGCCTCGGACATCAGTTGTTGGGCTTGGCCTTGGGTGGGCGCACATTCAAGTTGCCCTTCGGCCACCACGGCGCCAATCATCCCGTGCGTGACGTGACCACGGGTCGAGTTGAGATCACCAGTCAGAACCACAATTTTTGTGTCGATCCCGACTCGCTGGCGGGCAAGGTCGACGTCACGCACGTGAATCTGAACGACAACACCAACGAAGGCATGTCAGTGCGCGGGGCGCGCGCATTCAGCGTGCAGTATCACCCTGAAGCAGGCCCCGGGCCACACGATTCTCGTTATTTGTTCGAGCGTTTCGCTGCGATGATGCGCAGTGGAGGCAACTAGTGCCACGTCGTAATGATTTGCACAGCATTCTCGTCATTGGTTCGGGGCCGATTGTGATCGGCCAGGCCTGTGAGTTCGACTATTCCGGCACGCAAGCATGTCGCGTGTTGCGAGCCGAGGGTTACCGCGTGATTCTGGCGAACTCCAACCCAGCCACCATCATGACCGACCCCGACTTTGCTGATCGCACCTACATCGAGCCGCTCACAGTCGAGGTACTGGCAGCAATTATCGAGCGCGAGCGCCCCGATGCAATCTTGCCCACCCTGGGCGGGCAAACAGCGCTCAATTTGGCGATGGCGTTGTTTGAGCGTGGCTTGGCGGGTGTGCCAGGCACACCAGAGTTGATTGGCGCGAATGCCGAGGCAATTTCCACCGCCGAGGATCGCGAAAAATTCAAACGCGCGATGATCGAAATCGGGCTCAAGGTTCCCCAAAGTGGTATCGCCCACACGTTTGCCGAGGCGCAAGAGGTGCTGGCAGAAATCGCGTTACCCGTCATCATTCGGCCGGCGTACATCCTGGGTGGGCGCGGCACGGGCATCGCCAACACTCCGGCTGAATTCGTCCACATCGTCACGGCAGGTCTGGCCGCGAGCCCAATCGGCGAAGTCTTGATCGAAACATCGATCAAGGGCTGGAAGGAATATGAATTAGAAGTCATGCGCGATAGCGCCGACAACTGCGTGATTATTTGCTCGATTGAAAATATCGATGCGATGGGGGTGCACACCGGTGACTCCATCACTGTTGCACCGGCGATGACATTGTCTGATGTGGAATACCAAGAGATGCGCAACTCGGCCTTTGCCTGCATTCGACGAGTCGGGGTAGAGACTGGTGGTTCAAACGTGCAGTTCGCGGTGAATCCGACGACGGGTGAACAGGTCGTCATCGAGATGAACCCGCGTGTGTCGCGCTCATCGGCGTTGGCGTCCAAGGCGACGGGGTTTCCGATTGCCAAGATTGCCGCCAAGTTGGCGGTGGGTTACACCTTGGATGAGATTCCTAACGACATCACCAAAATGACTCCTGCCAGTTTCGAGCCAACAATTGATTACGTGGTAACGAAAGTCCCGCGTTGGGCGTTTGAGAAGTTTGCCGGCGCAGCCAACACCCTCGGCACCCAGATGCGCAGTGTCGGTGAGTCAATGGCCATTGGGCGCACGTTCCCTGAGAGTTTGCAGAAAGCCTTGCGCTCGTTAGAAATCGGTCGGGCCGGCCTCAACTGCGACCCTGCCGAACAGAACTTTGCGGCCTACGACGACGCGCAGTTGTTGAGAGCTGTCGAGACTGCTACACCCGACCGCATTTTTCAGGTTGGTGAATGTATTCGTCGTGGGATGGATCTCGACGTCGTGTACACGGCAACAGGTATCGATGTGTGGTTTTTGGATCAGATGAAAGCCATTTACGAAGAGCGCGGCGTGTTGGCAACTGCCACGCCACAATCCCTTGATCGCCAAGGTTGGCGTCGCGCCAAGCGACTCGGGTTCAGCGATGCTCAACTGGCGTGGTTGTGGTCGACTGATGAGGGCGTCGTTCGTGCGGCACGCGAAAGTGCCGGCGTGTTGCCGACCTATAAATCTGTCGACACGTGTAGTGCTGAGTTCGCTGCCGAGACACCGTATTTTTACTCGACCTATGAAGACGAATGCGAAGTTCGCGAGTCGACTAAAGACCGAGTCATCATCTTGGGGAGCGGGCCCAACCGCATCGGTCAAGGAATCGAGTTTGACTATTGCTGTGTGCATGCCAGTTTTGCGCTGCGAAAAGCCGGCTACGAAACGGTGATGTTGAATTGCAATCCTGAAACCGTGTCCACCGACTATGACACATCAGACCGTTTGTACTTCGAGCCGCTCACCACCGAAGACGTCTTGAATGTGATTGCTGTCGAGACCAAAGCGGCTGGCAAGCCACCCAAGTTGATTGTGTCGCTGGGTGGCCAGACACCACTCAAGTTGGCAGCATCACTGCCGGCTGAACTCATCGCAGGAACCTCGCCGGCATCTATTGATATGGCGGAAGATCGCGAACAATGGAACGCATTGTGCAACCAGCTGGGAATCGCCCAACCACCTGGGGCGACTGCCACCACGCTGGCAGGCGCGCGTGCAGTGACGCAGACCACGGGCTATCCGGTGCTGGTGCGACCCAGTTACGTGCTCGGTGGGCGGGCTATGCGCATCGTGCACGATGATGCCCAACTTGCCGATGCAATGGCCGAGATGGAGTTGTTTGGTTCGCTCGGCCGCGAGGGTGGTTTGTCGTCGTCACGCCCAGTGCTCATTGATCGTTTTTTGCAGGGCGCTACCGAGGTCGATGTTGATGCCATTCGTGACCACACTGGCGAGGTGTTCATCGGCGGTGTGATGGAGCACGTCGAAGAAGCAGGCATTCACTCGGGCGACTCGGCGTGCGCGTTGCCGGCCCAAACTTTGTCGAATGCGGCGTTGTCCACCATCAGCGAATACGTGCACAAGATTGCCGCAGCGCTCGATGTGCGGGGCCTTATCAATGTGCAGTTCGCAGTGGCCGACGACAAGGTGTACGTCATCGAAGCCAATCCGCGTGCGAGTCGTACGGTGCCGTTCGTGGCCAAGGCCACCGGTGTGCCCCTGGCGATGGTGGCCAGTCGCGTGATGCTCGGCGCTACCTTGGCGCAATTGCGCGACGAGGGTATGGTGCGCCCACCTGCCACCGGGCATGTGAGTGTGAAAGAAGCAGTGTTGCCGTTCAATCGGTTTCCCGAAGTGGACACGACCTTAGGGCCCGAGATGCGTTCCACGGGCGAGGTGATGGGCCTCGACTCCACCTTCGGGCGGGCCTTCATCAAAGCGCAGTCGGCGGCTGGCACCGAATTGCCGATGCAGGGTCGGGTGTTCGTATCGCTCAATGACCGCGACAAAGCGGCCGCAGTCGAGATTGGCCAAGCGCTCTTGGCGGTGGGCTGCACCATCGTGGCCACCATCGGCACGGCTGATGTGCTTACTGCTGGCGGGGTGGTCGTAGAGCGTGTGGTGGGCAAGGTGTCACAACGCAGCGATCAACAACGCAACGCTCAACAACAAAGCGATCTTGGCGATGCGGTCGCGCTCATTAACGATGGGTCAATCGTGTTCGTCATCAATACTCCGCAAGACAGTGGCACCCATCGCGATGGTGAGGCAATCCGCAAGGCCGCCAACGTAAAAGGTGTATCGCTGGTTACTACCGTGCGTGCTGCGCGGGCAGCGGTGCAAGGCATGCGTGAGCGTCGCGATACGCCACTCGGTATTCGCTCGCTACAGGAATATCACGGCTTGTCGTCGTGACTTCGCCACTCGGCATCCCACATACGCAAGTTGGTGCACTTACGTTGCCTAGCCCCGTGCTTACGGCATCGGGCACTGCGGGGCATTCCGACGAACTTGCGGCGTATGTAGATCTGTCGACGCTTGGGGCAGTGGTGGTGAAGTCAGTTGCTTCGTTTGAGTGGCAAGGAAACCCTGCACCACGACTGCATGCCACTGGTAGCGGGATGATCAATGCAGTCGGCTTGCAGGGTCGGGGTTCGGCGCACTGGGTGCAACACGACCTGCCACGCTTGCGTGCCCGCGGGGCGCGGGTGGTGGCCAGCATCTGGGGTTTTCGCGAATCAGAATACGAACAAGCAGCGCTTGACCTAGCGGCGATTGCTGATCAACTTGTGGCAGTCGAGGTCAACTTGTCGTGTCCCAATGTGGATCATGCTCGTGGCATGTTCGCCCACAGTGCGGTGCAGTCGGCGCAGGTCATTGCCGCAGTGCGGCGCGTGCTGCCAGCCACCGTTGGCGTGTGGGCAAAGTTGAGCCCCAACACCGATCAGTTGGTGCCAATAGCGGGTGCCGTGGTGGCAGCTGGCGCCGATGCGTTGGTGCTTGTCAACACGGTGCTGGGCATGGCCATTGACATTGATACACGTCGCCCCGTTTTGGGTAACGGTGGTGGCGGGTTGAGCGGTGCTGCGATGCATGCGGTGGCGGTGCGCAGCGTGTTTGATGTTCGTGCTGCTCATCGCAACGTGCCGATCGTGGGGGCTGGGGGTGTGAGCAACGCCGACGACGCACTCGAGTTGATGATGGCTGGTGCTCACGCAGTGCAGGTTGGCACCGCAACGTTTGCTGATCCGCGCGCCGTCGCCAAGATTCAACGCAACATGTTTCGCTGGGCACAACGCCAGGGGATCGCATCGTGGGGCGAGATCATCAATAGTGCGCACTAGCCTTCCGTTATGGCAGTAACGCCAGTGGTTGACCAGCGCAGCGACAAAGTGCTTGCCCGCTTGGCTCAACGGCGCGCCCAACTTGAAGCCGTCATCGGTGCAGTGCACGGCCATTCGCTCTCTCTTTCCGATGTCTTTGCTCGAGCTGGAGACCCCAATGTGGCCACGCTCGAGCCTGATGCACTCGTATGTCGATTCGTGTATCTCGTGAAAATCGCCGAGGCGCTGCCCGGCGTTGGCAAGGTTCGCGCACGTCGCGTGCTGGCTGACCACGGATGTGGCGAACGCACACGGGTTGGCGACGTGGCTGTGAGCGATCGTGACGCTTTGGTGCAGGCGTTGCGATGAGTGGCATCGTGTTCGTGGTGTCGGGGCCAGGTGGCGTTGGCAAGAGCACGGTGGTAGGCGAACTCATGAAACGTGATTCGGCATTGTGGTTGAGTCGTTCGTGGACCACCCGCGAACGTCGCCCGAGCGAGGCCGATGACGCCTACAACTTCGTGTCACGTGACGCTTTTGAAGCCCACATCGTGGCAGGTGGTTTTTTGGAGTGGACCACGTTTTTGGGCAACTATTACGGCACGCCGCTGCCCACGCCGACCGTTGGTAAAGACATCGTGCTGGAAATCGAAGTCGATGGTGCCAGCCAAGTAAAACAACAACACCCGGCAGCCGTGCTGATCTTTGTGTTGCCGCCATCTCGCGACGAACAACGCCAGCGGCTCACAGTGCGCGGCGACGATGAACGCAAAGTCGACGAACGGCTCCGCAAGGCCGAAGAAGAAGAGCCAGTGGGCATCGCCCTGGCCGACCACGTGATCATCAACCACACGTTGGACCAGACCATCGCCGACATGCTGGACATCGTGGCGCAGGCTCGCCGCGCCGCTAGTCTTTAGAGGTCCTAGACGCTCTCGTCTGGGTCTCGCTATACAACGCCCCAAGGAGTCTTGTGTCCACCACGCCTGAAAATTCCATGATGTCGCCGGCAATTGAAAAACTGATGAACCGTACGCAATCCAAGTTCAGCCTCGTCACATTGGCCGCCAAGCGCGCTCGCGAAATCACCGAGTACTTTGGCAACCTGCAAACCGGCAGCGTCGTCGGCCCAACGGTCGAGTCGGTGAGCACCAAGCATCTTTCGGTGGCATTCGAAGAAATCGCCGCCGACAAAGTGCGGTTCGTGGCCAAAACACTCGACGAGATTCGCGCCGAAATTGCCGAACTGCAGCGTCAAGAAGACGAAGCCAATGCACTCGACGCTTCGCAGGACACCGAAGCACAACCCGAGTAGGTTTCAGTCGTGGCACGTAACTTCACGTTCACGTCAGAGAGTGTGACCGAGGGTCACCCCGACAAGATGGCTGACCAGATCAGCGATTCAGTGTTGGATGCAATCTTGGCCGAAGACCCACAGGGTCGCGTGGCTTGCGAAACATTACTCACCACTGGCTTGTGCGTGATTGCCGGCGAAATCACCACGTCGGCATATGTGGACATCCCCAAACTGGCGCGCACCGTGATCAAGGAAATCGGTTATGACAATGCCGCTTATGGCTTTGATGGCAACACCTGTGGCGTCATCATCAGTATCGACGAACAGTCAAGTGACATTGCGATGGGTGTCGACAAGAGCGAAGAGTTGCGTGGCGGTAAGAGCGGCGAAGACCGTCTCAATGCCCAAGGTGCCGGTGACCAAGGAATGATGTTTGGTTATGCCTGTGACGAAACAGTCGAACTCATGCCGTTGCCAATCTTTCTTGCCCATCGTCTGGCTGAGCAGCTCACCGAGGTTCGCAAATCCGGTGCCATTCCGTATCTGCGTCCTGACGGCAAGACGCAGGTGTCATTTGATTACGAAGACGGTGTTCCAGTTCGCTTGCGCACCGTGTTGATCAGCACGCAGCATGCCGACGGAATTGCGCGCGACACGGTAATTCGCCCTGACCTTATCGAGCAAGTGATTCGCCCGATTGTTCCGGCCAAGTTTGCCAAAGATGACTATGCCGTCTACATCAACCCAACCGGTGAATTCGTGAAGGGTGGGCCGCATGCCGACACCGGTCTTACCGGGCGCAAGATCATCGTTGACACCTACGGCGGCATGGGTCGCCACGGCGGTGGTGCATTCAGCGGCAAAGATCCGTCAAAGGTCGATCGTTCGGCTGCTTACGCCGCGCGATGGGTGGCCAAGCACGTGGTGGCTTCGGGTGCAGCGCGTCGCTGCGAAGTGCAAGTTGCCTATGCCATCGGTATGGCCCAGCCAATCAGCATCTTGGTTGAAACATTCGGCACCAATACGGTTGCCGAATCACAAATCGAGCAGGCCGTGCGCGATACATTCGACCTGCGACCAGCCGCCATTGTGCGCGATCTCGACTTGAAGCGCCCGATTTATCGGCGCACTGCTGCATATGGTCATTTCGGTCGCAACGATCCCAACTTTACGTGGGAACAAGTGTCGCGGCTTGATGCATTCAAAAAAGCCGCCAAACTGTAGACCGCTTCGCCCACTGGGCTGTGACGCCGACACCGGCTGTCTAATCTCGTAACTGTTGTGTCGCTACTTGCCCGAGTCGTCGTGGATGTCACGGGCGTCGATAAGCCGTTTGATTATCTCATCCCCGACGCATTGCGCAGCGATGTGGTGGTTGGTTCGCGGGTGCGCGTGTCGTTGCATCGCCGCGAGGTGTCAGCGTGGGTGATGGCAATCGTCGCAGACGTCGACAGCGACGTCGACACGGCCCGTCTTTTGCCGATCATCAAGGTGACGTCAGTTGGGCCGTCACCAGACGTGGTGACCCTCGTGGAGTGGGCAGCAGTGCGGTGGGTGTCTCGCCGCCGGCCATTTTTTGTCTCCGCCTCACCCCCTAAGCGCGTGCCGCGTTTAGTAGCCAGTCGCTATGGCACTCGCAGCAAAAATATGTCGGTCTCTGGTGACACATCGCATGACGCAGCAGTGGAGGCGCTGTTTAGTGGTGTGGGTGGCGTGGTGCAATGCGGCCCAGCATCGAGCCATTCTGCACTTATTGCTGCTGCCACTCGCCATGGCCCCACCTTGGTGGTGGTGCCTACCGTGGTGCGAGCGCGGCGTCTGGCTGCTCAATGTCGTCGACTCGGCTTGACCACAGCGGTGTATCCAGACGATTGGGTTGCAGCCGCATCTGGCGTCGATGTCGTGGTGGGTGCGCGCTCTACGGCGTGGGCAAGCGTTGCGCAACTAGCCAGCATCGTCGTGATCGACGAACACGACGACACATTGCAAGAAGAACGCGCGCCCACTTGGCATGCCCGCGATGTGGCAATCGAGCGAGCCCGCCAAGCCGGAATTACTTGCGTGTTGGTGTCACCCGTGCCCACGTTGAGCGCGCGTCAGTGGGCGCACTCAGTTGGTGCAGATGTAGTGCAAGCCAACGACTCCACAGACTGGCCAGCGATTCGAGTAATTGATCGCAACATCGACGAACGCTGGGCATCGTCGCTGGTCACGAGTGAACTTATCGAGTTGCTGCGTGATCACACCAAACGTGTGGTGTGTGTGCTGAACGTAAAGGGTCGGGCCCGAGCAGTGGCGTGCGACTCGTGTCGCATGGTGGCGCGTTGCGAGGGTTGCGGGGCTGCGGTGCACCAACCCGACGAGCAAGGGTTCGTGTGCCCGCGGTGTGCGGCTACGCGACCCCTGGTGTGCTTGGCCTGTGGGTCGCAAAAGATGCGGTCTATCCGCATCGGCATCTCACGCTTGCGAGACGAACTCGAAGCCGCAGCCGGGCGATCGGTACAAGAAATCAAACCGACCACCAGTGCCATTGAGCCCCACACATCGGTGTTCGTGGGCACCGAAGCGGTGTTGCACCGCATCGATCGCGCTGACGTCGTGGTGTTTTTGGACATCGACGCCGAGTTGCTAGCCCCGCGTTTTCGTGCCAGCGAGCAGGCGCTGAGTTTGGTGGCGCACGGAGCGCGACTTGTATCAGGTGGCAGTACAGGTGACAGTGTTGGTGACAGTGCTAGAGGCGAAGTTGTGCTGCAGACTTCGGTGCCGCAGCACGAGGTGATGGTGGGTTTGGTATCAGCAGACCTCAACC
>Ga0209357_1000675_pt1 | contig 13780 bp, 16 predicted proteins | sample LauGreFBDMM110SD_2_FD_187573 | JGI IMG/M metagenome (GOLD analysis project Ga0209357, IMG submission 187573) | Freshwater lake microbial communities from Lake Michigan, USA - Fa13.BD.MM110.SD (SPAdes) (version 3) | ecosystem: Environmental > Aquatic > Freshwater > Lake | place: Lake Michigan... | reverse complement strand
AACAAGCGCTGACCAAGCATCAGCTTCGAAAGTTACTATCCATACGGTCCAGTTTGCGCAGCATGGCTGGCCAGGCGAACGCGCCGCCGATGCCATTGCTTTGGGTGCGCATGGCGTGCCCGACGCCGTCGATGATGCGCGGGTCCACCTGGGTGAGTTCGCCGCCGGCTTGCGCACTGATCTGGATCTGGCAGGTGGACTCAAAGTTGTACATCAGCAAGAAAGCTTCCGGTATGGAGGTGCCTACGGTGAGCAGGCCGTGGTTGCGCAACATCAGGTGGTTGGCGCTACCCAGGTCGGCTTGCAGGCGTGGCTTTTCCTCGTCGCGCAGGGCCACGCCCTCATAGCTGTGGTAGGCCAGCGAGGCTAGCACAAAGGTCGATTGCTGGCTGATGGGCAAGACGCCACAGGCCTGGGCGCTGACGGCGACGCCCGCGCGGGTGTGGGTGTGCAGCACGCAAGCAGCGTCTTCTCGCACCGCATGCACGGCGCTGTGGATCACAAAGCCAGCCGGGTTGACGGGAAAGGGCGAGGCCATCAATTTATTGCACTGCTGGTCCACTTTGATCAGGCTGCTGGCGGTGATCTCTTCAAACAGCAAGCCGTAGGGATTGATCAAAAAATGGTGTTCGTCGCCGGGCAGGCGGGCGCTGATGTGGGTGAAGATGAGGTCGCTCCAGCCGTAGGCGGCGGCTAAGCGGTAACAGGCGGCGAGGTCAACGCGCAGCTGCCATTCTTGCTCGCTGACCTGGTCTTTGACCGAGGGGATGTGCATGCGAAAACTCCTGTGGATGTGGACTTCACTCTAACCCATAGGGTTGACCACGCACACACGGAAATGACCCGGACATCATGTGTGCGACAGCGCCGCCTAAAATGCAATCCCCCCTTGATTTGGACTGCGCGCCATGCTGTATCCCCAACACTTTGATGTGATCGTTGTCGGCGGCGGCCATGCCGGCACCGAAGCGGCGTTGGCGGCAGCGCGTATGGGTTGCAGCACACTGTTGTTAACCCACAACATCGAGACCCTGGGGCAGATGAGTTGCAATCCGTCCATCGGCGGCATCGGCAAAGGGCATCTGGTGAAAGAGGTCGATGCTCTGGGCGGTGCGATGGCTTTGGCTACCGACGAGAGTGGCATTCAGTTTCGCATTCTTAATTCCAGCAAAGGCCCTGCGGTACGCGCCACCCGCGCCCAGGCCGACCGGGTTTTGTACAAAGCAGCCATACGTAGCATGCTGGAGAACCAGCCTAATTTGTCATTGTTCCAGCAAGCGGTGGATGACCTCCTGGTGGAGGGCGACCGCGTGGTGGGAGCCGTTACGCAAATAGGAATCATTTTTAAGGCGACTACCGTAGTGTTGACTGCGGGCACGTTTTTGGACGGCAAGATCCACATCGGCATGAACAACTATGGCGCAGGCCGTGCCGGGGACCCACCGGCGGCGCGCTTAAGTGCCCGCCTCAAAGAGCTGAAATTGGCGCAAGGCCGCCTCAAGACCGGGACGCCGCCGCGCCTGGACGGACGCACCATAGATTTTTCCCGCTGTCTGGAGCAGCCGGGCGATGGCATGCCCGGCGGCATGGGCGCGCAGCTGCCGGTGTTCAGCTTTATGGGTAGGGCAGAGCAGCACCCGCAGCAAGTGCCCTGCTGGATTACACATACCAATGCCCGCACGCACGAGATCATCCGCAGCGGTTTTGACCGCAGCCCGATGTTCACCGGCACGATCGAGGGCGTGGGCCCGCGCTATTGCCCCAGCGTGGAAGACAAGGTGAACCGCTTTGCTGACAAGGAAAGCCACCAAATTTTTCTGGAGCCCGAGGGCTTGAGCACGCATGAGTACTATCCCAACGGCATTTCTACCAGCTTGCCTTTTGACATCCAGTACGACTTGGTGCGCAGCATGGTGGGGCTGGAGAAGGCCCATATTTTGCGGCCGGGCTATGCCATCGAGTACGACTATTTTGACCCGCGTGAGCTCAAAAGCAGTTTCGAGACGCGCGCAATTCAGGGCCTATTTTTTGCCGGACAAATTAACGGCACCACGGGTTACGAAGAGGCGGCGGCCCAGGGCTTGTTTGCCGGTATCAACGCCGCATTGCAAGCCGGTGCCCGCAACGCGTACACCGGCGAGAGCTGGCTGCCCGCGCGCGACCAGGCCTACATCGGCGTGCTGGTCGATGACCTGATTACCAAGGGCGTGACCGAGCCTTACCGCATGTTTACCAGCCGCGCCGAGTTTCGCTTGCAGCTGCGCGAAGACAATGCCGACGCCCGCCTGACCACGGTAGGCCGCCAACTCGGCCTGGTGGATGATGCGCGTTGGGAGGCTTTCAGCCGTAAGCAAGAAGCTGTTTCACGTGAAACCGAACGCCTGCGCAGCCTGTGGGTCAGTCCGAAAAACTTGGCTGCGCCCGAGGCGGAGCGCGTTCTAGGTAAAGCTTTGGAACATGAATACAGCCTGTCAGAGCTTTTGCGCCGCCCGGAAGTGGGCTACGCGGACCTGATGTCTATGGCCGATGGGCGCTTTGCTAACCCGGATTTGCCATTGACGGCAGGGCATGGCGATGGACTAGTGGCGGCCCCGGCGCAGGATGTGTTTGTGCAAAGCGTCATCGAGCAGGTGGAGATTGCCATCAAGTACGCCGGTTATATCGACCGGCAAAAAGAGGACGTGGGCCGTGCCGCGCATTATGAAAACCTGCGCCTGCCTGAAACCCTCGACTATATGCAGGTCTCGGCGCTGAGCATCGAAGCGCGCCAGCGTCTGAACAAGCAGCGCCCCGAGACCCTGGGTCAGGCCTCGCGCATGTCCGGCATCACCCCGGCGACGATCTCGCTTTTGCTTATTCACCTGAAAAAAGGCAACTTCCGCGAATTTGCCACCAAGCCGCCACAGGCCGCGGCCGAGGCGGTGCAGTGAGCATTAGCCTGGCGGCAGGCTTGGACGCGGGGCTGGATGCGCTGGATTTAGACCTTAAGCTCGCCCAGCGCCAGGCCTTGCTGGACTACCTAGCGCTGCTGCAGAAATGGAACCAGGTCTATAACCTGACGGCGGTGCGCGACCCGCAAGCTATGCTTAGCCACCATCTTTTGGACTGCCTGGCCGTGGTCGCGCCGTTGCGTGCGCAATTGGCAACCCTGGCCTTTCCTGACCCGATACGCTTGCTGGACGTAGGCTCGGGGGCTGGTTTGCCGGGTTTGGTGTTGGCGATCTGTTTGCCGGATGTACAGGTCGATTGTGTGGACACCGTGGCCAAGAAGGCCAGCTTTATCCAGCAAGCGACGCTAAGCCTGGGCCTAGCCAATGTGCGCGGATTGCATGCGCGGGTGGAAAAGTTGGGCGCCGCTTACCAGGTGGTCAGCGCCCGCGCTTTTTCTTCTTTGCCGGACTTGGTGGCCGGGTCGGACCAGGCTTTGTTACCCGGGGGGCTCTGGATGGCGATGAAAGGCAAGACCCCGGATGAAGAAATCCAGGCCTTGCCGCCGCAAGTGCAGGCCTTTCAGGTGCAAGCTTTGCAGGTCCCGGGGCTCGATGCCCAGCGCTGCATTGTTTGGTTGCGCCGCAAAAGCGCCTAAGTAGGGCCGGTACAGGCGCTGAATCTGGTCCATAGTCAGTCCCTGTTTCACGTGAAACACGCGATCACGTAAACTCGCCCCCTTGCTTCCTTAAGGTTTGCGATGCTAGGCGTCACCGATTACGGCACTTTTGTTGCTGCCGTCCTGATTTTTCTTTTCATCCCCGGGCCGGGCAATTTGGCGCTGGTGCTTTCTACCAGCAAAGGTGGCATGCGCGGCGGCTTGGCCGCCACTCTCGGAGTGATTTTGGGTGACCAGGCTTTGATGTGGATGGCGGTGGCCGGTGTGGCCGCTTTGCTCAGCAACTACCCGACAGCGTTTCATTTGGTGCAATGGGTGGGCGCAGCCTACCTGGCTTGGCTGGGCGCTTATATGTTGTTTGCCAAGCCCGGTGCGCCTTCGCCCATCGAGATTCGGCCCAGCCAGTTTTTGCGCCAAGCATTTTTCATTACTTTGCTGAACCCTAAAGCAATTCTGTTTTACATGGCCTTTTTCCCACTGTTTGTCGACCCGCTGCGCCAGCAGGGCGTGCTCACCTATGGCTTTATGGCGGCGACTATTGCTGCGCTCACTTTTTTGTACGGTCTGGCCGCCACACTGCTGACTTACTACTTTGCCGAGCGACTGCGCGCCAGCCCAAAGATCAGCCAGGCGCTGGAAAAGTTGGCCGGCGTGGTCTTGATTGGCTTTGGCGTCAAGTTAGTGGTGTCGCAGTAGCCGCCCGGTTTGTTGCAGCGCCGCGCCTCTGAAGCTCCGAATTTTTGAACGAATGAATTGAGACAGCCCATGGCCCAGATATTTTGTGTTGCCAACCAAAAAGGTGGTGTCGGCAAAACCACTACCACCGTCAACCTGGCTGCTGGTTTGGCGCTGCAAGGCCAGCGCGTGCTGATGGTGGACCTGGATCCGCAAGGCAACGCGACCATGGGCTCGGGCGTGGACAAGCGCACCCTAAAGCTATCGGTCTATGACGTATTGCTCGAATCGGCCACCATGGCCCAGGCGATAACGCGCAGCGACAAACTGATCGCCGCCAAATGCAGCTACGACATTCTGGGTGCCAACCGTGAATTGGCTGGTGCCGAAGTCGAGATGGTGGAGCTAGAGCGCCGCGAACGGCGCCTCAAAGCCGCTTTGGCAGAGGTTAAAGAGCAGTATGACTTTGTGCTCATAGACTGCCCGCCCTCGCTGTCCATGCTGACGCTCAACGGTTTGTGTTGCGCCCATGGCGTGATCGTGCCCATGCAATGCGAATACTTTGCCCTCGAAGGCCTGACCGATCTGGTCAACACCATCAAGCAAGTTAAAGCCAATTTAAATGACGAATTAAAAATTATCGGCTTATTGCGGGTGATGTTTGATCCGCGTATTACCTTGCAGCAACAGGTGAGTGACCAGCTCAAGGCGCACTTCGGCGAAAAGGTGTTTGACAGCGTGATTCCGCGCAATGTCCGCCTGGCCGAAGCGCCCAGCTATGGTTTGCCCGGCGTGGCTTTTGATCCGGCGTCCAAAGGCGCGCAGGCTTTTGTGGCTTTTGCGGAAGAAATGATCCGCCGCATTCCCACCATGAAGTAAGCGCCGATGCACGAACAGGTATTGCTCCTGCCCGGCTGGCAAAACTCGGGCCCTGACCACTGGCAAAGCCGTTGGGAAGCGCGCTATGGCTACATGCGGGTGCAGCAACACGATTGGATGCGGCCCCTGCGCGGCGACTGGATGGCGCAGCTCGAAGAAGCCGTGCTCAGCCAGAGTCAGCCCTGCGTGATGGTGGCGCATAGCCTGGGCTGTTTGCTGGTGGCCAGCTGGGCCGCCCATTCGCGCAACACAGCAAAAGTGCGCGCCGCCTTGCTGGTCGCGCCGGGAGATGCAGAGCGCGACGACTTGCGGCCACTGCTGTCTAGCTGGGCGCCAGTGACCCTGCAGGCCCTGCCTTTCCCCAGCGTTTTATTCGCCAGCCAAAACGACCCGTTTTGCAGCTTTGCCCGTGCCAGCGCCATGGCCGCAGCCTGGGGCGCACGCTGCATCGATTACGGCATGGCCGGACACATTAACGCGGACTCGGGCCTAGGCGACTGGCCCGAGGGACACGCACACCTTACGCAACTATTGGAAACAAAGGACTACCCGCATGGCAACTAAAAAACCCAAAGGCCTGGGCATGGGCCTGGAGGCCTTGCTCGGCCCTACAGTGCAGGACAAGGTAGCCGGCGCAGCAGACGAAAACGCATTGCCAGTGACCCTGGCGCTGGACGACTTGGTTGCCGGCCAATACCAGCCGCGTACCCATATGGACGAAGGCGCTTTGTACGAGTTGGCTGAAAGCATCAAGGCCCAGGGCATCATGCAGCCGCTCTTGGTGCGCCAACTGAGCAGTGAACAAGCGCTGGCCGTGCAACCGGCACGCGGCGATAAGCCGCTGTATGAAATCATCGCCGGTGAGCGCCGTTTCCGCGCTGCGCGCCTGGCCGGTTTGGATGCGGTACCGGTGCTGGTGCGCAATGTGCCCGACCAGGCCGCCGCCGCCATGGCGCTGATTGAAAACATGCAGCGCGAAGACCTGAACCCGCTGGAAGAAGCGCAAGGCCTGCAACGCCTGATCAAAGAATTTGGCCTCACGCATGAAGCTGCCGCCCAATCGGTAGGGCGTTCGCGCAGCGCGGCCAGCAACCTGATGCGCCTCTTGCAACTGGCCGAACCGGTACAAGCCATGTTGATGGCCGGTGATGTGGACATGGGCCATGCACGCGCTTTGCTTGCCTTGGACAAGGCAACACAAATATCCGCCGCTAATCAGATTGTCGGAAAAAAACTGTCGGTGCGCGAAGCCGAAAGTTTGGTGAAAAAACTGGGCGCCGAATTCACACTCACCTCGGCCAAACCGAAAAAAGAAAAGTCCCGCGACTTGAAGCGCCTGGAGGAAGAACTGTCGGATACGCTCGCCGCTGAGGTGGAGATTCGCATTAAAAAACGCGTCAAACGCAATGGCCGCATGGAAGATATGGGCGAAATGGTGATCCAGTTTGGCTCGCTCGATGCGCTCAATGGCCTGGTAGAGCGCCTGTCCCCGAAAGCGGAACGCTAAGCCGTGTTCAACACCCCGCCCGAGCCCACGGCCACCAGCGTCTGGCGCAAAGCGCCACCCTGGCCGGCGCCGGCTTTTTTGTCCTGGGGCGCAAGCTGGGTTTTGTTCCGGTATCTGAATAGCGAAGGCTGGCCACCGGTGTGGACACTGGTGCTGGCGGCGGCGGTGGGTGTATTACTCAGCGTCTGGGGCAACAGCTGGTGGCGCAAGCTCTTTATTGCCGGGGGTTTTCCGATCTCCTTTGCGCTGAGTTTGCAAGTGCTGGGCCCCGGCGATTTGCCCAGTTGGATGTGGCTGCTGCCGCTGGCCATCATGCTCTTGGTGTACCCGGTCAATGCCTGGTCAGACGCGCCCTTGTTTCCCACGCCGGCCAAGGCTTTGCTGGAACTGCCCACGCATGCGCCGCTGCCGGTGGGCGCTAAAGTAGTAGACGCGGGTTGCGGTCTAGGCCATGGTTTGCGCGCCTTGCGACTGGCCTATCCGCAAGCGCAGTTTTTTGGTTTGGAGTGGAGCGTGGTGCTGCGCTGGTGGTGCGCTCTGCGCTTGCCCTGGGCGCGCATACGCCGTGCCGATATTTGGGAGGCCGACTGGTCCGGCTACGACATGGTCTATGCCTTTCAGCGCCCGGAAAGCATGCCGCGTGCAGTGGCCAAAGCAGCCAAGCAATTGCGCCCCGGTGCTTACTTGGTAAGCCTGGATTTTCAGGCACACGACCTGGTAGAAAAAGCCCGCTACCAAGCGCCCAATGGCAAAATGGTCTGGATCTACCAATGCCCTTTTGCCTATGCCCATGACTGACGCGCCTAAGCCGGGCGTACCCTATAAATTTTGCATCTAAACCACCGAAAGAACACCCCATGGGACAACGTTTGACACAAATTGCCACCCGCACCGGCGACGGCGGTACCACCGGTCTGGGCGATAACTCGCGCGTCTCCAAAAATAGCTTGCGCGTGCATGCCATGGGCGAGGTCGATGAACTCAACAGCCACATCGGCGTGCTCTTGTGCGAAGCCATGCCCGAGAGCGTGCGCAGCGTCCTGGTCGAGGTCCAACACCAGTTGTTCAACCTGGGCGGCGAATTATCGATTCCCGGTTTTGAATTGCTCAAGCCCGAAGCGGTGATGGCGCTGGACCAGGCTTTGGCGCAATACAACGAAAACCTGCCCCAACTGCAAGAGTTCATCTTGCCCGCAGGCAACCGCGCTGCATCGATGGCGCATGTGTGCCGCACCGTGGCGCGCCGCGCCGAACGCGCGGTGGTGGCGCTGGGCAATGAAGAGGCTTTAAAAGATGCCCCGCGCCAGTACCTCAACCGCTTGTCCGACCTGATGTTTGTGCTGGCCCGCGTGCTCAACCGCTACCGTACCGATGGCACGGTGGGGGATGATGTGTATTGGAAGAGTGAGCGCTTGGCGCGGGCCGATCAGGGCGTATAAAACATGCTTTTGAACTAGCTGCTACCTGACCTTACCCGATCTGGTGCTTTGAGTCTTAGGCTTTCCAAATTGCTTGCTCACTGAAGTAGTTCGATAGTTGCTGGCCAAGCACAAACTATTGGCGCACTCCGTTATGCCGCCAGTCTTTCGATACGCGGGCGCTTGATTTTCCCCGCCTGATACAAGTCATACTGGAGCTGCATACCAGCCCACAATTCGGCAGAGGTACCAAATGCAGCTGCCAGGCGGTAGGCCATATCAGCGGAAATGCCGGACGCACCTGTCACTATGCGGTTCAGCGTCACACGGTTGACACCCAATTTGATAGCAGCAGCGGTGACAGTCGTTTCACCTAAATATTCCCGCAGGACTTCGCCCGGGTGCGGCGGATTGTGCATTCGAGTCATCGTTTCACCTCAGTGGTAGTCAAGGTAGTCCACCAAGACGGCGTCCGTACCTTCAAACAAAAATACCATACGCCAATTTCCATTGACCGTAACTGCCCAATGTGCATGCAAGTCGCCTTTGAGTTGGTATAGCTTCCAAGCCGGCGCAGACATATCTAGTGGACCCACTGCCTGGTCCAGCGCAGCAAGTTGCAATCGCAACCTGTTTGCGTGGGCCGCTTGAATGCCGGCCTTGCTGCCTTCCCTGAATAAGCGCTCCAATCCTTTGTGTCGGAAACTTTTAATCATGGCAGCATTTTAGTGTGTAGTGCGTCTAGCTACAATTCAAGTAGCATACATTCAAGCAGCATACATCAAGCAGCAGACTAGTTGCTGAAAATTTGTGCTGGGCTGCGGTGCGCCCAGGCGATCATTCCTGGTTGTTCCGATGTCCGTGGCGCTTGGCTGGCCTAAGCTTAAAAGCTTGCCGTATCATTATTTAATGAACACCAATTTCACTCCTGTAACATTCAATTTTCAAAAAGCTAGAGCCTTTTTGGTGTCCCTTGCTTTACTGAGTGCGGTCACCTCTTCTATCAGTGAAGTGACCAGCACTAAAGTGGAAGTACCGGTGGTTGGCGCAAAATGCAATGAACGAGTCAAAGAGGTCAGCAGCGTGTCGGGAGTACTCCGCCTGCCGTCCCAGGCCACAGTGGCAGTGCCAGCGGTAGTTTTACTTCACAGCAATGCAGGGGTCATAGGCCTTGGCGATTTTTATGCTCAGGCGCTAAATGCGGCCGGTATTGCTACCTTAGAAGTTGACTCCTTTGCGCCTCGCGGCGCACGTAATGGCAGCGATCGAAATGCACCCGTCTTATGCGACCGACTTCAAGACGCCTGGGGAGCGCTTGTTTTTCTTACCAAAGACGCCAGGATCAAACCAAACCAGATTGGTGTTGCAGGATTCTCCAGCGGTGGTGCTATAGCGATCATGGCGGGCATGGGTGTTAGGCCTGCTCGCCTGGCGCGTCACAATTTAATATTACCTCGCGAATTAGTGTATGCCGCTCACTTTGCGCTATATCCCGGCTGTGCCAACATCCTAGACGATCAGCAGCGAATCCGCTCTTGGATTAATCCTGGACGCCCACAAAACTGGGGCGCCACTGGTAAACCTATTCACATCCTATCGGGAACAAACGACGACTTTGATTTCGATCCAAAGACCGATTGTTTGCGCATGCGCGAAGAGTTTCCTGAAATTGCCAGCGAATTGACGGTGCGCATGCTGGAGGGTGCCACGCATGCGTTTGATTGGCCTAACCCGCCACCGCCCGCATTCAGTCCATTTGCCAAGGCGCAAACCGGCGCTATGGTCACCATGCGTTACTCGGCCAAAGAGGCAGAACTGGCCCGATTAGAAATGGTCGATTTTTTTCAGAAACGACTCAAATAGGCTGAGTCCAAGCCTGCCAAGCATCTGCGACTCATGGCTGGGGCCAAGGTTTCCCTGAAATGCCCACTCGACGGCCTTCGCTGCGACATCCGTCTGCACAGTCAAAGTCCCAGCACCGCAAGCAAGCCACTCAAACCGCAGGCGCCAATATCGCCATGGTGATGCGCGAGATGCAAGTCATATTCCCTGCCTCATCACGCAACTCAATTTGCCACACATGCGTAGTGCGCCCGCGATGCACGGAGCGGGCGGTGCCGGTGACCCAGCCGGAGGACACGCCGCGCAAATGGTTGGCATTGATGTCCAGGCCGACTGCGCGGTAACCCGGCGGGCAGGAAAAAGCCGCACCACAGGAGCCCAGGGTTTCGGCCAGTACCACGGATACGCCGCCGTGCAACAGGCCATAAGGCTGGCGCGTACGCTCATCCACCGGCACGCGGCCCACGATGTAATCATCGCCCACTTCCACAAACTCAATACCCAGGCGCTCGTCCGCGCCCTTGCGGGTGTTGGCGGTCAACAACTCAACGCTGATAGGTTTTTGCCAGATACGCATGCGGCGTTCGCTTTAAGAAAAAGTGCGTGACAGCTCGGCAATATGTTCGGGTGAAATGCCGCAGCACCCACCCACCATGGTGGCGCCCTGGTCCACCCAGCGTTGCGCCCAACCGGTGTAAGACAGCGGGTCCAGGTCGGCGCGGATGTCCAAAATGACTGCATTGGCTGTGGCTTTTTTGGACTGTGGCGGAAAGGCATTGGCATAGACGCCGATGTCCACGCCCGTGTCGCCAATCACTTTGCGCGCTGCCACAACGGCGGCTTCCATCACTTCGGGTTGGCTGCAATTAAACAGTACGGCTTTGGCGCCCAAGGCCAGCGCTTCGCGCACTGCCACATCAACCGCTTCGCCCGATCGCAGCGTGACGGCATCGCCCTCGGGCTCGTCGTCCAGCGTGAAGGAAATCCACAAGGGCTTGGTGTTGCCGCCCAGCGCCTCGTGCGCTGCGCGGATCTCGGCTATCGAGCTTTGCGTCTCGGCCAGCCACACATCGACCAGCGCGTCCATGCCTTCAATCAGTTTGCGGTGTATCGCTACCGATTGCGCGTGGACAAACAAGTCGGGCCGGTAAGAACCCAAGGCCGGCGGCAGCGAACCGGCTACCAGCACTGGGTGCCCGGCTGCATCGGCACTGGCGCGGGCCAGTTCGGCGGACAAGCGGGCCAGGGCCACACCTTGCGCGTCAAAGCGCTCCTGGCCGATATGAAAGGGCACCACCGCATAGCTATTGGTCGTAAGCACCTGCGCGCCGCTGTGGGCAAAAGCATCGTGCGCCTGGCGCACAAACTCCGGCCCTTTCATCAGCGCCAGTGCCGACCATTCGGGTTGCTGAAAAGGGGCGCCTATGCGCTTAAGTTCACGGCCCATGCCGCCATCGAGAATTGTGACCATGTGATCCCTGTTTTAAAGCTCGTCTTGCATCCAGTACCACTTGTACAGAAAGTGCTGGCCCAAACGCCGAAACGGCGCCAGGGCTTCGGAGCGAAACAGCTTGAAGAAATTCGGATATTCCAGAGGCGAACTGTATATCGGAAGTTGGAACACCGCCTGCCCTTGGTCTTTGCCTGCCACCCGCTGGGCAATGCGCTTGCCCGCCCAGGTCGAGAAAGACACGCCGTTGCCGCCATAGCCCAGCGCATGCCACACGGTTTGCGTCGGGTCTGGGCGGGTCAGGCGCGGCATCATGTCGTGGCTCACGTCCACCCAGCCCCACCAGGAGTAGTCGATTTGAATGCCCGCCAGCGGGGGAAACTTGCGTGCAATCGCGTCGGTCAGCAGTTTCAGGTGGATAGGGCGCTCGGCGTCCGCGCCGCTGATGGCGCTGCGGCTGCCCAGTTGCAGGCGATTGTCTGGCAGTAGGCGGTAGTAAAAACGCAGGGTGCGCGTGTCGGTCAAAAAAGTTTGCGACTTGAAATTCGTGGCGTTCAGTTCGGTATCCGTCAAAGGCCGTGTGACCACCGAGTTGGACAAAATCGGTAGTAATTTGTTTTTCAAAATCGGCGTCATGTCCTGGCCGGTGTAGCCACCGGTACAGACCACCACGCGCTTGGCGCGCACCACGCCGCCGGGGGTTTGCAAATGGTGTATGCCCTTGATGGTTTGCCAGCCTTGTACCGGGCTGGCGGTATGCACTTTGGCACCCAAAGCGCGGGCTTTTTGCATCAGGCCAAAAGTAAATTTCAAAGGGTGTATGCCCACGCCTTCGGGCTCCCACATGGCGGCGTGCGCATCGCGCTCGTCGCAGTAGTTTTCGCGCAATTCTTGTGCGCTCATCATGCGCGTGCCGTAGCCGAAGATGTCGCGGCGCACCCGCGTTTGCTCTTGCAGATAGGCTACTTTGGACGCGCGGTGCGCCACATACAAATGCCCGCCATCGAAAGCATTGCAATCGATCTCTTGCGTCAGTGCGCGGAAGTTCTCAAAGCCGGCGCGGATTTCGGTGTCCAGTTTCTTGGCCGTCTCCAAGCCCCAGCGCTCAATCCATTGCGAGCGGGTTAAGCGCCCGCTGGCGTTTTGACCCTGGCCGCCGCTGCGACTAGAGCAGCCCCAGGCGGTCTGGTTGGCTTCCAGCACCACCGCGCCAATGCCGTGGTCTTGCGCCAAGTACAGCGCGGTGGACATGCCAGTGGAGCCGCCGCCGATAAGCGCCACGTCCACATCCATGTCGCGCAGTACCGGGCCGTCGTCCACAGGCGGGGTGCCCGCGCTGGCCACCCAGTAGGTGGGTGCGTAGTCCCGCCCGGCGCCCGGCGTGGGCATCACCAGCGGATCGTACTGCGGGTCATAACGCGTTTCGGAGGGGCGGCTGGGAGGCATGGCCGTTTGGTCGTGGAAATGCTGCGCGGTGCTCATGGCGGGATGCTCGGTGTGTCAGGCGACGGGAGGCAAATTGGGGCGTGCTTTGCGAAAAGCGTTTTTCACGGCGATCTTGCCGTCTTTGAAAGTGAAGATGTCCACGCCATCGGTCTCGACGCGGCTGCCGTCGGCTGCGGTGCCGGTGTAGGTCCATTGCGACACACCAAAGTCGCCGTGCACAAAATGCACGCCATTGCGCCACTGCGCGTCCGGCAGCGTGGCCCAGGCCAGCGCAAAGGCTTTGCGCACTGCTTCGGGGCCTACATGGCGGGCGCCACAGGCATCGGGGCCACCGGCCGTCATAAACATGCAGTCCTCGCTCATAAAACGCATCAGGTCATCAAGGTCATGCCGGTTCCAGGCTTCGCTAAAGGCTTCCAAAGTGGCGGTAGTAACAGGCGGGTGGCTCACAGACATTCTCCAGAGAATCAGTTGGCACAAGTTTGACCCAAGGATAGGGTTCCTAACCACGTGGCGCTAGAGCCAGATGCGCTTATCGGCCAAGCCAGCCAGATGCTGGTGCCATTTGTATGTGCAAGGGCTTGGAAGGCTGGCCCCCACTGGCCCCTTCTTTATACTGGCTGGCACTATGACCCAGCGCCACCGCACCAAAGACGTCCAATGGGAAAGCTTGTTTGCCCTGCCCGATAAGCCGGCACTGCCCTTGCAGCAGCGTTTGCGCTTGTCGGTGGTGCAGGCGATTTTGGATGGCCGCCTGCCCGCGGGTGCCTTGTTGCCCTCTTCGCGTGAACTGGCCCAGGTGCTGGGCCTGAGCCGCAATACGGTGACCGCCGCCTATGCGCATTTGATGGACGACGGTTTTATCGAATCGCGGCCGCGCAGCGGCGTATTTGTGACAGACAACGCGCAGGCTGCAGCCAGTAAGCCGCTAGCCCTGGGCACAGGGCGCGGCGCTG
>Ga0209357_1000674_pt1 | contig 13786 bp, 12 predicted proteins | sample LauGreFBDMM110SD_2_FD_187573 | JGI IMG/M metagenome (GOLD analysis project Ga0209357, IMG submission 187573) | Freshwater lake microbial communities from Lake Michigan, USA - Fa13.BD.MM110.SD (SPAdes) (version 3) | ecosystem: Environmental > Aquatic > Freshwater > Lake | place: Lake Michigan... | reverse complement strand
ACCCTTTACCCGATGTGGTCACCGACGACACCTTCACCACGCCGCAAACTTCGTATGGAGCGCAAAAGCTGATGTGTGAGTACATGGTGGCTGACTACAGCCGCAAAGGCTTTATCGATGGCCGCAGCGCCCGCCTGATGACGGTCAGTGTGCGCCCCGGCAAGCCCAACGGTGCAGCCTCTTCATTTTTCAGCGGTATCTTGCGTGAACCTTTGGCGGGTGAAGAATCTATTTGCCCCGTGGATGCCAATGTCTCGCACCCCGTGTCGTCGCCTAGCGTGACTGTTCGCAGTTTGATTGCGATTTTTGAAGCCAGCGCGGAGGAGTTCCAAGGCCGCAGCGCCATGAATTTGCCGGCCCTGAATGTGACGGTGCAGCAAATGCTCGATGCCTTGGAGGCGGTGGCGGGTCCTGCGGTGCGAGCCCGCGTGAAGTTTCAACGCGATGAGCGCGTCGCTGGCATCGTCGCCAATTGGCCCAAGGGCGCCAAAGCTTTGCGTGCCCCGCGTTTGGGTTTGCAACCTGATGCCAATTTCCAAGACGTTATTCGCCAGTACATCGATGACTGCAAGGCAGCTGGTTTGGAGAGCACCGCGCTTAAAGGGCTCTAACTGTCATTGCAACCTACTTCGTTATTGCGACCTACTTCGTCATTGCGAGCGAAGCGAAGCAATCTCTATCGCCAAGCCGCACGCCGCAGCCTCGGCCTCGCCTCCATGCTGGCACAACGTCGGCTATGGCCGACCTGCGACACACGTCTTGTTTTGTTCGCTACTTCGTCCTTCGCAGTGACAAGCCTAAAAGCGTTCGCCTTTAATGGTTGTGGTGAAGTCATCACATTGCTGCGCAATGTGAGCCTTCCCCCAATCACTGAAAACAAAGTTTTCAGTGATTGTCCTTAGGCACAAAGGAGCCGCGCTTGCCGCGTAAAAAATCCAAGTCGGCGCCTTCATCGGCTTGCGTCACATGGTCGATATAGAGCTTCCAATAACCTGAATCCAGCGCCGGCGCAGGCGCCGTCCAAGCCGCGCGGCGCTGGGCTAATTCGGCGTCACTCACATGCAAATGCAGCTTTCGCTCGGGCACATTGAGTTCAATCATGTCACCGTTATGCACCAAGGCCAGCGTGCCGCCTGCTGCAGCCTCGGGCACCGCATGTAAGACCACCGTGCCGTAAGCGGTGCCACTCATGCGGGCGTCGCTGATGCGCACCATGTCGGTGATGCCTTTTCTGAGCACTTTGGGTGGCAAGGGCATATTACCCACCTCCGCCATGCCAGGGTAGCCTTTGGGGCCGCAGTTTTTCAGGACCAGAACGCAGGTTTCGTCGACGTCCAAGTTTTCGTCGTCGATGCGGGCGTGGAAATCGTCGATGTTTTCAAACACCACGGCGCGACCGGTGTGCACCATCAATTCGGGTGAGGCCGCACTGGGTTTGATGACCGCGCCGCGCTCGGCCAAATTACCACGCAGTACCGCAATGCCAGCCTTGTCTTTGAAGGGTTCGGCAAACGGCTTGATGACTCTCGCGTCGTAGTTGACCGCATCAGCCATGTTGTCCGCCACGCTGTGGCCGCTGGAGGTAACGATGCTGGTGTGCAGCAGGTGAGCGATTTCTTTCATCACCACTTGCAAGCCACCGGCATAACAAAAATCTTCCATCAGGTGGTCGCCTGAGGGTTGCAAATTCAGCAAGCAAGGCAAGTCTGAGGCCAAACGGTCGAAGTCGTCCACGCTCAAAGGCACACCCAAGCGCCCTGCGATGGCGATCAAATGGACCACTGCATTGGTGGACCCCCCAATCGCAGCCAATGTTTTGATGGCATTTTCAAATGCTTCACGCGTCAAGATGGAGGAGAGTTTTTGGTCGGCATGCACCATCTCGACGATGCGCCGCCCAGAATTGCGGGCCAACACATTGCGCCTTCCATCCACGGCGGGGTAGGCGGCGTTGCCTGGCAAACCCACGCCCAAGGCCTCGACCATGCAGGCCATGGTGGACGCTGTGCCCATGGTCATGCAGTGGCCATGGCTGCGGTGCATGCAGCTTTCGGCTTCGAAAAAGTCAGCCAGTTTCAATGTGCCGGCGCGCACTTGCTCGCTCATGCTCCACATGCCGGTGCCAGAGCCTAACTCTTGGCCACGCCATTTGCCGTTGAGCATGGGACCGCCGCTGACACCAATGGTGGGCAGGTCGACGCTGGCAGCGCCCATGATGAGCGAGGGCGTGGTTTTGTCGCAGCCCATGAGCAGCACCACACCATCGATGGGGTTACCGCGAATGCTTTCTTCAACGTCCATACTGGCCAGGTTGCGGTAAAGCATGGCGGTGGGGCGAAGCAAGGTCTCGCCCAGCGACATGACGGGAAATTCAAGCGGGAAGCCGCCCGCCTCGTAAACCCCGATCTTGACCTGCTCGGCCAGTGTGCGGAAATGCGAGTTGCAGGGCGTGAGTTCGCTGAAAGTGTTGCAAATGCCGATGACGGGGCGGCCATCAAACTGATCGTGCGGAACACCCTTTCCTTTCACCCAACTGCGGTAGGCAAAGCCATCGCGGTCTTGGCGACCAAACCATTGTTGCGAGCGAAGTTCCGAGGGTTTTTTCTTAGGGGGGGATTGGGTCATGGTGAGGTACGGCCTGAAATGTATGAAAGACTGTGCCTATACTACCCCCGCTAACCCCTTCGCTGAGCAGTGTTTATACGGGGATGGCTTAACTGGAGCGCACCATGATAGATATTTTGCGGGTTACCAACCTGCCCACTTACCTGATGTCGGATTTGCAGCAAACCTATATCGTGCATGACCGCGACCACATCACCGACCCCAGCGCTTTGCAGCGAATACGCGCCATTGTGGGTGGCGGCGACGCAGTCATCGACAAAAAACTGATGTCTTTGTTTCCCGCCTTGGAGTTCATTTCTATTTGCGGTGTGGGCTATGACGGCGTGGATGTCATTGGCGCCATGGAGCGTGACATCAAAGTCAGCCACACGCCTGGGGTGCTCAACGACGACGTCGCCGATTTGGCGCTGGGCTTGATGCTCTCGATTGCGCGACGCATTCCGCAAGCTGATAAGTTTGTTCGCAACAGCGATTGGGTCGAAGGCCCGTTTCCTTTGCAGACCAAAATGAGCGGTACGCGATTGGGCTTGGTGGGGATCGGCCGCATCGGTCAGGCCATTGCCAAACGTGCAGCGGCATTTGACATGTCCATTGCCTATTTCGCCCGCCACGCGGTTCCTACTTTGCCCTACACCTATTTCCCTTCGGCCAAAGAATTGGCCGCGAATGTAGATTATTTGGTGGCCATCATCCCAGGTGGCCCGACAACCCGCAATCTCATCAACGCCGAGGTCTTTCAGGCCTTGGGCAACAAGGGTTACTTCATCAATGTGGCGCGCGGTTCAGTCGTGGACCAAGCCGCGCTCATTGAGGCCTTGCAAAAGAAAGTAATTGGCGGTGCGGCTTTGGATGTGTATGCCGACGAACCGCGTGTGCCTGCCGAACTGCGTAACTTGCAAAACGTGGTGCTGACACCGCATGTGGCCAGCGCCACGGTGCAAACCCGCCAAGCCATGGCAGCTTTGGCATTGGCGAACTTGAATGCGCACTTTGAAGGGCAGGCTATTCCTGCCTTGGTGCCCGAGTGGGCGAATCGGGTTTAAAGCGCTTTAAGCTTTTTTAGCGGCCGAAGCCGCCGCCGCTTTTCTTGCCAGCGTAACCACCACCACCACCACCGGGTCGGCCACCACCGCCGCCACCCGTGCGGCGTTTGCCGCCACCACCACCGCCACCGCGGTTGTTGCGACTGAGCAAATCGACCGAGGTCATGGTGGGATCGGGTTGACGGCCTGCGCCGCCACCAGACTTATGTCCAAACGCATTCACACCACTTTGGGTACCCAAATGTGCATTGGCACGGGGTTGGAAATCGTCTTCTTGGTGATGCGATGGGGGTTGGTGATCGAAGTCATCACGCGGCATCCCTTCAGGGGCTGGGTTGCGCGGGCCTCGCTCGGGGCGGTCACGACCTGGGCCTTGAGCGCGAGGTGCGCCGTTATGCGCTGGTCTTGCGCCATGCGAGGGTTGTCCTGGGTTGGGGCTACGCGGAGGGCGCTCAGCACGCTGGCCTTGACCTTGACCTTGTCCCTGTCCCTGTCCCTGTCCCTGTCCTCGACCTTCGCCACCGCGTCCACCGCCTGCTGGTTTTTTCTCGCGGATGCGTTCCATCATTTCTTGTCGAGCAGCTCTGGCGGCGGCAGCCATCACGTCGCGGCTGGGCGGTTTGCCTAAACCACCCCACAAGGTTTGGCGACCCATGGCAATGGGCTCGGCGCGCTCGTCGGGTGAAGGGCCAAAGCCCTCGACCTTTTCAACCTCGATGGTTTGACGTGTGAATTTTTCAATTTCTTGCATAAAGCCTTCCTCGTCCAAGGACACCAAACTGACCGCTTCTCCGCTGGCACCCGCACGGCCGGTACGGCCAATGCGGTGCACATAGTCTTCGCTGATATTGGGGATTTCATAATTCACCACGTGTGGCAAGTCATCGATGTCGATGCCTCGGGCTGCGATGTCGGTAGCCACCAATACACGTATGTCGCCGCTTTTAAAGCCCGCGAGCGCTTGGGTACGCGCTGTTTGGCTTTTGTTGCCGTGCAGCGCCATGGCGGTGATGCCCTGTTTGTTCAAAAAGTCGGCCACATGGTTGGCGCCAAACTTGGTGCGGCAAAACACCAGCACTTGGCTCCATTGTTTGGTGTCGATGATGTGTGCGAGGAGTGCTTTCTTTTGCTGCCTGCCCACGGGGTGAATCACCTGCTTGATGAGTTGCACCGTGGTGTTTTCAGGCGTGACTTGAATGCTTTGCGGTTTGTGCAGCAACTGCGCAGCCAAATCGCGGATCTCTTGGCTGAAGGTGGCCGAGAACAGCAGGCTTTGCTTTTCTTTTGGAACCAAGGCCAGCACTTTTTTCACGTCGTGGATGAAACCCATGTCGAGCATGCGGTCGGCTTCGTCGAGTACGAGCATTTGTACGGTGGAGAGGTCCAGAAAACCTTGTTGCTGCAAGTCCAGCAAACGACCAGGGGTGGCCACCAAAATGTCCACGCCTTTTTTCAACGCCTTGATCTGCGCGGCCATGCCGACGCCGCCAAAGATGACGGCAGATTGCAGTTGCAGGTGCTTGCCATAGGTGCGCACCGACTCTTCCACTTGTGCTGCGAGCTCGCGGGTGGGGGTCAGCACCAAGGCGCGGATGCCAAACACGCCAAAGCGGTTGGTGGCGCTGCGGCTCATGCTGAGTTTGTGCAGCATGGGCAGGGTGAAGGCGGCGGTTTTGCCGGTGCCAGTTTGTGCGCCCGCCAACAGGTCTTGGCCTGCGAGTACAGCGGGTATGGCTTGCGCTTGGATAGGGGTAGGGGTGTCGTAGCCTTGCTCGCGCACAGCTTTCAGAATGGCCGGAGCCAAGTTCAGTTCATCAAAGTTCATAAAGGAGCGCGCGGTTGGGCGACGCTTTGGGTTTCGGTCTGTTCCGCCAAAAAAGGGCAGCCAGCTAAAGACCGAGGAAACACATTTGGGCAGGTAGGTAACAAACGCAGGGTTTGGGTTCCGGCCCCAGCAGAAGCGCTGATGTTGAAGCAACTGGTGGCATCAACTGACAACCATTGTCGCATGAAAGCACCTAGGGCCATTTAGGAATCCTAGAATGAAAATAATAATTACTACTTTTTGATTCTCAATCAACGTGATGCCTGAAGCCCCGTTGCGCACCGTCTTTAAATCGGCTAAAGTAATGAATCCTTACTTTCGGACAAAAGCATGCTTGCCAAAATCACCGCCAAAAACCAGCTCACCCTGCCTAAAAGCCTGACGCAGGCCGTGGGGGCGACCGAATACTTTGATGTGGAGGCCCGTGACGGGCAGCTCATCCTGACGCCAGTGCGCATTCAGCGTGGCGATGCGGTGCGCGCTAAATTGGCTGAGTTGGGCCTGACAGACGTTGACACGACTGCAGCGGTTGCGTGGGCCAGAGCGCCTGCGCTTGCCCCTACCATGGTCAACGAGCCCGCTGCGAGTTATGGGTTAAAGCCCGCCAAACCCAAGAAGACAGCGGCAAAAAAGGCCAAGCCTGAAGCATGAACACCATTGTTCGTGCGGTGCTGGACACCAACGTGGTTTTGTCTGCGCTGGTGTTTCGCGGCGGCGCAGCCGGCCAGGTGCGGCAGGCTTGGCAACGTGGGCTGGTGTTGCCGCTGGCCAGCACAGCCACGGTGCAAGAGCTGGTGCGAGTCTTGGCTTACCCCAAGTTCCGTTTGTCGCAAGCTGAACAAGACGAGTTGTTGGCCGACTACTTGCCTTATGCCGAAACTGTGCGGATTCCCAAATCGCCACCCACAGTGCCCGATTGCCGCGATGTGCTGGATTTGCCGTTCATGCACTTAGCGGTGGCAGGCAAAGCGCAGGTGCTGGTGTCTGGCGACCAAGATTTGCTGACCATTGCCGCCGAGTTTCAAAGGGTCAGTTCGTGCCCCATCGTGCCCTTGGACGTTTTTTGCCAAACCTACTGTGCTGATTAATTGATGAACACCACCACCCACACGGATGTTGCGCTTGCCCACGGGCTTGTTTTACGCCCAAGGCGTCAAGGCGAACGTGCTATTTTTTGACAAAAAGCCTGCGTCTGAAAAACCCTGGATGCAAAAGCTGTGGATTTACAACCTGCGCACCAAAAAACATTTCACCCTCAAGACCAGCCCGCTGAGCCGCGCCGATCTGGACGAGTTTGTGGACTTGTACAAAGTGGGCCAACGCCACCAACGGGTCGAAACCTGGAGCGCTGCAAACCCCGATGGCCGCTGGCGCGCCAACAGCCTGGCCAACAGCGACAACCTGCCCGCGCCTGCCGTGATAGTGCAAGAAATTGTGGAAGACCTGCTAGCCGCGTTGGAGCAGTTCAAGCTGATTGCGGGGGATTTGGATTCAACCCCATTTGAAGCAGAGATAATCCAACACTAACCAGCCCACACCGTGTGGCGCAATGCCTCGAAAGTTATTCCATGTCCCAATACGTTTTCACCATGAACCGCGTCGGCAAAATCGTGCCGCCCAAACGCCATATCCTGAAAGATATTTCCCTGAGCTTCTTCCCCGGCGCCAAGATCGGCGTGCTGGGCTTGAACGGTTCTGGCAAATCCACACTGCTGAAAATCATGGCGGGCATCGACAAGGAAATCGAGGGTGAAGCGTTTCCCATGGCTGGTTTGAAGATAGGGTATTTGCCCCAAGAGCCTAAGTTGCGCCCTGAACAAACCGTGCGCGAAGCAGTGGAGGGCGGAATGGAAGAGGCATTGCAAGCCCAAAAACGCCTTGAAGAGGTGTATGCCGCTTACGCTGAAGAAGATGCTGACTTTGACGCCTTGGCTGCAGAGCAAGGCCAGTTGGAAGCCATCATCGCTGCTGCCGGTAGCGACAACAGCGAGCACCAACTCGAAATCGCGGCTGACGCGCTGCGCTTGCCGCCATGGGATGCTGTCATTGAACATTTGTCAGGCGGTGAAAAACGCCGCGTGGCCTTGTGCCAGTTGCTACTTTCACGCCCCGATATGTTGTTGCTTGACGAACCCACCAACCACTTGGACGCCGAGTCGGTCGATTGGCTAGAGCAGTTTCTCGCAAGATTTTCTGGCACCGTGGTGGCCATCACCCATGACCGCTACTTCCTTGACAACGCGGCCGAATGGATTTTGGAGCTCGACCGCGGCCACGGCATCCCCTACAAAGGCAACTACACGACTTGGTTAGAACAAAAGCAAGACCGCTTAGAGAAAGAACAAAAGGGCGAAGAAGCGCGAGCCAAAGCCCTGAAAAAGGAGTTGGACTGGGTGCGCCAAAACCCCAAAGGCCGTCAAGCCAAAAGCAAGGCGCGTATTGCCCGCTTTGAAGAGTTGTCCGATTTCGAATACCAAAAGCGCAATGAAACGCAGGAAATTTTCATTCCCGTGGCCGAACGCTTGGGTCATGAAGTCATCGAGTTCACGAATGTAAGTAAGTCCTTTGGCGACCGCATGCTGATCGACAACCTGAGCTTCAAAATTCCTGCAGGGGCCATCGTGGGCATCATTGGCCCCAACGGTGCTGGTAAATCCACGCTGTTTCGCATGATTGCTGGCAAAGAGAAGGCTGACACCGGCGACATCAAAATTGGCCAAACCGTGAAGATGGCCTTTGTGGACCAAAACCGCGACGACCTCGCCAATGAAAAAACCGTTTGGGAAGACGTGTCGGGTGGCTTGGACATCTTGACCGTGGGCAAGTTCGAAATGGCCAGCCGCGCCTATTGCGGTCGTTTTAACTTCAATGGCGGCGACCAGCAAAAACGCGTCGGCACCCTCTCCGGTGGTGAGCGTGGTCGTTTGCATTTGGCCAAAACCTTGATCGCTGGCGGCAATGTCTTGATGCTGGACGAACCCTCCAACGACTTGGACGTGGAAACCTTGCGGGCCTTGGAAGATGCTTTGCTGGAGTTTGCTGGCAGCATCATGGTCATCAGCCATGACCGTTGGTTCTTAGACCGCATTGCCACCCACATCTTGGCTTGCGAAGGCGATTCACACTGGACATTCTTTGATGGCAACTACCAAGAGTACGAGGCCGACAAGAAGAAGCGTTTGGGCGAAGAAGGCGCAAAACCCAAGCGAGTGCGCTATAAAGCGCTCAAATAATTCCCAAAAAACCACATTAAAGTATTAAATAGTTAGGGATACGCTAAATTTCACGGTAAAATGATAAAAAAGTGGTAATTCTTGCCACATTTATTACCTTGGAGTATTCATGAGCCATAAAGCTATTCCTGATAACAGCGACGAGTACTGTGGCACCAGTTACGCCGCCAAACTCCTTAACCTGTCGGTGGGCACCGTGCAAACCTTGGTGGAAAAAAACGAACTCGAGGCTTGGAAAACCCAAGGGGGTCATCGCCGCATTTCCATTCAGTCGATTCGTGACTACCAAAACCGCGCCACCCTTTCGCCCAACGCCAATTACCAAGACACCAAGCGACTCAAAGTCATGGTGGTCGAGGACGACGAGCTCACCCGGACCATGTTTCAAATGCATTTTGACCAATGGGACTTGTCACTCGACACCACCATCACCGCGTCTGCCATTGAAGCCTTGCTCGATATTTCGGTGCTCAAACCACAGGTGCTGCTGACCGATTTGCGAATGCCAGGCATTGACGGGGTAGAGATGTTGCGCCAGTTGCATACCCATCCCTTATTTGCCCAAATGTCGGTCATCGTCATCACGGGTTTGTCAGACGAAGAAATTGCCACCTACGGCGAATTACCCTCTGGCACCCATCTGCTGCGAAAACCCATCGACATGGGCTGGCTGCGTGGCTATTTCCAAGCCATATTCAGCCTGCGTCAAGGTGGGCGTCGTCGCATCTCTGCCCCCCAAACCGCCTAAGAACAGCTCTTAACCAAGGGGCATTCCTCTTGCGCCACTTGGGTGGGGCGGTTAGGCTTTCGGGTCATGAAACCTCACTACAAGCACTGGCCTGCTCGCGTTCCCCACCACATCACGCCACCTGCCACCACCCTCTGGGATAACTTAGCCTTCAGCGCAAAGCGTTTCCCCCACAAAACCGCGCTGCAATTTTTGGGTAGCGCCCTCAGCTACCAACAACTCACCCACCAAGCCGAGCGCATCGCTGCTTGGTTGCACGACAAAGGCATTCAAAAAGGCGACCGCGTCTTGCTGGACATGCAAAACTGCCCCCAACTGGTGGCGGCGCACTTTGGCATCTTGCGGGCCAATGCGGTGGTGGTGCCCGTCAACCCCATGAACCGCGCCAAAGAGCTGGAGCACTACATCACGGACGCCCAAGCCCGCATTGCCATCACTACGGCCGATGTGGCCGCCGATATGGCCGCTGCCAGCGATGCGTTGCCCGAAGGCGAAGGTTTGCATCATTTACTGGTAACGCACTACAGCGATGCGTTTGACCCCTCGCTTCAAACCCAAGAGGCTTGGCCTGCGAGTTGGCAAGCTTGGCTGACACAACGTATTGAACTGCCCCTTTTCAAAGGCGGCCATTCGCATGACTGGACTAAGCTGTTGGGCAACAGCTTGGCACTGCCCCCAATGACCGTGTCGCCTGCTGACTTGGCCATATTGCCCTACACCAGCGGCACCACAGGCTTGCCCAAGGGCTGCATGCATCCGCACAGTAGCGTCATGCACAACGCGGTGTGTGGCGCGATTTGGAACAACGGCTCGCATGAAAACATCGGATTGTGCGTGGTGCCCATGTTTCACATCACAGGTTTGGTCACGGTCATGCACTGCGGCATGTACTTAGGCGCCACCGTGGTTCTGATGCCGCGCTGGGACCGCGACTACGCGGGAGCGCTGATTTCGCGCCACCGTGTCACCCACTGGACCAACATCCCCACCATGGTCATCGATTTGTTGGGTAGCCCGAAGTTTGACCAATACGACCTGTCCAGTTTGGTGGCCATTGGCGGCGGCGGTGCGGCCATGCCCCAAGCTGTGGCGCAACGCCTGTGGGAGTTGTACGGCTTACGCTATATCGAAGGCTATGGCCTGACCGAAACTGCCGCACCCTCGCATAGCAACCCCCCCGACGCACCCAAACAGCAGTGCTTGGGCGTTCCCATCATCGGCGTGGATGCACGGGTCATCAACCCCGAAACTTTGCAAGAAGTTGCCTCTGGTGAGCAAGGTGAAATCATCATGCGGGGACCGCAAATTTTCAACGGCTACTGGCGTCGCCCCGATGCCACCGAGCAAGCCTTTATGCAACTGGATGGCGAGCGGTTTTTTCGCTCAGGTGACTTGGGTCATGTGGATGAGCAGGGTTATTTCTTCATTACAGACCGGTTGAAACGCATGATCAATGCCTCGGGCTTCAAGGTCTGGCCAGCAGAGGTTGAAGCGCTGATGTTTCGCCACCCCGCCATCCAAGAAGCTTGCATCATTGCGTCGCGTGACGCCTACCGAGGCGAGACCGTCAAAGCGGTGGTGGTGCTGCGCGAAAGCCACCGTACACAGGTCAGCGAGGAAGACATCCTCGCTTGGTGTCGCGACAACATGGCGGTGTACAAAGCGCCGCGTTTGGTGGCGTTTGTTGATGCCTTGCCCAAAAGCGGCAGCGGTAAAGTGATGTGGCGGTCCTTGCAAGAAGCAGAGATGAGCGCATCTTGAAACTCTCTGTGCTCGACCAGTCGGTGGTGTCTGCAGGACGCCCCCAAGACGAGGCGATTCGAAACACCGTGGCTTTGGCCACGCATTGCGAGGCTTGGGGCTATGACCGCTTTTGGGTCAGCGAACACCACAGCCTGCCAAGCATTGCAGGTACCGCACCCGAGGTGTTGTTAGCGGCCATCGCCATGCGCACCCAGCGCATTCGCTTGGGCAGTGCAGGCATCATGCTGCCGCATTACGCGGCTTTCAAAGTGGCCGAGCAATTTCGTGTCCTCGATGCCTTGGCCCCTGGGCGCATCGATTTGGGGCTGGGCCGAGCGCCTGGCAGCGATGGGCGCACCTCGCAGCTCCTCAATCCCGACCGCTATGCCGCAGAGCGCTTCCCTCAGCAAGTCATGGAGCTGCAAGCATGGGTGACAGGACAGACCATGCCTGTGGGTCACCCTGCCCATGAGGTCCGGGCCATGCCGGTGAGTGCAACTTCACCTTCGTTGTGGATTTTGGGCAGTTCTAACTACGGCGCTCAACTGGCCGCACATTTGGGCTTGCCTTATGCCTTCGCGTATTTTTTCAGCGACGGTGTGGGTGTGGAGCAGGCCCTAGAGATGTACCGAAGTCAATTTCGCCCCAGCCCTTATTTAGACAAACCTTACGCCACAATTTGTGTCTCAGCCCTTGCGGCTGACAAGGAAGAAGACGCTTGGTATCAATTCCAAAGCCGCGCTCGCTGGCGCATGGACCGCAACCGAGGGCGTGTCGGTCCTTTGCTTTCGCCGCAGGACGCAGTGAAAGATGTCAGCGCACAAGAAATGGCCGAGATGATGGCCATGCGTGAAACCGCGCTGGTGGGTAACCCCGTTCAGGCGGCAGATAAACTGCACACCCTTGCCAAGCAACTGGAACTGGACGAGTTGGTGGTTTGCAGTTGGACCCACGACCCTGTCGTGCAGTTGCGGTCTTTTGAGTTGTTGGCGAAAGCCATGGGGCCTCTTCCCCATTTTTTGGAGTAACCATGTTTGAAACCACCATTGCCGGCAGCTTGCCCAAACCCGAGTGGCTGGCTGAGCCAGAAAAGCTGTGGCCGCAATGGAAACAAGCAGGCGCGTCCTTGCTACAAGCCAAGGCTGATGCCACGCTGTTGTGGATCAAGGCACAAGAAGACGCTGGTTTGGACATCATCGGCGATGGTGAGCAAGCGCGGCAGCACTTTGTGCATGGCTTTTTAGAGCAGGTGCAAGGCATTGACTTTGAGAACAAGGTCAAGATGGGCATACGCAACAACCGCTATGACGCCATGGTGCCGCAGGTAGTGGCCAAACTGCAATTGAAAGGGCGAGTTCATGCCATGGAAGCGCAACTGCTGCGTGCCCACACAAAGAAAAAAACCAAGTTCACTTTGCCCGGCCCGATGACGATTGTGGACACCGTGGCCGACAGGTTTTACGGCGAAGGCAAGGAGGGCCGCATCAACATGGCCATGGCGTTTGCCGAGTTGCTGAATGAAGAGGCACTGGCGCTGCAAGCCGATGGCATCGACATCATCCAGTTTGACGAACCGGCCTTCAATGTCTACATGCAAGACGCTGCCGATTGGGGCGTGAAAGCGCTAGAGCGTGCGGTGCAGGGCCTGACCTGTACCACCGCTGTGCATATTTGTTATGGCTATGGTATTCAAGCCAATGTGGACTGGAAAAACACCTTGGGCCATGAGTGGCGTCAATATGAAAAGGTGTTTCCCGCGCTGGCCAAGAGCAGCATCAAGCAAGTCAGCCTAGAGTGCTTCCATTCGCATGTGCCTATGGACTTGATCGCTTTGCTCAAAGGCAAAGATGTGATGGTGGGCGTGATCGATGTGGCGTCCGATGTGATCGAAACCCCTGAAGAGGTGGCCGACACCATTGGCAAAGCTTTGCAGTTTGTCAGCAAGGAACATTTGTTTCCCTGCACCAACTGCGGCTTAGCGCCCATGAGTCGCGACGTGGCGTGGAAAAAACTGCAAGCGCTGGCCAAAGGTGCAGCGCTGGCTAGGCAAAGAATTTAAGGCTTACTGCACCTCAGGCACGCCGCATTCACCAGCAGCCACGCCCTCGGGGAGTTGCTGGGGTTTATGCACGATGCGGGTCAGCGGGTCGTACTGCACTTCTTTCAAGTACATGGCCAGCACCGCGTCCATGCTCTTGGCGTGGTTGTCAAACCAAATCGCCAGTTCACGGGTCAGTTGGCGCACCATAGACAGGTTGTTATCAACCTGACCACGGCGCAGTGCTTCGCGCATGACTTTCAAAATCATGTCGTGCTCGTCGCTGTGGCAACCGCCTGGGCCAAAAGCGCTGTCTTTCATCCACTGGTCTTCTCCGCCGAAATGGCTTTCGGTGTGGTCGATCAGGTCGGTGAAGCTTTGCAACAACTGCGCGTCAGGTGCCAACTCGGTGGCGGCAAGCATATCGACAAATTCGCGGTGCGTCGCGTCCATTTTGTCCATGTTCAGCACCAAGTCATCGGACCAGGTGAGGGTGGGTTGGCGCTCTAGGGTATTGGTATCGGTCATGGT
>Ga0209357_1000672_pt1 | contig 13798 bp, 17 predicted proteins | sample LauGreFBDMM110SD_2_FD_187573 | JGI IMG/M metagenome (GOLD analysis project Ga0209357, IMG submission 187573) | Freshwater lake microbial communities from Lake Michigan, USA - Fa13.BD.MM110.SD (SPAdes) (version 3) | ecosystem: Environmental > Aquatic > Freshwater > Lake | place: Lake Michigan... | reverse complement strand
GTTCTATGTAGCGCTGGTGAAACCCCAGCGACAGGGTCGGGTGCTGCCAGGAGTAGAGACGAAAGGCCGGTGCCCGTTGGTCCAGCAGCAGGCTGTCTATCGCCATCTGCCTGGCTCCCGGATGGCAGCTGCTGGGCAGCAGCCGCATGGCTGGGAGGGGAGATGCTGGAGAGTGATTCATTCCGCCAGGTTGCCCGGATGTTGTGGAGCCTGTTGCCCTATCTGCCCCTTGGCCTGCTGGCGGGTCTGCTGTCGGGAGTGCTGGGCATCGGCGGTGGGCTGGTGTTTTCACCCCTATTGCTGCTAGCCGGACTTGATCCGCACCAGGCCCTGGCCACCAGCACCCTGGCGATCGTGCCCACCACCCTGGGTGGCACCTGGGCCCACCTTTCCAACCGCAGCCTTCCCTGGCGCGGGGGCTTGGCGATTGTGCTGGGTGCAGGCCTCGGTGCAGGCCTGTTCAGCCAGATTGGGCTGCTGCTCCATGGCTGGATGTTGCTCGCAATGCAGGCGTTGATGTACGGAGGACTGGCATTGAGCTTTCGCCCCCCGTCGGCGCAGGCTGCCACCGATACCGCCAGCTTGAAGCTGGCGGGTTTGACAGCCACCGGCATGGTCGCAGGCATGGCCACCGGCTTGCTCGGTCTCGGCGGTGGCCTGGTGATGGTTCCCTTGATGGTGCAGCTGATGCAGGTGCCAATTCACCTGGCAATCCGCTTCAGCACCCTGGCGGTGCTCACCTCAGCCTCAGTCGCCTCAACCACCTTCCTGCTGGATGGCCGAGCACTGCTGCCGATCGGGATGCTCCTAGGAGGCACAGCAGCTGTTGCCGCACGCTGGTCGGCCGCCAGGCTGGATCGGGTCAGCGACGGTCAGCTGACGTGGCTACTGCGGGCTTTAACTTTCATACTTGCGCTCGACAGCGGTCGCAGGGCCCTGGCACTACTACTGAGCCGCCCCGGCTGAAAGTGGCGCCCAGAAGCCTCCGTCTAGCTCGTAGCCAAGCACCGCAGCCATCTGGGCTAAGCCCTGACGGCAACTCAAACCGTGCAGGCGCGCCCAGGCGTCAAGGCTGAAAAGCCTGTGGGTGATCCAAAGCTCCAGGGACTCGGGGGCAAAACGGATGCCCTCCGTGCGGCTGAATTGGTGGGGCAGCACCATCGCCACGTGGCGGGTGAGTTGGCCGCCGCCACGCTCCAGCAGCAGGGGCAGCCAGGGAGCTTCCGCATCGGCCCGCAGGGACCAAAGCCGCAACTCGGCAATTTCCGACAGCTCCCGGGGGTCGTCGTCGGCACGGGGCCAATTGAAGTGAAGCTCTAGGGAACCAGCCTGCTGGACAAGGGCATCAGGGCTAAGGCTGAACCAGGGCTGGAGAGCTGCAAGATCCAACTGGCGGATCTGGCTCTCGGAAATCTCCACAGGGGCCATCAAGAGCTGTGACAGCAGGGCGGGACAAGCTGGACCGTAGCCACCTAAGGGCAAAGAATGGGGCGAATCCAGTTGCTTGCTGCCCTCCCATGGTTTCCACTCTCAGCCTGGCCGAAGTGCTGATTGCCCTGGTGGTTGCCGCCCATGCGGGCGTGCTAGCCGTTCGCCTCTGCTTCAGCCTTTACAAAGCCTGAGAAGCTGACCATTGGTCCTTGGCAAGCCTTACCCCTTGGCAAGATGCACCTGGCTAGCTAAAAGCGTCTAGGCCCCAGCGGGGTTTGATCCCTCGTTGCACCCATGCCGCCTCTCCACCCATCCAGTTATCAGGCCAGGCAAAATCTGCCCTTGCGGCGAGAAAGAAAGCCGCTTTCTGGTGCGGATTCCAGGCCTGCTTCCCTCCGCAAGCCAGGGTCGCTCCCCAAACCTGCGTCGCTCCCCAATCCGGCGTCCCAGCCTGATCCCCACATAATTACTGGCGGTGAAGCAGCCGCACTGCAAGCCCTCTCAAGTGAGCGGCAAGAATTGCTCTGCAGCTTGATCGGACTGGCTCTCAAGGTTGGCCTTGTTGTGGTCGCCGGCGTCAGCCTGGTACGACTTGCCACCGCTTATCAGGAGCGGATGGAGCGCCAGGGTGAGCTCTCGGCGGTGCTCGGCCTTGAACGGGCCAAACTCTCCAAAGCACGCGAACGCTTTGACCATCTGTTCATGGTGGAAGGGGAGCAGCGGCTGATCCGCGAGCAAAATCAGTGGATTGCCCCCAATCGCCTGCGGGTGGTTTGGCAGCAGGCCACCCCGTAGGTTGGGGCCCCTGTCTCGATTCACTTGATGGCCGCAACAGCAGCCGCCGGAACGGTTTTGATCACCGGCACCACCTCAGGGGTGGGCCTCAATGCCGCAAGTGCCCTCGCCAAACGCGGCTGGCATGTGGTGACGGCCAACCGTGATCCCGTTAAAGCCGCTGCTGCCGCAGCCAGCCTGGGGATTCCTGCAGATCAGCTCAGTCATCTGCGTTTTGACCTCGGCGATCTCGACAGCGTTCGGGTGGGAGTCGAAACTTTGGTGGCGTCCCTGGGACGCCCCTTGGATGCCCTGGTGGTCAATGCGGCTGTCTACAAACCGCGGCTAAAGCAGCCCGAGCGCTCCCCGCAGGGCTACGAAATATCGATGGCCACCAATCACCTGGGGCACTTTTTACTGATTCAGCTACTGCTGGGCGACTTGCAGCGCTCAAGCCACCCCTCGCGGCGGGTGGTGATTCTCGGCACCGTGACGGCCAACTCCAAGGAACTGGGCGGCAAGATTCCGATCCCAGCTCCAGCGGACCTGGGCGACTGTGCCGGCTTCAAGGCCGGATTTAAGGCCCCTATCGCCATGGCCAACGGCAAGGCCTTCAAACCCGGCAAGGCCTACAAAGACAGCAAGCTCTGCAACATGATCACGACCCAGGAGCTGCATCGTCGTCTGCACGAAAGCACCGGCATCGTTTTCAGCTCGCTATACCCAGGCTGCGTTGCCGACTCGCCCCTTTTCCGCAGCACGCCGCGGGCGTTTCAGACAATTTTCCCTTGGTTCCAGAAAAATATCACCGGCGGATATGTAAGCCAGGCATTGGCAGGAGAGCGGGTTGGCCAGGTGGTGGCCAATCCGGATTTTTCCGCCTCAGGTGTGCACTGGAGCTGGGGCAACCGCCAAACCAAAGGGGGACAGCAATTCAGCCAGGAGCTCTCCGACAAGGCCAGCAACCCCGAAACAGCGCAGACCATGTGGGAGGAATCAATGAAGCTGGTGGGGCTGACGCCGGCCTAAAAGCGGCGGCGGAAGGCATCGTCGCTGCGGCTGGATGCTTCTTCAGCGAGGCTCAATTTCCAGACGTTGCGGCTAAGGCGGCGGGCCTTGAGGCCGCCTCGCTCAACCGTTTCACTGGAGGGGCGGGCACCAAGCAGCTGACTCACCTCGGAAGTGCTGAGGGGTGCCCCGGTCTGGACGGCCAGCTGGGTGAGCTCGAGGCGTTGCCGCAAAGCAGCCAGATCGGCCTGGCCACCGTCTTCGGCCTCAGACCAAAGCCAGGGCAGGTCGTGGGCCGAACCGGCCATCTTCTGCATCAATCCCATACCGATGAAAGCCAGTGCTTGCTCCGGCTTGACTCCCTGGGCTGCTGCCTGGGCCATCCATTCAGGCATCGGAGCACTGTTGACAGTGTCTCCAGCGGGGATGGGTTCGGCCTGGGCAGCCTGGCTGCGAGTGGAGCTAGAAGCGGTGCGGCGGGTGGCCATGGACGTCCCCTGAACGTTGGCCGGACGGTACCGGCTCAGCCGCGATGGGCAAGGGGCAGGGGGCTTCAGGGTTAAGATCCAGCCGCAGCAATGCCGATGTGAGGGCTAGCTGTTCGAAGGATTTTCCCTTGCCATCCCGCCTTCCCTCCCGAGACGAACTGGCGCTGCGCCGGCGTCGGGAGATGGCGCTTGGCTCAAGCTCAAGTGGCGGCACCCAGATCACTGGCACCCGGGTAGGCAGCGACAGCTCGGGCGCCAGTTGTGTGATTACCACCGACAGCGAGGGCTCCCGGCTGGCACGCCAATCCAGCCATGTGCAGTCGATTGAGCTGCGCACCTACGTATTTCTTGATTCGCTGCAGCCCCAGCTAGCTGCCTACATGGGCACGGTTAGCCAGGGCTTTCTGCCCATTCCCGGTGACGCCTGCTTGTGGCTGGAGGTATCTCCGGGCATGGCTGTGCACCGGGTCACCGACATTGCCCTCAAGGCCAGCACGGTGCGGCTTGGCCAGATGATCGTGGAGCGGGCCTTCGGCTCCTTGGCGCTCTACCACCGTGATCAGAGCAACGTCCTCCACTCCGGCGACGTGGTGCTTGAGGCCATCGGCAGCCGGGTGGAGCTCCGCAGCCGTTGCGAGGTCAGCTGGACCGAGATCATCCGGGCGATCACCCCAGACCACGCCGTGCTGATCAATCGCCAGAACCGGCGCGGATCGATGATTCAAGCGGGGATGAGCATGTTCATCCTGGAAACCGAGCCCGCCGGTTACGTGCTGATCGCAGCCAATGAGGCAGAAAAGGCTTCCAACATCACTGTGGTGGACGTGAAAGCCGTTGGCGCCTTTGGCCGTCTAACCCTGGCGGGGCGGGAGGGTGATGTGGAGGAGGCCGCCGCCGCCGCGATGCGGGCGATCAGTCATATCAACAACAAGGCCAGCTGACCCAGGGGCTTGCTCTGACAATTGAGCTACTGGCAATTGAGTTATTGGCAATGGAGCATTAGTTGCTCAGCTCCAGCAGGCGGAGCAACTTCGGGGCAAGCGCCCGAGCTGCCTTGCCGCGGCTGCCGAGCTTTGCCTTGAGGTGGGGGCCCATCAGGGCGTAGGAGCAGCCTGCCTCGCGCACATAAAAAAGGCTGTCGTAACCAGGGCCATGACCCTGGGGAGCGCGCAATATCTGGCCGCGGCAGATCCCCTCGGCCTCGGCCCTGGTGGTGCCGGATGGATCGGCCAGGGCCATGGCGCTGCGGAAGCTGGCTCCGCGATAAAGGCTGTCGCCTAATTCTTTCAACAGACGGTGAATCCGTTCGTGGTCGGTGGGGGCGTAGCGGGCCGAAAAAACACCCGGAGCTCCATCTAGGGCATCCACCTCGATGCCTGAGTCGTCGGCGAGGGCCCAGTGGCCGGTGATGCGGGCAACAGCCTCGGCTTTGAGACGGGCATTAGCGAGGTAGGTCGCTCCCGTTTCTTCAATATCGAGACCGGGCGGCTGGGGCAGGACATCCAGCTCAACCAGCTCAAGCATCGCGCCGATTTCGGCCACCTTGTGGGGGTTGCCACTGGCCACGACCAGGATCGGCATTCAGCAGGAATCGGGGCAAGTCATTGTCCCCCAAGAAGGTGTCTCATTTCCTGCAGCAGACCTACGGTTGGTACACGCCTTGGCCCCCGCGTGATTGGGTTCCAGGGGTAACCGATGGACCCAAGCCTGATTCTGCAGAACCTGGTCAGCCCACCGGTGCTGTTTTTTTTCCTTGGCGTGACCGCCGTACTGGTGGGATCGGATCTGGAAATTCCAGCCCCAATCCCAAAGCTGTTCTCCCTCTATTTGTTGCTCGCCATCGGATTCAAAGGTGGCTTGGAGCTGCAGCACAGCGGCCTCGGTGGCCAAGTGCTGCCCACCATCGCCGCCGCGATGGCGATGTCGCTACTGGTGCCTCTCTACAGCTATCTGGTGCTTAAAACCAGGCTGGATGGGTTTAATGCTGCCGCCATTGCCGCCACCTACGGATCGATCAGCGCGGTGACCTTCATCACCGCCGAGAGCTTTCTGGAAACCCAGAACCTGCCCTTCGATGGCTTCATGGTGGCTGCCCTGGCCCTGATGGAATCGCCGGCCATCATTGTGGGACTGCTGCTGGTCAAATTGGCAGCCCCCAGCCAGCAAGCAGCGGGGCCGAAGATGGGTTGGAGCTCCGTGCTGCGGGAGTCATTTTTAAATAGCTCGGTATTTCTGCTGGTAGGGAGTCTGGCGATTGGCTTATTGGTTGCAGCTTTCAGCCCAGCCAGCATCGACAAAATGCTGCCATTCACCGACAAACTTTTCTATGGAGCCCTCAGCTTCTTCCTGTTGGACATGGGGATCGTTGCGGCCCAACGGATCCGAGATCTACGACAAGCGGGAGCCTTTCTGATCGGCTTTTCGGTGTTGATGCCACTTTTTAATGCCCTAGTAGGCACCCTGATCGCCCGAGGTCTGGGCCTTGGACCTGGTAACGCCCTGCTGTTTGTGGTGCTGTGCGCTAGCGCCTCCTACATCGCGGTACCAGCAGCGATGCGAATGACAGTGCCGCAGGCCAATCCCAGTTTGTATATATCTACAGCGCTGGGAGTCACATTTCCCTTCAACATCATTGTTGGCATTCCCCTCTACATGGCCATGATTAAGGCCCTGCTTCCCACTGCCGGATAAATCAATGAAACGCCTCGAACTGATCCTCAGCGAGCGGGAGTTGGATGCGGTGATCCAGGCAATGGAAATAGCTGGTGCGCCCGGTTACTCCGTAGTCAGGCATGTCACCGGCAAGGGTCCGCATGGCTCCGTGTCCGAGGGCATGGAATTCAGCGGTTTAGGCGCCAATGCCCATGTGATCGTGTTCTGCGAAGCGGATTTGCTGGATGCATTGCGGGCTGCCCTGCGCCCCCTTTTGACCTACTACGGCGGAGTGGCGTACGTCACAGACGCCGAGGCCCTCTAGATGCTGGGCAAGAAAATTTTGATCAAAACGGGTTTGGTGGGGCTGAAACCCCTTGCCAGCACTGCAATGGCAAGCATTGCCTAACGTTTTGTGATGCACTGATCAGCCTGCCTTATCTAAGGGCGACGCAACAGTGATGGTCGGTTCCGGCTAAATGGCTTGACGGGGGGTTTGGCTGCCGACCATGGTTGCGAGCGAACATTCAACCCCACCTCCACCAGGAGCAGGTAATGGCAACTGAATCCATGGGCATCGCCCTCGGCATGATCGAAACTCGGGGGCTGGTGCCCGCGATCGAGGCGGCTGACGCCATGACCAAGGCCGCCGAAGTGCGCCTGATCGGTCGTGAATTCGTCGGCGGCGGTTACGTCACCGTGATGGTGCGCGGTGAAACCGGCGCCGTCAACGCAGCTGTGCGCGCCGGGGCCGACGCCTGCGAGCGCGTGGGCGACGGTCTTGTGGCCGCGCACATCATTGCCCGTCCCCACATCGAATTGGAGCCTGCCCTGGGCAACGGCAACTACGCAGGTCGAAAGGACTGAGTCGCTCAGCGCCTGACGCGTTGATGTATCTCAATCCCTTACCCGCCCAAATCGGAGACACTCCATGAGCAAGAAGTACGAATCCGGGGTCAAGGAGTACCGCGACACCTATTGGACTCCTGATTACATCCCCCTAGACACCGACCTGCTGGCGTGCTTCAAGTGCACCGGCCAAGAAGGTGTTCCCAGGGAAGAAGTTGCCGCTGCTGTGGCCGCTGAATCCTCAACCGGCACCTGGTCCGCCGTGTGGTCCGAGCTCCTCACCGACCTCGACTTTTACAAAGGCCGCTGCTACCGCATCGAAGACGTTCCTGGCGACAAGGAAGCCTTCTATGCCTTCATCGCCTATCCCCTCGACCTGTTCGAAGAAGGCTCCATCACCAATGTGCTGACCTCCTTGGTCGGCAACGTGTTTGGCTTCAAGGCCCTGCGCCACCTGCGTCTGGAAGACATCCGCTTCCCGATGGCGTTCATCAAGACCTGCATGGGTCCCCCGAACGGCATCGTGGTTGAGCGCGACCGTATGAACAAGTACGGCCGTCCTCTCCTGGGCTGCACCATCAAGCCGAAGCTCGGCCTGAGCGGTAAGAACTACGGCCGGGTTGTCTATGAGTGCCTACGCGGCGGTCTGGACTTCACCAAGGACGACGAAAACATCAACTCCCAGCCTTTCCAGCGCTGGCAGAACCGTTTCGAGTTCGTTGCTGAAGCTACCAACTTGGCTCAGCAGGAAACAGGCGAGAAGAAGGGGCACTACCTCAACTGCACCGCCGCAACTCCTGAAGAGATGTATGAGCGCGCCGAGTTCGCTAAAGAACTGGGCCAGCCCATCATCATGCACGACTACATCACTGGTGGCTTTACCGCTAATACCGGTCTTGCCAAGTGGTGCCGCAAGAACGGCATGTTGCTGCACATTCACCGTGCCATGCACGCTGTGATTGACCGCCATCCCAAGCACGGTATTCACTTCCGAGTGCTGGCCAAGTGCCTGCGTCTCTCCGGTGGTGACCAGCTGCACACCGGCACGGTGGTCGGCAAGCTGGAGGGTGACCGCCAGTCGACCCTCGGCTATATCGACCAACTGCGCGAATCCTTCGTCCCCGAAGATCGCAGCCGCGGCAACTTCTTCGATCAAGATTGGGGCTCCATGGGCGGCGTGTTCGCCGTGGCCTCCGGCGGTATCCACTGCTGGCACATGCCCGCACTGGTTGCCATTTTTGGCGACGACTCGGTGCTGCAGTTCGGTGGTGGTACCCACGGTCACCCCTGGGGCTCAGCTGCTGGTGCTGCTGCTAACCGCGTGGCTCTCGAGGCCTGCGTCAAAGCCCGTAACGCCGGTCGTGAAATCGAGCGCGAAGGCCGCGACATCCTTCTGGAAGCAGCGAAGCACAGCCCTGAGCTAGCCATCGCCCTGGAGACCTGGAAGGAAATCAAGTTCGAGTTCGACACCGTCGACAAGCTCGACACCTGAAATCGCCAGTCTGAGATGGTGAGTGGGTCAGGCAACTTGCCTACTCACCTCCCAGAACGGAAGATTCAGATCTAGAGATTAAACTAATCTCTACGAACGAGATTAAGAGCCTTTCATATAAGGTTCAAACATTCCATCCACACAAGGATCCCCATGCCTTTCAAGAGCACCGTGGGTGACTATCAAACAGTCGCCACCCTGGAGACATTCGGCTTCCTACCGCCGATGACTCAGGACGAGATCTACGACCAAATCGCTTACATCATCGCCCAGGGTTGGAGCCCGCTCGTTGAGCATGTCCATCCCAGCAACTCCATGGTGACCTACTGGTCCTATTGGAAGCTGCCCTTCTTCGGCGAGAAGGATCTGGGTGTGATCGTGAATGAGCTTGAGGCTTGTCACCGCGCCTATCCCGACCACCACGTTCGTTTGGTGGGCTACGACGCTTATACCCAAAGCCAGGGTTCCTGCTTCGTGGTTTTCGAAGGACGCTGATCCCAGCCCTTCCGGGGCTCGAGCCATTGGCCTGAGCCCCAACTCTTTTCCTCTGCGGGCTAGTTCGCGCTGCGAACTGGTCAGCACCTTTTCAGATATTCCATTCGACGGGCGGACATGGCCAGCTCATCCAGCCGGGAAGCAGCTCTAGAGCGCCGCAAGGCCCTCACCAACGGTGGCAAAAAAGCCGCCAACCGGTTCACTTCCGGTCCGAGCCGTGTGCGCTCGGTTGAAGACGCTCGCCCCACCCGCACAGCCCCAGCGATGGAGGCCCCAGCATCGGTGGCCAAGGCTGCCCCGGCCGTGAACGCCCGGGGTGCTGCCTCCCAGCGCAGCCTTGCGGCACCCACCGGCTCCAGCCGGACGAGCCAAGCCCGTCCAATCGCAAATCCCAGCAGAGATTTGGTGCTTGCCCGACGGGAAGCCCTTTCCAAACGCGGCAAACGTGCCGACACCTCCAGCGACCGCACCCGCACGGACCTGGCCAAAATTGCACCAAAAGCCCAGGCACCTGCAGCGGAAGCCAAGTGCAAATGCCAGGGCGAAACCGCTGCTGCACCGGCCCTAACAAGCCTCAGTAATCGCACTAGCCAAACAACTAGTAGTGGTGCCGATCGCCGTGCCACAGCCAAGCGCCTCTCCCAACTGGATCCCAGCCGGGCCCTTGTGCTCGCCCGCAGAGAAGCTCTCTCGAAGCGTGGTAAGTCAGCTAACGCGCCCAAGAGCACTACAGCCGCTTCGGTATCCCGCCAGGGCAATCCTGATATGAGCGCCCGCGAGCTTTCCCAGAAGGTGCGTGAACTGCGGGCCAAGGTTGGCAGCGCTGGTTCCAGCAGAGCCGGCGGCACCCGCCCCTCTGGCCCAAACCGCCACGGCGCCAAACAGGCAGCAGCCGCAGAAGCCCACTGGAAAGTGGGAGTGAGCGAAACCAGCTCTGGCCAGGTGGTGACCGGAACCCAGGCCAATCGCTCAGAGAAAACCACCGGTAACGAAGCAGCTACCTGCCGTGCCATTACAGGCACCGAGTATCTCGGCGCCGAAGTGTTCCAGACCTTCTGCCAGAGCGCTCCGGTGGCAAGCCAGCCAGCCAAGGTGCGCGTTAGCGCCACCACCCACGGCAACCGGGTCACTGGTAATGAGGTCGGTCGCTCTGAAAAGGTGACCGGCGATGAGCCCGGTACCTGTAAAAACGTTACTGGAACTGAATACGTTTCCGCCAATCAGTCAGCAGCCTTCTGCGGCACCTCCAGCTCCAGCCCTAGTCCTAGCCCTAATCCGCGCAAGGTTGGGCGCAGCCAGACCCAGGGCGGCCAGGCTGTTTCCGGTGTGATGGTTGGTCGCTCCAGCAAGGTCACAGGCGACGAACCCGGCTCGGGCAAGCAACTCACCGGCTCCCAGTACGTATCCGATCAAGGCCAGGTGACCGGACGCGCACCAACCAAGGTCGCAAGTTTGCACACGCTTCGGGGCACGGGCATCACCGGCACCCATGTGGGCCGCAGCGAGCATGTCACCGGTGATGAGCCAGGCAGCTGCCGCCTGGTAACAGGTGATGAATATGTCGGCAGCCAGCAATACGCCGATTTCTGCGGCAGCAAGCCCGAGCCGGAGGCCGCCAAGGTGGGCTTCAGCGTCACCAATCGGGCCCAGGTTGTCAGCGGTACCCACACTGGCCGCTCCTCCAATGTCACCGGCGATGAGCCCGGCACCTGCAAGGTCGTAACCGGCACGCCCTACGCCGGCCTTGAGCAGGCAGGGGATTTCTGTAACAGCAAATCTGTCGCCGAAATTCGTCAGCGCACTCCGGTGCGGGGCTCTAACCGCATGAGTGGCATACAACCAGGCATTGGCGGTGTCCTCACCGGTGCCGGCCGCGGGGCCTGCGAAGCCGTCACCGGTACTCCTTATATCGGTGGCGATCAACTCGCCAAGGTCTGCGGTGCTGCCGCAGCCCACGACTCCGACTTCCCCCAACCCCTGGCGGGCAGCCAGCCCTGGCAGCAATTCAGCATTCAATCCCCAGCTCGCTCAGCCCAGGTGGGGCGAGAACCAGCCGGGGCCGTAACCGGCACCAGCTACGAGCAGGGCAGCAGGATTACCGGCCCTTTTGACTTGGCCGGTGACATGGTCACCGGCACCGAGCAATTCCGTTTCGACCGTCGCGGCGGTAGCCAAATCGCCCGGGGGCCCATTGAGGTTCCTGTGAGCGTTGACGAGGATGCCCGTCCAACCTCCAGGGTTACCGGCGAAGGCATCTCCGCTGGCTTGAAGATCACTGGTGATGACTGGGATCGAGGTGATCGGGTCACCGGCACCGAGGGTGTTTCAGCCCGGCGCCGCAACCCCACCCGGCCAGGCTCGAAGACCTCGATGCCGGCCGCCCTCCAGCCGAAGCGCAACGAGGAGCGTCCTGAACCGATCTGCCGTGTCACCGGTTCTAGCGGCAACACCACAGCCGGCTCCCTGATCACCGTGTCTGGCGGGGCCCGCGGCTGAACCCCTGATGCCCCGACGCCCTCTTGCCACTGCCTATCGCCCGCTGGCACCGACTGCTCCCCGCCGTCGGCCCGGCGCAGCAGCCGCGAGCGAGCTGGTGGCGACTGGCTTGCATCCGCTTAGCGATGGCCAGGTCAATGGGGTACTGAGGGCCTACGAAGACCAGGTCAAAGGGGCATTTGATCGCATTGTGCCCTTGCTCAAGCGCCTTTCAGCCCTGCAGCATGAGGCTGATTTCATCGAGCAGGCCCAGCAGCTGGCCAGGGCCGAACTGGGCTTTGAGTTGCCGCTGCCCATTCTCGAGAAGGCCTGGGTAAGCCAGCTCGACATGCGCACTTTGTTCGCTTGGTGTGTATTTGAAACCTACGAACAAACCAGCGACGCTTTCTTTCAGCACGATCCTCTAGGAGGCAAGCCTGGCAGTCCAGCAGCCGAAGCCTTCAATGAGTTTCTACTGGCCTGTGGATTCCACCTACTCGACGCAACCCCATGCGCTGACGGGCGCCTGGCCCATGCCATGGCCTACGCCCTGCGAATTCCATTCAGTTCGGTGCGGCGGCGTTCCCACGCCGGTGCCCTGTTTGACGTTGAAAACACGGTCAACCGTTGGGTCAAAACTGAACATCGCCGCTACCGCGAAGGTCAGCCCAATTCGGCGCACGATGACACCCGTTATCTCAAGGTGGTGCTTTACCACTTCAGCTCAAAAGATCCCCTGCATGAGGGCTGTGCTGCCCACGGCAGCGATGACTCCTTGGCGGCCTCCTGTGGCCTAGCCAGGCTCAAGGATTTCCAGCAGGCTGTTGAAAACAGCTTCTGCTGTGGTGCCTCGGTAGATCTGTTGCTACTCGGCATCGACACCGACACCGACACAATTCGCGTGCATGTGCCGGGCATTGATGGCAGCACCAATCTGGAAAGCTGGCTGGATGCAAAAGCGGTCTATGAGGCCACCCGCCATCTCAATGCGGTTGAGGGCCGGGCCCGCATTCAATCGCTGGTGGAGCAGGCAGCGGCCAGCAGTCCCGATCCGGGCATGGTGAAGCTGATTGCTCGCTTGATCGAGAACAACATCTCCCAAATCGATTACGTGCGCCAGTACCACCGGGGCAGCTACGGCGATGCTGGCCATGCGGAGCGCTTTATCGGTGTGGGCATAGGCTTCAAGGAGATCCATCTGCGCAATCTCACTTATTTTGCCTATATGGACACGGTGGAGGAGGGGGCGCCCGATTTAGATGTAGGCATCAAGATCTTCAAAGGCTTGAACGTTACTCGGGGCCTGCCTGTTCCAGTGGTCGTGCGCTTTGATTACAACGGCCAGGTGCCTGGAGCGAGGCAGCGAGCGATCCGCAATTGCCAGCGGGTGCAAGCCGCCATGGAAAACCGTTATCCCGAGTTGTTTGAGCAGGGCCTATTGCATGCTCTGCTTACCGTGCGGGATCAAGACCGTCACACCCCAGCTGAAGCTGTAGGTTCCACCATCACATTCGCGAGCGGAGGAGGGCACTGACATGTTGATCTGCAAGGTGGTTAAACCACTGGTGTCTACCAATCGCATTCCAGATTTTGAGCACAAGCACCTGCAGGTGGTGCTCGATGGCAGCACTCAGAAAGTGGCAGTTGATGCAGTGGGTTGCATACCAGGCGACTGGGTGATCTGCGTCGGCAGCTCAGCTGCGCGCGAGGCAGCTGGAAGCAAGTCGTACCCGAGCGATCTAACGATCGTTGGAATCATTGACCACTGGGATCCTGATGCTGGCAAGGCGCAAGCTCCGCCAGAAGGGGCCAGCTAATGGAAATCATGCAGGTCACCGGCTCTTTGGTTTGCAGCCAGCGGGTTGCCGGATTAGATCATTCCAATCTGCGCGTGCTGCGCACCTCTAAGGGCAAGCTGAGCGTTGCGGTAGACCCTGTCGGTGCATCCCCAGGTAACTGGGTATTCACCGCCAGTGGCTCTGCCGCCCGCTTCGCCTGCGGTAACCCCGAGGTGCAGACCGATCTGACGATCGGCGGAATCATTGATTTCTGGGAGCCCGATGGCTAGTTGGCCCGGGTAGCTCGCTGCCCGATCGACCTGTTATCACTCCAGCCCCCATACTTCTGAGCCATG
>Ga0209357_1000669_pt1 | contig 13813 bp, 14 predicted proteins | sample LauGreFBDMM110SD_2_FD_187573 | JGI IMG/M metagenome (GOLD analysis project Ga0209357, IMG submission 187573) | Freshwater lake microbial communities from Lake Michigan, USA - Fa13.BD.MM110.SD (SPAdes) (version 3) | ecosystem: Environmental > Aquatic > Freshwater > Lake | place: Lake Michigan... | reverse complement strand
ACCTATCATCGCGCGCCCGCCACTGGCATGCACAGTTAAAAAAACTGGCTTAAGGTGAGCAATGGCTTTGGCAGCACCGCCCACAGTATGTGGAATATCGTGCAACTTTAAATCTAAGAAAATTTGCGCACCAGTGCGCTTAATAACTTCTTCCACCCCAGCTGCGCAGAAATTCAAATAAAACTCAAGCCCCAGTTTGTAGATGCTAACCGAATCCTCGGTCGCCTTTATCCAAGAGATAGCAGTTTCAAAATCAGAGGTATCGACTGCAAGAATTATCGGCGCTTTCACTGGCTCTCCACACGATGGGCATATCCAATAGCTGATTTTAAAGTTGGAAAACCCTTTGCTATGAGAAGTTCGCGCAACTCGCGCTGAATCTCAATGACCGCCAACGGATTTCCGAAACTAGCGGTGCCAACGCTGACACCAGAAGCTCCAGCTAAAATTAACTCCAAAGCATCTCTGCCTGAAGTGACTCCACCCATTCCTAAAATCGGAACATTAGGAAGTGCGGCATGCACTTGGTAAATCGCGCGGACTGCAACCGGTCGAATGGCGGGGCCAGAGAGACCACCAGTCTTACCCCCAAGATGTGGTCTCATCGAATCTATATTTATAACCATTCCAAGAACGGTATTGATAAGCGCTAATCCATCGGCGCCAGCATCGACCACTCCACGCGCGATATCAGGTAAATTCGTAACATCTGGTGAGAGCTTGGCGATAATTGGAATCTCACCACCAATTGTGCGACGCACTCCATCGATCACGCGACGCGATGCATCTGGGTCGCAAGCAAAGACCAATCCGCGATTTTCCACGTTGGGGCAAGAGATATTTACTTCTAGCGCACTTATGCCTGAAACTGAGCGAACTTTACGCGCCAGAGTTGCATACTCCTCCACCGTTTCACCGGCGATAGAGACAATTACTCGCGATTTCTGTTCAATCAACCACGGAACATCGCTGGCTAGAAATGCATCGATTCCTGGACCTTGCAGACCGATTGAGTTGAGCATGCCAGATGGAGTTTCTGCCATGCGTGGCGTTGGTCTGCCATATCGCGGCTTATTCATTACAGATTTAGTAACAACAGCGCCAATATCTCGCAAGTCAAAAAATTGCGCCAACTCTTTTCCCGAACTTGCACATCCACTTGCGGTAAAGATTGGGGTGTTGAAGAAGGCGTTTCCTAGGGTGGTGGAGAAATCAAAGTTGTTCAAGGCGATACCTCCGGCACTTGGCCGACCATTTGCCACTGAACTTGTGAACCATCCATTACCGGGCCATCTATACAAGAGCGCAACATCGCAATCTTGCCACCTTCACCCATTACTGGAAGTACGCAGGTCATACAAATACCGATTCCACAGGCCATCGCCTCTTCAACTGCGCACTGGTGCACAACATCAGAGCCTTCGACGAGCGCGGATATTGCACTTAACATTCCCATTGGACCGCACGAGTAAATAACATCAACTTCTCTACTTTGAATTAGCGCCTTAATGGGTTCAGTGACCCGACCAGTCTCTCCCATTGAACCATCTTCAGTATAAATTTTTAGTGAATTGACCGAACGCTTACCTTCCATAGGAGCATAAATCTTTCCCCCAGTTGATGCGCCAAGCAACATATCCACCTTGCAACCGCGAGCCTTTAATACTTCAGCTAAACCAAAAAGGGGCGCAGAACCATAACCGCCACCGACGAGAAGCGCTTTTACTTGTTGCGTTGGAATACCAAAAGCGGTCCCCAGCGGAGCGACCATATCTACTTCGGCACCTTCTGCTTGCGAGCAGAGCCATTTAGAACCAGCTCCGTGCGGTGCAACAATTAACTCCATAGTCCCACCAAAACTAACGCTCTCGGCTACTCGAGAGATTGCGAAGGCGCGTCGTAAAATCATACGAGACGAATCTCCACCAACTTTTATCGCCACAAAGTTTCCAGGGCGGCAGGATTTAACTAGATCTCCAATACCGAAAACTATTTGATGATATTGCCCAACGCGTTTATTAGATAACACCGTTGCGTTCATTTGTGCGGCAGATCGATTAATTTGTGACATTAACGCTTCAACCATTCTTGAATCGGCGACACGTGAAGCTCGCCGCGTTGCAACGCTTTAATGCCTTCGACGGCTGCGCTAAATCCTGCAGTAGTTGTGATGCAAGGAATTGAACGTTGCACAGCTGCGGTACGGATCGCCCATCCATCGGCGCGAGTGCCTCGCCCTACGGGAGTATTAATCACTAGATCCACATCGCCACTATTTAAGAGTTCCACAATTGTGCGCTCCCCCATAGGACCCGAACCTTCAGAATTCTTACGTACTTTATGGGCCAAGACACCATTCTCAGCGAGGAAATTAGCAGTGCCACCAGTTGCTAGCAAGTTGAAACCAAGTGAAACCAGCGCTTTAGCGGGAGCGATGCCGGAAGTTTTATCCTTATCGGCTAGAGATATAAATACTGTTCCGCTCTTAGGCAGTGGACCGAAGGCGCTAATTTGTGATTTCGCATAACTCTCACCAAATGTTTCCGCAATACCCATAACCTCACCTGTCGAGCGCATCTCAGGGCCAAGAACGGCGTCGACACCGCGTCCATCAGTTCGTCTGAAACGGTTCCAAGGAAGCACTGCTTCTTTAACGGAAATTCCTTTTGCCACTCCATCGGAAGTATTTGGCAATAAACCTTCGCTCTTTAGCTGCGCGATAGTTGCTCCCACAGAAATTCGCGCCGCTGCCTTCGCTAAAGGAACGCCAGTCGCCTTGCTAACAAAAGGCACCGTACGAGATGCTCGTGGATTAGCTTCTAAAACATAGAGAATATCTTCAGCGATAGCGAATTGAATATTGATCAAACCTAATACTCCAACACCTTGCGCGATCTTTAGCGTTGCTTCACGAATCGCTTTCTGCTGCGCTGAGGTAATTGTTGCGGCCGGAAGAACACACGCACTATCCCCTGAGTGAATACCCGCCTCCTCAATATGCTCCATTACTCCACCGAGAAAGAGTTCATGACCATCATAGAGTGCGTCAACATCAATTTCGATTGCACTATCTAAGAAACGATCAACGAGGACTGGATGATCTGGCGTGATATCCGTTGCGCGGGAAATAAAGCCTGCAAGGGCTGCGTCATCGTAAACAATTTCCATGCCGCGTCCGCCAAGGACAAATGAGGGACGCACTAAAACCGGATAACCAATTCGCGCTGCGATATCTAACGCCTCCATCTGGGATGCCGCCATTCCAAACTCTGGAGCGGTGAGCGATTGCTCCATCAGCACCCTTCCAAAAGCGCCACGTTCCTCTGCCAGGTTTATCGCCTCCGGTGAAGTTCCTAAGATATTTACCCCTGCCGCCTTTAAGCCAGCAGCTAAGCCAAGTGGCGTTTGTCCCCCAAGTTGCGTGATAACGCCAAGTACTGGACCCGCCAGAGTTTCAGCATGCACTACTTCTAGAACATCTTCCAAGGTAAGCGGTTCAAAGTAAAGTCGATCTGAAGTATCGTAATCAGTAGATACCGTTTCGGGATTGCAGTTGATCATAATTGTTTCAAATCCAGACTCACGCAAAGTAAATGAGGCGTGGACACACGAGTAATCGAATTCAATGCCTTGACCGATTCGGTTCGGGCCACTGCCCAAAATAATTACTGCTGGCGTAGTCCTTGATCGAACTTCGGTCTCTTCCTCATAACTTGAATAATGATAAGGAGTAAACGCCTCAAATTCTGCAGCGCAAGTGTCGACGGTCTTATAGACCGGACGGATATTCTCGTGATGCCGTGCCTTACGAACATCCTCTTCAGTCAATCCTCGCAAACTTGCGATCTGAGCATCCGAGAATCCCATCTCTTTACCTGATCGTAAAACCTGAGGCGATAACTCACCTGGTTGGGCTAACTCTCTAGCGCGAATATTAATTAACTCAATCTGGTGCAAGAACCAGCGATCGATCTTCGTGGCAGCAAAAACCTCAGAGATATCTGCTCCTGCCCACATCGCACTCTGCACTTGTTGTAAGCGGTACTCAGTCGGAATCTGCATTGCCTGCACCAGGGCGGCCTTATCAATCTTGGAAATATCTGCAGGAAATTGGAAGATCGCCTCCTTCCGCTCTAAGGAGCGTAGCGCTTTCATCAAAGATTCAGGGAAAGAGCGGCCAATAGCCATTGCCTCTCCAACGCTCTTCATAGTTGTGGTCAGTCGTGGGTCGGCATCAGCGAATTTCTCAAAGGCGAAACGTGGAGCCTTTACAACTATGTAATCCAAAGTTGGTTCAAAGGATGCGGGAGTCACCTGCGTAATGTCGTTCTTGATTTCGTCCAAGGTGTAACCGATCGCCAACTTAGTTGCGATTTTTGCAATGGGAAAGCCGGTCGCCTTCGAGGCCAAGGCGCTAGAGCGAGAGACGCGGGGATTCATTTCAATTACGATGATTCGGCCGTTATCTGGATTTACTGCAAACTGAATATTGCAACCACCGGTTGCAACTCCGACTTCTCGAATAATGTCAATTGAAAGATTACGTAACTTTTGGAATTCGACATCGGTTAAAGTGAGCGCAGGTGCAACAGTAATTGAATCACCGGTATGAACACCCATTGGGTCTATATTTTCAATGCTGCAGACGATCACTACGTTATCTGACGAATCGCGCATTACCTCTAATTCGTACTCTTTCCATCCAATTATAGATTCTTCCAAAAGCACTTCAGATGTTGGGCTGTAGCGAAGTCCAGCGCCGGCGATCTGCCGTAAATTCTCCTCATCAAAGGCTATGCCAGAACCAAGTCCACCCATTGTAAAAGACGGCCGAACAACAACCGGATAATTTAAGATTGCCGCACCAGCAATAGCCTCTTCCATAGTGTGACAGATAACTGACTTTGCCGATTCGCCACCGATCTTTTCTACGATAGCTCGGAATAGTTCACGATTTTCTCCGCGTTCGATCGCATCAACATCTGCTCCAATTAAATGAGTTCCATATCGCTCTAAAGTTCCCGCTTTATGAAGACCAATCGCCGCATTAAGCGCTGTTTGTCCGCCAAGGGTTGCCAGAACTGCATCTGGCCGCTCTTTGGCAATTATCTTCTCTAGAAATTCTGGAGTAATGGGTTCGATATATGTTGCATCTGCAAATTCTGGATCGGTCATAATTGTTGCAGGATTGGAATTTACCAGGATCACACGAATACCTTCTGCGCGTAAAACCCGACAAGCTTGAGTTCCGGAATAATCAAACTCACAAGCCTGGCCAATAACAATAGGGCCTGATCCAATTACCAGTACACTCTTTATTGATAAATCACGTGGCATTAAAGTGAACCAACCTTGCGCGGATACTTAACCATTAACTCTATAAATCGGTCGAAGAGATAAGCCGCATCATGTGGACCAGCGGCAGCTTCAGGGTGATACTGAACGCTGAAGGCACCACGATCTAGTAACTGCAAGCCTTCGACAACGCCATCGTTTAATCCAACGTGCGTTACTTCACCTGAACCAAAAACCGTATTGAAAACTCCATCAATCGGCGCTTTTATAGCGAAACCGTGATTGTGCGCAGTGATTTCTACCTTGCCGGTCTTCTTATCCAAAACCGGTTGGTTAATACCACGATGACCAAACTGTAATTTGTAGGTATCGAAACCTAGCGCCCGACCCAGAATTTGATGACCAAAACAGATTCCAAAGATTGGTATCTCCACCAAAAGAATTTCACGTACCAGGTCAACGACCCCATCCATTGTTGCGGGATCCCCTGGACCATTTGAGAGGAAAACTCCATCAGGTTTTACACGCTGAATATCCACTAAAGTTGAATTGAAAGGTAGAACATGAACTTCGACTCCACGCGCGGCAAGGGCTCTTGGTGTCGCTCCCTTAATTCCCAAATCGATAGCTGCAACAGTGAACTTCTTTTCACCAATCGCCGGCACAATATATGGTTTTTCGGTCGAAACATCCGCGCTTAAGTATGATCCCGACATCGCCTCTGTTTTACGGACCTCAATCACCATATCTTCGCGTGAAATCTCTAGATCGGAAAAGATTCCGACGCGCATCGCTCCACGATCTCGCAGATGGCGAGTCAGGGCACGAGTGTCAATACCTTGGATTCCGACGATGCCTTGCTCAATTAATTCAACTTCTAAATCTTTCTCGGTGCGCCAATTACTAGAAATAGAGGATGGATTACGAACCACGAAACCCGCCACCCAAATCTTCTTTGACTCATTATCTGGAGTATTAATTCCAGTATTTCCGATGTGAGGCGCGGTCATAACGACTACTTGGCGATGATAACTAGGATCAGTCAGAGTCTCTTGGTAGCCAGTCATTCCAGTCTGGAAAACCGCCTCGCCAAAGGTGCGTCCAGTAGCAGCCCAAGAATTACCTTCAAAAATTCTGCCATCGTCTAATACAAGAAAGGCTTTCGCCATTTATCCGCCTCCTTGCGGAGAAAGTTTTCCATCAAGATATGTTGGCAGGCCGCGATAGAAAGTCGCAGTGATAACTCCTTGTAAATCCATTCCGTGAAAGGGGGTATTGCGACTGCGTGAGGCGACCCGATCACGATCGACTCGCAAAATCTGCGTTGGATTGATCATCGATAAATTGGCAATACTGCCGACTGCAATTTTCTGACCGTGGTCTTGATATCGACCGATTCGCGCTGGTGCGTGGCTCATGCGATCTGCCACCGCCTCCCAACTCATTAACCCTGTTGCCACCATGGTCTGATTAACGATCGCTAGCGCACTTTCTAGGCCGAGCATTCCAAAGGCAGCTTCCTGCCATTCACACTCTTTCGCCTCAGCAGGATGCGGTGCATGGTCAGTTGCCACAATATCAATTGTTCCATCGGCAAGTCCCTCACGCAGAGCCTCGACATCGCGTTGCGTACGTAGCGGCGGATTAACTTTGAAAATCGGATCATAACTTAACGCACTTTCATCAGTTAATAACAAGTGGTGAGGTGTCACTTCAGCAGTGACATCCATACCGCGCGCTTTTGCCCAGCGAATGATCTCGACTCCCCCTGCGGTTGTGAGATGGCAGATATGTAATCGCGATTTAACGTGATCTGCAATCAAAATATCGCGCGCAATAATCGCTTCTTCGGCAACTGCCGGCCATCCCTTTAGACCTAAGCGCGAGGAAATTTCGCCTTCATTCATCTGCGCACCGTGTGTCAATCTTGGTTCCTGTGCGTGCTGGGCAATAACGCCGTCAAATTTCTTTACATATTCCAGAGCGCGACGCATTACTAGCGGATCAAATACACAATTTCCATCATCGCTAAAGATTCGAACCCGTGCGCGCGAATCTGCCATCGCGCCAATTTCTGAAAGACTCTCACCTAACAATCCTTGAGTGACTGCGCCAATTGGAAAGACATCTGCAAAACCAGCGCTCTGTCCGAGTGCGTAAACCTGCTCGACGACGCCTGCAGTATCCGCAACTGGTGATGTATTTGCCATCGCTGATACTGCTACGAAGCCACCCTTAGCCGCTGCCATTGATCCGGATAAAATAGTTTCAGCGTCTTCTTTACCTGGTTCGCGCAAATGAGTATGTAGATCAACGAGTCCAGGTAGAACTACTGAACCAGTGAGATCTACTTCAACTACATCCTTATCTCTCTCTATCTTCTTTGCTACCGCGGAAATCTTTCCATCACGGATTTCAATTTCGCTCTTACTGCCATCCGGAAGCGTTAAGCCTTTAAGGAGATATCTTCCCTCGGTCATATCGTTGCTCCAATCTCTTGGCTGCCAGCCAGAAGTAGGTACAAAATCGCCATACGAATACTCACTCCATTTGCGACTTGTTCAACAATTACCGAGCGAGCACCATCTGCGGCATCAGCGGTAATTTCTAAACCACGATTCATCGGTCCTGGATGCATCACGATTGCATCGGGTTTGAGCGCCTTTATCCGATCGTTATTTAGCCCAAAGTATCTTGAATACTCCCGTGCGTTTGGGAAGAAGAGTTCGGTCATTCTCTCAACTTGGATCCGCAGCATCATTACTGCATCGACACTGCTGATGACCGCATCTAGATCATAAGAGATTTCACAAGGCCAGCTCTCAACTCCTACTGGAAGCAAGGTAGGAGGCGCCACGAGAATTACTTGTGCCCCCAACTTTGAGAGTAAAAGTACATTAGATCTCGCCACTCGCGAATGTAAGACATCGCCAACTATCGCAACTCGTAGACCTGCGAGATCATTACCACTTTTAGATAAATGCTTGCGAATCGTGAACGCATCTAATAGCGCTTGGCTGGGATGCTCGTGAGTTCCATCTCCGGCATTTATCACCGATCCAGACATCCAATTTGAATCTGCCAAGCGATGTGCAGCACCAGATGCGCCATGTCGAATGATTACCGCATCAGCACCCATCGCCTGCAAAGTTTGCGCAGTGTCTTTGAGTGATTCACCCTTGCTAATACTCGAGCCCTTTGCCGAAAAGTTGATTACATCAGCCGATAGGCGTTTAGCTGCAGCTTCGAAAGAGATGCGGGTACGCGTTGAATCTTCAGCAAAGAGATTGACGATTGTGCGACCGCGCAGCGTTGGTAATTTCTTCATCGGTCCATCACTTACGCGAGCGAGTTCCTGCGCTGTATCTAAGATCGAAATCGCCTCAACCTTTGAAAGATCGTTGATCGATAAGAGATGTTTCATTCGCCGCCACCTTCAATCAATACTTCATCAGCACCATCTAGCTCAGTTAGATGGACGATGACGCTCTGTGAGACTGAAGTTGGAATATTTTTACCAACGTAATCTGCGCGAATCGGTAGCTCTCGATGGCCGCGATCTACCAATATTGCTAACTGCACACTCTTTGGGCGACCAATTTCTCCCAGCGCATCTAAAGCGGCGCGAATTGTTCTGCCCGAGAAGAGGACATCATCGACGAGAATTACATTTCTATCTTCTACCCCGAGAGAAGGTATCGTCGTTGGCATAAGAGCCCGAGGCGGACGCATCCGTAGGTCATCGCGATGAAGCGTAATATCTAAAGTGCCAAACTGAACCGGAACATTTTCTATCTTGGAAATTATCTCGGCGATACGTTTAGCTAAATGTGCGCCACGAGTTGGTATACCCAATAAAGTGATTGCACTTGATCCCGCGTTACGTTCCAGGATCTCATGTGAAATACGGGTAAGCGCGCGGGATATATCTGGCGCAGGCAGGACAAGACTCATTTAAATCTCCTTCCCCGCCTCGCAGGACGGGTCGTTAAAGGATGTTGGCAAATAGTACACCGCAAACCCCTCATCCTGTGGATAGCCGAGAGCGTCCATGGCGCCTAGCGCCTTAGCCTTGCGCGCATGAAAAATACTGCAGGATTTAGCCAACCCACTCCAGAAACAGTCGCCCTTCGCCTGCGCGCCATTCGCAAATCTCGCGGCTGGACGCTCCACGATATAGAAACCAAATCCTCCGGATCTATCAAAGCCGTTGTGATGGGATCTTACGAACGCGGAACCCGCGCGATATCACTGGCTCGCGCATTGGAGTTGGCCAATCTATTTGCGATACCAATCGCAGACTTATTGGGTGGCACCGATTCACCGCGCGATATTAAATTATCTTCGCAACGATTTGATCAGCGACGAGTTGTGCAACTACTGGTTGATAGCGATGATGAAGCGCTTAAGAAGTTACATAAATTTTTGATAGCCATCGCACAACGAAGAGGCGACTGGAATGGCGAAATATTAACTCTTCGAAGTACAGATCTAGATACCTTAACGCTGCTATTAGAGATGACGCATAGCCAATTATCGCAGTGGTTAAGCCAGAGGCAGATAGCCTACGGGTGAAGTTAAATCGCCAAACTATCTTTGATCGACGAAATTCGCCCCAAAACGCCATGAATATAGTTAGCCGAATCATCAGTAGAAAGCTCTCTAGCTAGATTGAGCGCTTCATCGATCGCAATCGCATCCTCTAAATCTTTACACCATAAAATTTCGTAAATCCCCAGCCGCAAAATGTTGCGATCAACCGCAGGAAGTCGATCCATATCCCAACCTTGGGCATAGGTAGAGATTAACTCATCGATCTTGCGGCGGTTATCTGCGATCCCTAAGATCAAATCTTTTGTATATTCTCGAATCGGACGTGCATCTGGACCATCATCTGCGATATCGCGCAGCGCTAAAAGATCGGCTGGTGCTTGTCCACGAATGTCGCCCTCGTAAAGTAAATCTAAACTCTGTTTTCGAGCCTTACTTCTGGCAGACACTAGTTCGCGCGACCCAAATATGATCCATCGCGAGTATCAACTAGAACCTTCTCGTCTTGCTTGATGAAGAGCGGCACCTGAATCTGAATACCAGTCTCAACCGTTGCCGGTTTGGTTCCACCTGAAGAGCGATCACCCTGAAGTCCGGGCTCGGTATATGTAATCGTAAGAACTACTGAGGCTGGTAACTCAATATAAAGCGGATTATTTTCGTGAATAGCCACGATCGCTTCAGTGTTCTCCAACATATATTGCGCAGAATCTCCGACCGTCGCCGCACTAATGTTCATCTGATCGAAAGTCTTATTATCCATAAATACAAAATCTTCTCCCTCTTTATAGAGAAAGTTCATTTCACGCTTTTCTAGGATTGCAATCTCGATCTTCACGCCAGCGTTGAAAGTCTTGTCGACTACTTTTCCGGTGAGAACCTGCTTTAGCTTGGTCCGAACAAATGCTGGACCTTTACCTGGCTTAACGTGTTGGAATTCAACAACTGTCCATAGTTGACCATCAATATCCAAGGTCATGCCATTTTTTAAATCATTTGTTGTTGCCACGATAACTCCAGTTCGCGCATCCGCGCAATTAATCAACCGATTGCGTTCGAAGGAATTGCCACGCGAGGTTGGCCTCCGATTGTCGAAGGCTATCGGAGAAGTTTACCTGAACTTTTAACTAGTTAACGCCTTAAGCGCTATCAGCGCTAAGACATACGAATTCGGCCCAAAGCCACCGATAGTGCCGTTGGCTACTCCCGAAATTACTGAGGTATGTCTGAATTCTTCGCGCGCCAAGGGATTTGAAAGATGTACTTCAATCAAAGGTGACTTTACCAATTCAGCGGCATCTCTGATCGCATAAGAATAATGAGTAAATGCTGCGGGATTGATGATCACTGGAATAGAACCATCTGCTGCTTCGTGCAACCAAGAAATTATGGTCGCTTCATCATCACTCTGACGAACATCGGCAGTGAAGCCATGTGTTTTTGCCGCGCTCTCAATATGGGCAACCAATTGTGGATAGCTCATATCGCCATAAATCGCAGAGTCACGTATATCCAGGCGCGCTAAATTCGGCCCGTTAATGACTAGAACCTTCATAAGCTCACCTTCTCATATGCCGAAAATAAAACCTGCTCATCTGGACTCTCCAGACGATCTGTCTTACCGATACCGGTAATGGTAACGAAGCGAAGGGACTTGCCGCGGGATTTTTTATCAAGGGACATATTTGCGAGCAGAATCGGCCACGCGCTACGTTTATATGAAACAGGAAGGCCGAGTGATTGCAAAATATCTAAATGATCTTGAGCTAGTTCTGATGTGATCAACCCTAAGGTCAACTGCAGTTGGGCCATAAAGGCCATTCCTATCGATACACATTCGCCATGACGCAATTCGAACTTTGACGCAAGTTCTATGGCATGACCCAAGGTGTGGCCATAATTTAACGCCTCACGTGCATAATCCTCTTTGAAATCCTGCGAAACGATATTTGCCTTAACCGCTATCGCGCGTGTAAATACCTCTCGACACCTCTCTTGATCCGCACGGATCTCACCCAACTTCTTGCCCCGCAACAAATCTAAAATGACTCCATCTTCAATAAATCCCGCCTTAACAACCTCCGCTAAACCCGCCGCGTAATCCCGATCACTCAAAGTTTGCAGCCACGAGAAATCTATTACGACTGCGATGGGGCTATGAAATGCCCCAATTAAATTTTTACCATACTCGCTGTTGATAGCGGTCTTTCCGCCGACTGCCGCATCCACCATTCCTGCGACAGTGGTGGGAACGGCGATCCAATCAATGCCACGGAGCCAAGATGCTGCTACATAGCCGCCAAAATCTGTCGTTGCTCCACCACCTATGGCAATTACTACATCATTACGAGTGAAACCGGCAGCACCGAGCCAATTCCAAAGCTGCAGCAAAGTTGCGCTGGTTTTTCCTGCTTCGCCATCGGGGATCGGAAAAGTAAAGATCTCGGTATCACCAGTAGATATTTCTCCAATACGAGACTTCATATCTTCGGAGACAATTAGAGCAGCACGAGTGCGCCCTTTGAGCAATGAAGTTAACTCTGTCTTCCAGTCGACATCTATCAAGATTTGATAGCCACGTTCAGCGCTTACCTGGATCGTGTTCATTGCGTCAGCCTAACAATCTCATCGACAATATCCTTAGGAGCGCGCTCATCAACTTTAACAATATGCGTTGCTAAAGCTTCATAAATCGGTCGTCGCTTATCCATCAGCTCTTGCCAGGCACCTCGCGGATTACTTAGCAACAAGGGGCGATCGCGATTGAAACCAACGCGCGGCGCTGCTGTAGCGAGGGAAACATCTAGATAAACAATTGCTTCATTTTTGCTACGTAACAGCCCTTGCGCAACATCAGAGAGTGGCGCTCCTCCCCCAAGTGCGAGAACGCCATTTAACTTTGCTAACGCCTCTTGCAGAACTTCTAGCTCTAAATCGCGAAACCAGGGTTCACCTTTATCAATAAATATCTGAGAGATGGAAGTTCCAGAACGCGCTTCAATAAGATCATCGGTATCTGTGAAGTTGATTTTTAGTCGGCGTGAAGTTGCCTTCCCGATCGTGGATTTACCAGAACCAGGAGGACCGATAAGAATTATGGATTTCGCCACGTGGATTACTTAAATCTAAGATTGTCGAGATACGACTGGTAATTACGTCGCGTTTCAGTCACGCTATCTCCACCAAATTTTTCAAGAACTGCCTCAGCAAGAACTAGCGCCGCCATAGCTTCGGCAACTACCCCCGCTGCAGGAACTGCGCAAACATCAGAGCGTTGATTGATCGCTTTAGCTGCTTCGCCAGTTTTAACATCGATAGTATCGAGCGCCTTTGGCACGGTAGAAATTGGTTTCATTGCAACACTTACTCGCAGAATCTCACCGTTAGACATACCGCCCTCAGTGCCACCGGCACGATCGGTTCGTCGAGTTATCAACCCATCAGCGCCACGTTCAATTTCATCGTGTGCAACTGATCCTCTTCGCTCTGCTGTGCGGAAGCCATCACCAATTTCCACACCTTTAATCGCTTGAATTCCCATCATCGCGCCAGCTAATCGCGCATCCAATCTGCGATCCCAATGAACGTGCGAACCTAGCCCAGGTGGCAAATTAAATGCCAGAACTTCACATACGCCACCTAGGGTGTCTCCATCTGAATGTGCCGCTTCAATTTCAGCAACCATTTTCAAACTAGTCGCCGGATCTGCACAACGCACCGGATCAGTATCTATCCGCTCCATATCAGAAGGAAGTGGAAGCACAGTTCCTTCTGGAATTCTTGCTTTTCCAATAGATACAACGTGGCTCAAAATAGTTATTCCTACGCTCTGCTCTAAAAATGCTCTTGCTACAGCACCGAGTGCAACGCGCGATGCAGTCTCGCGCGCGCTAGCGCGCTCCAGAATTGGACGAGCATCATCTAAATCATATTTCTGCATTCCAACTAAATCGGCATGGCCTGGTCG
>Ga0209357_1000668_pt1 | contig 13830 bp, 10 predicted proteins | sample LauGreFBDMM110SD_2_FD_187573 | JGI IMG/M metagenome (GOLD analysis project Ga0209357, IMG submission 187573) | Freshwater lake microbial communities from Lake Michigan, USA - Fa13.BD.MM110.SD (SPAdes) (version 3) | ecosystem: Environmental > Aquatic > Freshwater > Lake | place: Lake Michigan... | reverse complement strand
GCAGATTCGGCCGTTGTTGCCGCGCTGCCACCACGTGTACGAGCGTGCCCAACCACGGATCCACTCGCACATTGCTGGCTGCAGGTTGGTCGGGCATCAAGCCAAAACTTAGTCGGTGCCACACAAGTTGCCGCATCTACAAAACGTAGGCTCGGTGCAGGGATGACTCGCATGGTGCGTTTGGAACATGACGATGTATGTGTCGTCGTTGATGTGTCGGGTGGGGTGCCGGCGATAATGCATTGGGGTGCTGCACTCGGCGTGGTTGACACCGACACCTTCGCGGCACTCACTAACCGCCCGACAACCCACGGCTCGTTGGATGTAGTACCGGCGTTGCAGATTGTGCCCCAGCATTCGCTCGGCTCACTGGCCCGCCCAGGATTGGCCGGCCATCGGCCTGGCGGTCGTGATTGGGCGCCGCGGTTTACAACGTGCGCAGCGCAAGTGACGAGCCACTCAATCGATACGTCGTCGCGCGACGAGGTGGCACGTCTGCGACTAGACACACGAATTGAACTCACCGAATCTGGTGCGTTGCGGGTGAGTGCAGTTGTCACCAACGAGGGTGACTCGCGCTATTTGTTGGACGCTCTCACCGTGTCGTTGCCGGTGCCAGCGCAGGCCCAAGATCTCATCACGTATTCGGGGCGTTGGGCGCGCGAATCCACTATTCACCGACACACGATGCAGCACGGCGCGTGGACGACCGAAAATCGCACGGGTCGCACCTCCCACGAGTATCCACCGATGCTGTGGTGGTGTGGCACCGACACCCGTGAGTGGTCGGGTGAGGTGTGGGGTTGTCATCTCGAGTGGAGTGGCAATCATGCGCTGCTTGCCGAAGTGCTGCCCGATGGTCGCAGGTATGCACAACTCGGGGAGTTGTTGTTGCCCGGTGAGGTGTGTTTAGACCCAGGCACTTCGTATGCCTCGCCGGTGGTGGTTGGTGCATACAGCGCCGCCGGCTTGACACCTGCAAGTTGGGTGATGCATCGTGCCGCGCGTAGCCACAGCACAAGTGCACCGAAGCTGCGCAAAGTGTTGCTCAATACATGGGAGGCCACTTACTTCGATCACGACACCAAAAAGTTGTGTGCCCTTGCCGATGCAGCAGCAGCGATAGGTGCGGAACGTTTTGTGTTGGATGACGGTTGGTTCGCCGCACGCCGCCACGATCGTGCCGGGTTGGGCGATTGGGTGGTGTCGAGCGAGGTGTATCCCGCAGGCCTCGAGCCGCTCATCAACCATGTGACTGCACTCGGAATGGACTTCGGTATTTGGGTGGAACCCGAAATGGTGAATCTAGATAGCGATGTGTTGCGGGCGCATCCCGACTGGGTGTTGCACGCGCCCGATTATGAACCAGTATTGGCGCGCCATCAGTTACTGCTTGATCTAACCAACGATGCGGCGTATGCGCATGTGATTGGTCAACTCGATACGTTGTTGCGCAATCATCGCATTGCGTTCGTGAAGTGGGACATGAACCGACCACTCATTCACGCCACGTCGGCCGATGGTGCTGCAGGTGCGCATCGCCAAACGATGGCGTTCTACCGACTTGTTGATGAGTTGCGTGCATCCCACCCACATGTGGAGTTTGAATCCTGCGCATCAGGTGGTGGGCGTATCGACCACGGTGTGCTGCAACGCATGCAACGTGTGTGGACTAGCGATTGCATCGACCCGCTCGAGCGCCAGCGCATTCAGCGCGGGGTGGGCATGTGGGTGCCCAACGAAATGCTTGGTATGCATGTTGGTGCTCGTCGTTCGCACACCACTGGGCGTTCGCACAGTATTGAGCTGCGCTCGCTTACCGCTTTGTTTGGCTGGATGGGTGTGGAATGTGATCCACGCCAACTCAATGACCACGAACAACGAGTGCTTGGCGAAGCGATTGCCCTGCACAAGCAACATCGTGCGCTACTGCATTCAGGCGACGCAGTTCGCTTCGACCTCGACGATGACACTGCGTTGGCGCACGGGGTGTATGCAGTTGATCGCAGCGAAGCACTCGTCGCCTATATCCAGATGGCCACTGCACCGTCACTCGTGGTGCCGCGGTGGCGTATTCCCGGCCTTGACCCCGAGCGCAAGTACACCGTGACACATGTTCCGCTCGGGCAACACGTCGGCATCGGACGCTCGCTGCCCGACTGGATGACCACCCCCGTCGTTTGCTCAGGGCGCGACCTAGCGGTTATCGGCTTGCAGCCCCCGAGTATGTGGCCCGAATCAGGCATGCTCGTGCATCTGCGCTCGTAGCATTATTTCTCGTGCCTGAGCCAATTTCTCGCGAGACAGTGCAAAAAGTTGCACGTTTGGCACGACTTGATTTGAATGAAGCCGAAGTCGAGCGCATGACCCAGCAGTTGGCCGGCATGCTCGAACATTTTCGTGATGTAGACGCACTCGACTTGTCGAATGTCGAGCCGCTGACGCAGCCGATTCCACTCGCCAATGTGTTGCGCGATGACGTCGTAGCACCGTCGCTCGATCGCGATGAAGTGCTCGGTTCGGCGCCAGCCGCCCAAGATGGCCGCTTTCGAGTACCGCCAATCGTTGGGTTCGAAGAATGAGCGCGACACAAGGTACAGGCCGCGCAGACAGCACAGGCCATGTGGGCCGAACTGTTGTTGATATTGCGGCGGCAGTTGCCAACGGGTCGCTGTCGGCGGTGGCAGTGCTCGAAGAAAATCTGGCGGCGATTGCTGCCCGCGAATCCGAGGTTCATGCCTTCAACCTGGTGACCACCGATCGCGCTCGCGAGCGTGCAATACAAATCGACGCTGATGTGCAGGCCGGCAAAAAAGTTGGCCGTCTCGCTGGTGTCACCATCGCGCTGAAAGACAACATGTGCACGCGCGGTGTCGAGACCACTTGTTCGTCCAAAATTCTGGCCGGTTGGAAGCCACCTTATGACGCAACTGTCGTGCGTCGACTTGCTGATGAAGGCGCTGTGTTCGTCGGCAAAACAAATCTTGACGAGTTCGCCATGGGCTCGAGCACCGAGAACTCGGCGTTTGGCCCGACGCGTAACCCGCTCGACACTTCGCGGGTGCCAGGCGGTTCGAGTGGCGGAAGTGCGGCGGCCGTCGCTGCTGGTTTTGCCACCGCGTCATTGGGCAGCGACACTGGTGGCAGCATTCGTCAACCTGCTGCATTGTGTGGCCTGGTGGGTGTGAAGCCCACCTATGGAGTGGTGTCACGCCAAGGTTTGGTGGCGTTCGGCAGCAGCCTCGACCAGATTGGGCCGTTCACCACCACGGTTGCTGATGCTGCGTTGATGATGGAAGTAATTGCTGGCCATGACCCGCTGGATTCAACATCGCTGCCACAGCCAGCGCCCATGTTGACGGGCGAGTTGAGCAAAGGTGTGCAAGGAATGCGCATTGGTCGCATCACCGACATGCCCGAAGGCTCGTCGCCCGATGTGCTTGCGCAACTCGAGGCTGCGTTCGACGCTCTGCGCGCGGCTGGCGCAACGGTGGTGGATGTACAGATGCCGTCAATGTTGTACGGCTTGACTGCGTACTACTTGGTTGCCCCGGCCGAAGCGAGCAGCAACCTCGCACGTTTTGATGGTGTGCGCTACGGCTTGCGCGTGGATGCCAAAGATTTGAATTCGATGTACGGAGCCACGCGAGCAGCAGGTTTTGGTGACGAAGTAAAGCGCCGCATCATGCTCGGTACCTATGCATTGTCAGCCGGCTATTACGACGCCTATTACGGCAAAGCCCTGAAAGTGCGTCGCTTGATTGCTGACGATTTCGCCAAGGCCTACACCAAGTGTGATGCGATTCTCACACCAACTTCGCCCACGGTGGCATTCAAGTTTGGTGACAAAACCAGTAATCCATTGGCGATGTATCTGTGTGACGTGTTCACGATTCCCACCAACCTCGCTGGTCATGCCGCAATGAGCGTGCCGTTCGGAACCGGTGAAGCAGGTCTGCCCGTGGGTGTGCAGATTTTGGTGCCAGCACTCGGTGAAGCCCCAATGTTTAGGGTGGCCGCTGAACTGGAGCGCGCCCAATGACTACATCATCGGTGAACTTGTCGTCGATCGTTGCCACTGCCGAGCAGCTCATCGACGGATGGGAACTCGTCGTGGGTCTCGAAGTGCACGTGGAGTTGGCGACCAAAACGAAGTTGTTCAGTGCGAGTGCGAACCGATTCGGCGATGAGCCAAACACCCATATTGACCCCGTCACACTTGGTCTGCCAGGCGCTTTGCCGGTGCTCAACCGTCATGCGGTCGAGTTGGCGATGCGGCTCGGGTTGGCGCTCAATTGTCGTGTGCAGCCGTGCACGTTTCATCGCAAGAACTATTTTTATCCCGACTTGCCGAAGGCATATCAGATCAGTCAGTACGACCAGCCGCTGAATATTGATGGCTGGCTCATGTTGCCCGGCGATGTGCGCGTCGGTGTCGAACGTGCGCATCTTGAAGAAGACACCGGCAAGTCAACCCATGCCGGTGGCGCCGAAGGCCGGATTCAAGGCAGCGACTATTCGCTCATTGACTTCAATCGTGCAGGTGTGCCGCTTGTTGAAATTGTTTCGCGCCCAGACATTCGCACCAGTGACCAAGCCAAGCAATACGTGAGCGAACTTCGCGGCATTTTGCTTGCCGTTGGCGCCAGCGACGCCAAGATGGAAGAAGGCTCAATGCGCTGCGACGTGAACGTGTCGGTGCACAAACCTGGCACACCGTTTGGCACGCGATGCGAGATCAAGAACGTCAACTCGATTCGTTCGGTGGGTCGCGCGATTGATTACGAGGCACGTCGCCAGATTGACCTCATCAATAGTGGTGGTGTGGTGAAGCAACAAACGCTGCATTGGGATGACTCTGCGGGGCGCACCAATGTGCTGCGCACCAAAGAAGATGCTGACGACTATCGCTATTTTCTCGAACCCGACCTGGTGCCACTCGCCCCAGATGCGGCGTGGATTGAACGGGTGCGCGCCGCGCTGCCACCGTTGCCCGCCGCACGTCGCGCGGCACTCGCCACGCTGACTGGCGCCGGCAAAGAAAGTGAGGCGGTGGCGGTAATTGTTGAACGCGGTCAAGACGAATACATCAGCGCCGTAACAAAAGTTGGCGGCGATGCGGCGCGGGCGCTGATCTATGTGCAACAGGCATTTGCCGAAGAGCCAGCCACGCCGCGGGTGCCTGCTGGCGACATTGCTGCATTGAGCCTCATGGAAAAGAACGCCAAGCTCACCTCCACTCAAGCCAAAACCTTGCTCGCTGAATTGGTTGCCAACGGCGGTGGTGACGTGTTGGCGATGGCCAAGGCCAAAGGTTTCGAAGCCATGGCGACGGGGGCACTTGAATCAATCGTTGATCAAGCAATCGCCGCCGACCCGCAGGCGTGGGCCAAATACAAAGCAGGCGAACAAAAAGCCATTGGCGCCTTGGTTGGTGCAGTTATGAAGTTGTCGGCGGGTAAAGCCGATGGCAAGGCTGTTACGGCACTTTTACAGGCCAAAGCGTCAAGTTGACGGGAGTTGTTAGGCTGACCTAACATTTCACCATGGGCTCAAGTTTTCTCATCACGTTGCGCGAGGGGCTCGAAGCCTCGTTGATTCTTGCCATTCTGCTCACGTATCTGAAAAAAACCGACCGCTGGGCCGATGCGCGTTTCGTGTGGGCGGGCACTGCAGCCGCAATCGGGATTTGCCTAGTGGCCGGCATAGCAATTTTCATCGCACTCGACGGCTTGAACGGAAAAGTTGAGTATGCAGTTGAAGGTTTTATTGCACTGTCGGCAACCGCAGTGCTCACACACATGATTTTTTGGATGCGGTCGCATGCCCGCACACTGGGTAAAGAGTTGCGTGACAAGGTTGATGCGTCAGTTGGTTCGGCTTTGGCGATCATTGCTTTTGTGGCAGTGCTGCGTGAGGGCCTCGAGACGGTGCTATTTCTCTTGTCGGCCGAGACCGCCACTGCGTCAGGCGGTGATGTCGTCGTAGGTGGGCTGCTTGGGCTTGCGTTGTCTGTTGTAATCGGTTTCGGTGTATATCGAAGCGGTAACCGTTTGAACTTGCGCACATTTTTCAATGTCACTGCAGTGCTGTTGCTGTTGTTTGCTGCCGGACTTGCCGGCAAATCCGTGCACGAACTGCGTTTGTTCATCTCATGGGAAGCGGGCTGGCTGGTCTCATCGGCATGGACGCTCGAAAGCGGCTTATTTGCTAGTGGCACGTTTTATGACTTCATGAAGGGGTTGTTTGGTTGGCACAAGAACCCTGAGAACATTCGGGTGCTTGCCTATTTCACGTACCTGATTCCTGTTTTGTTGGTCTACCTACGAGGAGCCAAAAGCGTCTCGGCACCAACCACGGCGAATAAGGAAGTCTCACAAGTAGTCTGACTTCATGGCGCCTCGCGAAACACGCGTTGATGTAAAGCCTCGTAGCCGCGACGTAACCGACGGGCTGCAAAAAGCCGCTTCGCGAGCCATGTTGCGGGCCGTTGGGTTGGGCGACGACGATTGGGAAAAGCCCCAGATCGGTATTGCTTCAGCGTGGAATGAAGTCACCCCGTGCAATATGTCGTTGCGACGCTTGGCCGAGCAATCCAAGCAGGGTGTGCGGGCTGCTGGTGGTGTGCCGATGGAGTTCGGCACCATCACCGTGAGCGATGGGATCAGCATGGGCCACGAAGGCATGCGGGCCTCGCTGGTGAGCCGCGAAGTTATCTGCGACAGCGTCGAAGTGGTGGTGCACGCCGAACGCTTTGACGGGTTCGTCGGGTTGGCCGGGTGCGACAAGAGCATCCCTGCGATGTTGATGGCTGCAGCACGTTTGAATCTGCCCAGCGTGTTCGTCTACAACGGCTCAACATTGCCTGGTGTGCACAAAGGCAAGAACATCGATATCACCACCGTGTTTGAAGCAGTTGGTGCATGTGCTGCTGGCACCATGACCCGCGAAGAAGTCGACGACATCGAGCGTGCCGCGTGCCCTGGCGAAGGCGCCTGTGGAGGCATGTTCACCGCTAATTCAATGTCGAGCATTGCTGAAGCACTCGGCATGAGCCTGCCCGGCACCGCGTCGCCGCCGGCGATCGACCCGCGTCGCGATGTTGATGCGCGTCGGGCTGGAGAAGCCGTGGTCAATTTGTTACGTCTCGGTATCTATCCGCGTGACATCATGACCAAAAAAGCATTTGAGAATGCAATTGCAGTGGTGAATGCCCTTGGTGGTAGCACCAATGCGGTGTTGCATCTGCTGGCAATCGCTAACGAGGCTGGCGTTGCGTTGTCACTTGATGACTTCAATCGCATCGCCGAGAAAGTTCCACACATCGCCGATACAAAACCCGCCGGTAAATACCACATGACCGACATCGACCGCATCGGTGGCGTGCCTGTGGTGATGAAGCACCTCCTTGACGCTGGCCTCTTGCATGGTGATGTGCTCACGTGCACTGGCAAAACAATGGCCGAAAACTTGGCCGAGTTGAACCCTCCGGCGCCCGATGGTGATGTGGTGCGGCCGTTGTCGAACCCCATCAACGCTGCAGGCGGAATCAATGTCTTGGTGGGCTCGCTGGCACCGAGCGGCTCGGTGGTGAAAGTCGCCGGCTTGTCAAAAGATCAGATGACCTTTGACGGTGTGGCCCGTGTGTTTGATGGCGAAGATGGCGCAATGGCAGCAATCATGGCTGGTGACATCAAGCCCGGCACCGTGTTGGTGATTCGCTACGAAGGCCCCAAGGGTGGGCCGGGAATGCGCGAAATGCTTGCTGTTACGGGTGCACTGAAAGGTGCAGGTCGTGGGGCGGATTGCGCGTTGATCACCGATGGTCGCTTCAGTGGTGGCACTTGGGGTTTTTGCATCGGCCATGTGGCGCCTGAAGCAGCCGATGGTGGCCCAATTGCCTTCGTGCGCGACGGCGACCAGATTCGCATCGATGTGCCCGGCAAGCGACTTGACCTGCAAGTTGATGAAGCCACTCTCGCCGAACGTCGTCGCGGCTGGAAGCCCAACCCGGCGCGCTACACCAGTGGAGTGCTGGCCAAATATGCACGCCTGGTGCATGGTGCCGAAACTGGCGCAATCACCAACATCATCACCTAACGAATTTCAGCGCTTAATGCGCCTAGTGGGCTTAGGCAGGCGAGTGCCGACCAGCAGCAAGCCGAGCAACACCGTCGTAACGATCACGAACGGCAAGGCGATGCCATCGCCGAAGGCGTATCGACGAATTCCGAGGCCAACCACAACGGTTACCAACCACAGCACCGCACCGACCACGAGTGAGCGCGGTGCACGCCATGCTTTGGCGCCAACCCAGGCGCCGGTGAGAGCAATTAAAAATGGCAAGGCAGTACGCAAGGTGCCGGCGATGTTGCTGGGCTGCTCGTGATTACGGCGACCGATGATGACGAAGATCAACACGCACACTGCATCGAGTGTGAAGCGCAATATTGCAATACGACGCTGATTCACCGCTTAGACCTCGTCGTAGTACTCGCGACCAAGGTGGGTGATTTGTTCTTCGCCCATCATCCAACGCAACGTGTTCTTCAACTTGGTGAGCTGAATGAACAAGTCGTGCTCGGCGTACAGACCCTCGGCCACTTGGGGGCTCTTGTAATAGAACGACAACCACTCTTGAATGCCGCCGAGCCCAGCGCGCTGAGCCAAGTCGGTAAAGAGCACTAGGTCGAGCGCCAGTGGCGCCGCCAAAATGGAGTCGCGACACAAAAAGTTGACCTTGATCTGCATCGGATACCCGAGCCAACCGAAGATGTCGATGTTGTCCCAGCCCTCTTTGTTGTCGCCGCGCGGTGGGTAATAGTTAATGCTCACCTTGTGAAACACGTTGCCGTACAACTCGGGGTACTTGTCAGGCTGCAGGATGTTCTCGAGCACGCCAAGTTTTGATTCTTCTTTGGTCTTGAAGTTTTCTGGGTCGTCGAGCACTTCGCCGTCGCGGTTGCCGAGGATGTTGGTGGAATACCAACCCGACAAGCCGAGCATGCGCGCCTTCAACATTGGTGCAATCACGGTCTTAACCAGGGTTTGGCCAGTTTTGAAGTCTTTGCCGCTGATGGCTACACCACGCGCGATGGCGAGGTCGCGTAACACTGGTGTGTCAACCGCAAGATTCGGCGCACCGTTGGCAAATGGAACACCCTCAAGAATTGCTGCGTATGCATACAACATCGAAGGTGCGATCGTCGGGTCGTTGGCGTCGATTGCTTTTTCGAAACTCTCTAAGTCGCGATGGGCAGGGCCTGGCTCGATGAACTTTTCGGTTGAAGCACACCAGATCATCACGATGCGTTCGACCTTTTTTTCATCACGGAAGCGATGGATGTCTTCGCGAATCGAGTTCAGCATGGCTCGCTTGTTGATGGTGCCCACGGTGTGTTCGGCACTGATGTTCTTTACATACTCGCGATCAAACGCTGCCTTCATCGGGCGAATCGAACGCAACGTGTCGGCAATTGCCTCGATGTGGCGTGGGCCTTCAAGTACACCGGCACGCTGTGCTGCAACATAGGCGTCATCCGGAAATGGGTCCCAGGCGCCCCACTCGATGTCTTCCAACTTGGCGAGTGGTACGAAATCTTTGATGAGCGGTGACCGATTGTCGGTGCGCTTGCCGAGACGAATCGAACCCAACTCAGCTAGCGAGCCGACTGGTGTGGCCATACCGCGCTTGGCGAGTTCGACACCAGCAATCAGGGTGCTGGATACGGCGCCAAGCCCAACAGTAAGCACACCTAACTTGCCGGTGGCGGGTGCAATCTTGCGGGGTGATCCAGAGGAAGTAGGTGACATTGGTGCTCCTTCGCGCGGTGCGCGGCCTACCTAGCCTACGCGCGTCAGCGCAATAGCGTGAAAGCAATGAAGCAAGCCACCCGCACCGTCGGTGGGGCATTGGTATTGGACGGCAATGCGCTGCGTGACCAAATTGTGGCGCAGGTGCGACGAGAAGTGGGTGAACTGTCGAGCGTGCCGTGCCTTGCCACCGTGCTGATTGGTGACGACGGCCCATCGCAGGTGTATGTGCGCAACAAACATCGCCAAGCACAGCTGGCCGGCATGACGAGCCGCAACGAAACCCTGCCGCATGACGTGTCGCAGCATGATGTCGAGGCTCTCGTGCGCCAGTTGGCGAGCGACCCTGCAGTAAGTGGCATCATCGTGCAGCAACCAGTGCCCGGGCATCTTGATGGCGAAAAACTTTTGGCGTTGATCCCGGTTGACAAAGATGTGGATGGTTTAACCACCGCTTCGATGGGTCGGTTGATGCGTGGGGTGGACTCGCTGGTGCCCTGCACACCACTCGGTGTGCTGCGCTTGTTGCAGCATTACGGCGCGCAAACTGTGGGCAAGCGCGCAGTGGTAGTTGGTCGTTCGCATTTGGTGGGCTTGCCACTTGCCGTGTTGCTGGCGCGCAAAGGCATCGACGCCACCGTTACGTTGGCTCACAGTCGCACCGACGACTTGGCGGCCGTATGCCGTGCTGCCGACATTCTCGTTTCGGCAACTGGTCAGGCTCGCAGCATTGGCACCGAACACGTAAAGCCCGGTGCCTGGGTGATTGACGTTGGCATCTCGCGCGGCGAGAGCGGCATCGTTGGCGATGTTGACTTTGCTGCGGTGCAAGCAGTGGCGGGGGCGATCACGCCGATGCCCGGTGGCACCGGGCCGATGACGGTGGCGTGTTTGATGCAAAACACACTTGCTGCCTGGCACCTGCAGCACTAGCACTGCAGTACTCGTGCGTTACGGGTTACGGGTGATGAACTCGTTCACCACGTTGGCCAGATCTGCACCTGCATCTTCTTGCAAAAAATGTCCGGCATTCACGATGGTGGTATGTGGTTGGCCGTTGGTACCTGGCACTCGGTTGTGAAACCCACGGTCGCCACCTTTGGTGACGGCATCTGAATCGCTGAATGCGGTGAGCACGGGTTTGGTGAACGTCGCCAAGATTTCCCACGCTGATTGGTTGGCTACCGACGATGGGTCGTCAAGGCTGATGGGCACCAACGTGGGAAACACTCGTGCACCAGCCTTGTAACTTTCATCGGGGAACGGCGCGTCGTATGCCGCCACCACTTCGGGTGCGAGCGGTTTACGGGCGCAGCCACCTTCGACGATGCGACCCACCGGAAATTCGGGAACCTCTTGGCTGAACTTGCGCCAGGCCATGAACGCTTCACTTGGTGGCCGATCACCAATCGGTAAAAACGTGTTGGCGACCACCAGTCGATCAAAGCGCTCGGGAGACTTGGCCAATAGCCGTAGCCCGATGAGCCCGCCCCAGTCTTGGCACACAAGGGTGAGGCCGCGCAGGTCGTTGGCGATGAGCCATTGGCTCATCCAGTCGACATGGCGTTCGTAGGTGTAGTCGTCAATAGCAGCGGGTTTATCGCTGCGACCAAAGCCGATGAGGTCTGGTGCAATCACCCGATGACCAGCAGCTTCAAAAATGGGCATCATCGTGCGATAGAGGTACGACCAACTTGGTTCGCCGTGCATGCACAACACGGTGGTAGCGGCGTCGCGCGGGCCAGTGTCGTAGTGCGCAACCCGCAAGGTGTGTTCGTCTTGTGTTACATCGGTGTAAGTCGGGCTATATGACCAATTGGGCAGGTTGACGAATCGTTCATCGGGCGTGCGCAGAATGAGCATGACACACACCGTAGCGATTGTTGATTGCCCGCAGCTGGTCGGAGAACAAAAATTACATCAATGCATGTTTCTCAAAAGTAAACATTTGGGAAAAAAATCGGGCTCGGTTTGGCAGAAGTGCCTCACCATTTTTTATCTTCGTCGGCTATGTCAAGACGAAATCGCACACTCATTGTCATCACGACGATCATCGCAATGTCGGGAGTCTTCTCGGTACATCGCGTAGTTGCAGATTCGGCTGGCACGTCGGCGACCCAGGCGGATGGGTCGCCGACTCAGATCGCAGCACTGGCCAGGTATCTCGACGCGGGTGAACTGCACACTTGTGTGGTGCTCGACGGGGGCGAGTTGAAGTGCTTTGGGGCGAATACCTCTGGACAAATTGGTTCGGGTGTGGGTGGCGCGGGCGCGGGCCCAGTCAGACTGCTGCGCGATCTGGCGCGGTCGCGTGCCAGTGCGGTGTGTGCATTGCTCGCTCGTCGTGTGCCAGGTGTGCGCACGGTGGTTGGTGTGGCGGTGTCTGGCAAGGTACAAGTGGCCGAGAGGGTGTCGCCACCGGCCGAGGCCGCAATACGAGCCGCAAGCGAAATGGCCGAAGCCATATCGCAGCAGGTGCTGCCGGCGCTGATGGCGAGCCGAGATCTGTCACGACGAGTGCTGGTGGTGGCGCAACCCGGCTGAGGTTGTAAACCATCGCAGTCGGCTGGCACACTGAAATCACTATGAATTGCCGCACCCGTGTTGATGGGGGCCTCCCAGCCCGCCATGTGGTGGCCCTTGTAGTACTTGTCTAAGCGCCCGTCTATATATACGGGCGCCACCTCCCCCCACAGGGGAGGTTTTTTTATACCTAAAAACACGAAAACCCGAATCCACAGCGAGAATTGAGAAAGAGACCTTTATGAAAGAAAAACTCACCGGGGCACAAGCCCTCATTCGCGCCTTAGAGCACGAAAACGTGGATGTCATTTTCGGTCTGCCTGGTGGCTGCATCTTGCCGGCCTATGACCCACTTATCGAGTCAAAGATTCGCCACATCCTCGTGCGCCACGAACAAGGTGCTGGTCACATGGCCGAGGGTTATGCCCACGTCACTGGTCGACCAGGGGTGGCAATGGTGACGAGCGGCCCGGCGGCCACCAATTTGGTTACGCCGCTATGCGACGCATATATGGACTCCATTCCGATGGTCGGCATCACCGGTCAGGTGCCCACCGCTGCAATTGGCACCGACGCGTTTCAAGAGTGCGACACCGTCGGCATTACGCGCAGCATTACCAAACACAACGAGTTAGTGATGAGCGCCCAAGACTTGCCGATGGTGGTGCGTCAGGCGTTTTACATTGCCACCACGGGTCGCCCTGGCCCGACGCTCATCGATATTCCAAAAGATGTTTTGCAAAACGAAATGGATTGGTATTGGCCGAGCGACGACGAGGTGCGCGACAGCCTGCCCGGCTACCGCCCGAATGCAAAAGGCCATACGAAGATGATCAAAGAGGCTGCGCGCATGATTTTGGCCGCGCGCCAACCGGTGTTGTATGTGGGTGGCGGTGTGTTGAAAGCACGCGCTGCTGACGTGTTGCGTGAACTTGCCGAACTCACCCAGATTCCTGTCGTCACCACGCTCATGGCGCGCGGGGCCTTCCCCGACTCGCACCCGTTGTGTTTGGGAATGCCTGGCATGCACGGCACCGCCACTGCCGTAACTGCGATGCAAAAAGCCGACCTGCTCATTGCGCTCGGCTCTCGTTTTGACGACCGAGTCACCGGCAAGGTATCGGGGTTCGCGCCTGATGCAAAAATCATCCACGTCGATATCGACCCCGCCGAGCAGGGCAAGGTGCGTCGCCCCGATGTGCCGATTGTTGGCGACTGTCGACTGGTGATCGAAGAAATGCTGAAGGCCATCAAAGACCTACTGCAGTCAGGCGAAACTCAAGCCGATGTCGGCCCGTGGCGCAGCCGCGTGAGTGGTTGGCGCGAACAGTTTCCGTTGGCTTACGACCAAAGCGAGCCAGGTGCGGCGCTCAAGCCACAATTTTGTTTGGAAAAACTTCGCGACGGTGCACCAGAGGGCACCATCGTGGTGTCGGGCGTTGGTCAACATCAAATGTGGACCAGCCAATACTGGAACTTTGAAGAGCCCTACAC
>Ga0209357_1000662_pt1 | contig 13873 bp, 11 predicted proteins | sample LauGreFBDMM110SD_2_FD_187573 | JGI IMG/M metagenome (GOLD analysis project Ga0209357, IMG submission 187573) | Freshwater lake microbial communities from Lake Michigan, USA - Fa13.BD.MM110.SD (SPAdes) (version 3) | ecosystem: Environmental > Aquatic > Freshwater > Lake | place: Lake Michigan... | reverse complement strand
GATGAGCGATACCAAAGCAAAACAACTTGGCCTCACCCCACTTGCTCGCATTGTGTCGAGTGGTGTGTCGGGTTTGAACCCCGAGATCATGGGTCTTGGTCCAATTGAAGCTTGCCGTCAGGCATTGAAGCGCGCAGGCATGACCATCGATCAAATTGACTTGGTAGAAATTAACGAAGCGTTTGCAGCACAGGTTCTTCCGTCAGCAAAGCACCTGGGTATTCCAATGGAGAAGCTCAACATTCATGGTGGCGGCATTGCGCTTGGTCACCCATTCGGTATGACCGGTGCGCGCATCATGACAACACTCATCAATGGTTTGCAGTGGGAAGACAAAACTTTCGGCTTGGAAACAATGTGTGTTGGCGGCGGTCAAGGCATGGCAATGATTGTGGAGCGCCTCAGCTAATTGCTGCGTTATAGCAAGTGGTGCTTGCGTGCCATCACTTGCGCAGTCCCCGAAATCAGCAACATGAAACACGCGGCAACAATAAATGTTGTGGCGGGTCCGTAGTGTCCGTAAATGAGTGGGCTCGTGAATGCCATGAGTGATGCTGCAACAAGGTTGCTTGCACCCGACAAACCCTGTGCTGCGGCTGCACGCCCTGGTGGAGCTACTGCGGCCATTGTTGCCTGCGATGCGGGAACAGAGATTGCTTGGAATATGCCTTCCACCATGGAAACGATGATGATGGCAACAGGGGTTGTAAACAACCCGTAGCTTCCCGTAATGGGAGCAACAATAAAGATGGCGTACAGCGCAACACGCAGTGCTCCCCATTTGTCGGCAAGTTTTCCGCCATAACGCGAAAGCAGAATAAAGGGTAATCCATACAACAAAAATGACAGCCCAATAGCGAAGTTAGTTGCTCCACGGTCGGTGAGGTAGCGGTCCCACAAAGCGTCATAAACACCTATAGGCAAGAAGAGACTCATGGTGGTGAGTGCAGCAATGCGTACACCGGGAAAACGGAACAAGGTCAAGCTGAGTTTGTTCGACTCAGCACTCTGCTCAAGATGAGGTAAATGTTTCACCGACAAAATGAGTGCACCAAGTAGCGCTATTCCAGAAAACACAAGAAATGTTGAGCGCAGCCCCAGTGGGTCGAGAAGAATTCCACCGAGGAATGGCCCACCCACAATTCCTGCAGTTTCCATTCCCGCAAGTCGCCCGAGTCGTTCGGCTGCTCTGCTTTTGTCGAGGTGTGCCGCCACTGCGCGAGCTGCAGGTTGTGTGCAACCAAAAGAAACGCCGACAATTGCGCGTGCAATGATGAATTGCCACAGAGTGTTGCCAAAGGCAAAAAGAACTGAACCACTACATGCAAAAAGTAAACCGAGAACCATGAGGTTTTTGGGCTGGCGTGAATCGGCAAAGGGCGCTAAAAAAACTTGCGTAATTAACCCCACGAAGAATCCACTACCAGCAATAAGCCCTAGGCCGGCATCGCCAAAGCCGTATTTATCTTGAAGGTCGCTGAGTGCAGCAAAGATGATGGAGTTCGATACTGCTGTTGCAAAGACAGCAAACATTAAGACGTTGATGGTTGCGGTATCGCGTTCTTCTTTGCTGTGATGTTTCGCAGTGCTCATGAAAAGTCTTTAGCGCTGCGAGGCTTCGTGTAGCACGGCCTCATTAAATGTTGGCCAGTACTCCATACCCCATTCGGTGAAGTCGCGATTTGCGAGCATCACGCAAGCAACGTCGGCAACGGGGTCAACCCATAAGAAAGTGCCTGTACCACCAAAGTGGCCCCATGTTGCACCGCTGCTACTTGGTGCGGTCCAATGCGGGTGTTTGGTACCACGAAGTTCTGGGCCCAAGCCCCATGGGCACGGGTCGAAACGACCTAGGCCTGGAACGACACCTTCAAGGCTAGGGAACTGTGCTGTTGTTATTTCTCGAACTGTTTCACGCGACAAAAGAGTGGGGCGACGCAACTCGGCAGTGAATAACGCGCAGTCGGCAATATTGCTGCGCACATCTTTTGCAGGGGAGCCCTCGAGCACTGTTGCAGTGAGATTCAGTGGCACACACACTGCTTCATGTAGGTATTCATCGAAGGGCATCTCTGCGCGTTGTGCAATATGGTCGGCCAACATTTCCATTCCGGTATTGGAATAAATGCGTTTGCGTTCGGGCGATGTAATGGCATTGACCCCATCGAATGAGTAGCCACCTGCATGGCAAAGCAAGTGACGAACGGTGCAGCCTTCTTGGCCAACGGGGTCGGCAAGTGAAATGGTTCCGTCTTCAACGGCAATCATTGCTGCCCACGCAGTAAAAAGTTTGCTGACCGAAGCAATGCGCACCGTTTTTGCAGTGTCGCCATGGGTGATGGTTTCACCGCGCCTGTTAATAACTGCGACCGCACAAAAGTCGACAGGCCAAGAGGTGGTGAGTGAAAACGAAGAAAATGTGTTGGTCATAGTGTGAAAAGCTCTAGGCGTTCAGATTAGAACGAATGAGCTCCGCAACACGGAATGCCAAATCGAGTGACTGGCGGCCATTCAAGCGCGGGTCGCATATTGTTTGGTAACGATCGTCAAGGTCGGTCTCGCTCAGGGCGTCGGTGCCGCCTAAGCATTCAGTGACCGCATCGCCGGTGAGTTCTATGTGAATGCCGCCAGGCCATGTGCCTTCTGCGCGGTGTGCGCGCACGAAGCCAGCTATTTCAGTAACGATGTCTTCAAAGCGACGTGTTTTGCGACCACCAGTAGAAGCAATGGTGTTGCCATGCATGGGGTCACAAGCCCACACCACAGGGTGGCCGGCATCGCGAACAGCACGCAAGAGTGGGCGCAGTTTGTCTTCTACGTCGTTTGCGCCCATACGAGCAATGAGAGTGAGTCGACCAGGAATGCGGGCGGGGTTCAGTGCTTGGCACAGTTCAATGACGAACTCTGGGGTAGCGGTAGGCCCAACTTTGCAACCGATGGGGTTGTGCACGCCGCGCAAGAATTCAATGTGCGCACCATCGAGTTGACGTGTGCGCTCGCCAATCCACAACATGTGTGCAGAACAGTCGTACCAGTCGCCAGTAAGTGAGTCTTGGCGGGTGAGTGCTTCTTCGTAACCTAAAATAAGTGCTTCATGTGAAGTGAACACATCGACTTCATGCAAGTTTGAATTGTGTTCGGTGTCAACACCACAGGCACGCATGAAGTTGAGCGCGCGCTCAATTTCATTAGCGAGGTCTTCATAGCGTTGACCTTCAAGAGAAGAGCCAACGAACTCTTGGGTCCACGCATGCACGCGATTCAGGTCGGCAAAGCCACCCTTGGTGAAGGCGCGCAACAAGTTGAGCGTGCTTGCCGATTGGTGGTACGCCTGAACCAAGCGTTCGGGGTTGGGGCGGCGTGCTTCTTCGTTTGCGGCTTCGTTGTTGACAATGTGCCCACGGAACGAAGGCAACATGAGGTCGCCTACTTTTTCGAACGGCTGTGAACGAGGCTTGGCGAATTGACCAGCCATACGGCCCACTTTCACCACGGGAACTCCGAGTGAGTAGGTGAGCACTACCGCCATTTGCAAAATGACGCGCAGTTTTTCGCGAATGTTGACTGCAGAAAACTCATCGAAGCTTTCGGCGCAATCGCCAGCTTGCAATAAGAAGGCATTGCCTGCGGCAACATGCCCAAGGGCAACTTGCAGGTTGCGGGCTTCGCCGGCAAAGACCAGAGGGGGGTACGCAGATACCTGTTTCAAAGCGCCCAAAAGGGCTGCATCGTCGGGCCACGCTGGTTGTTGCTCAGCGGGGAACGTGTGCCATGAATCGGGAGACCAGGTACGTGCCATAAGGATTTTTAGCGTAGTAAGAACATTGCCGAATTCAGCAATGAATTAGTGGCCTTTAGGCCGCGTAGATGCGTTCAGCATCTTCACGCAAGCCAATCACCGCACGGCTCACTAAGCGACGAGCAGCTTCGGCAGTAACGCCCAATGCTTCGCCCACTTCGCGGAACGACTTGCGCTCACCGTCGAGAAGCCCAAAGCGTGCTTCAACTGCATAACGTGCGCGGTCGTCGAGCGTGCCAAGAAGTTCATCGAGCAACTCGCCATCGACAAGAGCCATCACGGCATCTTCAGGAGTTCCTTGGCCGTTGTCCATGAGGTCGCCCAAAGTGGCGTCGCCATCGTCGCCCACAGTTTTGTCGAGCGATACAGGGGTGGTGAGGCGGTGCAGTTCAGCATTGCCAACATCGAGGTTTTCGCCATCGCCAGACGACTGACGAAGTGCAGCGCGCAAGCTTGCCGAACGGTCTCCAGGAATACGAATGAGGCTTGCTTTTTGGTCGAGTGCACGACCAATTGCTTGACGGATCCAGAACGTTGCGTAAGTTGAGAACTTAAACCCGCGGCGCCAGTCGAACTTGTCGACAGCGTGCTCGAGTCCGAGGTTGCCTTCTTGAATAAGGTCGAGAAGGTCCATGCCCTGTGGCAACGGGTAACGGCGGGCAATAGAAACTACAAGTCGCAAGTTGGAGCGAATGAAGTGGTCTTTTGCAACAGCAGCAGCCTTCATGTCTTTGCGTACAGCGGCGGTCTTTTCGCCAGCTTCGTATAGCGCAGCAGCCTCGCGGCCTTTTTCGATGGCTTTCGAGAGTGTGCGTTCATCTTCGGCAGTGAGGAGGGCTACCTTGCCGATGTCATTTAAATAGAGACCAATTGCGTCGTTCATTTTCTTTTCCGTTTTCGTTAAGGGGGTGTTCAGGGGGTCGTTATATTGCGTCTGCATTAGCGTGGCCAATGCATATGAGTAGAAGGTGAGAGGGGTGAATTGGGGGGATGTGATAAGGGGCGAGGCCCTTTATCGGGGGAATGGCAAGATTAGACCACTTTGGGCAACTTGTCACGAGAAATTTTGAGATTTTTTGCCGGAGGGCTCGCGGAACCGTGAAAGCCTTTATTGGCTTAGACTTCAGCATTGTGCCCTTACGAATTGGTCTCTTTGGTGGAACCTTTGACCCCCCTCATGTAGGGCACCTTGTCACCGCTGTGAACGTACGGCACGCCCTTGCTCTCGACCTCGTGCTCCTCATGGTGGCCAATGACCCCTGGCAAAAATCGGGAACGCGATCTATTACTCCAGCAGCCGACCGTCTTGCCATGGTGCAAGCTGCTGTTGCGGGTATCGAAGGGTTAGAAGCAGGCGCCGAAGAGATGCAACGTGGTGGCCCTAGTTACACCGCCGACACATTGGCAACGCTGCGTGTGAAATATGCCGGTGCACGATTTTTCACCATCGTTGGCGACGACGCTGCAGCGCACATTGATACATGGGAACGTGTGAATGAAGTTATTGCGATGTCGAGCCTTGTTGTTATTGATAGACCGGGGTCACCAGTTACATTGTCGCAAGATTACGAATGGCGTCATGTTGAAGTACCGCGTCTTGAAGTGTCGAGTACCGACCTGCGTTGTCGTGTGACCGATGGTCGGCCTCTTGACTACCTGGTACCTGAACCGGTCATCGACATTATTCGCGACCGCGGCCTGTATGGGCTGCGCGTTGGTTCGCAACTATGACCGCAATACCTTCGCGTCGACATAACAGAACAGTTGCAGCTTTTTTGTGTGGGCTTCTTGGCATGGTCATGTTGCCGTCGGGTCTTGCACTTGCTGCAAACTCGTTGTTGCATTCCACCGATGGTGACAGCGTTGACACCAAGAACATCATCAAAATACCGTCCACGCCTGCAGCTTTGCTTGCTGTTATCGATGGCAACGGGTTTGTTGCCTCGTTGCAAATGATTGCGCTCGCTCCAGGCGGGCGTGGTGGAACAATTGTTTCCATTCCAGTGGGTGCGGCATCGGTTGTTGCTCCTGGTGAAGCTCCTCGGCGCTTAGGCGATGCATTTTTATTAAACGGTCTCGACGGGCTCACCTCCGATGTTGAAGGTTTGCTGAACGTCACTTTCACTGCAAAGGCAGCAGTAACCGAAGCCGAATTGGCCGCAATGTTCGTAGGTGAGCGCGACGTTAATGTTGAAATAGATCGTGCAGTGAATACGCTTTTGCCAACAGGAATACAAGAGATTCTTCCTGCAGGAAAACATACGCTCGCCTCGGCTCAAGTGGCCGGCATTCTTGCTTCGAATCAAGCAGGTGCACCAGAGTCTGACCGTCTTCCCATTATTAAATCACTATGGGTAGGTATTGCTGGCGCAGGACTGAACACAGTTGCAACAACTCCTTCCGAAGTTGTGGTTACTGCAACGACCCTTGCTCCAGCCCTCACCGTGCAAGAATTTTTGCAGCGCACTCTCACTGGGGAAGTGCAAGTGTGGCAATTTGCCGCCAACGCAATTCCACAAGGTGACCTCAACCCTACAAACTCCGATATGTATGCGCTCGACAAGGCAGAAGTCATCATGGTGGTTGCAAGCGTGGCTCCGTCGTCGGTGTCGTCGCTCTATGCAACTATTAACGTGCAAATTGACAGTGCATTTACCGATGCCACCATTACGCGAGAAGCTGTATTGCGCTTGTCAATGCTGGGTGTGAACGTGGTACTGGTACGCGAAGTATCTGGTGAGCCGGTTGCGGAAACCATTGTGCAGTACAGCGACGAACCGGTACGTGCCGAAGTTGAGAGTTATTCCTCGATATTTGGGCCTCTTGCTCCAAAGCGAGTAACTCAGCAAGTAGAAGGCGTCGATGCCCGTATCGTGCTGGGTACCAACTTCAGAGATTTCATCGCTGGCCAACCTTCGGGTGGCGGCATTACCACTACGACCTCAATTGCGGTCGATGAAAGTGAACAAACTTCGTGACCAATACATCTGATATTCAAGTTCCTAACTACGACGTCTCGTCAAAAGACTTTGCAATAGAAATTGCTCGCATCGCCGACGACAAAAAAGCCGATGAGGTACTTGTGCTCCACGTGGGCGAAGTGCTTGGCATTACCGAGTATTTCGTGCTTTCTGGCGCAAGCAACCCGCGCTTAGTAGGCGCAATTGCCGATGAGGTCACTTCAAAAATGCGCGAACGTTATGGTCGCTCACCTATTCGCACCGAGGGTATTCGTGAGCAAATGTGGGTGCTTGTTGACTATGGCGATGTGGTGGTGCATGTGTTCGCCGAGGAAACTCGCCGCTTCTATGAAATAGAGCGTTTGTATAAAGATGTTCCTAAGGTTGAGTGGCAAGAGCCTTCTCGCTAGATGGTTGTATAGAAAAAACAATTGCGGCCGAACAAGCAGTGATAAACACGATCACTATCGGTGCATTTGACGAGTTGAACTCAGTTTTTAGCCAGCCTGAGAAAATGGGGCCGAACGCACCACCGAGCGTGGTGATTAATCCGATGCCTCCCATGACGGTCCCGAAGACTTCTGGTTGCACAATGTCACGGGCTGCAACACCATCGAGGGCAGAAAGTGCACCAAGTGTGATGCCTGCGAACACTATGTATGTGATTGCAAAAGCGATATTTCCGCTGCCAAGTAAAAACAATGCCGAAATGCCAAGCAAAAATCGCGAAACAATAATCAATCGTGGCGCAGTGAATTTTTTGATTGCATAAACGAGTGGAAGCCGACCTCCGAGTTGCATGAATCCGCGCACACTTGCAAGTAGTGCTGCTGTGCCCGTCGAAATTCCAGCTGCAGTCATGGTTGGTACCTGAAACACGAGAAGTGTGCTGGCTGCAACTGAAGAAAGAAAGGCTCCAATAGTGAACAAGCGAAGCCGTGAGTTGCCGAGTACACCACGAAGGGATGTGATTAAAGCTGGGGGCTTTTCGGTTGGGGCAACCTCTACATGGCACAGTAAGGCAGCAACGAAAAATGACATCATGGTCAGCACAGCGGGCAAACGCACCGCAGTTTCCCATCCGTATTGAGATCGCAAAACCTCGGTGAGCGGAATCATGATTGGAGAACTCAATGCCCCCCAAATTGTCAGCCTCGTGATGGCTCGAGTGGAATCGGTTGCAGATACTCGCACTGAAAGTGGTTGAGTAAACGAATAGAAACCTGCCGCACCTATGAGTCCGCCACCAAGTGAATACATTGTGAGAAACATCGTGCCTGTGGCAAACGAACTTGCGAAATAAATGGTTGCACCAACTGGCCCAATGATCCCGAGCACTGCTCGGGGCCCGAACACGTCAAGTCGTCTGCCCGTGGCAACAGCGCCAATTCCCGAAATTAATTGTGCTAATCCAAATGCGATACCCAGTGTGCTCGCCGACACTCCGTGGAAATCGGACAGGTCATTAAAGAGAACTCCGAAACCATAAAACCACGTGCCGTACGCAAGGACGGTGAGAACTCCAAGTGAATGAAGAGGGAGCACGCCCCAGATTACATCGGCGACTCATGCCGACATGGTCAGGTGACATAATTCAACAATTGTGGTGGTCGGCAAAACAATGCCTCCAATCAAACGCTAGGCTCTTTTAAGAATTTAGGGGCTGTAGCTCAGTTGGCAGAGCGCTTGCATGGCATGCAAGAGGTCAGGGGTTCAATTCCCCTCAGCTCCACCACATTTTTTATTATCAATATCTTTTAGCCAAATGCACGAATTGCTCGAACTGCATTTCCAGCGGAGCGAAATAAACTGCGGGTTCCCTTGCCGGTTTCCCCTTGTCCGCCATTACTAAAGACTTGCGCCCAGGCGAAGTTGCTACACATACGGCCAACCTTGCACACGGCTCCTACTTCGCTTGAACTCCAGTAGGCAGAGTCGCCTAGTGCGCCAAGAGGCGGAGAATGTTTTTTTAAGTTTGTAAAGATCAGGCCTAGTTCAGCTTTAGAAGGTAGGAACCAGTCAGAGAATGTTCCGACGATGAGGTTGGCAGCAAGTACTCCAGCACCTGTTGTGCACGCTGGCGTGATGGAGTCTGCCGTACCTGTTGTCATGATGAGAGTGTTGTGCGCACCAAAGCCAATGTCGGTGCTAAACGGCGTGTCGTCAAGTGTTATAAAATGCGTGGTGTCAGAACACCATCCGGTATCTAAAGAAACATCTGTTGGCGCAACTTCTAAATAGATTCCACCAGCACTGATTCCGGCGACTGCATTAATGGCGGTGGGGGAGACATAGAAAACAATTCCTCCACTTGAACTGACATCTCCGATTTTGCAGGCACCGCCAGACGCACATGACGCCACCACTGGTGTTGCAGGTCGTGCAGGTTTTTTGACCCAGATAAGTTTTTTGCCAACCTTGGTGCACACCAGCACTACTTTTTTGCCCTTCGCTGTGTATGACGTTGTTGTTTTGGCTTTGCTGCAGGAGTCGCCACTTCGAGCAGCTGATGCAACGCCGGGGAGAGCCAATATTGAAACGAAGCAGAGCACCGCTATAGCGCTAGTGACAAACCGGCGAGAGGGCTCCATGAGCAAACAGTAATGCCTCTAAGTAAGGCTGGAGTAAGAGCATCGTGTTTGTGTCAAAATGTCTGGATGACAAGAAGCTTTGATACCAATGACCAGAACGTGGTCACCACCCCGGGGGGCCAAAGGGTTCACAAGGATCACTTAGCCCAGAGCGACGTTGTTCGGGCGCAGTTTGACGAAGTACGCAGCGGAGTGTGGTGTCTCATTGGCAATGGCTTGTCAAACCAAACATTTATTCAGGCACCTCAGGGCATTATCGCTATTGATACAGGTGAGTCGGAAGAGGAAATGAGCGAGGCGTTGCGTCGTTTGCGCGAAATAACCGACGCGCCAATTGCGGCAGTTATTTATAGCCACTTTCATTATGTAGAAGGCACCACTGCAGTGTTTAAGGAGGGTAATCACATCACGCCACTGCCAATCTATGGTCACGAAAAGATTGGATACAATAAATCACGCATCGGCGCAGAAATTGCCCCAGCGTACGTGCGCGGAATCGTAGAGCAGTTTGCAATTGCAATGCCTGCCGACGGTCCCGATGGAATAGTAAATGTTGGTCTCGGATTTTGGTTTCGTAACCCAGCTTTTCAAACGGTGACGGCAGGTTACTTACCAGTGACGCATCCAATCGGAGAAAGAGCTTCACTCACTATTGCGGGTCTGCGTGTTGAAATGCAGCATTCACCCAGCGACTGTGATGACTCAATCAATATGTATTTCCCCGAGATCGCAACGTGTGTCCATAACTCAGTGTGGCCAACTGTGTTTAATGTCTATGCAATTCGCGGAGAGGAATACCGTGACCCACGCGTATTGATACCAGGAGTTGACAACATTATTAATTGGGCACCTGAATACATGGTCGCAACGCACGGTCCGGCATTATCCGGGAAAGTAAATATTCTTGAAAAAGCGACTCGCTACCGCGACTCGTTGCAGTTTATGTGGGATCAAACTGTTCGTGCCATGAACAAGGGATGGACCATGGACGAAATTGCATCTGGTGTGACACTCCCAGCACTCTATGACGAGGATTATCTCACGTCAGAAAGATACGGAGTTGTTGAACATCACCTCCGACAGATCTACATTGGATTGCGCGGATGGTTTGATGGCGATGAATCTAAGTTGTTCCCACTCGAGCCTCTAGAGCGACACTCAAAACTCATAGATGGGTTCGGTGGACGTGCAGAAGTGGCAAAGCAATCTCAAGATGCTTTGGCAAAGAACGACATTCGATGGGCAACCGAACTTGCCACGTGGCTTGTGCGATCCGATGGTGCGACAGCAGGGGACCGAGAGCTGCTCGCAGCCTGTTTACGTGTAATTGGGCAGCGCACTCCGGCAGCCAATATTCGCAACTGGGCAATTACACGAGCTCGACATCTAGATGGCTCTTCTTCAATGGAGCATTTCTACAATCACAACTTCTGGTCAAACACGCTCGAGTCAACTTCGAGTACCGACCTTTTACATACGCTTCGGGTGCTGCTCGAACCAGCCAAGGTTGAGGGCATTAATCACCATGTGGCGTTTCATGTAGATGCAGAGATTTGTGGACTACATATTCGCAATTGCGTTGCTGTTCCAACTGATGGCAGTGGTGCCCAAAGCGTGGTGACGATGACTCAAAAAACTTTGCATGCCGTTTTGGGGAGAGGCGGTTCTTGGTCCTCGCTGGCAGCCGATGGCTCGATTGCTCTTTCTGGCGATGTTGTCATGATTGACAGAATTCGTTTGGCAATTGATAATGCAGGTTTTTCCTCGTGAATTCGTCGTTGCCGTATGCAACGCCACCGTACGCAGGTGAAATGGGCGCCACTATTCCCGAGTCAAAACCCACTGCTATTCCTACAACGCAAGCTCCTGCTGGTTCGCCAAACATTGTTTTGGTTTTGCTAGATGATGTGGGGTTCGGTACGTGTGGAACATTTGGTGGGCCAGTACCAACACCAGCATTAGACCGAGTGGCGAAAAGCGGTTTGCGTTACAACCAGTTCCATACAACAGCATTGTGTTCGCCAACACGGGCGGCAATGTTGACGGGGCGCAATCATCACACTGTTCACATGGGGGGCATTCCTGAAGCGGCGAATGTTTTCCCTGGTTACGACAGTGTTATTCCGAAAGAGGCTGCGTCAGTCGCGGAAATTTTGCGTCTCTCTGGTTACTCCACATCGTGTTTTGGAAAGTGGCATCTGACCCCAATGTGGGAACAAACTCTTGCGGGCCCTTTCGATAGATGGCCAACGGGAATGGGATTCGAGCGCTTTTACGGAATCATCAATGCAGAGGCTTCACAGTGGGAGCCACCACTGTTCGACCAAACCACTCCGGTGATGCCTTACGAAGGTCGTGATGACTATCACATGACCGAAGACATCGTTGACCAAGCAATTTCCTGGATGCAAATTCAGAAGAGTTCGCAACCTCAGAAGCCGTTTTTCACCTACGTGGCAACGGGTGCAATGCATTGCCCTCATCATGTGGGCAAAGAATGGATTGACAAATTCAAAGGCCACTTTGATGGTGGTTGGGATGCTTTGCGTGAGGACATTTATGCGCGCCAGCTCGATTCGGGTGTGATTCCGCCCGAAACTTTGCTGACAGAGCGACCAGAGGAAATTCCTTCGTGGGCCGATTACCCCGACCGATATAAGCCCGTTGCAAGCAGGCTGATGGAAACCTTCGCAGGGTTCTTGGCACATACCGATGCGCAAATTGGCAGGTTGCTCGATGCTGTGGAAGACCTTGGCATAGCCGACAACACATTGTTTATTTACATCACCGGCGACAACGGCGCTTCTGCAGAAGGAACCATTCACGGCGCATGGAGTGCTCCTTCATTCCAAAATGGAATTCCAGAAGACCCCGAGTGGTTGCTCGAGCACATGGATGACTTCGGAACTGCACGATGTGAGAATCACTACAACGTTGGCTGGGCATGGGCCCTTGACTCTCCATTTCAATGGATGAAGCAGGTAGCGTCGCATTTTGGCGGTACACGTAATGCAATGGCGCTCTCGTGGCCTTCTCAAATTGAAGAAACGGGTGCATTGCGGACGCAGTTTCACCATGTGGTCGATGTGATGCCAACAATTTTGGCGGCGGCAGGTATTGAAACTCCATCGTGGGTTAATGGCATCGAGCAATTGCCCGTTGATGGGGTCTCAATGTTGTACACATTCAGCGCGGGCAATGAAGAGAGCACGCGAACAACACAATATTTCGAGATGTTTGGCAACAGAGCGCTGTATCACGACGGCTGGATCGCGTCGTGCTATCACGGGCGTGTTCCATGGAACAGGTTCGGATCATTTCCCTTCAATGGCCCAGAAGAAAAATGGGAGCTGTACAACATTCGAGAAGATTTCTCTCAAGGAAATGATCTGGCTCTTGAGTACCCGGAAAAATTACAAGCATTACGAGAAATGTTCAATGAAGTTGCGCAACAACACAATGTGTATCCACTGCGCGAACCAATTTCGGCTTTAGGTATGCCTGTCTTGCCGCCAGAGAGTTTGGGTGGCTTAAAGAAATACACCTACACCTCTGCACACGTTCGTATGCCTGAACGTTCTGTTGTGAACTTAAAGAACTGTTCATTCCGCATTACTGCAAACATTGCGGTTGGCAAAGAGGGAGTTCGCGGAGTCATTGCTTGCCAAGGTGGCAACATGGCCGGATGGTCGCTTTATATAGACGATGCTGGTTGCCCCGTGTACCACTACAACTGGATGGGTCACGATCATTTTGTGGCACGTTCTGCGGTACCGCTCTCACCAGGTGAACATGAAGTTGTTGTTGACTTTGTGTACGACGGCGGCTTTGGTGCGGGTGGTGATGCTGTGTTGCTTGTTGATGGAATAGCAGCTGCACATGTTCGTGTTGAGCGCTCGGTGCCCATTGTTTTTTCGATGAGTGGAGAGTCATTTGACATCGGAATGGACACAGGTGCACCGGTAGGAAAGTACCCGCACGTGTATCGCTTCACCGGAGAAATTCGTGGGGTGACCTTGGAACGACTTGACGAACCAAACCCTAAAATTGCCGCGCGTATCGCTGAAGGCGAATTTCGTGCCAGTATTGCCACTCAATAGGTCACAAACCGCCATTTCTAGGCATTTAAGGGGGTTCCCGACCTGAAAAAGGCCGCTTTTGCAACTAGATTTAGGTTAAATGTACATTCGGTCTGTAGTCACAGGTGGCTTAGCCGCCTTAGGAGTCGCGGTACTCCTTGCTGCATGCGGTGGGGGTGGTGCTGCATCGAATACGTCGACACCTATGAAGAACGCGGCATTGCCTGCCGGAGAAGTAGATAGCGGAGCAAAACCAAACCCCGATGGTTTTGCGTTTCCGAACTTTGGTGCAGCAGCTACACCGAGTGAATTTAACGCAATTGACATGTCGACGATGTTCTCTTCGGGGCCAGATATTTGTGTGCAAGCGAGTGGCGAATGTGAATTGTCGGCCGAGGCGCGCGCGTGGGCTCGCATGGTGAACCAAGCCCGAGTGTCGGGTCA
>Ga0209357_1000657_pt1 | contig 13928 bp, 11 predicted proteins | sample LauGreFBDMM110SD_2_FD_187573 | JGI IMG/M metagenome (GOLD analysis project Ga0209357, IMG submission 187573) | Freshwater lake microbial communities from Lake Michigan, USA - Fa13.BD.MM110.SD (SPAdes) (version 3) | ecosystem: Environmental > Aquatic > Freshwater > Lake | place: Lake Michigan... | reverse complement strand
ACATATATGTGTGTTGCCGCCTTTGTCTATGCGTAACTTAGCATCGTCCCCGTCCCCGTCCCCGTCCCCATCCCCCACTCCATGGTGATCTATGCCGGGATGAGCCCCTCGTTTGACGGGGCCCACCACGAGGCCCCCATTTACGGCTCGGAATTGGCGGCCGTCCGCTTGGCCGAGCAATGGGCCACCCTGTGCGCCGTGACCGTCTGCTGCAACACGGCGGGGGTGTCCCAGTACCGGGGCGTGACCTATGTGCCGCTGGCCCACTTTCCGCACTTGACCGGCACCGTGCTCATTGTGTCCCGGTTTGTGTGGGCCCTGCTGGACGCCTTTCCCCGTTTTGAACGGGTCATTGTGTGGTTGCACGATGCCCGGGCGCACGAATGGTCACCCCGGGGTCCGTTGCCCCACCAAGGCCGCATCCTCTTTCGCAATGCCTACGACAAAGTGGCGGCCATTGTGTGCGTGTCCCAGTGGCATCGGCAATGGGCCGCCACCTGGGCCGGTACCCCCCTCCACAAGTTTCACGTCATCCCCAATGGGTTGACCGTCGACACCCGCCGCAAACGGCCCAAAGTCCCGGGGCGGTTTATGTTTCCCAGCGATCCCTCGCGGGGGTTTCAACACGTCATCGCCATGATCCCGGGCCTGCAAGCCCTGTTTCCGACGTTTCACATGCACGTGTTTTTCCACGCCGTGGACGAGGGATTGCGCACGGCCTGTGCCGCCCTCCCGGTGACCTTTCATGGCAAGGTGACCCCCGACCAATTGGGGGACGAATGGGAGCAGGCCGAATATTTTTTGTACCCGTTGGACGGTCACGAGACGTTTTGCATGAACGCCCTGGACGCGCAGTTTCACGAGGTGATTGTGGTGGCCCCGCACAGCACGGGCTTGAGCACGTCGGCCCCGCATGCCCTCCTGCTCCCGGGACCGGTGGCCCCGTCGTGGTACCACGTGGCCCTGTCCCACATTGCGCAATTGGAGCAGGATGTGTCGGCCAAAGCACAATTGATTCAACGCACGTCGGAATGGGCCGCCCAACAAACCTGGTCCAGTCGGCTACCCTTGTGGACCGGATTGTAAAACTGCGCGCGCGACTGGGCCCCCCTGTCCAGTGGCCGGTGCGGCCCGCGCAGCCCGCGCCCGCGTCGGTCCATTATCCGACCGTCAAAAAAACACGTGATTAAAAATAAATGGACTTGGTGTATACCTATGTCAACGGCCACGATCCGGTGTGGCGGGCCAAACGGGCCCCCTACCTGGTGCCCCAACACAATCCCGCCATCCGCTTTGAAGGCCTCGATGAAATTTACTGGTCCGTGCGTAGCGCCCTACGTTTTCTCCCGTGGCTGCGCACCATTTATATCGTGACCGACGGGCAACGGCCACCGCTCCGCGAGCTCACGGATCCGCGTATCCAGGTGGTGGACCACCGCGCCATCCTGCCCGAGGAACTGTTGCCCGTGTTTTTTAGTGACGTCATCGAGTCGTATTTGCATCGGATTCCGGGCTTGTCCGATATCTTTTTATACAACAATGATGACTTTTTCTTTGGGGCCCCCGTGTCCCCGGACGACGTCGTGCAGGACGGCCAGTTGCAAATCATCAATACCTTTGACGTGAACAAGGTGCGCACCTTCACGAGCGAGTACAGTGTCCGGCTCATGTACACCTGTGACGTGTTGCATGCCCACGGGATCCCCGGTCCGTACCGGAACAACCATTGCACCAAAGTCCTGCGGCGGAGCACGTGCCAGCAGCTGGAAACCGACTTTGCGGCAGAGCTCCACCGCCTCCGGTCGAACCGCTTTCGGGTGGACGATTGCATCCAGTACCTGTTCCTGGTATTGAACGTCGACCCGGCCAGCCAGGAGAGTCGCGCCAGGACCGCCTACCACGAAACGGTGCCGTCCACCGTGACCCCCGTCCCCTTTGTGTGCCTCAACAATTTGCCCCCGTCACAAACAGACGCGTTTGAAGCCTACATGGCCATGTGCCTAGGGCCATAGGCTTAGGCCCATGTGCTTAGGCCCATGTGCGTAGGGGGGAGCCTATTGGATCGCACGCAACGTGTGGTAAAACTGCTGGATGAACGGGGGAAACGTGTCCCACAGGACCCCGTTCTTGTCGCCACCGCTTCGCAAGTCCCCCGTCACATTCGCCCCGTGTTGCATGGCCACCATGACGTAGGCCACGGGAATGGCCCGGCACTGGGCGTGGCGGTTGGCCAGGAGACTGTACCCTTCGCCCAAGGCCAATCGCGGTTCGAACGGTTGCGTCGCCCAGAAGCGTTTAAAGTACGTCAACGTGGCCTCGAACAAGGTGGGCTGGACCACTTTGCGGGACACTTCCCGATGGACGTCGTAGGTAAACATGTCCAGGCAGCCCACGCATTGGGCGCCCGACGCCAGAAGGGCCTGCACCCGTGTGGCCAACGACGTAGGGAGATAGTAATCGTCGTCGTCGTGGTGCACAATAATGTCGTGCGTGGCCATTTTGGCCCCCAAATTGCGCTTCTGGGCAATCGTGATGGGGGGCGAATGGCGTTCTTTGGACAAGACCAAATGCTTGATGTCGAGTCGATCGTCCGTCAACCGCACGGGCGGGGGGTCCCCAAAGTCGTGTTCGTCCACAATGATCCATTCGATGGGCCCGGGGTACGTCTGTTCCACAATGCAACGGCGGGCCACGTACTTGAGAAACGCCGGACGTTTGCGGGTGGGGGTGACCAGGGTGACCCCGGGGCTGACAGGGGGAAGCCCGGGGAGCCCCGGGGGAAGCCCGGGGAGCCCCGGCCCAGACAGGGGCATGGGCGCAATGGGCTCTTGCGTGTCCAGCACAAAGTCATAGTCCACATACGTGTTTTGAATCGACGAAAACCCGGCCCGTTGCTGGACCAAGGTGGGATGGCGCACGTACGTGTGTTGCTGGACATGGATAAACGACGTGTAACATTGATCGATGGGCATAAAGGGCCACGCCCCGGTACTGATTTTGTCCAAATGGTCCAAAATGACGTCAAAGAGGGTGGCCCGGACAATGTAGGCATGGGTCGTCAGCACCACGGCTTTGCGATAAGGGGCGCCGTCGTCGTAAAAATGCACGGCCTGGCCCCCCATGTACACCATGCCCCAGTCCCGGGGCGGGTCAAACGTTTGCAAGGCCGGTACCGTCGCAGCATCGTACAGGGCATCGTCTTCCATGATGGCCACAAAGGGGTCGCCACGGTCCTTGGCTGCCCGAATGATGGCGAGGTGGCTGCGCAAACACCCCATGGCCGGCTGCTCGGGTAAGGCCACGGCCTCGACCCAGATCAATTGCGTCGGAGAGAGGGAGGGCAGCGCCTCCATCTGTTCCTTGCGGACCACGTCCCGTTCCAAATGAACGACATACCACGCTGGGATCATTTGAATTCTGGCCAAAAAATAATTCTGGCAAAAAAAATCACAACTCAAAATGGCTGACGCGGCAACGGCAAGTGCAACTGCAAGTGCAAGTGACCCAACGTCAAGTGCAACGGCAAGTGCAACGGCAAGTGCAACGGCAAGTGTCTCTCCGCAACAGTTCATCCGCAACAAGTTTTGTGGCGTGGCCTGTGTCAAGGCTTTTCGCCCGTGGACCCAACGGGCGATCTTTGCCGTGGACCCCAGTTTCCAACCCCTCATTCACGAGGTGTTTGCGCGGGTGTGCCCTCGCGAGCTTCTGCCGGCCGAGTGGGATCATGTGTGGGCTGTGTTCTTTGGCCACATCTTGGAAAAAGACCCCCTTCCGGCCGGCTATGTGTATCGGGATACCATGGAGAGTGTGGCCGAGTGGTTTGACGGGGCCGCCCACATCCGTCGCGAGCCCTGGGTCGTCCCGTTGCATTTCGACCAACACGACGTGGAGACGTGGTTGCACGCCGAACCTGCCGGGACGTTTGTGGTGCACCTGCCTCCCACGGTCCGTCACGTGGTCATTACCGTCAAAACGGAAGCATTGGAGCGTATCGTGGGCACCTTTCATGGCCATTGGGTCGTGCGGGGCCAAACATACCCCTCCTTGACCGCCTTTATCTTGGCGGCACCCGAACTCACCCATGTGTGGCAACTGGGGGGGCGGATCGACAAACATGTCGCCGACATAGCCTTTTTCTTTCCCGACAAAGCGCCACCCCTCCCCACTCCGATCTCAGAGGCCTTTCAAACACGGGCGGCGGTTTTGGCCAGTTTAGATTGAGGGTAGCGTGTTTTGCTTTGATGCTCCCCCCCCCTCTCCAAAAAAAATGTTGCATATAAAACAAACACACCAAAACCATGGCCCCCCTAAGCCCTTCGAGAAAAATGGCACTGTTGAAGGCGGCAGCGAAAGCGCGTGACACTCTGGCGGCTATGTCCCCTGACGAACGCGCGCAACTCAAAGCGGCGAAGCTACGCCTGCGGGCCAGAGCCGAGGAGCGCGCCATGGAGCGCAAACTCAAGATCGCCAGAAAGAAGCAAGAGTGTGAGTTATTGAACAAGAAGTACAAAAACGGACGTTGCTTGGTGGGCCCCAAAGCACTCAAGCCTTGCAAAGACGGGTTTGAACGCGTCGAGAAGAAGGGGAAGCGCATGTGTGTACCCATCAAAAAGGCCAGAACACTCAAGCCTTGCAAAGACGGGTTTGAACGCGTCGAGAAGAACGGGAAGCGCATGTGTGTACCCATCAAAAAGGCCAGAACAGTCAAGCCTTGCAAAGAAGGGTTTGACCGCGTCGAGAAGAAAGGAAAGAAAGTGTGTGTACCCAACAAAGAGTTCCGTCTAGCTGCCCGTGCGGACATTTGCAACGCCAGCGGCAACATTTGGACGACCGACAAAAACGGAAACTATATTTGCAAGCCGGCTCGGAAGCCCAAGACCAAGCCGTCTGAACAAATCCCAATCCCTTCACGTGTTCCTTCCTATTCTTACCAAAACGCACTCTCCTCTTATTAAAAGCGAATCCTCTATTTTTGTTCATGCAAGGTGTGTTTCCGTACTTGACCGTCCCCGACGCGCGGCACGTCCGATTGACGTGCCGGGCCTGGTACCAGGACACCCAACGGTATCGCTGGACCTTTGCCCGTCTGACGGCCGTCCGGGCCCACATCGCGTCTCCCTTGCCGTTTCCGGAATCCGTGGTCTCGCACGGGGAAGACCTGTTGATTGCCAACTGTTACACCCGGGACATTCATGTGGGGGGTTCCACCTGGACCCTGTTACCCACAGGGTTGGACACGGGGATTGTGGGGTTGGCCCTGTTGGGTGCCAACGTGGTGGCCATGACCTATGGATGGGTCCACGTGTTGGAGGGACCCCGGGACGCGACGATCCTCTTTGCGTGGCCCTTTGAGGACCAGGGGCATTGGCCAGCAGTGACGGTGGTGCGCGACTCCCTGGTCATTGTGCAGGACACGACCTTGATGCACTTTACCCCGGACGGCACACTGGTCCACTCGTTTCCCACCCATACCCAGGCCCGGTGCATGTCGGTGACCACCGTGGGGGAGCACGTGGCCGTGGTGGATTGGAAGACGCATGTCATTCAGGTCATTGCCTTGACGGGGGCCTTGTGTTACAGCGTGCCGATTCACGTGAGCCCGCGTCCCTTTGTCGACCTGTGCTATTGGCCCGACACGGACGAGTGGGTCCTGGCTCAAACCAATCAAGACCTCATCCGAGTGGGTTCACGGATCCTGACGCCGTTTTTTTACCCGCAAGGGGTGACGGTGGGCCAATACCACGGCCAACGGGGCGTGTGGGTGTGTGACCGCAACCACGATCGCCTGTGTTTTATTGGCCCTCTTGCAAACTAGCAATCACATACATGAGCAGCATATCCGTGCGCAATTGGAGGATGCCGTCGCCACGGGTGGACACCAGACGCGGGTCCAGGGCCTGCACGTCCTGGGCCAGCACACCCAGACGGTCGTCGTCGTCCTCCCACTGGTACCAGTGCAAGGCCAAGCGCGACAGGACCGATTTGATGTGGTCGCGGTCCCCCGATCTCAGGGGGCGTTTGTTTTTTTTCAGGCGGGCATCGCTGGTGGTGATGACTTCCGTGCACCGGATGGTGCCCCGCACGTCCAACGTGTCCTGGGGCGACGTCGTGCCCACGCCCAACCGGGTCACGCTCAACGGGCCCGCCAGGGTCGAGCCCGTGCTGTCCCACGTTTGCTGCTGGATCGTGACCGAGTCCCCGTGCACCTCGGTCGCGCCGGTCGCATCCTGGGTGATGGCATGGTGCCCGGTGTACCCCCAGGCGGCGGCCCCGTCCTCGGTGCCACTCCACACCACACCCACACGGAGCGACCCGGTCACATGCAGGGCGGCCTCGGGGGCATTGGTCCCCAGCCCCACTTTCCCATCGGCTTGCAAATACAGATGGGACTGGCCTTGGTTGACAATGTGGAACAAGGGCAAGGCCGAGGGGGCCATGGTGGTGGAAAACAAGGCCGCGGCCCCGGTGCTGCTGAGCAACTTGACGTGCCCACTGGTTTGCTGCACATGCACGGTCCACGGTGCCGTGCCGCTCACGTGCAGGGGCGCATCGGGGGCCGTGTGGATCCCCAGCCACCCGTCACCGTCCACGAGCACCCCTCCTTGCAAATAGGGTGGGGACACGGTGACCGAAGACACGGTCGTCGCAAACGGCCAGGCGCTGGCCACGGTACTGGTGTGCCCCACGATGGCCGTCACATGCCGCGCCACCGACTGAATGGTCACAATGTCGCCGACCTGCCACGGGGGGGCCCCACTCGTCGTCACCGTGCTGCCGCTGGTCGTGGCCCACACCGATTCGGTGCGGGGACTGACCCGCAGCGCCACACTGCCGGCCAGGGTCACGTCGCGGTCCGTCGTCTGAGGGGCAGTGGCCCCGGGCCCCAGGGCCACGTGGGTGGCCGTCAAGTACAGGGACGGGGCCTGCACGTCCCGGACCAAGGCAATCGTGTCCGAGAGCACGATGGCCGGCACCGTGTTGACGGACCACGTGGCACTCCCCGTCACATCGAGACCCGTCACCCCCAACGTCCAGTTGCCCACACACAAGGCCTGCTCGGTTTCGGTGAGGGTCCACGACGGAAACGCCACGGCACTGCCCGTGGGCACGGTCAGCGTGCCGTTCAAGGTGGTCCCCTGAAGACTCGTGGTCTCGACACGCGTGGCCTGCACGGTCCCCAACGTCAACCGGTCGAGCGCCGGCGCCCACGTCAGCTGGGCGGCCTCGTGGGTCAGGCGCAAGGCCCCGTCCCAGGCCAAGGTCGGCCCCGCGTTCCAGGCGACCTGCGTGTGTAAGTGCAGGGTGTCGGCGGCCACGGTGACGTGCCCGGGACCGAGCGTCACCGTGCTGCCCCCCACCCGGGCACACAGGGTCAAGGTGTCGGACCCGGTCCCCCCCACCACGGTTTGTCCCCCCGTCCGGCCACTGCCTTTGACGTATTGCGGGTGGTCGTCCAAGAGCAGGCCCTGCAGGGTGGCATGGCTTTCCAGGGACGATGTGGACACCCAGGCCGTGCCTTGGAAAATGACCATACCCGTTTCATCCAAGACAAAGCTGTTGCCCCCCACTTGCGGGGCCGTAAACGACCACTGCCCGTTCCAGGTGGCCATGGCGTTCGTACGCCCGGCCCACACGCCCGTGGCATGGGGGGGCACCAACCAGGCGCCCTGATCCGTTGGGGAAAGGGTCGGGGGCGTGGTCACCCGTCGCGATTGCACCACATTGATGGCGGCCAATCCCGTCATCAGGGCATCGCAGTAGGCCTTGTTGGCCACGTCGGACGAGAGGATGGGATTGGGGACCTCGGTCACCGTGTGGCCGCCCATGACCAGTGGCCCCGCCAACGTGTTGGAAATTTGACGGGCCTGTTCGAGGGACGTGCCGTGGGGATTGGTGGTGAGCAGACTGTGGGCATACCCCGTGGCCCATTGCGCCGACGTCCCATCGTTGGACTCGATGGTGTCGACGAAGGCCGTGCCCGCCACCGTGCACCCGCTGTTGGTGATGGATAACATGGTGTTGAAGGACAAGGCGTCTTGAAAGGTAATCACACTGGTGGCCCCTGCTGTCAAGGACAGGGCGGCCGTGGTGGTGCCCCAGTGAAACGACGGCGCCAGGTACAGGGGGCCCGACACCCCCACCGACACAGACAGGGTGTCCCATGTCTCGGGCCCCGACCGCGACACGGGACCCGATAGCGAGGTGGACGTCGGGGTGAACACCGCATGCCCCACGACCAGGCGCTCGGAACTGTCCCAGAGCACGGACGGCACGCGCAGGTCGTCGCACACCCAGGTCCCGGTGGCCCGTCCCGCGTCAATGGTTTTGTTGGTCAACCGTTCGACCCCTGCCAACGTGGCCAAACTTCCCGACGGAGGGGCGTAGACTGTTCCCTCGGTGCCCGTAAACGCGGTCAAGGTGGGCATGACCAAGGTTTTATGGGACAGGGTTTGGGTGGCCCCGTCCGTGACCCACTCTTGGAAGGCCGGTCCGTCCGGGAACGCAAACGTGAGGCCGTCGTGCTGGACCGTGCCGGCGACGACCAGGTCCCCCCACACGGTCGCTTGCGTGTCCAAGGACAGTAACGGGGTGTTGAACGGGGCCAAGGTGATCGTGCCGTCGCTCCGGCCTTCAAACGTCGTGGGGACCGATACGGGACCCGTTTGCGCCGCCTCCTCTTCCACATGGGTCACCACCCGATCCGCCGTGTACGCCCAGGCCGCCGTCTGGCGGAGTTGCGATTGCACCCACGTGGCCGCCGCGGGCCGGCTGGTGCTGAACAAGGTCAGCGCCCCGGTACTGCCCACGAGCGTGCCCGGCGTGCCCGCTCCCGTGATCCCATGGACCCCCACGGACAAGGTATCCGACCGCACGTCGTGGACCAGGGAAGGGGCCATCGACGGGTCCGACAGGATAAAGGCGTCCGTGACATAGTCCCGTCGCAGCGGGCCGTCGAGAAAAATCCCGTGGTCCGAGGTCGTGGCCCGCCCTCCCACGGCAAATGCGGTGTCAATCGACAAGACGTCGTCCAAGACATACGTGCTGCCCGCGACCACGGTCAGGCCCGACGCGTGGACGTTCCCCACGGCCATGTCGCCCGTCACGGTGACGTCGCCCGTCATGGCCACATCCCCCGTCATGGCCACATCCCCCGTCACGGCCACGTCGCCCGTCATGGCCGTGGGTGCGACGATGGACAGGGACGGGGTCGACAGGCTCAGGGCATCGGACCACTGCCACTGCCACTGGTCGTCCCAGTCGAGCAAGGCCGTGGCGTGGGCATTCCCGAGAAAGATGGACGGGTGGTCATTGAGTTGCAGGGCGGCCGTGGAGCCCAGGGACGGGTACACGGACAGGACCTCGGAGATCTGCACGTGGTTGAGGGTGACCATGGCCGAGACCACATCGATGTGCGTCGGAGCCACATGGATCGACGCCGCCCCGGCCGACGCCGTCCAATCGTCCTCGCCACTGTCGAGTTTCATGTTGCCCAGGAGCGCATGGCCCGGGCCCGCCCCCAATTGCAAGGGCACGTCGTCGGGGGGGTAGGCCGGGACGCCCACAATGAACGGCGACTGATCCGGTTGCACGTACAAGACCCCGGGCGACCCCGCTTGCAGGGTCATGTCGTGGGCCCCGGTGGACCCCAAGATCGTTTGTCCGCCGTCGCGCCCGCCCCATCGGAGGTACTGGGGATGGTCGTCGGCCTCCAGTCCGGCGAGGGCCCCGTGGTTCAATAGCCGGGCCATGACCACCCATTCCCCCGCACTGTTGTACACGTATTCGGTGTTTTCGTCCTCGACCAAGCATGCAAAGCCGGGATTAGGGGTCTGAAAGACCCATTCCCCCCGCCACGTGGCCACCGCCTGGTCGTGGCCGGCAAAGTCCCCCGTCCCTTCGGTCACCAGGTACCGGCCCAGGCCGGGTGGGGACGCGACCCGCGACAGGACGGAATCTTGAAAGTCCAAGCCATGGATCAGGTGATCCACGTATTCTTTGGTGGTCGCATCGGTGGGATCCTGAGGGGCCCCCACATGGGTGATGCGCCCGCCGGTCAAGGTCACCTCGCCGGTGAGAACGGGGGCGTCTAGGGTTTTCTGGGACAAGGTTTGGGGTTGGTCGGTGCCGACCAGTGTATCGGACTGGGGCGGCAGGGTGAACATGGAGTCGCCCTGGAGCAAATGCCCTCCCACAAACAAGTCCTGTCCTACAATCATGGAGCCACTGGCCAGAGGGGGGGCCGAGGCCACCCCCCACTGAAACACGTGGGTCATGCGACCCCGTTCGATGCCCCCCGACGCAAACTTGAGGTGACGGTCCCACGCAATCGTGTCGGTGTGGACGTCCGTCGCTGCCACGGTCCCGTGCACCTGCAGGGGGTACATGCCGCCGGTCACGCCAATGGCCACTTTGTTTAGCGTGTAGAGGAGGGAGGGATCGGTCGGGGCCGTGGCAAAGGCCCCGTAATCGTAGGCGAGGACCCCGTAGGCGGTCGCGGCCGACACGGTTCGCCCAATCACATCGGGGTCGTACCCTCCGACGGGCGCAAAGGTGAGCCCCGGCAGCAGGGGGGCCGTGTGAAACTGCGAGGGCCCGTGAAAGATGGACGTGCCACTGTTTTCAAACGTGTTCCTGCCCCGTGCACTGATAAAGAGCTGGGACGAGACAATGTCCGTCATTTACATGACCCTTTCCAAAAAAAACGACACGTGATTTTTTTCCTGTTTCCAATCATAAATGAGCGAATTTGATCAACTTGTGAAGCTCGCATGTCAACCTCGTGTGTGGGTCAAAGGCGGAGACAAAATTCCGTTGGTGAGCAACCCCACTGCCATTTTAAGCACTCGAGACAAATCCGCATTTTTAAAGGACTTTGTCCAGAAATTAAAGATGATCAGCTTGGTCAAAGAGGTGGACGTGTCCAAGGCACCCAAAACAGGGTGGAATTGGAAGGCAAAAGCAGGGGTCGCAGCAGTTGCCCTTGTTGTCGGCAACATGGTGTACATGTATTACAATGCCGATGGAACATCGTTTATTGATGCATTGGGAAGTTATGAGTCTTGGACGAATGGGCCAAATCGGTTATTGGGCGCTGGACAAGATGCGTATAAGTATGTATGTGGTTTCTTTCAAAAAGATGGATCCAACTGGGTAACACAATCATTTGAGGACATGTACACATGGTTCAGGACGACAATAAGCCCTAAATTGGCAAACTTTTTGGGGTTGTTGACTTCCTGGAGTAGGTGGAGCACCGCGGCTTCCAACACCGCGGCTCCCGATGGCACGCTAGCCTTACCGGCACCGGCACCGGCACCGGCACCGGCACCGGCACCGGCAACCGCGGTGGTCGTAGCGGCGCCCTAATATAAATCCCTGACATTAAGAAATGGCATGGGAGGCCGTTCAAGACACGGCGTTCCATAAGGGGTTGTTGCCGAAAAAATCGCCATTGACCACACAGCAACACAAGATTGAACTGGTGCAACAATTGCTGTTGGCAATCAAACTCAAACAAATACCAATTACAGCATTGCCAGTGATAACCAAGGATGAGGTGCAACGTATGTCCATCTTGAAAAAAGTGACGGCGGTCATTGTCATGGGTGGCATTGTGTACGGTGTGACGGCAGCAGGGGGCATCGTGGCCTTTGGGACCGCTGTATTAAATCCGGGATGGTATGTCCTGTCCACGGCCGGAACTCTGGTCGCCACGGCGTGGGCCACGGCATGGGGGGCACTGTCGACCTACTTGCACTACAACACCATCTACACCTCGGTCAAAAATGGGATCACGTCACTCAATAAAATGTATTGCGCCCCTGCCAACTGGCCCAACTATGAGGCATGGCAAAAAGGCAAGTGGTTGTGGTACCCGTGTCCCTCGTATTTCCCATGCACAGACGACTGCAAGACGTTTTTTCAAACGCATAAAAAGTGAGTTGCCCCTCCTGTCCATATGTGCGGCATCGAGGTCGTCGTGGCCCAAAAGGGACGACCCAAGCGAGGGGCCTTGCGGGCGGCCCCGTTTCGCGGCCCCGACCAAACCAGTCGGTGGGTCGACCACGAGCTGGACCTGACGTTCCATCGGTTGGCGATCCAAGACGTGAGTCGGGCCGGCGACCAGCCCTTTCGCCTCGGTGCGCATTTTTTCCTTGGCAATGGCGAGATCTACAACAGCGACACACTCCGGGCCCAGTATCAGGTGGTCACCCCCTCGCGCAGCGACATGGAAGTGGTCTTGCCCCTGTTTCTCCAATCGTCCATGGCCACCGTCTACGCGCAACTCCAGGGCATGTTTGCGCTCGTGCTCGTCACCCCGACCACCGTGTACTTTTGCCGGGACCGCCTGGGCATCAAACCCTTGTTCTTTGATCGGGAGGAGGGTCTGGCGGTGGCCTCCTTGCCCTACTCCTTTCATACCTGTGCCGAAGTCAAACCGGGCTGCCTCTATGCGTGGGAGCGGGAGAGTGGGGCCTTGACCGTGACCCCGTGTGTCACGTGGCCCACCGTGGCCCCTGCCCCACCCTTGCCGTCCCGCGTGCTGCGCCAGAAGCTGAGCCAGGCCATTGTCCGGCGCATGCACAGCGACCGCCCCCTCGGATGCTTTCTGTCGGGAGGGCTCGACTCGTCCATTGTGGCCGCTGTCCTGGCCCAACACCTGCCCCCGGGGACGTTGCACACGTTTTCCATTGGGTTTGATGTCCAGTCGGCCGATTTGGTCCATGCCCGGATCCTCAGCGCGCACATCCAGTCCTGCCACCACGAGGTCGTCGTCACGGAGGCCGAGGGGTTGGCGGCCCTGCCACGGGTCATCGAGGCCCTGGCCTCGTACGACACGACGACGGTGCGCGCCAGCACCCCCATGTTCCTGCTCTCGGAATGGATTGCCCAGCACACCGACGTCAAGGTCGTGTTCAGTGGCGAAGGGTCGGACGAGCTGTTGGGCGGGTACCGCTATTTTCAGTACGCCCCCGACGACGCGGCCTTTGAGGCGGAAACCCTGCGCCTGACCCAAGAGCTGTACCGCTACGACGTGCTGCGGGCCGACCGGTGCACCAGCCACTTTGGCCTGGAGTTCCGCGAACCCTTTCTGGACGCGGACGTGGTGGACTTTTGCTTGGCGTTACCCGCCGCGGTGCGCCGCACCCCCCTGGAAAAACACGTGTTGCGCGAGGCCTTTGCCCATGTGCTGCCACCCGCGATCGCGTCGCGGGCCAAGGCCGCCTTCTCGGATGCCGTGTCGACCCCCGACCAGTACTGGTTTCGCACCTTGATCGCCCATGCGGCCACCATGGGGTTGACCGAGTCCGAGTACTATCAGCTGTTGTATCACCGCGTCTATGCCTGCGAAGAGGATCGCCCCATGTGGCGGCCCCGCTGGGTCGCGGTCACGGACCCGTCGGCCACCTTGATTTGAAGTTCCATTGATTTCAAGGCCCGCCTGTTTTTTTTTCGCACGTACAAAAAAACAATGGGTGGGGGTAACTCGAAATATGACCAGGCGAAAGAAAGGGTTGCCGATTTGAATGAGTTACCGGACAAGATTAAACAGTTGTTGGAAAAATTAAACGTGGATGAGACGGGCAAAATTATGCAGCCGGTGCTCAAGGTCGTCAACGCCAACGTGGAAGGTGCATTGCAACAGATGACAAAACAGAGGCAGCAAGAGAGAAAACGTATAGATGCAGAGCAAACACAAACACAAAGAAAGGAAAGTGTCATGAGACAGCTCCAGACACTTCAAGCCCCCAAACCTTAGGTTTGTACGTGCGAGCTGCAAAACGAAAGTGCATTTGGTCACACATTGCCCACAGCGCCTCAAGTGGTGCCCGTGTTGTCCGGATGCTGCCAATATTAGGGGGCAGCGGCAGCGGCAGGGGCAGCGGCCTTTGCATCCTGTTGGGCTTTGAACACACGAATGACAT
>Ga0209357_1000653_pt1 | contig 13955 bp, 13 predicted proteins | sample LauGreFBDMM110SD_2_FD_187573 | JGI IMG/M metagenome (GOLD analysis project Ga0209357, IMG submission 187573) | Freshwater lake microbial communities from Lake Michigan, USA - Fa13.BD.MM110.SD (SPAdes) (version 3) | ecosystem: Environmental > Aquatic > Freshwater > Lake | place: Lake Michigan... | reverse complement strand
TCTTGCAAAATTTGACCCGCTTTATCCTCCTTGTAGTACATGACTTGGTCTTTGTCGACCGGTGTGTACAGCTGACCATCAGGGTTATAAATACCAATTTGTCGAAACAAGCCCTCCATGCCGAAGGTGCGGGCTTCGTCCACAAGAATAGGCACCACGCGAGGTCCTAGCGCTTCGTCACGCAACAACTGGGTGAGAAAACGCACATAGGCTTGGGTGGTGGAAATTTCTCTACCCTCCACCGTAGGCTCGGTGATGGCCTTGAATGTCTCCATCGATGGCACGGTGAAGCGCTCATCGGCTTTGGTGCGTCGGTGCGGCAAATAGCCACCCAAGGCTTTGCGGCGCTCGTGCAAGTAGCGCATCTCTGGCGTGTCGTCAGCGGGCTTGTAAAAAGGTAGTTTGGACAACTCGCTGTCTGGGATGGGGATGTTGAAGCGGTCACGGAAGATTTTGATGTCTTCGTCAGTCAGCTTCTTTGTTTGGTGTACGGTGTTTTTGCCCTCGCCCGAGCTACCCATACCAAAGCCTTTGACGGTTTTGATCAGCAACACCGACGGTTGCCCTTTGTGCTTGACTGCAGCGGCATAGGCGGCATAGACCTTTTGCGGGTCGTGGCCGCCACGGCGCAAATTCCAAATATCGTCGTCGCTTAACTTGGCCACCATCTCCAAGGTGCGCGGGTCGCGGCCAAAGAAATGCTTGCGCACATAAGCGCCATCGTTGGCTTTGAAAGCTTGGTAATCACCGTCCACCGTTTCCATCATGATGCGACGAAGTGCGCCGTCTTTGTCACGGGCGATCAAGGGGTCCCAGTTACTGCCCCAAATCAGCTTGAGCACATTCCAGCCTGCACCTCGAAACTCACTCTCCAACTCTTGGATGATCTTGCCGTTGCCGCGCACGGGGCCGTCCAAGCGCTGTAAATTGCAGTTGATGACAAAAATCAGGTTGTCGAGTTTTTCGCGAGCGGCCAAACCAATGGCGCCCAAAGACTCTACCTCGTCCATCTCGCCGTCACCGCAAAACACCCAGACCTTGCGGTTTTCGGTATTGGCAATGCCACGGGCATGCAGGTACTTCAAAAACCGTGCTTGGTAAATCGCCATCAAAGGGCCCAAGCCCATAGAGACTGTTGGGAACTGCCAAAACTCGGGCATGAGTTTGGGGTGGGGATAACTGGACAAGCCTTTGCCATCCACTTCTTGACGGAAGTTGAGCAACTGCTCTTCACTCAGGCGGCCCTCTAAATAAGCACGCGCATAGACGCCGGGCGACACATGGCCTTGGATATAGAGCAAGTCACCGCCGTGGTTTTCGTTTTCGGCGTGCCAGAAATGGTTGAAACCAGCACCAAACATGTGGGCTAAGGAAGCAAACGAACCGATATGGCCGCCCAAATCGCCACCATCGGCGGGGTTGTGGCGATTGGCCTTGACCACCATGGCCATGGCGTTCCAGCGCATATAAGCACGAAGACGCTCTTCAATTTCAATATTGCCTGGACAGCGCTCTTCTTGGTCGGGCTCCAAGGTGTTGACATAGCCCGTGTTGGCCGAAAATGGCATGTCGATGCTGTTTTCTCTGGCGTGCTCCAGCAATTGCTCTAACAGGTAGTGGGCTCGCTCTGGCCCTTCGGAGGCGATGACCGCTGAAAGTGCATCCATCCACTCCCGCGTTTCTTGGCTGTCACTGTCATTCAAGGCGAATGTACGCAGGGGATCTGTTTGAGCAGCCATGGTGTCTCTCCTTGTGGGGCTTTGCTTGCTGAAAGTGTCGCACGTCTCAATGATAATTTCAAATAGTGCCCGGTAATTTCTCAATATGGAATATTGAGGCCTCTGAAGGGTTTTTACAAAGTAATGGTGCCCTAAACTCAAGCACGATGCAATTTCAAAAAATCTCCCAACTGATCAAGCCCCTTACAAGGCGCTGGGTAGCTTGGTGGAAAAAACAAACACCCAACCGACAAGACAGGGTGGCCATGTTGGCACCGATAGCCGCGGTCGCCATTTTTCTTTTGACCATTATCAGCAGCGTGGGTTACTTGCGCTACGAGGAAATGGAGCGTGAGCAAGAAAGCGTTCAGCGCGATTTGGAATACGCCAACCAAAAAATGCGCCTGCATTTTCTGGAGCAGCAAGAGCAAATGATGCAACTTGCAAGAGACGTTGGCGGTGAAAAGTTGAGCGTCGCCGAGTTTGATGAGCAGGCATCCGACCTTCTCAAGCAATACCCTGAAATCAATGCCATTCTTTGGGTCGATGAGTTCCGTCGCGTCAAAGTACAAGTCAGCAGCAGCAGTTTGGACATGATGCATTTGCACCGTCAAGACACTTGGCTTGAACACACAGAAACCGAAGACACCTACTCTTTGGCCAAGGAGCTTCGACAAGCCATTTTTTCTCCGCCCATCGCCCTCAAACCAAGGGAGAAAATGGGTCAAGCTGAAACCCAAATTCAATTTCACATTCCTATGAGTAACAACACCCACTTCAAGGGTGTCGTGATGGTGGAATACTCCATTGATGGTTTGCTCAGGTATACCGTTCCCGCAGAAATCACCGCCCGACATGCGGTTGCTTTGGTGGATGGCAACAATGCCATGCTGGCGGGTCAAAGCATCAAAGCTCGCACAGGGCTGTGGGAATTTTCTCCTTGGAAGTCCAAGGCCTATGAATACATCGTGCCTATCTCCACCATTGGCAACAGCTTGCAACTTCGTGCGCAGGCCTATCGCACTTCGCAAGTTCTGATCGGCAGCGGTCTTTTTTGGTTGGTGATGTTGCTCAGCGGCATGACCACATGGATGTTGATTGGCACGTGGCGACACACCCGCAGACGCTTGCAAGCGCAACAAGCCTTGATCACCGAAACCAATTTTCGCCGCGCCATGGAAAACTCAATGCTCACCGGTATGCGAGCCATGGACATGAATGGTCGCATCACCTATGTGAACGCGGCTTTTTGTCAAATGACAGGCTGGAGCGAAGCTGAGTTGGTCGGCTCTAGCTCGCCATTTCCATATTGGCCTGACGAAGACCGCGAGATGCTCAGCATCAAGCTCAGCGATCAACTCAACGGTCGCACCACCTTGAGTGGTTTTCAAATTCGAGTTAGGCGAAAAAATGGCAGTATTTTTGATGCCAGGCTGTATGTCTCGCCGTTGATTGATGCGGTGGGGCATCAAACTGGCTGGATGACCTCGATGACCGACATCACCGAGCCCAACAAAATTCGTGAACAGCTCTCTGCTTCGCATGAGCGCTTTACCACGGTGCTAGAAGCGCTTGATGCCTCTGTGTCGGTCTCGCCCTTGGGAAGCGCAGAACTTCTTTTTGCCAACAAACTGTATCGCCAATGGTTTGGCAACCAAGGCAAGGGGCACCTGGAGTTGGTAAGCCAAGCTGGCACCCTGCCCTTAAATGAAAGCCAAAATTTAGACAACGTGGACGATATGGTGGGCATGCCCACCCACAGCCTCACCCAATCCCGCACAGAAAATGCGGAGGTCTATGTCCCTGAGTTGAACAAATGGTTGGAGGTGCGAACCCGTTATTTCAACTGGGTTGATGGCCGACTCGCCCAGATGGTCATCTCGACCGACATCACTGCCAGGCGGTTGGCCGAAGAGCAGGCTGCTTTGCAATCTGAACGCGCGCAGTCGGCCAGTCGATTGATCACCATGGGCGAGATGGCTTCCAGCGTCGCTCACGAGTTGAACCAACCCCTGACGGCCATCGCCAACTATTGCAACGGCATGTTGACCCGCTTACAGGGCAAGCAAATCAGCGAAGACGAATTAAAGGTCGCGCTCGAAAAAACCTCACGCCAAGCCCAACGTGCGGGGCAAATTATTCAGCGCATCCGAAGTTTTGTGAAACGCAGTGAAACCAACCGCGTCAACTCTTTAGTCGCTCCCATCGTGGCAGAGGCGGTTGACCTTGCAGATACCGAATTGCGTCGCAGGCAAGTCAAACTCAGTTTGTTTGTCTCTGATCGCTTAGCCAAATTGCATATCGACCCCATATTGATTGAGCAAGTACTCATCAATCTATTAAAAAACGCAGCCGAAGCCATTGAACACGCACAGCGCCCCCTCAACCAACGCCATGTCGAATTGCAAGTGGTCCCCAAAGAAGTAGATGGTCAAGACGTGGTGGAGTTTTCTGTCAGCGATTCCGGCTCTGGCATGACAGCTGAAGTGATGGATCGCGTGTTTGAGGCCTTCTTCACCACCAAGAGCGAGGGCATGGGCATAGGCCTGAATTTGTGCCGAACCATCATCGAGTCTCACCAAGGCCGCATGACAGCCGAGAACATCTACAATGGAAAACTGATAGTAGGGGGACGTTTTTCATTTTGGCTGCCAGCCAGCAAAAGCTTGATACCCCTTTAATGCCTTTAGTGGCCCCTTGGAGTTTGAGATGAGTTTGATCCCCAAAAAAGGCAATGTCTACGTGGTCGATGACGATGAGGCCGTGCGTGACTCCTTGCAATGGTTGCTCGAAGGCAAGGATTACCGCGTCCGCTGTTTTGATTCCGCTGAAAATTTCTTAAGTCGCTATGACCCCCGCGAAGTAGCGTGTTTGATCGTCGACATTCGAATGCCAGGCATTTCTGGCCTAGAACTGCAAGACCGCCTAGTTGAACGCAAATCGCCTTTGCCCATTGTCTTCATCACGGGTCATGGCGATGTGCCCATGGCTGTGAACACCATGAAAAAAGGCGCGATGGATTTCATCCAAAAGCCTTTCAAAGAAGAAGAATTGGTTAGCTTGGTTGAACGTATGCTTGACCAAGCACGTGACTCCTTCAACGACTCACAAACCGCGGCTAACCGTGATGCACTCATGTCTAAGCTCACTACCCGTGAAGCCCAAGTGCTTGAACGCATTGTGGCCGGCAGATTGAACAAACAAATTGCGGATGACTTGGGCATCAGCATCAAAACCGTTGAAGCGCACCGTGCCAACATCATGGAAAAACTCAATGCCAACACCGTTGCAGATTTGCTTAAAATAGCGTTAGGTCAACACGCTAAAAACTAATGTCAGCACTTCTTATCGACGGCAACGCCCTCTCGCAACAAATGCGAGCTGATTTCGCAGCTCGTACCCAGTCCCTTATCTCTCAAGGTGTGCACCCCGGCTTGGCGGTGGTCTTGGTTGGTGACAACCCAGCATCGCAGGTTTATGTTCGCAACAAAGTCAAAGCTTGCGAACAAGTCGGTATTCATTCACTGCTTGAAAAATACCCCCAAGACCTGAGCCAAACCGATTTATTGGCAAGGGTAGATGCACTCAACAACGACCCTGCCATCCACGGCATTTTGGTGCAACTGCCTTTACCCGCGCACATTGACGCTCAAAAAATCATTGAAGCCATTGCCCCGAGTAAGGATGTGGACGGCTTTCATGTGGCCAGTGCTGGCGCATTGATGACGGGCTTACCCGCTTACTGGCCTTGTACCCCACATGGATGCATGAAGATGTTGGAGAGCATTGGCTACAAACTCAAAGGCAAACACGCGGTGGTGATTGGCAGAAGCAACATCGTGGGCAAGCCCATGGCGCTGATGCTGCTGCAAGAAAATGCCACCGTCACTGTTTGCCATAGCGCAACCGTTGATCTGAAGCACCACTGTTTGCAAGCCGATGTCATCGTGGCGGCAGTTGGTAAGCGCAATGTCTTGACCGCCGACATGGTCAAACCAGGTGCTGTGGTGCTGGACGTTGGCATGAACCGAGACGATGCAGGCAAGTTATGTGGTGATGTCGACTTCGACGCTGTAAGGCTTGTAGCTGGCTGCATCACGCCGGTGCCTGGCGGTGTTGGCCCCATGACCATCACCATGCTTTTGGCCAATACCTTGGATTCTGCCCAACAGGCTCTCACTGCGACTACATGACCAATCCCCTCTTAGATTTTTCCACCCTGCCCCGTTTCAGCGAGGTTCTCCCCGAACATATTTCACCCGCCATGACGCAACTGCTGGCCCATGCCGAGCAAGCCATGGCACAGGTGACAGCCGATAACTTTCCAGCGGATTGGCTGTCCATATCAAAAATCCTAGATACAGCCACCGAGCAACTTGGCCGCGCTTGGGGCATGGTGGGTCATTTGCAAGGTGTTGCAGATACACCCGAGTTGCGTGCAGCCTACAACGCTGAACTACCACGCATCACCGACTTCTTCACACGCCTTGGCGCCAACGAAGCTTTGTACGGCAAGTACAAGTCGATTCCATCCAACTCTTTGAACGTCGAGCAGAGCCGTGCCCACACCCTTGCCTTGCGCAACTTTGTGCTTTCAGGGGCCGAGCTTCAAGGGCAAGCCAAAGAACGCTTTGCCGCGATTCAAGAGCGCTTGGCTGAAATCAGTCAGTTGTTCAGCGAACACGTGCTAGATGCCACAGACGCTTGGTCTTTGCTGGCTGCAGCAGAAGATATTCTAGGCATTCCCGAAGATGTGCTGCAAGCTGCCCAAGCGGCAGCAACGGCAGATGGACATAAGGGCTACAAACTCACGCTCAAAATGCCTTGCTATTTGCCTGTCATGCAATATGCGCACAGCAGCAGTTTGCGTGAAAAACTGTACCGAGCCCACGCCACCCGCGCCTCGGCGGAGTTCGCCCATCCCCAATTTGACAACAGCGCTTTGCTGCAAGAAATTTTGCAACTGCGGCAAGAAGAAGCTGCTTTGCTCGGTTACAACAACCACGCGCAAGTTTCGCTTGCCAGCAAAATGGCCGAGTCGCCTGCTCAGGTGATGGACTTCTTGCGCGATTTGGCCCAAAGAGCCAAGCCCTACGCCGAAAAAGATTTGGCTGAGATGCGTGACTTTGCTCGCACAGAGTTAAACATCGCTGACCCACAGCCTTGGGACTGGACCTTCATTGGTGAAAAACTCAAGGAAGCACGTTACAACTTCAGCGAACAAGAAATCAAACCCTATTTCACCGCACCCACGGTGATGGCGGGTTTGTTCAAAATTGTGGAAACCCTGTTCGAGGTGAGTATCCGACCCGACAACGCCCCCGTGTGGCATCCTAAAGTTGAGTTTTACCGAATTGAACGCGCTGGACAGTTGGTGGGACAGTTCTACCTAGACCCAGGAGCCAGAAGCGGCAAACGTGGCGGTGCATGGATGGATGATGTACGGGCACGTTGGCTACGCCCTGATACAGGCGTTGTGCAAACCCCTGTCGCGCACTTGGTGTGCAATTTTGCCGAGGGGGTTAACGGCCAACCGCCTTTGCTGACCCATGATGACGTCATCACCCTGTTCCATGAGTGCGGCCATGGCCTACACCATATGCTGACGCAAGTGAATGAGCGCGATGTGTCTGGCATCAGTGGCGTGGAGTGGGATGCGGTTGAATTGCCGAGCCAGTTCATGGAAAACTTTTGCTGGGAATGGTCTGTCTTGCGTCACATGACCGCCCATGTGGAAACGGGTGAACCCCTGCCCCGCGATTTGTTTGACAAGCTGCTGGCCGCGAAGAATTTCCAAAGTGGCTTGCAAACTTTGCGTCAAATTGAGTTCTCTTTGCTAGACATGCGCGTGCACACAGAACCCGATCGCAGCAGCGATGTTTTGGGTGTGCTGAAAGAGGTTCGAGCAGAGGTGGCAGTGCTGCATCCGCCCGAGTGGCATCGAATGCCGCATTCCTTTAGCCATATTTTTGCGGGGGGCTACGCGGCTGGCTACTACAGCTACAAATGGGCCGAAGTGCTCAGCGCTGACGCCTATGCCGCGTTTGAAGAAACCGCTGCAGAAGATGGCACACCCTCGCTTGAAACTGGGCGACGCTATCGGCAAAGTATTTTGGAGCGTGGCGGCAGCCGGCCCGCTATGAGTTCTTTCAAAGATTTTCGCGGTCGCGAGCCCTCTTTGGATGCCTTGATGCGCCACCAAGGCATGGCTGGCTAGTAACGCAGCGTCTGCACCCCATCAGGGGTCGCCAGCAAACAAATATCGGCTTTTTGAAAAGCGAAAATTCCTACTGTGACCACACCAGGCCATTGGCTGATTCGCGTCTCTAGCGCCATTGGCTCTGTGAGCTTCAAGCCATGCACATCCAAAATGTATTGCCCGTTATCGGTCACCAACGGCTGCGCTTCGCGCATACGCAAAACCGCTTGACCACCCAATGCCGCAAATGAACGGATGATCTGCGGCACTGCCATAGGTATGACTTCAACCGGCAAGGGAAACGCACCCATGACATCCACACGTTTGCTTTGGTCAACAATGCACACAAACTGCTGGGCTTGGGCTGCGACAATTTTTTCGCGGGTCAGTGCAGCACCCCCGCCTTTGACCATATAGCCATGGCCGTCGATTTCATCGGCGCCATCGATATACACCGACAGGGATTGGACCTGCGACAAATCCACCACTGGGATGCCAAGGGCTTGCATTCGCTGGGCAGAAGCGATGGAACTGGAGACAGCACCTTGGACAGCAATAGCACTTTGCGCCAAAGCATCAATAAAGAAATTCACGGTGGAACCCGTACCTACGCCAATCAACGCATGGGGCTGCACATAAGCCAACGCCGCTTGGGCAACTTGTGCTTTCAGTGCATCTTGGCTAAAGGGCTGGCTCATCGGTGACAATTCCATTTTTTGAAAAGACGTCTGATTATCCATGTCCCTGTTGCCCTACGCCTTGCTGCGTCCCTTGTTGTTTGGTCTAGAGGCTGAAGCCGCACATGACGCCACGCTGAACATGCTGTCGGCGACCCAGCACAATTTCTTGCGCTTGGCCTACCAACAAAAGCGTACCGAAGACCCCCTGCAACTGGCGGGTTTGAATTTTCCCAACCGCGTAGGACTTGCAGCGGGTTTAGACAAAAATGCCAGTTGCATCGACGCATTTGCGGCCATGGGGTTTGGCTTTGTGGAGGTCGGTACTGTCACCCCCGAGGCCCAGCCTGGCAACCCCAAGCCACGCATGTTTCGCCTGCCAGCATCCCACGCCCTGATCAACCGCCTAGGGTTCAACAACCAAGGGCTAGAGAGTTTTTTGCGCAATGTGCAACTTGCACGTTTTCGCCAAAACAACCCCTTACCCATGCTACTGGGCTTGAACATTGGAAAAAATGCCTCGACCCCTATAGAACTTGCAGCCGATGATTACCTGCGCGGCTTGAACGCGGTTTACCCGTTTGCAGACTATGTCACGGTGAATATCTCCAGCCCCAATACGCAAAATTTACGCAGCCTGCAAAGTGACGCGGCTTTGTCAAACCTCTTAAGCCTGTTGGGCGAGGCCCGAGCACAACTGGCGCACAGCTACCAAAAACATGTTCCTGTCTTTATCAAAGTTGCGCCAGATTTAGATGAGACCCAACTCGGGCAACTTTGCATGACCTTGCAAAACCATTGCATGGAGAATGGTCAAACCAAAGACAACGCGTGGGGCGTCATCGCGACCAACACCACGGTGTCCAGAGACCTAGTTCAGCATCTGCCCCACGCTAACGAAACAGGTGGTTTGTCTGGTGCCCCCGTAAAAGAAGCGAGTAACCGCGTGATCAGGGTCTTGCGCCAAAGCCTTGGCCCCAACTTTGCGCTAATCGGTGTGGGGGGTATTTTCAGCGCTCAAGATGCGATTGAGAAAATTCAAGCCGGTGCCAATGTGGTGCAAATCTATACCGGCTTGATTTACCAAGGGCCTGCATTGGTGTCGCAAGTGGCCAAGGGCTTGCAGGCCATGAAGTGAATACTTCGCATATCTGCCCCTTAAACTCAAGCCACTATGAACCTCTCTGAACTCTCACCAAAAGAAATTGCTGATTTGGCTGAAGCTTTGTCCGTACACCCCGATTACCGGGTATTGCGACGTTTAATTCCCCGTCACAGCTTTGCGCCTTCAGCCCCTGGCCAAGTGCTGCAAACCGGTGTGGTTCTCGATACCGAGACCACGGGCTTGAGTTCACAAGACGACCAAGTGATTGAGCTTGGCATGATTGCATTTGAGTTTGACCCTGTTTTGGGCACAGTACACAGTGTGCGCGAGGTGTTTGACGAACTCGAAGACCCTGAGCGCCCTATTCCGCCTGAAACCACCCAAGTGCATCACATCACCGATGCCATGGTGCATGGCAAGCGCATCAACGACACCACGGTTGAAAAAATTGTGGCACAAGCCAGCGTGATCATTGCCCACAACGCCTCTTTTGACCGCCCCTTTGTTGAAAAGCGCTGGCCTATTTTCAAAGACAAACAATGGGTTTGCAGCATCAAAGACATCGATTGGAAAAGCGAAGGGGTGAGCTCGGCCAAGCTGGAGTATTTACTGCAAACGCAAGGTATTTTTTATGAAGCGCATCGCGCTGAAACCGATTGCTGGGCTTTGCTGGAGTTGCTCAACGCAGTATTGCCGCAAAGCCAACAACCCGCTTTGCTGCGCTTGCTAGAGTCCCTCAACCAACCTCAAGTGCGCCTGTATGCCACCGGTTCGCCCTTCGATTCCAAAGATTTGCTCAAAGCACGTGGCTACCGATGGTCGCCAGAGATCAAATGCTGGCATCGGCAACTGGGGGGCGATAAAGCCTTGCAAGAAGAGCTGTCGTGGCTCAAGAACCGTGTCTACCTAGGCAAACACGCCAGCGTGGATATTGAAACACTGGGAGGCTTGGTGCGACATTCAGACCGTCAAGGCCACAAAACCACCCAGCCTTTGGTGAGTTAGTAAGGCACCAACTGCCAAGGCATATTGCAGATAGGTACATTGGGGTAATACTGCCTAGAGGATTGGCAAAAATAGGCCACGCGGGGCGCCTCTAATGCCACAGGCGGTGCAGGCGTCACGATGATGGTGGTTGACGGCTGGCTGTAAGCTTGATTGGCCCAGTACAGACTAGAACCAATGACAGCAGCTGACACCCATGGCACCCAGCGCAAGTCCCGATCCCCACGGCCATGACCATGACCACCATGACCACCATGTCCGCGGTCGTAACCGCGAGCGTGGCCAGAGTAGCCATGTGAAGAGTGCCCTCGCCAACCATCCCCACCCGCAAACGACAAGCTAGGCGTGATCAATATCAGACTCAAAGCAGCGCAAAACAATGGCTTTTTCATGGGAATCCTTGATGAAGAACAAATGACACGCTTTTAACGTGCCCCGTGCCCTCGAGGATGACAAGCAACTGATTTATGATGATCCTCAATGAAGAAAAGTTTTCACCCCTTTTATCTGGCCAGCCTTGCTGCAGCGTTCTTAGTCGTTTCAGCTCCTGCAATAGCTGACCCCTACAAATTTCCCTACGTCTCCTTGCAGGATCTTCCCAGCGCATTACAAGAAGCCTATCGAAATGAGAAGCCCCATTTAGGCGAGATTGGGCGCTGTGCCGCAAGCTTCGACAACAATATGGACCAAGAAAAAATGGTCTTCACCTGCTCTATTTACGTGAAAATGTCTGCCGTTGCTGAGCGCAAAGCCATGGAGCGGTGCGAGCAAATGAAAACAGCTCGAAGCATCAAATCACCTTGCAAGGTGATTTCAGAGTAAAGCCTTGCGTAAAAGGCTTTAGAGAACTTGCAGGTAAATAGCCAAACAAGTGCCGTAGCCAACGACCCAGCACAGGGTGCGAAAACTGGCCCAGTCCATCACATAGGCTAGGAAAAACAAGGCTCTTGCAGCGACAAATACCAAGCACAGGGCTTCAAGCAGCGCGGCATCGGCTTGGAAATGCAAGGCCAATAAAACAGCCACTGCAAAAAACGGAAAAGCCTCAAAGCTGTTGTGCTGCGCAGCATTAGCTCGGGCTCGCGCACCCGTTTGCTCGGCCAACCATGCGCGGGGATTGTGATTATCAAATCCCTTGAAACCCCATTTGGCGCTGGCGGCGCCCAACAAGGGCATGACGCCTGCCACCACGACACAAGCCACTGGAATATTCATGTTTTCCTATTTCTATTTAGAGGCGCGATGCGCCAACGCTTGAATCGCCAAGGCATAACCTTGCACACCAAGGCCGGCAATCACGCCAACTGCCACGGGTGACACATAGGAATGGTGGCGAAATGCTTCACGCGCAAACACATTGCTGATGTGGGTTTCAATCACGGGCAAGCCGGTTCCCTTGATGGCGTCGTGCAGGGCAACAGAGGTGTGGGTGAAGGCGCCTGGGTTAAAAACAGCCCCAATAGCTTTGCCTTGCTGGCAAAGTTGTCCATAGGCGTGTATCTGGTCGATCAACTCACCCTCATGGTTGCTTTGCACAAAATCCACTTCCAAGCCTAAGGGCTGCGCAGTGGCTGTGCACAAAGCTTCGACATCGGCCAAACTGAGATGGCCGTATTGTTCGGGTTCACGGGTGCCCAAGAGATTGAGATTGGGACCATTGAGAATGAGAATCTTCATAATTTAAGTATACGATGGCGTCCTTGGGAGGAGCCATGATTCGTTTGGTGGTTTTTGATGCGTACGGTACCTTGTTCGATGTGCACTCGGTAAGTGCCACAGCCGAGACTTTGTTTCCCGAGCATGGCAGCGCCTTGTCTGTGCTGTGGCGTGATAAACAAATCGAGTACAGCCGCTTGGTGACCATGAGTGACCCTCTGAACCCCTTGGGCAGTCGCCACTACCAATCCTTTTGGGATTTGACGCGACTTGCCTTGCAATACGCCTGCCAAAAGCTGGGGTTAGAACTCACCCCGCCCAAACAAAAACAATTGATGGACCAGTACGCCCAACTCAAACCCTTTGAAGAAAACAAAGATGTCTTGCAGCACCTCCAAGCCATTGGGATGCGTTGCGCAATTTTGTCCAATGGCAGTCCCGATATGCTGGCCAAAGCCGTGAGCAGCGCAGGGATGACGGGCTTGATTGACAAAGTACTGTCGGTCGATGAGGTGCGGCAGTTCAAAACTTCACCTCAAAGCTACGGCTTGGTTACCCACCACTACCCCATGGATGTGCGGGAAGTGCTCTTTGTATCCAGCAACAGCTGGGATGCGCTGGGCGCAACTTGGTACGGCTTCAAAAGCTTTTGGGTCAACCGCCAAAGCTTGCCCTTTGAGACCCTAGGACCCCGCCCCACCCACAGCGGTTCTACCTTGAAAGATATATTGCCCTTGCTATGAAGAGGTGGGTAGTGATTTGCCTGTTCATGATGGGCGCAGGATCTGTATCTGCCATGGGTTGGTGGGAGGCAAAAGAGCCCATGAAAGGTTTTGATTTGTCGCCTACAGAGCTGAAACAGGTCAGTATTCAATCGGGTTGGTCCAGCGATGACCCCCAGTTGATGATGTTTGAGGTGAGCAACCGCCTGACTGGCCCCATCTACTGCGTGGGAGCAAGCTTTGAGATGAAAGATGGCAAACAACGCCAACACGCTTTTGAGCCCAAGATCTACGTTCCTGCAGGACAAAAAAGAAATGCCTCTGTCCGAGGCATTGAAAAAAAGAACCTGAAAACCTATGGTTTCAGCTGCCGGTGCATGAAGAAAGCACCTGAGGCAGATTGCGAGAACCCCTATAAATAAGGGGCCAACGCAAATCGTTTAGTTGGGTGTGTTGCTACCGGCAGGAGCGGTGGGCGCACCAGGCACAACGACATTGGGCTTGGGAGCGCTGGGGGCGATGCCTGATGGGTAGACGGGAGGCGCACCCACTTGCTGCATTTCGCCGCGGAACTCACCGCCGCGTTCAATTTGGATTTGCGAGTATTCAAGCTTGCCAGAGACTTTGCCGGTGGCACGGATATGCAAATGGTCACGGCAGTGAATGATTTGGTGCATTTCACCTTCGACTTCAATGGCGCGGGCAGTGACTTTACCGGTGATTTTTCCAGACTGGCCAATAAAGATTTCTTCCGCTGTCAACTCACCGTCCACTGTGCCGTAAATAGTGGCTTTCTTGGGCACGTTGAGCGTGCCTTTGAAAGTGACGCCGTTGCCAATCACCAGATTGTTGGATTGATCAATATTGGTTGCC
>Ga0209357_1000651_pt1 | contig 13966 bp, 15 predicted proteins | sample LauGreFBDMM110SD_2_FD_187573 | JGI IMG/M metagenome (GOLD analysis project Ga0209357, IMG submission 187573) | Freshwater lake microbial communities from Lake Michigan, USA - Fa13.BD.MM110.SD (SPAdes) (version 3) | ecosystem: Environmental > Aquatic > Freshwater > Lake | place: Lake Michigan... | reverse complement strand
GGTATGGCACTGTCTCTTCCAGCCTTTTGGGCTTTGGGGCGATGGGGAAAAGGCTTTGGCGTTTTTGTGCCGCCCCACCGGGGGAGGGCGTGTTTAATGACCTTGAGGCGCTGGGCTGAGCAGTCGACTCGGGGCCTAAAGTGGCGACCCTGGGTGAGGGCTGCTATACAAAACTAAAGCTCCACCCTCCGCCCTTGGATGGTGGGCCAAAGGATGTCTGACCCATGGCTCGTCGCCGCCAACTCTATGAAGGTAAAGCAAAAATCCTGTTCGAGGGGCCGGAACCCGGCACCCTGGTTCAATATTTCAAGGATGACGCCACCGCCTTCAATGCCAAGAAAAAGGGCACCATCACCGGCAAGGGCGTGCTGAATAATCGCATCAGCGAATATCTCATGGTGCGGCTGACCGAGATTGGCATCCCGACGCATTTCATCCGCCGGCTCAATATGCGCGAGCAATTGATCCGGGAGGTGGAGATCATCCCGCTTGAGGTGGTGGTGCGCAATGTGGCTGCGGGGTCGCTTGCAGAGCGCCTGGGCATTCCGGAAGGCCAGCGCCTGCCGCGTTCCATCATTGAATATTACTTCAAGAATGACGCGCTGAACGACCCGATGGTGGCGGAAGAACACATCACCTGCTTCGGCTGGGCTTCGACGCATGATCTGGATGACATGATTGCGCTGACGCTGCGCATCAATGATTTCCTGACCGGGCTATTGCTTGGGGTCGGCATTACGCTTGTGGATTTCAAGCTGGAATTCGGCCGCCTCTGGGAAAATGAGGAAATGCGCATCGTGCTGGCCGATGAGATCAGCCCGGATAATTGCCGCCTTTGGGATGCCAAGACCGGCGAGAAAATGGACAAGGACCGCTTCCGCCGCGACCTGGGTAAGGTCGAAGAAGGCTATCAGGAAGTGGCAAGGCGCTTGGGCATTTTGCCCGAAGCCGGTGTGCGCGACCTGAAGGGGCCGGAGGCTGTTCAGTGAGCGCATCCGATCGTCGCAGGACGCAGGCGCAGCCGAGCACCGGAGACGTGAATCGGATGCGCCAAACACGCTCCGATCGTCGCAGGGCGCAGGCACAGCCGAGCACCGGAGACGTGAATCGGATGCGCCAAACAAAACCCCTCGCCAGGAGAGGCGATATGCAAAATCGGTGGTTGGTATTGATATGAAAGCCCGCGTTTATGTGATGCCAAAGACGGGCGTGCTTGACCCTCAGGGCAAAGCCATTGGCAACGCTCTGGAAGGCCTGGGCTTTGGCGGCGTGCGTGATGTGCGCGCCGGCAAGGTGATTGAACTTGACCTAGCCGAGGCTGATCCGGCTCAGGCCAAGCGGATCGCCGAGGATATGGCGCGCAAGCTGCTCGCCAATATGGTGATCGAAAGCTTCCGGGTGGAGATCGTCTGAGGTGGTCAAGGCCAGCCTGATCGCGATGTTGGTGTTGACGGTGCTGATCGCCATGGGGCTGCGTTGGCGCGAACAACGCGCGCCCGTTGTCGCGCGCGGCAATATGGTGGCGCGCGGTAAGCGCACCATCAATCGCTGGGTGACGGCGGCGGCACTCGCTGCGCTGGTGACAATGCTTTTCATGGGCGGGCTGCATTGGCTGCGCCTGATCGGGACCTGAAGGCCATGAAGGCTGCGATTATTGTGTTCCCCGGCACCAATCGGGAGCGGGATATGAGGCTGGCGCTGAAGCGCGCCTCCGGCCGCGAACCGGTCATGCTGTTTCACCGCGAAGCGGCGCTGCCCCAAGGGCTTGATTTGGTGGTGCTGCCGGGTGGCTTTTCCTACGGTGATTATCTGCGCTGCGGGGCCATGGCGGCGCAATCGCCCATCATGCGCGCGGTGGTGGATTTTGCTGCTGCGGGCGGGCATGTGCTTGGCGTCTGCAACGGTTTTCAGATCATGATCGAAGCCGGGCTTTTGCCGGGCGGCTTGCTGTGCAACGCGACTCTGCGCTTCCTTTCCATGGATTGCCGGTTGCGTGTGGAACGGGCCGCCACGCCCTTCACCGGCCTATGGCAAAAGGGCGATTGCTTCCGCGCCCCCATGGCGCATGGCGATGGCAATTACTTCGCCGATGACGCAACGCTTGATCGGCTGGAAGGCGAAGACTTGGTGGCCTTCCGCTATGTGGATGAAGCAGGCCAAGCGACGGAAGCGGCCAATCGCAATGGCAGCGCGCGCAATATTGCGGGGATTTTATCGCCCAATTTGCGGGTTTGCGGGCTCATGCCCCATCCGGAAGATCTGGTGGATCCGCTGATGGGCGGCATTGATGGACTGCCCATGTTTGAAAGCCTGGCGCAGCGCTTTGTCGCCGCCTGAACCTTTGGCGCTGCCTTATTGGGAATATGATTTTGGCCCTTTCCAAGACTGAACTCCTCGCTCTGCTTGAGTCGCCTGAAGCGCGGGCCATGATCGCGGATATCGCCGCAGAACATGTGCTGCAGAGCGCGCTGGGGCGCGGGCGTTATGAGCATTTTGATATTGATCGTCTGCAATCCTTGGCGGCAGCAATATCCTCGGTGGAATTCGTGGCCGGCGCCATGCCGCGTGTGGCGCGCTTTCCCAATGGTGATGAGTTTCTGAAAGCCATGCTTGCCATCCCCGCGCCGGCTGGGTTGGTGTTGGAATTCGGCGTTTTTTCAGGCCATTCTATTGGTCTGATCGCGGCGGCCAGGCCCGATCAGACCGTCTATGGCTTCGATTCATTCGAAGGTCTGCCGGAATATTGGCGGCCGGGTTTCGATACAGGCACCTTCAAAACGGAAGGTCTGCCGGCAGTGCCGGCCAATGTCACGCTGGTGCCGGGATGGTTTGACCGCAGCCTGCCCGCTTTTCTGGATGCGTATCCCGATCAGCCAGTGAGTTTCCTGCATGTTGATTGCGATCTTTATTCCTCCACCCAGACCGTTCTGGCGCAATTAAAGGATAGGATCATTGCCGGCACGGTGATTGTTTTTGACGAGTACCTGAATTATCCCGGCTGGCAGCATCATGAACACAAGGCGTTTTCCGAATTCATCGCGAGCACGGGCCGCGCCTATGAATGGATTGGCTTGGTGCCAAGCTATGAGCAGGCCGCGATCCGCATCTTGAATTAGAGCAGATCACGTTCAGATGGAATCATCTGAACATGTGAAGATGCTCGAAAAACAACGATGTAGAGCGGGTTGCGTGAACCCATGTGAACGCAACACGCTCTAGCAGGCTTGCTCAGGCTTCGACTTGGCGGCTGGCGCGACGCAACACCGCGCAAAGCCTGGAGAAACTCAGCCAAAACGCACCATGTTCCGGGGCACGTTCAGGGTGATCGCCAAAGGCGGGTTCGCCTCGGCGCAGAAGTGGCAGGCGCGCTTCAAAACGCCCGCGCATGTTTTCCAGAAAGGCCGAGCTGGAAGCCATGTAAAGCTCCAGCATTTCAGCAGCCAATTCCAGTTCGATGCGCGCATTGCCTTCCGTGGTGAAGCGCTTCAGCGCGCGGCTATCCTCGGCGAGGGCAAGGTGGATGCGATACAAATCCTGCAAATGCGCTGCAACACGATGGCGGCTTTCGCGGGCAGTGTCATCCGCCCCGGTGCTTGTTGGTTCCATTATGGACCTCCCAATTCAAGCTTAGGTTGCTATGCTTAAATTTCTGTCAAATTGCGGAAGAGAAATTCTTCTGACCTGACAAGACTAGTTTCAATCGCTTGTAGGCGTGAGGGCCGCCAGGTCCTCGGCGCTATCCACGTCCCGCTTGGGCGGCAGGAGTGCCACGCGGTGGCGGCGGAAATTGGCCAAGGTATCCGCCAGCGCATGGGGGCTGGACCAGCGCACCTTGGTGAAGGGGCGATGCGGGCGCCTGGGGCCGAAGCCGACCAGCCAATAGCCGCCATCCAGCGCCGGGCCGAAAACCGCATCCGCCCTTCCCAGGGCGCGAAACCCGGAAGCGATATCAGCGGGGCCAAGGCCAGGAATATCGCTCCCGATCAGGATGGCGCGCGGGAAGGGCGCCATGGCCTTCTCCATGCGGCGCCCCAAATCACCATTAACTTGGCCCACGCGTGGCGTACCGGGAGGCGCCAAACGCCCCCAATCCGCCCGCGCGCTGGCTGGCGTAATGGCCAGAACCGTGTGCCATCTTCGGTCACGTGCAATGGGCCAGGCAGTGGCGGCCAGCATGCCCCGATAAAAGCGCAAGGCGCTGCGCGCGCCGATGCCCGCGGCCAGGCGTCGCTTCACCGCGCCAAGCCTTGGCGCGCGGGCAAAGATGATCACAACGGGACGGCGCATCCGCTGAACAAAGCCGATCAGCGACGGTGCGTATAGAGACGCACAATCCGATCCGGCGAAACACCCGCGAACCAGAGCGACAGGCAGAACAAGTTCCGCGCTGAGCGCGCATACCAGCCATGCCGCCGCCATTTCTCGGCCGAGGTGATGAAGGCTGGCGGCAAGGCCACCAGCCGCTTGCGGCCAATGCGGCGAATCAGCGCCACATCTTCCATGAGTGGTATGGGTTCGTAACCGCCAAGCGCCTGGTAGAAATCGCGCCCAATCAGCAGGCCCTGATCGCCATAGGGCAGGCCAAGCCAGCGGCAGCGCCAAGTAACCATGGCTTCCAGGCGGCGAGCCTCGGGTGCCGCATCATCCAAGGCGAAGCGGAAATAGCCGGCTTGCGTCGCGGCTTCGGGGCGGGCGATGAAGCCTGCAACCGCTTCCTGCCAACCCGCGCCTGGGCACGTATCGGCATGCAGCGCCAGCAGCCAAGGCTGGGTTGCGGCTTCGGCGGCGGCGCGCAACTGCGGGCCGCGCCCGCGCGGGGCCGTGATCACCTGGGCGCCGTAGGCCCGTGCGATATCGGGCGTGCCATCCGTACTGCCGCCATCGGCGATGATGATTTCCGCCACCTCACCGCGCAAAGCCGCGAGCGTCGCCGGTAGGCTTGCAGCGGCGTTAAGTGTCGGGATCAGGGCGGAGACGGGCAAAGGGATCGTATGTTCCTAATTTGTTCTTGACTCAATCGACCCGTCCTGTCAGGATGTCGAGGATTGGAAAGGGAAGCATTTCATGCCCGATGGTATCCCCAACCTGACCCCTGGCGATAGCGGCACGCAGTGCTTTGCCATGCCATCCCTGGCGCGCAAGGGGCGCGGAGCGGTCTCCAACCCGCCGGTGCGCTTTGAACCGGCGCGGCGGGAGGCGTTTGATGATGGCTGGGCGACGCTTGAACAAAGCTTCGCCGAATTGCCGCCCTTGCCAACCAGCCTGACCGAGGACCACGCCAAATCCGCGCTGAGTTACAATGAGAGCCCTGATCTGGGTTTTGACCGGTCCATCAACCCCTATCGTGGATGTGAACATGGCTGCATCTACTGCTATGCGCGGCCATCCCATGCCTATCTGGGTTTCTCGCCGGGGCTCGATTTCGAAACGCGGCTGATGTTCAAGCCCGATATCGCGGCGCTGCTGGAAAAGGAGATCCGCAAGCCAGGCTATCAGCCCCGCCCCATCGCCCTTGGCGCCAATACAGACCCGTATCAGCCGGTGGAACGCCAATTGGGGCTGACTCGCGCCGTGCTGGAAGTTCTGGACCGTTTCAGCCACCCCGTCACCATTGTCACTAAATCCGCTGGTGTTTTACGTGATACGGATATCCTTCAGCGCCTAGCTGCGCGCAATCTGGTGCGGGTGTGCCTTTCCATCACCACGCTCGACGCTGGCTTGGCGCGCATCATGGAACCAAGGGCTGCCACCCCGGCGCGGCGGTTACAGGCGATCCGGGAATTGACGGCGGCGGGCGTGCCAACCGCCATCCTGGCCGCGCCCATGATCCCGGCGGTGAATGACATGGAATTGGAAAAGCTGCTGGAGCAGGGCGCTGCGGCGGGGGCGACCAGCGCGGGCTATGTACTGCTGCGCCTGCCTTTGGAAATCAAACAGCTTTTTGAGGAATGGCTGGCACAGCATATGCCGGATCGTGCCGCCCGGGTGCTATCGCTGATCCGCCAGACTCGCGGTGGCGCGCTTTATGACAGTAAATTTGGCCAGCGCCAGACCGGCAGCGGGCCATATGCTGAATTGCTGGCGCGGCGCTTTGCGGTGGTGATGCGCAGGCTTGGCTTGGAAAAGCGCGGCGGCGGCACGGGGGCGCTGGATTGCGGGCACTTCGCGGTGCCTGGGGCGCAGATGTCCTTGTTCTAAGCACGCGCCTGCCCTGCCAGCTGGACGGGTGGGGGCTTTTCCGGGCAAGGAAAGATGCGTTGTTTCTGCCTGGAAGGAATCGCCTTGGCCTCGCCCGATTTGCACGCCTCTCTCCGCCAGCATCAGGCCGGCAATCTGGACGCGGCCATGGCGGGCTATCGCGCCTTCCTGCAGGAGCAGCCGAACCATGCCGAGGCCAATCGGCTGCTCGGCCTCGCACTATTTGCGCGCGGCCAGGTAGCGCCGGCGCGTGAGGCGTTGGAACGCGCGGCCGGCTTGGCGCCGCCCAATGCTGCCCTGCTGAATGACCTTGGCAATGCGCGCCGCGCCATGGGCGATAAGGCGGCGGCGGTGGAGGCTTTCAGTGCCGCGATCAAGGCCGAACCCGCCTTCGCCTTTGCGCATTTCAACCTGGCTGATGCTTTGCTGGAAGCCGGTGACGTGCAACGTGCCAGCGCGGCTTATGAAGATATCATCGCGCGCGGCTTTGCCGGGATTGATGGCGATTTTCATGTCAATCGCGGGCTGTGCCGGTTGCGCCTTGGCGATGCAGCCGGCGCCATGGAAGCCTTCCATGCCGCGCTGGCGCTGGAGCCAGGCCATTCCCGCGCCGCCGCGTCGCTTTCCGATACGCTGCAAAAGCTCGGGTCACATCGCGAAGCGGTGATCTTCCTGACCGGATTTTTGGACAAGCAGCGCGCCAGTCTTGAGACCTTGATCTCACTCGGCACTGGCTTCCTGGGCTTGCGTGATTATTCCCGTGCGCTTGGACTATTTGAACGCTTGGCCACCGCCAAGCCACCGGCCTCCAAGGCCCTGATCGGCAAGGGTTTGGCGCTGAGTGGCGAGAACCGGCATGAGGAAGCAATCCCCGCTTTTGATGCGGCCCTCGCGCTTGATGCGCGTGATGCGGAAGCGCTGATCGGCAAGGGTGTTGCGCTGAAGGCTTTGCGCCGTGTGCCAGAAGCGATTGAGACATATCAGCGCGCCATTGAAGTGGCACCGCGTAACGTGAATGCGCATCTCAATCTTGGTAATGCCCTGGCGCTGCTCAACCGGCATGAGGAAGCACTCGCATGTTATGAACGCGTATTGGCCCTTGACCCCAATTCCGCAGAGGCGCTGAATTATGAAGGTAATTCACTGAATGCGCTGGGCTTGCAATCAGAAGCGGTGGCACGCTTTGAAAAAGCGGTGGCAATTGATCCCGGTGTTATTGAGGCGCTGTCATCCCTGGTCTATACGAAGCAGCGCCGTTGGAACTGGGCGGGGGTTCCGGAGCAACGGCAATCTCTGCTTGATCGTGTGCGCGCGCGGCAATATGCGGCCAATCCATTCGCGCTGCTTGGTATTTGCGATGATCCGGAACTGCATCAGATAGCCGCACGCGCCTATACGCGCGAAACCTTGCCGCGCCCCCCTGATGTTCAGTTACCACCGGCCGAACAGCACCAACGCTTGCGCATTGGATATTTCTCAGCTGATTTTCGCAATCATGCCGTAATGCAACTGCTCGTCGGCGCGCTGGAATGTCATGACCGCGACGCTTTCGAAATCCATGCCTTTTCCCACGGTCCGGAAGCTGAGGATGCGATGCGGGCGCGCATCCGGGCCACCATGGATCATTTCCATCAATGTACGCGTATGTCCGATGGCGCAGTAACGGCCATGGCGCGGCGGGCTCGGATTGATATCGCCGTTGATCTCAATGGCTATACCCAGGATGCCCGGCTTGCCCCTTTTGCGCAGCGCCTAGCGCCCTTGCAGGTCAGCTATCTTGGCTATCCCGGCACGGTGGGTGCCGATTTCCTGGATTACATCCTGGCGGATGCGACCGTGCTGCCCATGGATCAGCAGCGCTTCTATGATGAGAAAATCATCCATCTGCCCGATAGCTATCAGGCGAATGATGACCGTCGCGTGATCGCACCCGATACGCCGTCACGCGCTGAGGCCGGGCTGCCGGCGGATGGTTTTGTCTATTGCTGCTTCAACAATGCCTATAAGATTACGCCGGAAATCTTCGCGTCCTGGATGCGTATTCTGGCCGCGGTGCCGGGCTCGATCTTGTGGTTGCTCGCCAATGATTCAGATGCCATCGCGCGGCTGCGCGGCGTAGCGGAAGTGCAGGGCATTGATCCGGCGCGGCTGGTCTTTGGGCCTTCGCTGCCTTCCGCACAACATCTTGCGCGGCATCGGCTGGCGGATCTTTTCCTCGATACGCTTCCCTATAATGCGCATACCACGGCGAGTGATGCGCTCTGGGCTGGGCTGCCGGTGTTGACGCAAATGGGGCAGGCGTTTGCCGGGCGCGTGGCGGCAAGCTTGCTCAACGCCGTCGGCCTGCCGGAAATGATCACGCGCGATGCAGCAGCATATGAAGCGCTGGCGATTGCGATTGGCCGCGATGCTGCACGTGCTGCTGCGTTGAAGGCGAAGCTTACCGCCGCCATCCCAACCGCGCCCTTGTTCAATACGCCACGCTTCACGCGCCATCTTGAGGAAGCCTATCGCATGATGTGGCAGCGCCACGCCGCCGGCCTGCCGCCGGAAGGCTTTGCCGTTTCAGCCAAAGAATAGCCAAGCTCCATGCCGGATTTCGCCACCTTTTTCGCCTCCGGCCAAGTCGCCGATCTGATGGTGGCGGTTCTGTTTGTGGAAGCCTTGGCGCTGCTGGGATTTTGGTGGCTCACCGGGCGCGGCCTGCCGCCGCAATCGGTGATAGCCCTGGTGCTGCCGGGGGTGTTCTTCGCGCTTGCTTTGCGCGCGGCGCTGACCGGGGCCTGGTGGGGCTTTGTTTCCCTCGCCATGACCGCCGCGTTTTTCGCCCATGCCTGGGATTTGTGGCGCCGCTGGCGCGATTGATCACCAACCCGTAACTGTCAATTTTGATTGACACACAGGCGCGAAAAGGCGCAGCCTTGCGGCAGGTTCCAGAGGGGGCAGCCATGAATGGCCATTCGCATCGCATCGCCTATGAGGCACTAAAAGCCAAGCTTGATGCCGCTGAGGCAGAAGGGGATGCGGCAGCGCTGGACCGCGCCACCGCTGCTCTCGATGTGTTTATGGCAAACATCATCACAGACCCGCGCCGGCTGCGTGCCATTGCGCTGGATAGCCCTGGGGCGGCGGCGGAAATTCAGGCGCGCGCGGCAGAGCTTTCCCTGCCGCGCCAAGTGCTCGACCCCAGCTTTGATCCAAGCTTTGCAAGGCTTTGGGTGGCCAGCTTGGATGACACCGCCATCGCCATGGTGCATCGCGTAATGGCGGAAGAATTGCGCCGGCGGGATGGTCAAAATCCTGCGCCGCGCCGCATGGCGGCGATGGCCGGGCGGGGCTGAAACTCCCGCCCGCTTCAACCAAAGATATCTACGGGGCTTTCGCGCTTTAAAGCGGCGGCCAGGTCGCGCCCAAGCTGCGAGCCATCCTTCGCGGCGGCCTCACCCATGTTGCGCCTTAGGAAACTGCCATCGGCGCGCGCAACAAGCCCATGCAGGCGAAGCCGCCCATCAGCCAGAAGCGTAGCATGCGCCCCAATCGGCGTGCGGCAGGACCCATCCAGCGCGCCGAGCAAAGCGCGTTCGGCATCCGCAACCAAGCGGCTTGGCGCATGTTCAATGCGCGCGAGAAGCGCCAGCGTTGGGGCGTCATCCGCGCGCGCGGTGATGCCGACTATCCCTTGGCAGGCGGCGGGCAGCATGGCTTCCGGGTCCAGCACCACTTGCGCGCGATCCGCCATACCAAGCCGTTTCAAGCCCGCGAGCGCCAGCAGCGAACAGGTAAAGTCCCCCGCCGCTACGCGCCCGAGCCGTGTTTGCACATTGCCGCGAATGATATCCACGCGCAGATCGGGCCGCCGATGCAGTAATTGCGCTTGCCGGCGCACGGAAGCCGTGCCGACCAAGGCGCCTTGCGGCAAAACAGCAAGCGGATCATCCGCCGTGGCCGCACCACATCCAGCACCCAGAATCAGTGCATCGCGCGGGTCTTCACGTTCCAGCACGCAGGCCAGCACAATGCCTGGCGGCAATTCGGTTTCCAGATCCTTGAGGCTATGTACCGCGACATCAATGCGACCATCGGCCAGCGCTTCATGGATTTCCTTGGCGAAAAGCCCTTTGCCGCCAATATCGGCCAGGCGCTTATCCTGAACCTTGTCGCCCGATGTCGCGATGATGTGTTCTTCCAGCGCGCCATCTTCGGCCAGGGCCGGGATGGCCGCGCGGGCCACGCTTGCAAAATGCCGCGCTTGCCAAAGCGCAAGCGGAGAGCCGCGCGTGCCAATGCGCATGGGCTGAGACGCCATTCCTCAAAAACCTTATTTGTTGCTCTACCCTTAGGCCCTTGCGAGGCCAAAGAGATGTGCCAAATCCTTGAAGAAAATCCGCACATGCGCAAGGGGATCGCGCCGGACCAATTCCTTGTTCATGTAAGATTCCCAGGTAAGGCGCTGCACATCCTTATCGGCGCAGATGGAGACAAACTTCTCCCGCCGCTTGTCGGATGAATACCAGAAATACTGCATGATGCCGAGCACCCAGAACACCCGGCCATGCGCCTTCATGAAGCGCTTGCGTGCACCGGCGAGCGCACGTGCATCACCGGTCTTCAGGCATTCCTCGGCGGCATCAGCGGCCAACCTGCCGCCATACATGGCGTAGTAAATGCCCTCACCAGAAGCGGGGGCGACCACGCCGGCGGCGTCCCCGGCCAGGATCACATCGCGGCCATTATCCCAGCGCTTCAGCGGCTTCAGGGGAATGGGCGCACCTTCGCGCCTGATCGTCTCGGCATCCGTCAGGCCAATATCGCGGCGGAGTTCAGCAACCGAACCACGCAGCGAAAAGCCCTTTTGCATGGAACCCGTGCCGATGCTGGTTGTGTCGCCATGCGGGAAGATCCAGGCGTAGAAATCGGGCGAAAGCTTGCCCTGGTAATAAACATCGCAGCGCTTGGAATCAAAATCAGCACCAGCACCATTGGGCGGTGAGCGCACGATTTCATGATAGGCGAAAACGCAGCGCACCTTGTCGCCGCCCGGCACTTCCTGCTTCGCCACCTGAGACCGCGCGCCATCGGCGCCGATCACCAAGCGTGCGCGGGCAGCAACCGCTGCGCCATCCTTCGATTCCCAATGAACAATGGCGGTGCCATCGGCATCACGCGTGATTTTCTCATAAGTGCCGGTCTGGCGTTCCGCGCCGGCGTGCTCGGCGCGCTCGCGCAGCCATTCGTCGAAATCCGCGCGATCCACCATGCCGACAAAGCCGCCATCAATCGGCATATCCACCGCCTTGGCGCTGGGGGAGACCATGCGGGCGGAATTGATCTTCGCCACCAGCAATTCATCCGGAATGGCAAAATCGCGAATGAGGCGCGGCGGAATCGCACCACCGCAGGGTTTGATGCGCCCTGCGCGATCCAGCAGCAGCACACTGCGGCCCCGGCGCGCCAAATCATCAGCGGCGGTGGCGCCCGATGGCCCGCCGCCCACAACGATCACATCATATGTTTGCATTGCCATTTCCCTCTATCTTGCCGGTACCATTGGGCCGAAGCCGCCGGTCTTGCTGATTTTTGGACGATTAATGCGCGCGGCCAGCATGGCCGAGGCAATGAACAGCGCGGCATCAATGACGAAGACCACGGCATAAGCCGCTTCCGCCTGACCAAGTGCGATCCGCGCCACATCTACCGCCGCCGCGCCTGCCAACCCACCAAGCCCAAAGGCCACGGCCTGCGCCGCACCCCAAAGCCCCATGCGCGTGCCTTCGCGCGATTCATGCCCGCGCGCGACCATTTGCATCATGGAAGCAATCGCAGCGGCAGCGAAAACACCATTCGCGACACCAAGCGCGAAGAAGCTGGACTTGAGCGGCCAGGCCGCGCCGAATTGTCCAGCGACGGAAAGGGCAAGCATCATTACCGCCGTGGCAAGACACCCCGCGATGGTCCAGAAGCGGAGCGTGCCCGCCCAACGCCCGCCGCGCACACTGCCAATCAGCGCAATGGCAATCATGCCAACCAGAACGCCCGCATGTTGCAGCGATGAAATGCGCGTGGTCTCGCCCAAGGTCCGGCCAAATACCGCGCCGGCGAAAGGCTCCAGGATCAGATCCTGTGCGCTATAGGCGAGCATGGAAACGAAGATGAAAATGGTGAAGCGCCGCGCTTCGGGTTCCGCCCAAACCTCGCGCAAAGCCTGACGGAAAGGTGGCTTCGCCGCATCGCCTGCTTCCGGGCGAGCGGTGCGCGGGCCTTCCATGCCCCAAACGGCGAGAATGGCCAGCGTGAAGGCAATGGCGGAAACACCGGCAGCGACGGCAATCAGGCGCATGGGCGAATAGGGATCAAGCAGCCGCCCGGCAATGGCGGTGGTGATCACAAAGCCCGCGATCATCATGATCCAAACCAGTGATGCGGCAGCGGCGCGGCGTGCAGGCGCGGTGCGCGAAGCGAGTAGTACCAACAAAGACGTGCCGGCCGCGCCAACGCCAGCGCCAATCAGCAAAAACGCCAATACGGCAAGTGCAATGCCGGCCCAAAGCGATTCCGCCATCAGTGCCGTGCCGGCCGCCGCCAAAACACCGCCCAAGGCCAGCACAGCCATGCCGCCAATGATCCAAGGCGTGCGTCGCCCGCCCATATCGGACCCATAGCCCATACGCGGGCGCAGCATTTGCAAAGCATAATGCAGCCCCACCAGCAGTCCCGGTAAAGTTGCGGGCAAGGCAAGTTCCACCACCATCACGCGATTGAGCGCGGAGGTTGTCAGCACCACAATCGCGCCAAGGGCCGTTTGCACCAAACCCAGACGGATAATGCCAAGCCAGCCAAGCGATGCGGGGTTCATGCTGCGCCACCTGTCAAAGCGGCAAGCGCAAAGGCGCTGATCAGCATGCCGATCACGTAAAGCAAAACGCCTGTGCCATTATACCAGGGTGCCAGCCCGCGCGGGTCGCGCAGCATCCGCCGCATCAGGCCAAGTTGCACCAGCAGCGAAAGCGCTACCGCCGCAGCGTGCCAGGGCGCATCCCAAGCGAAAAGCAACCCAATCACCAAAACCTGTGGCACTGCCATGAAAATACAGGCCACCAGCCCGGCACGCTCCGCGCCCAATTGTACGGGCAGCGAAAGCACGCCCATGCGGCGATCACCTTCAATGGCCTTGAAGTCATTCAGCGTCATGATGCCATGCGCGCCAAGGCCATAAAGCAACGCCACCAGCAGCACGCGCCAATCCGGTGCTCCGCCCGACATGATGGCCGCCGCCGTCACCCAAGGCAGGGTTTCATAGGCCAAGCCACAGGCCAGATTCCCCCACCAGCCATTGGCCTTCAGCCGAAATGGCGGCGCGCTATAGGCCCAGGCGAGCGCAATGGCGATGATGGTTGCACCAAAACCCCAAGCACCCAGCGGCACGGCCGCCAGCAGCGAAAGTGCTGTCCAGAACAGCGCAATATACAAACCCCATCGCCCCGGAATGCGCCCAGATGGAATCGGGCGATTCGGTTCATTGATGGCATCCACATGGCGGTCATACCAATCATTCGCCGCCTGACTCATCGCGCATACCAAAGGCCCGGCCAGAAAAACGCCAAGCAGCGCCAGCGGCCAATGCTGAGAAAAACCGCCATGGGCGGAAGCAACACCGCAGCCAAAGGCCCACATGGGCGGAAACCAGGTGATGGGCTTCAATAATTCTAAAACCGCGGATGGCTTCAGCCGCGGGGCAGGGGCGGTCGCCGCTGATGCAACGGGTGCCGCC
>Ga0209357_1000644_pt1 | contig 14024 bp, 16 predicted proteins | sample LauGreFBDMM110SD_2_FD_187573 | JGI IMG/M metagenome (GOLD analysis project Ga0209357, IMG submission 187573) | Freshwater lake microbial communities from Lake Michigan, USA - Fa13.BD.MM110.SD (SPAdes) (version 3) | ecosystem: Environmental > Aquatic > Freshwater > Lake | place: Lake Michigan... | reverse complement strand
ACCAGGTACCGGTGCCTACCTAAAACATTTAGCCCATATTTTATCGGCGCAGTCAGTTGTTGAAATAGGTACAGGCTCTGGCGTTGGGGCGCTCTGGGTTTTAGAAGGCATGCTCGCTAGCGGCACGCTTACCTCAATAGACAATGAGATGGAACATAGCAACGCCGCCAAAGATGCGTTTTTAGATGCCGATATTGCAGCGGCTCGCTTTCGCCTAATCACAAATCCTGCAATGGAAGTTGTTACGAAGTTGGCAGATCGCGCATATGACATGGTTATCTTTCGCCACAACCCAGAAGATTTACCCTTTGCAATAAATGAGGCCCATCGTATTTTGCGTAGCGGTGGAGTATTTGTAATCGATAATTTCTTTGGTGGCGAAAAAGTTTCAGATCCAGCCCAGCGCGATCCAAAGACAGTTGCGCTACGGGAGGCAGGGAAATCGCTGAAAAACCAGGTAGACCTTTGGGTGACCTCACTCATACCAGTCGGTGATGGTTTGTTACTTGCTACAAAATTGTAGGAAGATAGGTATATGAGTAGCTCACAGCCATCCGGTACACCTGGCTCAAATGGACCTTGGTGGATTCCTGCTGCTAAAAATGGGAAGTCCAATCTCATAACTCGGTCGAATGCAATTCTCTTAGCTTTTGTTGCTGGCTTGGTAGGTTCAATTTTTGGTGCATCATCATCTGGATCGCTATTTGGGCACTCTATAAATCTTTCTCGCACATCAGATTCGATTGAACGTGCACCTGGATCAGTTGCAGATATTGCAAAACGCGTGATCCCTTCGGTTGTATCAATTGAAGCAAGTTCTAAAGATGGTGGCGCAACCGGTACTGGTTTTGTCATAGCGAGCAATGGCTACATTCTTACCAATAATCACGTAATCGCCGAAGCAGTTTCAGGTAAGGGAGACATTGAAGTCACCTTAAATAGTGGCCAGAAATACTCCGCCAAGGTTATTGGGCGAGACTCTTCTTATGATCTAGCAGTACTTAAAATTGCAGTAACTGGTTTAACTGCTCTGCAATTTGGAGATAGCGATAAAGTCGCGGTAGGTGACTCAGTCATAGCTATTGGATCTCCACTTGGCCTTTCCGGAACTGTTACTTTGGGAATTATTAGCGCCAAGAATCGTGCAGTAACTGCAGGAGAAACCGGTAGCGATAACTCATTTATTAATGCGCTGCAAACTGATGCAGCAATCAATCCAGGTAACTCAGGTGGTCCTTTAGTGGATTCAACTGGTTCGGTTATTGGCGTTAACTCTGCGATAGCGACCCTGGGTACATCTTTAGGATCGCAAAGTGGATCAATCGGCTTGGGTTTTGCAATACCAATTAACCAAGCTCGCAAGACTGCCGATCAATTGATCAAGAGCGGTAAAGCAACTTACCCGGTCTTAGGTGTTTCCATTGATATGAATTTTGAAGGAGATGGCGCACTTATCTCCAAAAATGCCAAGGCAATTCTTCCCGGTGGACCTGCCGCTAAGGCCGGGCTAAAGGCTGGAGATATCATCACTGAATTTGATGGACGCGCGATTGCCTCTGCCGAAGAGTTGATAGTCGCAATTCGCGCAAAGAACGTGGGCGATAAAGTCGAGCTCACATATACACGCAATGGCGTAAGCGCTACTGCGAGCGTCGTACTGAACGCCGGAAAGTAAAGATATGTTCTTTGATTTTGGCGCTGGTGAAATATTTGGTCTGGCTCTTCTTGCGATAATTTTAGTCGGGCCCGATCGACTCCCAAATTTGGCTAGCGATGCTGCAAAATTGGTTAAGAAGATCAAAGCGCTATCTCAGAGCGCCACATCAGAACTTCGTCAAAATCTAGGTCCCGGCTTTGAAGATTTAAAGCCATCAGATTTACATCCTAAGAAATTTATTCAAAAACATATCTCCAACGCGATGGAAGACGATGAAACCAAACCTGCAAAGTTTAAGGCCAAGATTGATCCAGATTTGTTATGACAACTCTTGAATTAATCCACCAAGCGCTAGCCACGGTTTCTGACCCGGAACTACATCGGCCACTGCCTGATCTCGGAATGGTCGAATCGGTCTCAATAAATGGTGCAGTCGCCGATTTAAAAATTCTCTTAACTATCTCAGGTTGCCCAATGCAAGATCGGCTCAGATCAGATATCACCGCAGCTGTCATACAGGTGCCAGAGATAAATGAAGTAACAATAGTTTTTGGGGTGATGTCAGAAGAGCAGAGAAATAACGTTAAAAAACTACTTCGCGGTGGACGCGAAAAATTTATTCCCTTCGCCCAGCCAGATTCATTAACGCGCGTGATCGGTATCGCCTCTGGCAAGGGCGGCGTTGGAAAATCTTCTCTCACAACTAATCTGGCAATTTCTGCTGCGCAACGCGGGTTGCGGGTTGGAATTTTAGATGCTGATGTTTACGGACATTCAATACCGCGCTTAATGGGGCTAATGGGACAACGTCCTACCGCGATAGATCAAATGTTTATTCCACTTGAGTCATACGGCGTAAAAGTTGTATCGATGGAGATGTTCAAGCCTGAGCGCGCTGATGCAGTTGCCTATCGCGGACCGCTCTTGCACCGCGTCCTCGAGCAACTGCTATCTGATGCTTATTGGGGAGATTTAGATTTACTACTGATTGATCTGCCACCTGGCACCGGTGATTTAGCAATTTCGCTCGGCCAACTAATTCCTACCTCTGAAATTTTAGTTGTCACGACCCCACAGATTGCTGCAGCTGAAGTTGCAGAGCGTGCTGGCCGAATTGCACACCAAATTCACCAACGGGTTATTGGGGTAATTGAAAATATGTCAGCCTTTCCTTGCCCACATTGCCAAGATGAGATTGCGCTCTTTGGCGCAGGTGGTGGAGAAGAAACTGCTACCCGTCTATCTACTCTTGTTGGAAGTGAAGTTCCTTTGCTTGGCAAAGTTCCATTTAGCACGCAGTTGCGCACGGGCGGAGACGATGGGAAACCAATAGTCATCGCTGACCCAGAATCACCAAGTGCAAAGGCAATATCTGCTATCTCCGAAAAATTAATTGTTAGAAGTAGCTCTTTACTTGGAGTCAGACTCGGGCTTAGCACGTAAATCTTTTAGCAAATCTTCGAGTTCATTTCGCATAAAGTCGCGGGTTGCAACTTCGCCAAGGGCGATACGTAGGCTGGCAAGTTCGCGAGTTAAGTACTCGGTATCTGCGATGGAACGAGCATTTTGTGCGCGATCTTCATTTAGCGAAATACGATCACGGTCTGCTTGACGATTTTGGGCGAGCAAAATAAGTGGAGCAGCGTAAGAAGCCTGTAATGACAGAATCAAAGTCAAGAAAATAAATGGAAAGTTATCAAAGCGTAAATCACTCGGGGCTAGTGAGTTCCAAAGTACCCAAGAGAATACAAACGCTGTCATATAAACCAGGAATCGTGCAGTACCTAAGAAGCGAGCAAAACGTTCAGATAAGCGTCCAAAAACTTCAGGATCATAGTTAGGGCGCAATGAGCGGCGTGATTCGCGAGGAGTGTCTAATCCAGTATTACGAGTGGTTAGTGAACGTGCCATTAGCGCGCCTCCTCTTCTTCCATGGCTTTATCTAACTCAATATCTTTTGGATCTGCTTGAGTACCGGCAACATCGGCGAGATCTAGCTTTGGACCAGTTCCTCGAGTTGAATCACGGTGTTCTAGTCGCCAATTTTCTGGTAGCAAGTGGTCAAGTGCGTCATCTACAGTAACCGCACCGAGTAACCGTTCATTGGCATCTACTACCGGTACAGATAACAAGTTATAGCTCGCTAAGTGTGACGAAACTTCATGTAGTGATGCATCGGGATTTAACCCTTGCGTATCTATATCTACTATCGAACCAAGCAAGGTTGAAGGAGGCTCACGCAATAAGCGTTGGTAGTGGACTAGACCGATATAACGACCCGTTGGGGTTTCTAATGGCTGACGGCAGACGAATACCTGTGAAGCAAGTGCGGGCGAAACTTCGCGAGCACGCACATTCGCCAGCGCCTCAGCGACTGAATTGTCAGCGCTCATCACGATGGGTTCGGTTGTCATCATTCCACCAGCAGAATAATCTTCATAAGTCATAAGTCGCAGAACATCTTCGGCATCTTCCGGTTCCATAAGTTCAATCAGTGCCTGTGCACGTTCTTCGCCGATTTCGCGTAACAAGTCAGCGGCATCATCTGGATCCATTTCACCAAGAACATCGGCTGCGCGCTCGCCTTCTAGCTCAGCCAATAACGCCACACGTTCTGCTTCATCCATCTCTTGCAGTACATCTGCCAGACGCTCATCATCGAGCGCGCGCGCAACTTCGACGCGGCGTTTTGGTGCTAGATCTTGAATCACCGCCGCCAGGTCAGCGGCGCGTAGATTGCTTATAGTTGAAAGTAAGTTGGTTACGCCTTGATTATGTTCGGGCAGAGTAAATCCTGATACTTCTTCCCACGCCACAGTAGAAGTTGCACCTTTGCGGCGAAGTCCGCTGCCTTTTCGCATAATATGCACGCGATTAATAAACCAGTCACCTGTGCGTGTTTCTTCCATTCCCAAATCTTCTACAACTACTGGTTCGCCATTTTCTAAGAGCGTTATTGAGCGATCAATTAAATCTCCTAAGACAAGTAGTTCACCCGCGCGGGATTCAAAACGGCGCATGTTGACCAGACCAGTAATCACGACTGCACCAGATTCAATAGAAGTAACTCGAGTAATCGGAACAAAGACGCGGCGGCGCAAAGGAACTTCGACGACGAGGCCAAGAATGCGCGCAGGTTGGCTATTGGAACGAAGGGTCGCAACAGCATCGCGTACCTTGCCAACGGGATCTCCATTTGGATCAAAGACTGCGGTTCCTGCAAGACGAGCAATAAATACTCGGTTTATAACTTTGCCACTCATTTTTGGCCTCCCTTCATTGTCTAAGAGTATCGGCTACGGTTACATCTATGTCGCAGCCTTTATCTAGAGATAACCACACTCAGATTCCGGCCCGTCCAGATTTAATTCGCTTAAGTATTGGAATTTTGGCTATCGGAACTTCAGGGCCACTTATCGCATTGAGCGCTATGCCTATTCTGACTCTCATATTTTGGCGAAATCTTGGTGGCGCTTTAATCACTGCGCCATTTGCGCTGCGTCATCGCATCGATCGCACCGGTGCGAAATGGGCAATATTGGCTGGTTTTGCCTTGGCGTTACATTTTGTTGCATTCTTCTTAGCAATGCGAATGACGACAGTAGCGGCCGGCACTGCACTGGTTGCACTGCAACCAATTTTTGCAGCCCTCTTTGTAAAACTTACTGGAGGCGAAATTCCGTCTCGTGCGTGGCTAGGGATGCTGGTGAGTTTTGGTGGAGTATTACTTATCTCAGGAATTGATCTACAAATTTCATTGCGGGCTTTCCTTGGCGATTTGGCAGCGCTTCTTTCGGCGGCACTCGCAGCGGTTTATATTATGTTTGGTGCTCGAGCGCAGCGAACCTTAGAAACATCAACTTATACTTCAATCTGTTACTTTGTTTGTGCAATAACCGCGCTCCCAATGGCGCTAATTGCCGGAAATGAAATCTTCAACTTCAACACACGTGAGTGGTGGATAGTTCTGGGACTTGTTTTTGGTGCGCAAATATTAGGCCACACAATGTTTAATTCTGTTTTGAAACGCGTATCTCCTGCAGTTGTTTCGCTAGGTGTTTTCTTTGAGGTTCCGACAAGTTCGATAATCGCACTTTGGTGGTTAAATCAAAGTCCTCCGGCGGGAGTGATTCCAGGAATCGTGTTAATTCTCATTGGCTGCGTACTAGTTGTATTGCGAACCAGACCTACCCAAGTAATGATCGATGAGTAATGATGATTGATCTGCATACACATACGACTGCAAGTGATGGGACCGATACTCCAGCGGAATTAATAAATAAAGCCCTCTCTGCCGGAATCAATACTCTGGCAATCACCGATCACGACAGCACATCTGGTTGGAGCCAAGCGATAGCTGCCTTGCGCCCGCCAATGTCACTGGTATTAGGTGCTGAAATATCTACTCTCACCGCAGAAGGCATCAGCGTTCATATCCTGGGCTTACTTTTTGATGGAGATGATCAAGATCTGCAAGCGATGCTGTCAGATTCACGAGATACCCGTATCCCACGAATGCGAAAAATGATTGAACTTTTAGCAGCCGATGGCATTGCTATCACGATGGAAGATGTAATCGCCGCCACTCCACCCGGGGCTACTGTCGGGCGCCCACACCTGGCAGATGCTTTAGTTAAAAATAAAATTTTTGCCTCGCGTGATGAAGCATTTGTAGATTTACTACACAATGGGTCTAAATATTATGTAACTCATGCCGCCCCTACGCCAGAGGATGCAATTTCTCAGATCAGAAAGGCGGGTGGCGTTGCAGTGATTGCCCACCCATTTGCATCGCGGCGGGGAGAAATTATTTCCGCGGCAACCTTCTCCTCACTTGTCGCGGCTGGGTTAAATGGAATTGAAGTAAATCACCGGGATCATTCACAAATTGAGCGTGAGCAGCTAGTTGAAATTGCTGATGAGTTAGCTTTGGTAAAGACTGGGTCGAGTGATTATCACGGAAACGGTAAACTCAACGCACTAGGTGAGAATCTGACAGATCCCGCACAATGGGAACGCCTGGAATCGCTAGCTAACGCACGAAGGGTGGTACGGAAATGAACGCAATTGAAGTAAGCACCCTTACATTCTCGATCCAAGCTTTCGTAACGTTGCTAGTTATTCTCGATCCACCAGGTGCGACTCCAATTTTTCTCGGCTTAGTTGCCGATAAATCAAAGCGAGAACGCGTGCATCTCGCTTGGCAAGCGGCTTTGGTATCACTTGTCGTAATTACATTCTTCTCGCTCTTTGGCAGATTCATTTTGGAATATATGAATGTTTCGATAGAGGCGTTGCAGGCAGCGGGTGGTCTACTACTTCTCTATGTATCCCTGGAACTCTTGACTGGGCGCGATATGGGTGGCGAAGCTGGCAAAGATAAGAACATCGCCTTAGTTCCACTAGGTACTCCATTGTTAGCTGGCCCAGGCGCGATTGTGGCAACAATGATTTTCGTGCAACAGATAGAGACTCCGGCACAGAGCTTCGGTTTAATTTCTGCAGTTGTAGCAGTTCATATAGTTATCGCAGTTTCACTGATGGCCTCAACAACAATCTTGGGGATCATAAAAGATGCAGGCGTAACTCTCTTGGCGCGGATCGCCGGATTGCTGCTGGCGGCAATTGCAGTACAAATGTTGGTTGATGCGATCAAAGCATTCTCGGCTCAGTAAGAAAATTAATATGAATATATTGTCTTCATCAGTTGATCCACGCGGTCTTTTTGCACCAAGCACAGTAACTTGGCGAATTCATTCTGATCCCGCTATGGCTATTGGTGGTATTCGCGCTCTCTTGCAACAAGCCCTACATCCAGATGCCATGGATGGGGTAGCGAAGAACTCAAATTTCCGTGAAGATGCTTGGGGCAGGTTGCAACGCACTGGTGATTACGTCTCAACAATTACATTTGGCAGCTCTGACGAAGCCTTCGCCTTAGCCGCACGCGTTAGAAAGATTCATACCGCACTTGGACTTGATGACCCACATCTGCTGCTTTGGGTACATATGTCGATGGTCGATTCATTTTTAGATGTTGCAATTCGATCAGGAATGAGAATGGATGAGGGAGAGGCTGATCAATATGTCTCTGAGATGGTTATCTTTGCTCAACTCGTAGGAGTAGATGCTGAAGTAGTTCCCTCAACGGTGAGTCAAATGCAGAAATATTTCTCCGATATATCACCAGAGCTGCGTGCATCTGAGGATGCTAAGCGCGCCGCGCTCTTCGTAACTATTCCACCACTTCCAACTGCAGTTCGCTTTGCAACTCCTGCAGCACCTGCTTGGGCATCACTTGCGCTAGTGGCAGCGAGTTCTCTACCTGCATGGGCGCGCTCACTTTATGGCACACCACAACTTCCGGGACAGAATTTTGCAACTGACTTGTCAATGAAAGCGATCAGAAAGACGATTGGTGTAATACCCGATGTAATTCTTGCGCCACCAATTTTCAAAGCCGCGATGAAACGTTGGGATTTGGTAGAGGCTCAATGAAGATAGTCGCTATCGCAAGTCCAGCTGGGGGAGTAGGAAAAACAACTTTAGCCCACGCGATTTCAGTTGCCGCTGCAGAATTTGGGAAGAAAACACTTCTGATCGATTTAGATCCAGCGGGTGCACTGACATTTCGCTTGGGTTTTGAAAATCCGCGATTGACTATTACTGATTACTTAACTGGTACATCACTGACTAGCGAGCAATTGAATCTGACCGCCGAAAGATTTGCATTTATCGCCGCTGACTCACGCTTAACTACCAACTTGAATGAGGATGCACTTTCTGTCTTTTTAAAGAGTCTTTCCGAGCCTTTTGATCTAGTCGTACTAGATGTTGCTCCATCGCTAACTCAATCTCTAAAAATGGCACTTTCGGTGGCTGTTCACATATTTACCCCAGTAGATGGTTCGCTACATTCGTTGCGCGCTCTGCTCCAATTACGTGCCATCACAGATACTCAGGTAACTGCCATTGCGACAGGTGAAGTAAGTAGCGAAGAAATTGCGCCCGTTCTGGATGTCTCACTGGTTCGCTCAAGTGAGATGGATGGATTTAGCAAAGGAACGGTATCGGTACTAACTGCGGATAAGGATGGAGAAGTTGCCGAGAGTTATAGAAGCGCTACGTACTCTATTTTGGAGTTATTGGGCTTGGAGTAAATTGCTGCTAAGAAGAGAACTTTTTGGTACGAGTTCTATTACGCGCAGTGCGCTCATCGGCAGATTTACTTGCTTTCGCAACGGGCTCAGCTCTCTCTGGCTTTACAACAGGCTTTTGCTTCGTAATGCGACCGTTTGAACCGGCTGGAATATTTAAAGTTTGATAGAGATGTTCAGACGATGAGTAAGTCTCTTCTGGTTCGCCCAGACCTAGAACTAGCGCGGTATCGATCATCTTCCAACGCGCTAAATCATCCCAATCTACAAAGGTGACTGAAATTCCATCAGCGCCGGCGCGCGCTGTGCGTCCGATGCGGTGGACATAAGTTTTTTCATCTTCAGGACATTGATAGTTAATGACGTGAGTAATGCCGTCGATATCAATACCGCGCGCTGCAACATCGGTTGCCACCAGAACATCAGACTTACCAGCTTTGAAATCATTAAGCGCTTTTTCACGTGCACTCTGTCCCAGATCACCGTGGATAGATGCTGCTCGGAAGCCGCGCTCTGCCAGATCATCTGAAGTCTTCTGGCAGGTACGTTTTGTGCGACAGAAGACAATCGTTGGACCCCGGCCATCTGCTTGAAGGATGCGAGCCAACATTTCAATTTTATCTAGTGCATGTGCCCGCAGAACATGTTGTTTAATGCGAGAGACGACCGCGCCTTCATCTTCATTATCTTGAGTTCTAATGTGAATCGGTTGATTCATAAAGCGACGCGCTAAAGCGATGATATCTCCAGGCATAGTTGCTGAAAAGAGCATGGTTTGGGCGCGGTTAGGTGTACTTGTAAAGATCTTTTCTACATCAGGCAAAAACCCAAGGTCGAGCATCTCATCTGCTTCATCTAAAACAACGCGCGATACCTCTTTTAATTTCAATTGACCTTGACGATAGAGATCTAATAAACGCCCCGGTGTTCCGACTACAATTTCGACTCCGCTGGCTAGCGCTTCAATTTGTGGCTCAAATGCTCGACCACCATAAACAGCCAAGGTGCGAATCCCACGATTTCCAGTCAACTCATCAATATCTTTTGTTACCTGAACACAGAGTTCGCGGGTTGGCACGACAACTAATACTTGAGGTAAACCTTTAGCGGCAAGTTCTGACCATTCTGAATCTAGCGGAGCAATTACGCGCTCAATAAGTGGAATACCAAAGGCGAGGGTCTTACCTGTGCCGGTCTTTGCTTGTCCAATTACATCTCCATCACCTAGCGCAATAGGTAGAACCATCTCCTGAATTGGGAAGGGAGAGATAAAACCATGTTCTGCCAGCGCCGCTTGTGTTTCTGGGCGAAGTGGAAGATCTGCGAAAGTAATTGACACCTTAAAGTGCGCCGAAACCAACGCGGCGATCGGCGGCGACACCTATGTCGACGAAGCCGATCTTCTCTGCCGCAACAACAATTTCGTGGCCACGTATATCTTGCAGGGCAAGTGTGGACTTGGCAGCGATCGCAGCAGCTACCGCAGATTTCACATCGGCTACCGATGAATTGGTCTCAAAGGCCAGCTCGCCAGAGATATTGGTTATTGCGATGCGGACGTGGGTAATTTGTGCGGCATCAGATTTCTTTGTACTCATATTCCTATCCTATCGGCAAATGATGCCGTTGGATTCTTGAAATTAACGCTTAGCGAAGTGCAAGCTATTGATTTCCTGAAAGCGGGAAGCCAGATATACCTCTCCACATTAAGTTTTCAACTAATTCAACGGCTTGTTGGCGGGTTAGTTTGCTATCTCGATCTAGCCAGTGGCGGGCGGTTACTTGCGTGTAGCCAATAAGTCCGACACCGAGCAACATAGCAACTTCTCTAGGCAATCCTGTGTCATTGGAAATAATTGCACTTACTGCAGCGGCACAATCGTATGTCATGCGATTTAGCCTTTCTCTAACTTGTGGCTCTACGTTCATATCGCTCTCAAAGAGTAAGCGGAAAGCTTCACCTTCATTCTCAATAAAAGAAAAGTATGCTTCTACGGTGGCATGCACACGCATTGAGTTATCTGGCGTTGAAGATATTGCTTTCTGTAATTCAAATACCAGCGAATCGATGTGTAAATCCAAAACCGCCAGGTATAGATCTAGCTTGGATGGAAAGTGTTGGTAGAGGACGGGCTTACTTACATTGGCGCGATCTGCAATTTCATCCATAGCCGCTGAGTGATAACCGGCTGCAGTAAAGACTTCAAGGGCTGCACTGAGTAAAATCGCGCGTCGCTCATCGCGCGGTAAACGCGCCTTATCGCCTTTGGCGTTGGTATCTACATTAGTCATTGCGCATATCGTAGAGGTATAACTCGCAATAAAGAAAGATCAATTGCAGATGAGAACCATTTGCAGCCTAAGCAAATTACCAAATTGGCGCACATCCGATCGCTACGGCAGAATAGCGCTATGACAAGTACACCTATAAAACCTCCAGCGCTAGTTTCACCTGGACCTGCGCTGACAGTTGATGAGGTCCGTCGCTACAGCCGCCATTTGATAATTCCTGATGTGGCGATGTCAGGACAGCAGCGGTTGATGAACGCCAAAGTTTTATGTGTGGGCGCGGGTGGATTAGGTTCTCCTGCCCTTATGTATTTAGCAGCAGCCGGGGTCGGAACCATTGGTATCGCCGAATTTGATACCGTCGATGAATCAAATTTGCAGCGCCAGATAATTCACGGACAGAGTGATATCGGCAAAAGTAAAGCGCAATCCGCTAAAGAGAAAATTTCTGAGATAAACCCATTTGTAAATGTAATTACCCACGAAGTTCGCTTAGATAATTCAAATGTTAAAGAGATTTTTTCACAATACGACATTATCGTTGACGGAACCGATAATTTCGCCACTCGCTATTTGGTAAACGATGCTTGTGTATTGTTAAAGAAGCCTTATGTCTGGGGATCTATCTACCGCTTTGATGGACAAGCTAGTGTTTTCTGGGCTGAATACGGGCCTTGTTACCGCTGTCTCTATCCTGAACCCCCACCTCCTGGAATGGTTCCAAGTTGTGCAGAAGGTGGAGTTCTCGGCGTTCTCTGCGCCACTATCGGTTCAATTCAAACTACAGAGGCGATAAAGGTGATTACCGGTGTCGGAGAAGCGATGATCGGTTCATTAATTATTTATGATGCTTTGGAAATGTCTTTTAGAAAGATTAAGGTTCGAAAAGATCCTAATTGCCCACTCTGTGGCGATAATCCAACACAGAAGGATTTACTTCCAGATTATGAGGCCTTCTGTGGTGTTCTCTCTGATGCCGCCGAAGTTGCGGTGAAAGATTCGACTATCTCAGTAACCGAACTTGCTAGCAAAATTGCTGCCGATGAAGGCTTCTATCTAGTTGATGTTCGTGAGCCAAGTGAATTTGAGATTGTTCGCATTCCTGGATCCCATCTGATTCCAAAACAGGGTTTCCTAGACGGAACCGTGCTGGCAACTTTGCCACAAGATAAGCCAATTATTTTGCACTGCAAGAGTGGGGTTCGTTCTGCAGAGTGTTTAGCAATTCTTAAGGGAGCTGGATTTTCCGATGCAACCCACGTTGCTGGTGGGGTTATTGCCTGGGCAAAACAAATAGATAAGTCGTTACCGGTTTATTGATGCGTGATTCTTACAACGGATATCGTGCTCTTTTGGTGCACGCTCACCCCGATGATGAGACTATAAATAATGGCGCAACAATGGCTTTTTACGCCGCGATGGGTGCGCAAGTAACTCTAGTTACCTGCACTCGTGGTGAAGAAGGAGAGATTCTTACCCCTGAGCTATCTCATCTTGCCAGCTCTGACACTGATGCCTTAGGCGAGCACCGTGAGACGGAACTTGCCAATGCGATGCAGGCGTTAGGAATTACCGATTTTCGTTTCTTGGCGCAAGGTGAGGGTAGATATCGCGATAGCGGAATGATGGGAACTGAAGTAAATAACCGATCTGATGTTTTTTGGCAGGCCGATTTAGAAGAAGCCGCTGATCATCTAGTAAAAGTAATTGAGGAAATTAAGCCACATATTCTGATTACCTACGATGAAATCGGGGGATATGGACACCCAGATCACATACAAGCCCATCGCGTTGCGATGCGGGCGAGCGAAAAATCTGATTGGCAGATTCAGAAAATTTATTGGAACACCATGCCTAAATCTGTACTCGCCGAGAGTATGGCAAAGATGAAAGAGTTAGGCTCTGATTTCTTCGGAGCAGATAGCGTTGATGATCTACCTTTTGCTAAAGATGATTCTTTTGTCACAACTCTTATTGATGGAAACTCTTATGTAGAAGCCAAGATGGCGGCGATGAAGGCACATCACACACAGATTTCATTAGATGGGCCATTCTTTGCGCTCTCAGATAATTTGGGGCTACAAGTCTGGGGTAATGAGTACTACACCTTAGTTAAAGGAGAAAAGAGTGCGCCATTTGATTCCAATGGGCGTGAGGCAGACTTATTCTCAGGAGTGACTCTTTAAATGAAATTGCCGGTCTCTCTTGTAGTTGGTTTTGCCACTGGAGCCGCTGCAGTTTTTTTACACCACTTTGCTCCGCCTTTTGGTATTGCAATTGCAATTATTGGAACTTTTACCGCAATCTGGTCTCTCGGACGATTATTCAAAAAACGCTTCTTTAAGTTAATAGCTGCTATTTCTTGGCTCGCAATCTTTGCGCAAGCCTCTTCTATGGGAGTCGGTAACGAGATATTTGTTCAGGGTGACAGATTAGGAAATATTTTCTTACTAACTTCAGTTATCGCATTGTTTGTGGCGATCGCTCTTCCCGCGAACTAACTCCAACTCTGCCCATCTGGACCATCACTTACCGCAATACCGGTATCTGTCAGTAAGTCGCGCAGGCGATCGCTCTCACTCCAATTCTTATTATGTCGAGATTGGGCACGAAGTTGCAGTAGCTCAACCTGTTCGGGGGTTAGTTCACGAACTTCTACGGGATGATTTAAATCTAAGCCAAGAAGTAAATCTGCATGTAGAAATATTGAACGCTTCAATTCACCAGGCACTGAAGCATCCTTTTCAATCGCGCGCATTCTCAATAAAACGCGGGGTGTATCAATATCTCTTGCAATCGCACTAGCAATCTCAGGGTCTGCTATTTGATTATCATTTGCGCCCCAATTTACCATATTGGTTCGCCAGCGCCGTAAAGTTAAGTTAGCTGCTTCCAGCCCCGCCCACGTTAAATCCATTTGT
>Ga0209357_1000641_pt1 | contig 14069 bp, 9 predicted proteins | sample LauGreFBDMM110SD_2_FD_187573 | JGI IMG/M metagenome (GOLD analysis project Ga0209357, IMG submission 187573) | Freshwater lake microbial communities from Lake Michigan, USA - Fa13.BD.MM110.SD (SPAdes) (version 3) | ecosystem: Environmental > Aquatic > Freshwater > Lake | place: Lake Michigan, USA... | reverse complement strand
AAAAAAGAAAGCCAGTGCGTGAGCAGTGAGGTGAGCGAGCAGTGCGTGAGCAGTGCGCGAGCAGTGAGCAGTGAGCAGTGAGCAAAAAAAGAAAGCCAGCGCGAGCAGTGAGGTGAGCAAAAAAAGAAAGCCAGCGCGAGCAGTGAGCAGTGAGCAAAAAAAGAAAGCCAGCGAGAGCAGTGCGCGAGCAGTGAGCAGTGAGCAGTGAACAAAAAAGCCAGCGCGAGCAGTGAGGTGAGCGAGCAGTGAACAAAAAAGCCAGCGAGAGCAGTGCGCAGTGCGCTGCGCAAGGAGAGCACTGTTAAGTTGTGAGGTGTTCAGGGATCGGAAAAAACCGTTAATTCAGAATTAACTTTAAATAGTTTTTTTTCAGTTTTTCATTTTCATTTCATTTTTGTCACCATGTCGCTGCAAGCGTTGTACATGAACCAGAACTGGACCGTGGCGCAATTGGTGGAGCGCATCAAGCAAGACCGTGTCAATTTGAACTTGTCACCTGGCGTCTACCAGTTGTGGCAAGGTGACGATGATCTGCAGTGCTTGGTGAACCCCGACGAACACACTCGGTTGAACTTGGCAGACGGCCAGTACTATGTGAGTCCCTTGCGAGTGGCGGGCACGCATTCCTTTGAAATCGGACTTCAATTTTGATACAAATTAAACTTGCAAGTGTATGGTGGTGTGCGTCGACCGGGTAAAGAGGGTGTAATCACTGTCCCACTGCATACGGACCACCACGGGGGTAGGCGAAGTGGCCACCGTATCCGTGCTGTGTTGCATGTCGGTCCCCAACACACCGAAATTCACCCAGTCCGGCGTGGGGCTCGTCAACCGCCACTCTTCGACGCCGGGGTACGCGACCGATGGCAGAGCCGCCACGACCCGCACGTGTGTCACGGCGCTGGTGATGGTCGGCAACGAGAGGGTGGACCCCAGCAACGCGCGCAGGGCATAGAACCGTTCAAACTGAATTTGCACCCGCGAACACTGAAACACACCGGACGCCTGGGTCAGCGGCGGGGTGACCTGGACCTCCTTCCCTCGGGTGATCTGATACGTCTCGCCTTCAAACGTCATCGTATCATAGTAACACGGACTGTCCAAGTGCACGGTGCGCGAGTGCACGGTGCGCTCCGTGGTGTGAAACGTAAACGACTCGACGATTTTGGACAAGGGCACGTAGCGGAACCCAGTGGAGTGGGGCGGGGCCCCGTCCAGGGTCAAGGGTAACGGGGCCTGTTGCAACGAGGGGAGGTACAACCACGTGTCACCGACCTGTCCCGTGGGAATCTGATCGTAAAAGTCGAGACAGCACTGCTTGACGAGTTCGGTGTCGCGTCCCGCCTGCAAGTACGGTAACTGGGCCAACAGGTCGAGGGTCGGTGACGGCGGGACGACCATCGTGACCGACGGGTCCGTGGCCGTGAGGTGGTGCACGCGCGTGGTCAGGTGCGTGTGCAACGTCATCATCACGACAGACGTGGCCTGGGAAATGTACGGCACACACTCAAACCGCTCGCCGGGCAACAAGGTCCACGTCGTGTGGGGGCTGGCATCGGAATACACCCCGTTGCGCGTGTACGGCAGCAACGGAATCGAGGCGGAGAAGGTGAGGGGTTCGGTCGTGGCCACCACCAGGGCAAACACCGTGTTCCAACCCGCCAGGGTGGTCTCTGGCCACGCCAGGGTGTCGTCCACCACGAGGGGCACAATCGTCATGGACTGGATCAGCGCGGTGGGGGTATATAGTAGACCATGGAATCCGTCCGTGGACAGCAAGGCTGGGCCCATGCGCAGGGCTGGCAATGTCCATGCGCCTCCGGCTTCCAGTGTGTACCGCTTGCCTTGGAGCAAAAACGTGGTCGTGTGGGTAAGATTGTGTATCACGGTGTTGTCGACCCAAATGGCCGGACCATTGATGCCATTGAGAGTGCCATCGTACTCGAGCAGTCCCGACAGAAACGCGGCCGTGTCCGCGGCCGGTAAGGTCCATTGGGTCACCCACGCCCCTCGTTTGTTCTTGTGTTGCACGACCAACCCGCTGGCATTGGGTCGCAACCGCCACTGCGCAAACGAGACAGTGCCAGTGTCTGGCAGGGTCATGCCGGCCCCCGACACGGTGCACTGGCCTTGAACCGAGAGCGGTACGTTGGCATGCCAACCGTCATCCTTGAGCAGCCATTCGCCCGTGCCCGTGCCCCCCAGCAAGGCCCCACCGAGGCTGAGAAAATCGACTCCCACCGTGGCCGCCGCCACTGGACCCATGCTTGAGACTGTCGGAAGGGTGGGGAGGGTGACGGATTCGTTGAAAAGGACCTGTCGATCAAAGTGAAGGACCGGTGCTGGCATGGCCATCACACTGGTTTGAAGTGGGGGTTTGACCAACATGAACGGGGCGTTTTGATATAGAAAGGCCAACCCCCCGTACTGTGATTTTAACTCAAAAAACGTGCCGTCCAACCCATTGTTCAAGTCCGTGGCCTGCACGCTGAGCGACTTGACTTGCACGGGCGCCATCTCGCCGTTGGCCGTCATGGCAAACGTATTGGTTTGAGTATTGTATCGGACGTTGGCCGGTCCCACCGCCAGATTGCCAGACGTTTTTGGGGCGCCAAAGGCACGTGTTGTCAACATTCTTTTTGTGTGGGCCACGGCTATTCTATAGTGGGATCTTAAACGCAATAGTGCGTTTCAATCGATCTGCGTTTCAATCGTTCGGCCAAATGCGCCAAATCGTCCCCGCCCGTCCCAAACGCCCGCCCGTCCCACACAAACGAGGCCTCGCCCCAATCGATGATGTACGGGGTCAACTCGTTCACAATCACATTGTTGGGATGCAAATCGTTGTGGCACAAAGCGTGGGGCAGGCTGCGGACCTGAGCCAATTGGGTCCACACGTGGTCTTGATCGGCCGCGGAGAGGGTGGGCCACACGTGATGCAAGGGTTGCCCTTCCACCCACTGGTAATGGATATGATACGACGGCGTGCCGTCGTCCGCGGGTCCCTCGGCAATGCCCACGAACGGGGGCAACAACGGATGAGGGGCGAGCAAACACCACGCCGCGGCCTCGACCAGCGGCCGATGCGGATACTGGGGGACCTTGATGGCCCGGTCCCCGATCCGGTACACTCGGCCATACCGGCCACGGTGCGGGGTGCGGGCCGTGACCGGTACTGGGTCGATCCGAAAGGGCGCCACTATCGACAAGAGGGTCGGGTCGTCCGGGCGCGGCAACATAAATGGTCACAGCTTCCAAGTCAAGTACAACAGGATGCGCTCGGCCGACCCATTCTGCACCCAGTGCCGTTGCGTCGAATCAAACATGATCAGCTTGCCGGGCACTTGGGTGACGCGTTCGTCATTCACGTGCAACGTGCCCTGTCCCGTCAAGCAGACGTGCACCGCCGCCGTGCCAAAGGCTGGACCAATTTCATCGGTGTGGGGGGTCATGGCGGCATGCGGGGTCAACCGGGAAAACCCGGCCATGGCAATGTAGGGCAGATACGGGGCCAGGGCCGCCAGTGTGCGTGGACAGCGGGAGAGACTCTCTCCCCCCACCCATTGGCCCATGGCGACCAACGGATAGCTCAACCATTTGCCTTCGTGCTTCCAGGAATTGATCCATCGGTCATTGTCGCCCACACTCTGGACAAAGCGAGTCAGCGCGCCGGGAGACCGGGAAATGGCGTCTTCCGGGCGATACAAGGTCGGGTGCACCGGGACCGCCAGCAGGGCCGTGGCTTCCTGGGCCATGTCCTGCCAGTGGGCTTGAATCGACGTCAACGCAGGATACGGGCGTGTGTCGAGAAACGCGGATCTCTTGGTTCCGAGCGCGACGAGCGCGAGCAATAGCAACGCGAGCAATAACAGCGCCAACTCCATTTTTATTACTAGCGTTTATTTACCGATGCTGACCCCACTGTTGCGACCGTGGTTCAAGCGCTTCAGCGTCACGAGGGGCAAGCCCCGTAACACCCGATTGACCTCGTGGTAAAACCCCGTGTACTTGAAGGACGCGGCCATGCCATGTTCGGCGGCAAACTCGTCAAACCAGGGCCCCGTGCGCACGGTCACGGGGGCGAGCGCGCGCAGGGTGTCGACTTTGTGGGTGACCCATGCGGCCACCGCCTGAAACGGGGTGACCTGACACGGGGTGACCACCTGACACGGGGTGACCGATGGTACGCCCGCACGCAGCACCACCTGCGACATAAAGTCGACCACGGCCCACGCCAGTTCGGCCTGGTCCTCCCGGCTGATGACGACCAGGGACTCTGGAATCAACCGCTGGCGGGCCTCGTCGCTGAGCCCCGTCCGACTGGCCAACACGGTCGAATACGGTTGGGTCCGGTCTTGGCGCGCGTGCAGTTCCCGCGCCGTGTCCAGTGCCGTCAGCACCACGCTCCATGCCACGGGGTGCGCCGTCCATTTTTCTTGTATGTAAAACACGTGCGACGGGGTCACGATTTCATGGTCGATGCCATGCACGGGGAGGTGATGTTCATGCGTCATGTGGATCGGAATGGCACACATCCCCATCCACGCCCCGACCGCCTGCTCCACGTGCCGTTCCAGCGCGTAGCCGGCTTGCTGCGGGGTCATAAAAAATGAACAAATGAAGTAAGTGTTTAGCCCCGTTTCATAAACAACACGATGCTTTGATGGTTCACTTTGCCCCGCAATTGGACATGGATCAAGGTGGGATGTGACGGAATGTCGAGCACCGTGTTGGTGCATGCGCCCGTGGCCACAAAGGCGGCACAGGCCTCATCCAAGGCCGGAACGGCCCCCACTTTGAGGGCGAGTTGCCCGGTGATCTTGGCCACATCGGCTTGTCGTTGCTCCATGCTTTTGGACACTTCGGAACTGGTCCCACTGGAACGTAGCATTTTTTGTTATCCCATAGATAATTTTATGGGAGGGAAGTGGAAGGGGAGTGGAAACAGTTGTTGTTCAAAGTTATAATCGGGTGCCGCGGACACTGCCGCGGACGCTGACGCTGCCGCGGACATTGCCGCTGACGCTGCCGTGGACACTGCCGCTGACGTGGACGTGGACGCTGACGTGGACGTGGACGCTGACGTGGACGCTGACGTGGACGCTGACGTGGACACTGCCACTGGCGCTGGCGCCGCGGACGCCGGCAGCAAACGGGTCTCCCACGATCGCAATTGGGCCGTCCACATCTCGATTTCCTCTCGCAAGCGCTGGCATGTGGCATCGAGCGCGCGTTCCCTGGCCGAGGTCAGGGCATACACCTGTTTGAGATGGGCAAACCGGGCTTGGTGTTTCAGGTCCTCTTGCTTTCTCCGCTGACGGTACCGCGCCGCGGCGGCCCTGTTACCACCCCGGGCCGCGGCCCTGCCACGCATATTTATGAGGAGTTCCAGTTGCCGCCTGCGATGCGGTACCAAAATAGTTTATTCACCGTATCCACGGCCAAATCGATCCGATCACTCACGGCCGTGGAGCCATCCGCCACAAACACCGTTTCATCTTCGTGTTTGCATCCGCCAAATCGGGTCACATACACATAGGTTTGGTCCAGAACGTTCAAACGGTTGCCGCTTTGGTAACCCTCCCCGCCGTCGTACACCCCACACAGCATGTCCAGCGTGCTGTTGCCGTTGCGGGTAAAAGACACGTAGACGGTGCCTGCCGTGTAGGTCATGGGAATGACCGTATCTTCCGTCGTGGCGGTAGTGTAAGAACCCTGGGCCGCATTGGGGATGTTGACTTGAAAACCCGAGGGGGCATTGTCGGTATTCACCGTCCACGCATCACCGTCACTCCGGACAAAGAAGCACGGCTGCGCCAGGTCGGAAATGTCAATGCCATCCTCCTCGGCCGGGACCGTGTACGTCCATGGGGTGTTGGCATCGAGTTGCCCATTGATGGTGCGAAACATGGTGAAATTGACCGTGTCAATGTACAAGTCGAGCGTGACCCTGCCTGGATGGAGAGCAGAGGCCGCCCCCTTGGTCGAATTGATTTTTGCAGGATGGAGGCTGTCATCCGCATATATGAACCCATTGTCAGAGATACCCACGCTTTGAATGTTGTTTCCAGAGCCAACCCATGCGTACGTGACGCCGACATCCAGTCCTGCCCCATTGACCACGCCCACAATGTCATACCAGGGTTCTCCTCCCCACGTCCAGTCCATACTGAAGACGTATTTGCCGGCATATTGGTCAGTTGACAGACCGACTGTGGTGCGAATGACATTGTAATCATTGGCTCCAAGGTCTGGTCCGGCTACCGTGGGATCACCCGTCACGGTCTTATTGTTGTTCGAAAACACGACACCCGAGGTCAGACCGGCAGAGGGATCAAACGCCCAATTTTGGATCAATTCATACCCTGGCCGCAAAGGGTAGTCACTGCTTTGCCGTGCCGTGTACACGGTGTTATGACCCTCGCCATACGTCACCGACACCGCCGGGTACAGCACAGAGGGAGCCGACACGTACGTGAAATCGACCAGGTACTTGTGCGTATTGAGCACCCCAATGGGATTATCTTGAATGATAACGTAGACGTCGGGCAACTCGGTCCATAAGGATCCGTTGTGATACGTCACGTTCGTGCCATACACAAACCAACGCGACGCGGTCCCGACGGTGATGGCCGATCCGGCCAAGCCAATGGCCCCCAACACGTTGTTGGACAGATTGTTGTTGGTGAGCAGGCCGCGACCCTCACTATCCGTATAGGCGGTTCCCTCGTTCGGTTCTGTTTCCAAGACATTCACCGATCCCTGGTAGACGAGCACCACCTTGCCGGCGGTTGCTATCACGCGTCCATCAAAGATGACGGCACCGTTGGATCGAATTTGCATGTATTTCTGCACCAGTGAACTGGTTTGCAGCACAGCGTTGCTCAACGACGTGCCCCAGACAGTGGACCTGCTGAGTTGAAAGGTGTACGTCCCGGCATACAAACCACTGACAATGAGGTTGTTGTCCCACATGCGGATACTGTACTCCGAAGAGGGTACCAGCCAACCGCCTGCATACACCTGCAAGGTCTGTGTGGCGGCATCATTCACGTGCACGATCATGTCACCCGCGTACAACACGGTGCTTCCAGATTGACCCCGAAACATTTGATACGTCACGGAAATATCTGCCGCGGCCGGGGGGCCGGGAATGGTGGCCGCCACCCTGTCCGAAAAGCTGCCCCCAAAGCCATTGTCCACTTTCACCGCAAACAGGTAGGCAGAGGCAGTGCTCCATGGGACCGTGAGGAGCACCCGCAATCCGTCCGTGCGGTCGACCGTGTAGGTGCTGGGGCTCACGGTCAGAGGGTCGGGCTGGTACTGCCACGTGTGGTCGACCGGCCCCTCCTCGATTGCCGACAAGACCCCCGCGACAATCGCAAACGTCGTGACGCTGTTGGGCAGGGACACCGTCACCGATTGCAGGACCGGCACGGAGAACGGGGCCAAGGCCGTGACCGGCGGTAACGTGATGACCGTGGGTCCCGTTTGCGTCGCCGTCTCAAACACAATGAGGTTGGGATCGGGAAAGGCCCCATAACGCAGGGTCACAGTTTCCTCGTCGTACCCCGCATCCTGTGTCACGTACACGCTCGTGAGCGGCAAGGTAATGTATGCGTTCTGGGCGGTGAACCCCGTACCCGACAGGTCCAATGGCCAGTAATCCCCTGAATCAAAGTAGGGAATGCCTGTGCGGTAACCCGGTGTGGCGGCCCAGAGCATGAATCGGGCGGGAATGCTTGCCGGTGAGCCGTCCAGTCCCGTGCACACCGTCTTGATCCCTTGCGTCGGGTCAATGAGGAGGGCCACACGGAAGGTTTCAAACGACAAGGTAATGGCGTTGGCCGTGAACCCGGTCGGAGGGTCCAGTTCGAATTCGACCCACTGTTGCCGCACCGAGCTCACCCCCAAGGTCACCCCTTGGCCGTACACGTACTGGTACCGTGCCGAGGCGGTTTGGCCGCTGGCCGTCGTCAGGCGCAGAGACGAGGGTATGGCGGCCAGGCTCATGCCATCCACCAAGGCGACCAACGCTTGCGTTTCGGTGACGGCAACCGTGTACGTGCAATACGAGAGCGGGACCGTTTGGGTATCGCAGGTCACGTCGATCACTGCGATCGCGCCGTCATCGTACTCGGCATCGACCTCGATGGTGGGCTGGCCGGCCGCCGCGGGGACCGTGGGTTGCACGTCGATCGACCACGCCGACGTACCCCATCCATTGCTGACGCGCCCGGACACGTAGTTGTCAAAGGAGGGCAGGCCGGTGATCAAGTAGGGCGAGGACGACGTGACCGAGTAGGTGGCGGGATCAATGTCCACAAACGTCGTCAAGGACGGCATGGTGTACGTGCTGGGAGCAATGGCCACCGCCACCTCACCCGACTGGACGGTCAACGTCAACGCATACCGCAGAATGACGTGGAAGAAAGCTATATCCAAGTAATCAAGGGGTATCGGGTAGTCAATTATAATAGACGTCCGGGTCAACGAGGGATGGGGCTCCAATTGCAACGCGTAATAGCTCGTGGGGGTCACCACTTGCTCGTCTTCGTACGCTCCCCATTGCAACGTGGCCACCACATCCGCATTCACGCCAATCACACCCAACCGCTCTTCGCGATGGCTGTGCTCCAAGCCCCATTTCAATTTGCGCGCAGCGTTATTATTTTCGTGTGAGTTGGAACACACAAAGAAGCAATACGTTTGGACATAGGCCCACTCGGAAAACGGGGACGTGAGGATATATTTGAACTTGGTGGTGGGGGGTAAGCCATCGCGAATAAAAGTGTGGATGTGGAAATCCAACGTTTTAGTGGAACTCCCGTACGCGTTGGTGATGGCCAGCGTCAGGGAAAAGCGCGACGGGTTGTCGACCAAGGCCACTGGCGACAGATTGAGCCACTCGATGGCGTCACGGACTTCGGTTGGAATGACTTCGGCTTGGTTATACGTGTTGATAATCGTGTCTGACCGACTGCACGTGACCGACGTGCTGTTGGGAGTCACATTGTACGTGTACCGCAGCACAATGGGGTCGCTGGACGTCTGCCGCAGTTGCATGGCGGTGGGCAATGTCGCGCTGCCTTCCACGGGGACCAAGTTTCGCAACCGCCACGCGGTCGCGTCACCCGTCACCCGCTGCACCCGCTGCTCCCCGTCGTATAGAGCCAACACCGACAGTGTGGGCGCAGTGGGCGCACTGGGCACCGTGCCGTTGACAGAGGAACTGACCGCATCCCCGACCACTGTGCGGGTCGTCACGGTAAAGGCCCGCGTTCCGGCCGTCAACCCGGTCACGTCAATGTACGGGGCGGTGCCGAGGTACTCGGTCCCGCCGACGGTCACCACATACTGGGCAGTCGTCAAGTGAAGGTACTCGGAATCGATAAACCCCCACCCCAGTTCCGTGGGAGGTGTAAAGGACACCCGCATGGCCACGTCCGTGGCCACCACCGACACCTGCGTGGGGGGGCCCGGCAGCGTTTCCAGGTAATGGGTCCCGTCCAGGGTCGCACTGGCCGAGCCCGCATCGTTGTACGTGATGATGCGGACCGTGTGATAGGCCATCCCATCCGGCATCCCTTTGCGCCTGAACAGTTCCTTGAGATTGTATGGTTCGTAGTAGGTGAACAACTCGCTTTCATAAGGCCCCGTTTCACCTGGATAGTATGTCCACGTAGCAGTATAAAAGGACACTCTCCACCCGGTAATGGCATGAGTGGGAAAATAGGCGGCGGCATCCGGGATGGCCACCACTAGATCGGGCCCCCCTTCCCTTACATTCGTGATGGTCCCCGTGCAGGCCGGGGGGCCGACCACCGTGACACTGGACGAGGGGGCACTGTCGGCACTGGCACCCACCGCATTAAGGGCCCGGACCTTGTAGGTGAACGTGCCCGCATGCGCGGTCAACACAATGGGCGAGGCGCCCCCCACACTGGAGTTATCCGTGGGACGCACGCTTGCCAAAAGATTGCCGTCCACGTACGCACTTACCTCAAAATTGGCATAGTCACTTTCCGATGTAGGTAAGGCAGCGATTTCCCCGTTGTACGAAAACGCCACCGACACGCGACCCGGTGCCGTTTGAGTGACCGACTCAATGACGGGAGTGGCCGCGGGGACGGCAAACGTGACGGGATCGGTGGTCACGGCCTCACTGGTCCCCACGGCATTGGACACGGTCACGACAAACGTGCGCGTGCCCGGGGTGGTGAAATCCACGTCGGCATAGGTGGTCCCGCTCACCCGGGTAACCGTGGTGCTTCCCTCGGACACGCCCGCCTCGGTCCAGGAAATGGTGTAGGTGCCGTCATCGGGCGATTGCATGGACAGTTGCGCCCGTCCCGTCGCGATCTTGCTCACAGAGACAAAGGTCGGGGCCCCCGGAACACTCAGGGTCACCTCGTTGGAAGTCGTGGCCGCACTGGTACCCACCACATCGGTGGCCGTCACGGAAAACGTGCGCGGGCCCGGCGTGGTGTAATCAAAGGCCACGGTCCGTTTGTTACGATACGCGTCGTCCCAATCGGTCGTGGTGACAACCTCCCCGTCCGACGGCGTAATGGTAAACGATTGCGCGTTCGAAGAGTCCGTGGACTCGACCACCACTTGAATGCGCCCAGCGCTGAGCTTGGTGGCGACCACCGACGGAGCCGGGGGCAGTTGGGGCTCATACGTGGTGCTGGGCAACGACGTGGCACTGGCGCCACCGATACTGGCTGTGACGGTAAAGATGTACTCGCCCTGGGCCATGCCCGAAATGGGAATGTGGCCCAGGGAGCTGCCGGGCGTGGCTTGAAACGTGCGGCCCACAAACGCCGTGTTGGAACTGGAGGTGCACGTGGCCACGTACTGAATGGCACGGGGCGGATAGATGCCCGAGGCCACGGTGAATTGAATGAGGGCCTCCCCATTGTACATGGCGTAAAACCCCGTGATGACCGGGGCCCCGGGCGGGGGCAAGGGGGTCGTGGAAAAGGTCCAGACCCCATACCCCAAATCGGAATACGCATCAAAGGTGGCAGCGTAGCTGGGTGATAGCATATAGAGTTGGCCCCGCGCATATCCTTCTTGGATGACGACAATGGCCAAGGCCGTCACATCCGTGACCACAAAGATGGCACTGTCACCCGAGGCCAATACGTCGGGCAACAGGGGCGTGGCACCGGCGCACGTGGCCGTGAGGGTGGTGGGGGACGCGGACGTGTTGGTCCAGAAGAGGGCCGTCACCGTGCTGGGCACATAGGTCGAGGCGACGCTGTTGCTGATGGCCATGGGGCTGCTGTACAGCAGCCGCGACGCAAAGGCCACGTTCCAGTCGGTGGCGCTGAGCAAATAATTGCCCGTCGTCACAGGGGCCGTGCCCAACCGGGGCGGGGTGCCTTTGACCGTGTCAAAGGTGTAAAACCCCTCTCGCGGGCTCCAGAGGACATTGGCTTGGGAGCCGTCGGCACGGCGATAGGCAATCGACAGCCCCACGAACGTGGTGAGTTCCGTGGCCACATTCACATCCAAAATCGACCCCATGCGCTGGTCAAACGTGCCGATGGCCGGCACAAGGTACGGCTGGGTCAGCAAGCTCTGCGCCTGACCCGACCGTGTGTGGCCCAGGCGGTCGTCGTTGAGCAGGGTCACGTCGGTGACGGTCAAGGGGATGCCCGACGTGTTGACCAAATACAGGTTTTGAAAGATGGCCTTGGTTTGGGCACGGCTGTTCAAGCCATATGACCCATACCACGCCGATGCGTAGGCCATGGTCCACATGCGGGGCACCATGAGGGTGGCATTGTCGCGCAGCAGCAGTCCCGTGGCCATATCGGGCAACTTGCCCACGACACGGGGGACCCCGTTCAGCGACGACGGCCCCACGGGCAACACCAGCAAATCCTCGTCGGCCAAGACAAACGTCGATTTGGCGCTCCAGGTGCCGTCCAACCCTTGGTACTGGATCAGCAGCTCTTGCGTCTCGGGATCCGGAATCATGCGCCACTTTTGGTCGGCCCCAAAGTACGCCCCGTTTTCAAAGGTGGCCATGTCGACAAACGACACGGGTTTGGTGATGGTCAATTCACTGACGGCGCTTTCGTTGGCCGTCAGGTTGCCCGAGGACGGGGCAAACACCATGAACGGGCCATCGGTGCTGTGCTGGAACTCCAGGCGCCCGTGCTGCGACGCAATGATAAATTCGGCCGTGTCCGACAAGACGTTGTTGGTGTCGGTGGCTTGCAGCCGCAACTCCTTGACCTTGATGGGGGCCAGGGTGTGGGGCAACCCCGTGTCCTGGAACTCAAACAGACCCGTTGGCTGCCGGACAATATTGGCATGCTGGGTGACCGCATCGTCCACGTACGCAAACTTGATCTGGTTGGCCACGTTGCCCGTGGTGCCGGCACTGATGGTCACATACGGCTGGGCCACATTGAGATGCCCCACGGTGAGCGTGGCGGCACTGCCCAAGGCCAACCCCGAGTTGATTTGAAGTTCGGGGGTCTGACCGTTCACGGTGAGTTGGTCCGACCCAATGGACGCCACTTGCAGTTCTTTGACAAACACCGTCCCAAACAGGTCGGCTGCAATGGACATGGTTTACAGAAAACCCAAGAAAATAAAAAACACAGGCCCATCCAAACGCGGCCACGCAGCCAAACGCAGCCAAACGCGGCCAAACGCGGCCGCCAAACGCGGCCGCCAAACGCAGCCACGCGGTCACACCGACACCGTATCCTTGCTGATCCACACGCCGTCCTCGCGTCGGACTTGAAACGTGAACGACGTGTCCGTCGTCACGATGCGCCACGGGCCCACGCCCATGCTGGCAAAGGCGGCCGTGTCCAGAAACCGGGTGGGTCGGGCGATGTGAATGAGGTCCGGAGGGGGCACGGTGCCTTCGCCCGGGGCCACGAGAAAAAACGGCTCGTCGTTGTGGCTAAACCCCAACCCCCCGTGCAAGGAGAGGATGCCAAACGTGCCCGTCACGTTGTTGCTGTTGTCCGTCCCTTGCAGTTGTACGCGCTGCACCTTGATGGGACACAGGGCCAGGTCGTCCTCGAACCAAAACCCGTCCTTTAACGCAATGGCCGCATACGTGTCGTCGTGCGCAAACCGAATGGCACCGCCCCCCGTGGTCCCAATGGTGATCAAGGGCTGCCGGACGTTCAAAAACCCCGTGGTGGTCATGGAATCGGGCTGCAACCGGACGCGATCGGCTGTCACGCTGATGGCGGCCAAAGGCTGCCCCTGCAGCGTCAGCTGCGACGACCCCAGGGACACGGTTTGCAGATGCCCTGTCAAGACGCTCCCGTAATCGTCAATGGCGATCATTTTGTAACTGGACACAGAAAAATGCGTTTCAATCGACGCCTTTTTTTTATTTTCTCTGCCTTTCAATAAACCATGTCAGTCAATCTTAGTACGTTTGGTATCGTCTATTCGAAAGAAGTCAATGCCCGTGTCATCAAAAATCAAGAAAGCGATGTCGGGCTGACGTTGAGCAGTACCCTCTCCAAGGTGGATGTCAACGCCCATGCCAGTGTGTCGGTGACCTCTGCCGCCGGCGACATCAACCTGACCAGCTTCGGCGGGCTCGTCGTGCGCGCCAGCAGCCAATCCCATACCGTCACGGGCGACTATCTGGTCGGCGTCACCGGCGATTACGAGGTCGGGGTCAAGGGGGGCGATCTGACCTTGGCTACCGACCAAGCGTGTGCGGTGCGGTCCATTGGCGCCATGACCTTGGGGTCCACGGGGGCCTTCTCTCTGGATGGCAAGGATACCGTGTCGTTGAGTAGCGTGGGGGCCTTGTCGGCCAACAGCATCGGGGCCATGTCCTTGGGTGCCACGGGGGCCTTCTCTCTGGTTGGCAAGGATACCGTGTCGTTGAGTAGCGTGGGGGCCTTGTCGGCCAACAGCATCGGGGCCATGTCCTTGGGTGCCACGGGCGCGTTCTCTCTCATTGGCCAGAATACCGTGTCATTGAGTAGCGTGGGGGCCTTGTCGGCCAACAGCATCGGGGCCATGTCCTTGGGTGCCACGGGCGCGTTCTCTCTGGTTGGCAAGGATAC
>Ga0209357_1000639_pt1 | contig 14078 bp, 15 predicted proteins | sample LauGreFBDMM110SD_2_FD_187573 | JGI IMG/M metagenome (GOLD analysis project Ga0209357, IMG submission 187573) | Freshwater lake microbial communities from Lake Michigan, USA - Fa13.BD.MM110.SD (SPAdes) (version 3) | ecosystem: Environmental > Aquatic > Freshwater > Lake | place: Lake Michigan... | reverse complement strand
GTAGAGACTGTGCCAGTAGAGACTGTGCCAGTAGAGACTGTGCCAGTAGAGACTGTGCCAGTAGAGACTGTGCCAGTAGAGAACACAGCAATCAGCGACAACTAGGCTGACGCGCATGTCAGATGCGCAAATAGTTACTTACGAAGTCACGGGCAAAGTTGCCCTCATCACCCTGAATCGCCCAGATGCCCGAAACGCTGTTAACGGCGACGTCGCCGCTGGTCTCGAGGCAGCAATTGATCAGCTCGAAGCCGACGACAATGTGTGGATTGCCATCTTGCAAGCCAACACCACTGGCCAAGAGCGACCGGTATTTTGTGCGGGAGCCGATCTAAAGGCAATCAACTCAGGCAAAGCTGCAGATCTCAATACCCGTCGTGGGGGTTTCGCCGGCTTCGTGTATCGCGAGCGCAAAAAGCCAGTGATCGTCGCAGTTGATGGCTTAGCCACCGCTGGTGGCTGTGAAATCGTGCTCACTGCCGACATGGTGGTAGCCAGCACTCGTTCGGCATTTGGGTTGGCAGAAGTCAAGCGCAACCTCATCGCAGGGGCTGGTGGGCTCTTTCGCTTGCCGCGCATCATTGGGCGCAACGCCGCGATGGAAGCAATCTTGACCGGCGACCCAATTCCTGCCCAGCGGGCCTACGAGCTGGGCTTGGTGAATCGTCTATGTGAGCCAGGCAAGGCGCAAGAAGCAGCCATGGCTTTGGCGTTGCAGATTTGCACATCTGCCCCGATAGCGGTGTGGGAAAGTCGCAAGATCGTGCTGGCTGCCGACACCGCCGACGATGCCACGTTGATTCAGATGACTAACGAAGGCTTTGGTCGTGTGTTGCAGAGCCAAGACACCAAGGAAGGTCTAACCGCCTTCATCGAAAAACGTCCACCTAATTGGAGCGGTCGCTAAATCAGCCCGCTCAGGCGCTAGTCGAGTACTGAAGTTGCAACAATCAAGCGGGCGGTAAGCCCATTGCGTTCGTAAAGATTCTTGGTATCGCGATCGCCCGGCAGCGACAGCGCATCAATTCGCGCGCAATTGGCTTCGCGCGCTTTTTGCTTGGCCGCATTGATGAGTGCGTCACCCACACCAACCCGGCGGGCTCGGGCCGTGACGAACACTCGCACCACTGTGGCCACATTGGTGCCGGCCACACTCGAGATGTGCACCGTTGCGAATCCAACTGCAACCTCATCTACCTCAGCAATGACGGTGAATCCCCCGTTGCCATCACCGATGAAGCCGATGGGTTGTTCGGCGAAAAATGCTGCGGCTCCACGAGCACCAGCGCTGTCGCCCTGAGCTTGTCTTTCGAGTTCGTGGCAGTACTGCGCATCAGCAGCGGTGGCGACGCGTACCGACGGTGTCATCAGCAACGTCACCGCTGGTTACCGCTGATGCGCTTGCTGATCTCACGGGTACCGAAACGTACGGTCATCTCACCGAGAGCTCGCAACTGGGTAAGTCGTTGCACCAAAGTCACATTGTTTCCGACAGTGACATCACCAAGATTCTGTATCACCTGCTGAGCAAGAACAATGGGCACGCCAACAAGAGCTTCGGCGATGGCCTTGGCGGATGCGATGCGCTCGTCAAATGACTCGGGCATGAACTGGTCAACAGTGGCTAGACGGTAGGAAACAACGGGCACAAGTCGTGGTCGACCGGACACTTCGGTGCTGATTTGCGCACGAGCAAGAAGCACTGTTGGCAATGTTCTTCATCGGCTCGGCGTGGCTGCAACAACGGCGTGCCATCAGTGGCGTCTTCGATGTCAACTGGTGCAGTTTCGTCGTCAGGCGACAACTGATCGTTACTGCGTAGCTTGTCAGCCAAGATGGTTGCGAGATCGGCTTCTTCATCGTCGGAACCTGACATCTCGTTTTCGTCAACTTCTTCACGAGGTGGTCGCTTTTTTTCGGCAGTTTCGTCGTCGTCATCATCAAGATTCAATCGATCGTCGTCGGTCTTAACTTCGTCGGCCGAAGCATCACTGGCGGCGGGTACTGCGCCGTCAATGGCGAGATCAACTGCTACGACGTCATCAGCATCATCACCGTCAACATCATCGTCTGCAATGTCAAGCGCGTCGGGATCTACTTCTTCGCCCTCTGGAAGTTCATCGGGGTCGATTTCCAGCCCAGTCAGGTCGGTGGGGTCGCCATCGTCGCCGTCGACGTCAGATTGCGGGGTGTCATTATCGTGAACCATTATCGGGCGCGAACCTTAGCCGAAGTTTGGCTCAAGCGGGCGCATTGCCGCTAGTGCCGTTGTGACTCGCGTCGCTGCTCACTGCGCCGCTCGGATTCGAGCCGCTCCAGGAGGGGTGCCTCGGTGGTCATATGGGTCATAGCGCTCGCCACGGCATGGTGACCGGCCTGAGTGGCAATGAGGCGGTGCATCTCGAGTGCCACGCGCCGATAGGCAGGGTGTCCCTGGGGGGCTGAGCGCAACTCCAGCATGTGCATGGCCTCACGAGCATTGAAATGCATCATGTAGCGCATGCGATGGGCCATAGCCACGCCGTAGGCCGCCTGCTCGGGGAACTCGGGGCGCAGCAGCTCATACAGCGCCTGAGAGCGTTCCATTGCATCATCAAAGATCGCCGTGCCGCCGGCTTGGTCGACTAATTCTGGACGGGCGTACCCCAGATGCGGGGTGAGACGCTGCCACTCGATGGTGAGGAGGCGATGGCGCTGCATGTCGCGAAATGCGCCGTAGTCGCCCAACACATCAAAGCGGTAGGCCAAGCGTTCAAAGGCGCGACCTGGCTTGTGGCGCCGATTAGAGCGCTCCCCCACGTAGGCGCGAATCAATGCCACGCGCTGCTCTTGACTCAAGTTGCGCACCCGCTCGAGCAACTGTGTTTCGGGTAAATCTGATGACGAGTAGCAAATTGCTGCCAGCAACTTGTCTTCGCCATCTGGATCAAAATCGACAAGGGTGACTTCGGGGGCGTTTTGCGGCTCAATGATGCCGAAGTATTCATCAACGAGTTCGGCTGTGTTGTTGGCATTGTCCGCAAGGTAGTTACTCCACGCCACACCTCGCTCTGGCATGTCGACGCGACGCAAAAATGTTGGGATCACTTTGCGCAATTCGGTGAGCATCATGTCGGCGTATGCCTGTGCTTCAGGAAGCGGGTTGGCGCGCATGCGTAGCAAGAGCGCTTCGTAGCCCTGACCGGTGCCATAAATACCGACGTTTGACAGTGACGCGGCCGGCAAAATGCCGCGTACTGCATCAAGCGCCTTGGCGCGGGTGGCTTGGCGGTAGATGAAGTCGGAGTCGTTGTCGCCGCGCGGAACCGTAGCGCGCACATGAGTGGTAACCATTTCAACAAGTTCGCTGTAAGTGTCGAACATGCGATCCATGTCGCCGACATACCGGGTGCCAAATGGGCTGCTCAACACTGCTGGGTCGCGGTAGTAGCGGTAGCGACCGCCCAAACGTGCGTCGTAAGCCACATAGCGAGTGCTTTGTTCGAGATACGCCATGAGACGACCCCACTCCAAGATTTTGGTGAGCAGATTCGAAGCCTGTTCGCACGCCAGGTGAACACCGCCGAGTTGAGCGACCGAATCATCGCCATACTCGACAAAGATTCGTTCGTAGAGTTCCTCGGCACGAGTCACCCCGATGGTGGCATCAACGCTCTCGTCACCTGTTAAGTCGAGGTCGCTGACGAACTCATCGAGAAACAAGCGCCGCAAACTTTTGGCCGTGCGGCTGTAGCGGGCGAACAACGCACCTTTCACAGTTTCGGGCAGATTCACCAAAGCAAAAACAGGAAGATCGAGATTCGTGAAATAGCGACGCAATATTGCAGACTCGCCATCGCTGAATTGTTCTGGAACGTAGACCGACACGAGAGCCGATACTACGAAAGATGACCGAGGTTTTAGAGCACCCCTGCTGGCACGCCACCATCGCCAAATGCGGCGCGCACACTGCCCTGCAATTGTGGCTTCGTCCACAGGTCAATCACCGTCATGGCCATGATCTTGGCCCCGTCTAACACAGCTTTGTCGGCCACGCTCGAAGCGGTGTATTCAGCAAATTGGGGTGAGTGCAGCGACACGCCACGTGGCGACACCTGCAACATCGGATGAATAGTGGGCGTGAGATAGCTCACATTGCCCATGTCAGTTGAGCCGCCGCCGGTTCCCGGCAACATCGCTGAAGTGAGTGGTCGACCGATGTCGGTGGAATTTGCTGCGTAGGCATCCAACAGCGGAACATTGTCGACAATGTCGGCGTAGGCGTTAATTTCCCACTGCAGTTCGGCACGACAGTCGGTTGCTGCTGCTGACGCCTCGAGACACGCTGCCACACGCTGCTTGAGCGGCTGCAGGGTTTCGATGGTGTCGCTGCGTACATACCAGTTCATCTCCGACTCGCGCGGCACGATGTTGGGCTTTTCACCAGCCTTGGTAAAGATGCCGTGCACGCGTTCTGTCGGGCGAATATGTTGGCGCAGCGCAGCCACGTTCATATAACCCAGCACTGCAGCATCAAGGGCATTGCGACCCAAATGTGGAGACACCGCCGCATGGGCTGCTTGCCCGTAGTAGCGCACAATCAACTGTTGAATTGCAATCGCATTCATCCGCGCCAAATCTCGATCGGCTGGATGAATCATCATGGCTGCTGCAATACCGTCGAAGGCTCCGGCTCGTGCCATCTCCACCTTGCCACCGCCACCTTCTTCGGCTGGGGTACCCATCAACGTGAGCCGTCCACCGGCATCATTGGCCACACCAGCCAACGCCAAACCAGCACCGAGGCCCGCCGCGGCGATCACGTTGTGACCGCAGGCGTGACCGATGCCGGGAAGTGCGTCGTATTCGCACAGCACGGCCACATTGAGCCCGCTGTCGCCTACCTTGGCTTCAAAAGCGGTATCCAGGTTGTAGGCCCCACGTGTTACGCCGAGACCGGCTTTGTCAATCATCCGAGTCAGCAAGTCGTGCGCGAAGTGTTCTTCGTAGTTCAACTCAGGCTTGGCATGAATGGCGTGACTGGCTGCAATGAGGTCTTCGGCCCGCCGATTGATATCGGCAACCACGTGGGCTTTTAATTCAGCAATTTGTTTGGTGTCAAGGGCCATGGGGTCAGGCTAGTCAGAGCGAAAAGTATCAGGCCTCGTGCATAGGTAGACACAGCGAGAACGCGTCTGGTCGCACCTCGATGGTTACTTGCGCGGCACGACCTCGCTCCTTGCCGTCGAGCCTGATGGTGCGCTTTTTGGCACCCTGATGATTGCTGGGCCACTTAACATGTGCGGCGCGGTGCATGGTGAGCATCGGATGCGGGAGATGGTCGCCTAGTCGCATGCGCCGACGCATGAGTAGCAGTTGGCGCACTGGGATGGAGTTGTTGAATTCCAGCGCATCCACCAAGCCGTCGTTCACATGGGCGCGTGGTGCCACATTTAATGCCCCGAGAAACCCACCAGTGGTGACCCACATCTGCGGCGTGCGCCATGAGCCAATAACCACGCTCGACAGCGCCAACACTGGTGCAGCGTCATCGAGCTTCACGATGAGTACATCACACGGCAATAAGCGACACGGCTCCCCCACGTGTAGTGCGCCCGTTGCTGTCGAGAGCCCAAGTGCACGCAAAATGTTCCCAGACTCCAACCACACGTGAGTAGCACCTTGTTGCACTGCGACTGCCGCTCCTGCTTCGTCTTTAGCCAACACACAATCGTGTGGTGTTGGTCCGACGCTGCCCCATGCCGCTCCTTTTTCGATGGTCACGCGGCTCCACCGATAGGCATACTGCTGGCACTGAGCACAACACCACGCAACACACGATCCACCGCATTATCAGCCACACTGCGGGTTACTTCGTCGGGTGCATGCTGGGCTACTTGGCGTAACAAATCGATGAGCTGTTTCATCGTGCGCACAAAGTCACCTGGAGTGGTGTCGTCATCGAGCAGGTCGGCAAGTTCGCTGCCGCCAGCCCACTTGGCAACCGTCTCGACATAGCCAGCATCTGGGGCACGGTGTGGTGTCAGCCCAGCGGCCGCTTCTTCGCGCTGCAAACGCTTGCTTAATACTTCGATCTGGCGAAATCGTGAACGCAATTGGCTTGAAGGAAACCGCGGGTCAGGGGCCGGATCCGGGCTGCGGTATTCATAGACGAACACCGAGCACAATGCAGCAAGCGATGTGGGGTCGAGCCCGTCGAGCAACTTGGTGGCAATCGTCTCGGCTACCAGCAAATCAGACTCATGAAACACGCGCGATAGCAGCGTGCCGCGGGGTGTAAGTTGCCAATTCGCCACGTACTCCCAGCGCTCCAGCAGGCTGACCACATCGTCAAACCGCCGACTCACCACTTCTGATGCTTTGTCCGAGCGCGATACCAACTGCAGCAAATCTCGCTCAATGCGGTCGGCTGATTTGGCAGCATTGATCTTGAACTTGAGATCAGGGTCCTTGGCACACGGGTGCGCGTTGCGCGCCGAACTCGTAGCCGAGGCTGCAACTGGCGGTTTGTCGATCTTTACGCGTGAAAGCCGATGGGCCAATTCACGCAGCGCCCGCGGATCGCTTTGGTCAACGATGCCATCGGTCGACAGCCGGGTGACCGTGCGTATAGATCGCACGAGTTCATCGGCCGTCAAGGCTCGTAGCGAGCGGTTGGCAAACAACACTTTGACTTTCACACCTTTACTGCGCACCGAGGTGCTGAGCACCACGCCGAGCGCGTCGTCAAAGTAGGCCACGTCACCAGCGTTGAGCGCCATCAGGCTCATCTCTATCTCGGTTCGGTCGCGCTCGCCTGCATCGCGCACGAACAGGCGGCGGTATTCGTCAATGTCGCCCCATTCGCTGTGGGCTTGGGCGCGCAGGCGATCACGTTCTTTTTGTCGTTTGGCAATCCGAGCCTGCACCTCGACCACGCCTTTGTTGGCTTGATACTGCGCCAGCGACAGGTTCAACAGGTGATGGGTTTCAGCGGGCGAATGAGTGCGTACGAGATTGACGGCCATGTTGTAGGTGGTACGAAATGCTGAACTCAACCGAAACGTCTTGCTCATAGCCACGGCTGCTACTTGGTCAAACGACACAAACTGGTTCCAGACGACAATGGCATGACCAAGGGTGTCGATGCCCCGCCGTCCGGCACGGCCGGTGAGTTGTGTGTATGACGAGGCCTTCAGCAGTTCGTGATGTTCGCCCGTAAATTTGGACATCTTGTCGATGACGACGGCTCGTGCTGGCATATTGATGCCAACGGCCAAAGTCTCGGTGGCAAACACCACCTTCACGAGCCCACGCATGAACAGTGTTTCCACAATTTCTTTAAAAGTGGGCACCATGCCCGCATGATGGGCCGCTATCCCCGACTCCACTTGGGCGCTAAACGTGGTGAAGCCGAGCGCCGCCAAATCGTCGTCACTCAGACCAGCGACTCGGGCATCCACGATCTCGCGAATCTCTGCCCGCTCAAGCTCGCTGGTGAGTCGAACTCCGGCTTTGTAACACGTGGCTGCTGATTCGTCACATTGATTACGACTAAAAATAAAATAGATGGCTGGCAGCAAATCTTTGTCGCGCAGCACATCGAGCATGTCAATACGTGATGGAGGAAACAGCCGACTTCGCGAACCGCGGCCGCCTTGGCGCCGTCGCTGGCCGCCCTGTTCGCCCGACTCGATGCGCAACATTTTGGGGTTGGGCGCCGAATCAACCAACGTGTCAACCAGCACCACTTCGTCATTGGCTTTGTCGCCGTAGGCATACATGTTGCGCAGTTCCACAGGGCGACGCCCTTCGATGACCACTCGAGTTGGCCCGCGCACGGTGGAGAGCCAATCGGCGATTTCTTCGGCGTTGGACACTGTGGCAGACAATGCAACGAGTCGCACTTCAGGTTCTAGATGAATGATGACTTCTTCCCATACAGGGCCGCGGTATTCATCTTGCAAAAAGTGCACTTCATCGAGCACCACCACGCCGAGGGTGTCGAGGGCTGTGGAGCGACCGTAGATCATGTTGCGTAGCACTTCGGTAGTCATCACCAATAAAGGCGCGTCAACATTGATGGCGTTGTCTCCGGTCAGCAAACCAACTCGTTCGCTGCCGTAAAACGCACACAGATCGTGATACTTCTGGTTTGATAGCGCCTTAATTGGTGCGGTGTAAAAACCGCGCTTATTCTCATCGAGCGCCATTGCCAGGCCATATTCGGCGATGACGGTCTTGCCCGAGCCGGTCGGTGCTGCAACAAGTACCGATTCTCCAGCATCAAGAGCGTCGAAGGCCTGAACCTGAAATAGATCAGGAGCGAACTCATAACGCGCCAAGCGTCGTTGGCGGTCGGTGTTGGTCACTCGACTGCCGATTTGCGGCGGCGCCACAAGATGAGTGCGCCTATGCCAACGGCAATCACGTACAACACGGTGAGGGGTACGCCCAGCACCATCAACGTGATGGGGTCACCACTTGGTGTGATGACCGCGGCAACGATAAAAATTCCTACGATTGCATAACGCCATTGCGTAATCAGTGTGCGTGGCGAGACCACCTCGACCAACTGCAGAAACACCAGCAGAACAGGTGACAAAAAGCCGACACCGAAGGACAACATCATGAGCACCACGAGGTTGACATATTTGTTGATCTGATAGTTCTGCGTCACATCTGCGCCCGACCAACCGATCAAAAACTCAAGTGCGCGGTCAAGTGTCCAGTAAGCCAAAAACGCACCGACGGCAAAGAGTACAACTGATGAAAACATGAAAAAGTACGAATACCGTTTCTCTCGTTTGGTGAGAGCCGGCACAATGAAGCGCCAGATGTTCCAGAGCAAAACAGGCAGTGCAATCACTACCCCGCCCCATAGCGCAATCCGCATACGGGCCGAGAACCCATCGATAGGACCAAGTGCGTAGAGCGATCCATCACAGTTGAGGGACGAATTAACGGCGCAGAGATCGCGGTAGGGCTTGGTTAAAAACCGCAACACGGGCTCATAGGCCAACAACAAGCCAATTGCACCTACGGCGATAGCCAACAAGCTAAACAGCAACCGCGAGCGCAACTCGGCCAGATGTCCCATGATCGACATGTCGTCGACGCTTCGACGTGAACCAACCACGTTAAGTACCTACTGGTGGTGGCGCATCCGAGGCGGGAGGCGACACGGGTGTTTCTGATACGGGATTAGTAGGTACGGGGTTACTAGGCACGGGCTTGTTAGGTACGGGCTTGTTAGGTACAGGCTTATTGGCTTCGGGTTTGTCGCTCACAGTTCTTTTGAATTCTGCAACAGGCTCATCTACCAACTTGCGCACCTCGCGAATGGGCTCTTCCATTACCTTGTTCACTTCGCGTTGCATGTTGCTCGTGATGTTGCGAAACTCGCGGTACACCTTGCCGGCTTTTCGCATGGCCGATGGCAACTTCTCGGGGCCTAAAACGATCAGGCCGAGCATGGCGATAAAGACCAATTCGGTGCCCGAAAGGTTAAACACGTAGCAAGCCTACGAGACAGCTTTGTTGGCCTCGTAGTGTTGCGCCGTGCAGCAGCGATTGCCCTCCCTTGTGCAATCGCCCTGGTTGTTTGCCCATCGTGGTGCGAGTGCACATGAGCAACAAAATACGATGGCGGCATTTCGGTTGGCGGTCAAGTTGGGCGCCACAGGGCTCGAGTCCGATGTGTGGCTGACGAGTGATGGTGTTGCTGTCTTGGCTCACGACGGTTGGGTTGGCCCGCGTTGGCGACGCCGGCTCATCGCCGACACTACGAGTGCTGCCTTGCCCAAGCACATCCCGACACTTGCCGAGCTTGCTGACTTGGCGCATCGGCATCAGCTTGCATTGTCGCTTGACATCAAAGATCCAGCGGCTTATGACATTGTCGGTCACACAATCACGGAAATCTCGCCCGATCTCGTCGGTCGTTCGTTTATTTGCTGTGAAGATTTTGAATTGCTACAACACATCGCTCCAGATTTGCGATCCTTGCAGTTGATTGACTCATCGAGATTGGCCACAATGAAAGCCGGAGCAGAACGTCGTCTCGCTGACTTGAGCAACCTCGGCATTGTGGGGCTCAATATGCATCACACTGACTGGAACGGCGGTTTGGTCACCCTCGCCCATCGCTTCAATCGCCTTGCATTCGCCTGGGATGTGCAGTTTGAGTACCAACTCACCACCACATTGCGCATGGGTATTGACGGGTTGTACAGCGACTGGGTAGACCGCATGGTTGACGCCGCTCGCGTGTTGTAACAAGTGCGCACCGACTGCTACGAGACCCGCTTACAAAGTTGACATGCTGCTGGGCGGCCAAATAACCACTACGGCACGCCCAACAATCAAATCGATATCCACTGGGCCGAACATGCGGCTATCAAACGACATCGCCCGATTGTCGCCGATCAAAAACACCTCGTTTTCGCCCATCGTGGTGGGGCCCACGTCACCAGAACCACAACGCAAACCCGGTTCAAGTGTGGCATCGAGTTCTTGGTCGCCCAACCATGGTTCGTCGAGCACGGTGCCGTTGATCGACACAACACAGTTTGTGATCGTGAGAATTTCGCCGGGTAAGCCGATAACACGCTTGATGAGGTCGTCGTGCTGCACCGTGTCTCCATTGACCGTTATTCGATCAAACACAATGACGTCACCGCGCGAGGGGGAACCGAAGCGATACGACAGTTTGTTGACCAATACTCGATCATCACCAAACAACGTGACTTCCATAGATGGCCCTGCGATAAAGAACTGTTGCACTACGAACGTGCGCAGAGCCATAGCAATAAAGACGGCAGTAACGATGACAACGAGCCATTCGCGAGCCTGTTTTAACCAAGCAACGCGTCGTAGGTCTGGCGGGGTGTCATTCACTCGTGCAACGCTAGTTGCGACCAGTCTCGGCTCATGGTGATGCAATCGCTGGTCACAGCGAAGCAATCAATTTGTCCACCCGGTCGTCTTGGCTTTTGAATGGATCTTTGCACAACACGGTTCGCTGGGCTTGGTCGTTCAATTTCAGGTGTACCCAATCCACTGTGAAGTCGCGCTTGCGTTCTTTCGCCCGGCGGATGAAGTCGCCGCGGAGTCGCGCCCGCGTGGTCTGGGGGGCGATGTCTTTGGCCAATTCGATGGCATCGTCGTCACATAGCCGCTCCACCATGCCGCGCGACTGCATCTTGAAAAAAATGCCACGCTGGCGATCTATGTCGTGATATTGCAGGTCCAGCATTTGTACGCGTGGGTCGTCGAGCCCTACGTTGTGGCGCTTGCAGTATTCATCAATGATTCGATATTTGATAACCCAGTCGATCTCACGGTCAAGTTTCAGTGGATCATTCTCTAGTGCGACCATGCAGTGTTCCCACATGTCGAGCGCCCGCTGCTCTTCGGTGGTGAAGCCACGTTGATCGGCGTAGCGCAGCGCACGATCCAATAGTTCACGCTGAATGTCAAGCGCTGACAGCTCGCGCCCGCTGGCTAGGCGAACCTTGCGACGACACGTGATGTCGTGGCTGATGTCGCGAATTGCCCGAATTGGGTTCTCGAGAGTCAAGTCGCGTAGTGAGGCAACGGGATCTTCGATCATTCGCAGCACGCAAGCCGCCGCACCGACCTTTAAGAAGTTGGTGTATTCACTCATGTTGGAATCGCCAACAATCACGTGCAGTCGCCGGAAGCGTTCGGAGTCGGCATGTGGTTCATCGCGAGTGTTGATGATTGGCCGACTACGCGTGGTGGCGCTACTTATGCCTTCCCAGATGTGCTCGGCACGTTGTGAAATAGAAAACACTGGACCACGTGCGGTTTGCAGAATGTGTCCAGCGCCCGCAAAGATCTGGCGCGATACGAAAAATGGCAACAGAGTGGCGCCGTAGTACGACAAATCGTCAGTACGTGTGGTGAGAAAGTTTTCGTGACAGCCGTAACTGTTGCCCGCCGAGTCGGTGTTGTTTTTGAACAAATAAATGGTGCCACGAATACCTTCGTCGCGCAGCCGTTGCTCGGCACCGGTCACCAGGCCTTCGAGAATGCGCTCGCCAGCCCGGTCGTGGGTGATGCAATCAAGAATTGAGTCGCACTCAGGCGTTGCATACTCGGGGTGTGAGCCCACATCCAGATAGAGGCGAGCGCCATTTTCTAAAAACACGTTGCTCGACCGGCCCCATGACACCACCTTGCGAAACAAATAGCGCGCTACTTCATCGGGGCTCAAGCGCCGCTGACCGCGCAGGGTGCACGTGACGCCGTACTCGGTTTCAATTCCGTAAATCCGCCGCTGGAGCTCGGTGGTGGCCATTAGCGCAGGGCGATTGCCACCGTGTCGTTCGCAACTCTGGTGAACGCACGACGCTTACCGTTGCGGGACAAAGTTGCTATTTCGAGATCGCTGGCAGCCAGGGTGCGTTCTGGTCCAGTCAGGGCGGCTACGGCAACGCTGATGGCACCAGCCACATCGAGGTTGTCGTTAAAGGTTGGTTCGAGCCGCTTGCTGATGCCTTCGGCATCGCCGCCTAATACACAGAAACGCTTTTCTTCGAGCAGCGTGCCGTCATACAAAATATGAAACATCCGGTCGTTAGCAACGACGTCAGAAACCTCGACCACTAGTAGCTCAACTTCAAGTGGCTTGGGTCCCATCGTGGAGAACACATCGCCAAGTACCTGGGCATATTGATTGGCCAAACTGCGGGCGTCAACATCGTTGCGTGAGTACTGGTATCCGCGCAGCTCGGCAGCGCGCACACCTGCCACGCGTAATTGGTCAAACTCGTTGTACTTACCAACGCCGGCAAAAGCGATGCGGTCGTAGATCTCGCTCACTTTGCGCAGCGTGGTGGACGGATTCTCTGCGACAATGACAATGCCATCAGCAATCTGCATCGCGACCAAGGCCCGCCCGCGAGCGATGCCTTTGCGTGCGTAATCCGCACGGTCTTTCATCATCTGCTCGGGCGAAACGTAGAACGGCATACTCATCGGGTACGCACCTCGGCCATGATCGTTTCATACATCGCGGCCAGCTTCGTATCGTCGATACGGCTCCAGCCAGTGGAATCAATCGATGCCACGATTGGGTAAATGCCGCGCAAGACATCCGGGCCACCGGTGGCTGCGTCAGCATCTGATGCCTCCCACAACGCTCGGGCGGCTAAATCAATTGCTGCTTCGCGGCTGAGCTGCTGACGCCAACCCACGCGCAGCACGGTGCCAGCCAAACGTGAACCTGAGCCGGTTGCCACGAAGTCTCGTTCCTCATATCGACCACCAGTCGGGTCATAATCCCACAAGCGACCGCGACCCACGAGCGGGTCGTAGCCAGCAAATATCGGCACGACCAAAAGCCCCTGCATCGCCGCTGGCAAGTTGGATCGCACCATCATCGACAACTGGTTTGCTTTACCTTCGAGCGACAGGGTCTGGCCTTCAACTTTTTCGTAATACTCCAATTGCAGTTGAAACAACTTGATCATCTCCATCGCTGGCCCGGCAGTGCCAGCGATAGCTACGCCACTCAAATCGTCGGCTTGCACCACTTTGTCCATCGTGCGATGGCTGATTGACATGCCAGCAGTTGCTCGACGGTCCCCAGCCATGACAACGCCACCATCAAACGTCAGCGCCAGGCAGGTCGTAGCGTGCGGAAACGTCTGGGCGTCACTTGCCGATACCAAGGTGGCAGGAAATGGATCAATGCCAACCTTGCGTAACAGGTCTGCGAAACTCGCCCCTGGGTCGTCGCTGGTAGAAAATCGTGGCATCGTCATGAAATGATTTACTGCCCACCTTTTTGCACGTAACTTTTAACGAAATCTTCGGCGTTGGTTTCCAATACTTCATCAATTTCATCGAGCAACCCGTCAAGTTCGGCCTTGAGACGATCAGTTTTCTCGGTGTCGGGTGCCGTCGTAGACGTCTGATCAGTGCTGCCGGATTTGTCAGCCTCTCGAGGGTTCGTAACTCGCTGTTTTTTGGTGCGCTCAGCCATGCCAAGCACCATAGCAAGACGAACTAGCCGCCCCGACGACGATGCCTCAAGTGGGGTCGGTTTCACCCAGTCGGGCAATGAGTTC
>Ga0209357_1000636_pt1 | contig 14092 bp, 14 predicted proteins | sample LauGreFBDMM110SD_2_FD_187573 | JGI IMG/M metagenome (GOLD analysis project Ga0209357, IMG submission 187573) | Freshwater lake microbial communities from Lake Michigan, USA - Fa13.BD.MM110.SD (SPAdes) (version 3) | ecosystem: Environmental > Aquatic > Freshwater > Lake | place: Lake Michigan... | reverse complement strand
GTCGTGCACATCACAACCGCCGATGCTCAGTCGACCCGCCACAACCTCGGCCGTATCAGGCAGCAGGTGACGGCTAACGCGACTCACATTTGCTCCGGCGATGAGATACCCAATAGTGCCAGCCCATCGGCCAATGTGCGGGCCGTCAGGTCACACAACGCCAGACGGCTCAAACGCAACTCGTCGCTCTCTGCTTTCAGCACAGGGCAATGTTCATAAAACGAGGTATACCGAGTGGAGAGCTCGTAGAGATATGTGCACAAGCGATGCGGGCTGTAGCGCTCGAGGGCGTCCCACACAGCCGAGTCGTATTGCAATAGCCACAACGCCAGCCCCCGTTCGCTCGTATAACCAAGGCTGATGGTGGCGGTGCGGGTGGCGGTGCGCTCAACATTTGCCCGACGAAAAATGCTGCAGATACGGGCATGGGCATATTGCAGATACGGGGCCGTGTTGCCGTCGAACGACAGCATGCGTTCCCAATCAAACACGTAATCTTTCACACGATCACTGGAGAGGTCTGAATACTTGACTGCCCCGATGCCGATCATCCGCGCAACCACGTTGCGTTGTGCCTCGGGTAATTCTGGGTTTTTTTCGGCGATGGAGGCCGCGGCGCGCTGCACTGCTTCGTCTAACAAATCCACGAGCTTCACCGAATCGCCCGTGCGGCTCTTCAACATTTTGCGATCATTGCCAAGCACACTGCCAAAAGCGACGTGCACCATTCGTGATGTCGGCGGCAACCAACCCGCGGCTTGTGCGACGGCTTCAATCATTGCCAAGTGTTGGGCTTGTGGCGAGCCGACCACGTACAACATCAATGTGGCCTGCAAGCGTTCGACACGATCAATCACACAGGCCAGGTCGCTGGTGGCGTAGTTATAACCACCGTCGCCTTTGCGAATGATGAGTGGCAGGGGTTCGTTCTCACGATTGGTGAAACCCGCCGGAAACACCACCTCGGCGCCATCGCTGGTGGTGAGCAGTTTTGCTGCGCTGAGCCGTTCAACGACCTTGGCTAGTAAATCGTTGTAGACACTTTCGCCGCGCAGGTCGCTGGCCACGAGTCGCACATCAAGTTTTTCATAAACAGTCGCAAAGTAATGCGCGCTCTGGGCCACGAGCAGTTCCCAGAGCCGTAACGTGTCTTGGTCACCGCCCTGCAGCGCCACCACGCGGGCGCGGGCACGCTCTTGAAATTCGGGTGACGCTTCAAATTTGACACGCGCTTGCTTATAGAAACCATCCAAGTCGCCCACCGACAATTCACGGGCGGCACCCACTTCGCCAAGGTCCACAAGGTGTTCGATGAGCATGCCAAATGGCGTACCCCAGTCGCCGATGTGGTTCTCGCGAATCACGTGGTGCCCGACCGCTTCACACATGCGCACCAGCGCGTCCCCAATCACTGTTGAACGCAGGTGTCCGACATGCATTTCTTTGGCCACATTCGGCGCCGAGTAGTCGATGACGACTGTTTCGGCAACGTCGGCGCGGCGCACGCCAAGTCGCGGGTCAGCGGCAACATCTTTGAGCAGCTTGGCCAAGTGTGCATCGTCATAGGTCAGATTCAAAAACCCAGGGCCGGCAACCTCAACTTTGGTGCAAATGCCGCTGAGATCAAGTTGATCAGCCAGCTGCTGGGCAACCTCGCGCGGGTTCTTGCCAAGTTGTTTGGCCAACCCCAACGCCACATTCACCTGTGCGTCGGCATGTTCACTTGGGCGCGCTGCCGTATCAAGATCGCCAGCCACCTGCGGGTGCAGTCGAGCAACGAGCGCGGCAACTCGTTCAACGACCACTGCTGCAACGTCGGTCATCGGCAGAACTCTTTTGGCACCATGCTGCTAATGGCAGCCGCCAGAGAAGTAGCCACAATCATCACCCCTTCATTGTTGCCGATTGCGCTCGGATAGCGTCGGGCAAACAAAGCAAGCATTGCCCTCGTAGCTCAGCGGATAGAGCACTGGCCTCCGGCGCCAGGGGTCGCAGGTTCAAGTCCTGCCGAGGGTGCCAGGACCCTTACTGCTACGGGCAGGCGCGCACGGCTGCGACGATTGCCGCAAAGCCAGCATCGGCGTCGATGGTCTCCAAAATTGTTGTGTTGGGGGTCGGGCGATCCACCAATTGGCGGTCGTCGATCACCGTCATGCCCCGCGTGTGGTTGCCATGCACATCCACTGCCACATGCTTTGACGAAGTCGTGAACAGCGCAGGATGCGTGAGTGCCAGCACCGAGCACACGTCATGCATCGCTGCGCCAACGAAGCCAACGTGCCGATTGATGTACGTGCCACTAAAAAATCGGAGCAAGCCAGCCAGTAGCGGCCCAACTCGCGGGTGGGCATCGTGCACCAGTGCGATGCGTTCGGGCGAGGCCTGAAACTCGTGGGTCAAATCCAGACCTGCCATCGTGATCGGCGCCCCACACATGAACACTGTCGCAGCGGCTTCAGGGTCGAGCCAAATATTGAACTCGGCTGTTGGCGTGCGGTTGCCGAGTCGACCACCCCCCATCAATGAAATTCCTGCAATGCGACGTGCCAAATCGGGCGCCCGTGTGAGCGCCAACGCGATGTTGGTGAGTGGCCCCGTTGGCACGAGCCACACGTCATCGCGAGAACGCACCGTGTCGATGATGAAGTCGATTGCCGCAGTCGAATCAGCCGGGCGCAAGGGCTCGGGCAACACGGCGCCGTCCATGCCGCTCTTGCCGTGCACATAGTCGGCGAATACCGGCGGCGCGATGAGCGGCCTGTTCGCACCCGAGTGCAGCGGTGCGCTCGAACCACACAAGTCAAGGATGATGCGCGCGTTACGAGTGGTGAGTTCGAGCGATGCATTGCCGGCAACAGTGGTAACACCCAGCAAGTTGGTGAACTTTGCGGCAACAATCAGCGCAAATGCATCATCATGGCCGGGGTCGCAATCCAGAATGACGTTTGGTGACTCGGCCATGACAGACGAGCATAAACTACGCTCGCTACATGACCAATCTCGTGTTGTCCGACGTGTTGGCACGTCCGCACATTCGTTCTATGAGAATCGTGCGCGAGGCCACGCTCATCGCTGGTTTTGCTCTGCTCACCGCGGCCCTCGCCCAGGTGCGAATTCCGCTCGGGTTCACCCCTGTGCCAGTTACCGGCCAAACACTCGCAGTCCTGCTCGCTGGTGCCTCACTCGGTGCGTGGCGTGGGGCCAGCAGCCAGTTGTTGTATTGGTTGCTTGGCATGGTGGGTCTGCCGTTTTATTCCAATGCCACGAGCGGCTGGTCGGTTGCCACGGGGCCAACGATGGGATACCTCGTTGGCTTCATCGTTGCTGCGGCCGTCGTGGGTCGACTTGCCGAACATCATCAAGATCGCAAGGTGCTCACTTCGATCGCGGCGATGACTCTCGGCTCCGTCATCATCTATGCATTCGGCGCAACATGGCTGGCCATTGACTTAGGCATCCCCTTGGCGACCAGTGAAACTAACGCCATCGCCCTCGGCGTTGCACCATTTTTGGTCGGCGACGTGATCAAAATGTGTCTTGCTGGCGCTGCAACGGCCAGCACCTGGCGCTTTGTCAATCGCAAATAAACGCTTGCGGCCTGCTCGCTCTGTTGGCCGCGTGTTGGCCGTGCGAAGTTACACGCGTGGGTGATGACAGGCCACGAACTGGTCTAGCGCCACTTCACGTAACTGCGGTTCTTCGGCGGCACACTTTTCGGTAGCGGCCGGGCAACGCGTGCGGAATCGACAACCCGACGGTGGCGCAACCGGTGACGGCGGCTCGCCTTGCAGTGAAATAGCAGCCTGCTTGCGGGTGGGGTCAGGAACCGGAACAGAGTCAAGCAGGGCGCTGGTGTAGTGGTGTGCAGGCTTGCTATAGATCACATCGGGTGAGCCGACTTCACAAATTTTGCCCAGGTACATGACCATGATTCGGTTGCTCACGGCCTTCACCACCGCCAAGTCATGGCTAATGAACACCATCGTGAGGCCGTAGCGATCTTTCATGTCTTGTAGCAAGTTAAGAATTTGAGCCTGGATGCTCACGTCGAGTGCGCTGACAGGCTCGTCACAAATCAACATGCGCGGCTCGAGCGCCAGACTGCGCGCGATGCTGATGCGCTGACATTGTCCGCCCGAGAACTCGTACGAGCGGCGATTGAGCACCAGTTCGGGCTCCAGCCCCACGTTGTTCAGCAATTCGCGCACCTTCACTTCGCGTTCTGCTTCACTTCCACGACCCCAAATCCACAGAGGTTCATCGACGATTTCACGCACCGTCATGCGCGGGTCGAGTGAAGAAATCGGGTCTTGAAACACCATCTGAATCGCCGTTCGCGCTGAACGAAGCTGCTCTTTGGGCAATTTGGTGAGATTGGTTCCCTCGAAAATTACGTCTCCCGAGTTCGGCGGCGGCAACTGCAGAATTGCCTTGCCGAGAGTGGTCTTGCCACAACCAGATTCACCCACAATGGCTAGGGTCTCACCCCGACAAACATCAAAACTGATTTTGGAAACAGCCTTGACGACAAGCCCACTGCCGACGCGGAACTCGACGACCAGGTCGCGAACATCCAGCACGACTTCGTCGTTGTTGCGCAGGTGCGCTGTGCCTGAGCCAGCCACTATTGCTTCCTTGCAATCGTGTTGCCAAGTGGAAACCAGCAGCGGTATAGATGCCCATTGCCAGCGTCAACGAGCGGCGGATGTTCAGCCGTGCACTTGGCTTGTACATAGCTACAGCGAGCAGCAAACCCACAGCCTGATGGACGCTGCGTGGGGTCGGGCAACCGACCTTCGATGACTTGCAGGCGTGCACCACTTTGCATATTGATTTTGGGAATCGAGTTGAGCAATGCCTCGGTGTATGGCATCTTCATATTTGCAAACAGATCAACGGTGCTGGCTTGCTCGACGATTTCGCCGGCGTACATCACTGCCACATAGTCGGTGTTGCCCGCCACAACACCAAGGTCATGGGTCACTAGCACCATCGACATATTCAGATCACGACGCAACTCGGAGAGCAATTGCAAGATTTGAGACTGCACAGTTACGTCAAGTGCAGTAGTTGGCTCGTCAGCAAACAACAGTTTCGGGTTGCATGAAATTGCGATAGCAATCATCACTCGCTGCCGCATGCCGCCCGACAGCTGGTACGGAAACTTCCTCAGCATCGCCTCTGGGTCAGGGATTCGAACAAGTGCCAACAACTCGGCGCTGCGTATCTTGGCCGCTTTTTTGTCCATGCCGAGACGAATTTGCAAACTCTCGGCAAGTTGGGCGCCGATACGCCGAACGGGGTTTAACGCCGTCATCGGGTCTTGAAAAATCATCGCCATTCCCGTGCCAAACTCATTACGCACTTGTTCACGAGTCATCGCGCTGAGTTCCTTGCCATCAAACACAATCTTGCCCTCACGCTGGACATTTGAGCCAGACAACAATCCCATCGCTGCTCGTGACAACACTGTTTTACCCGAACCCGACTCGCCCACAATGCCAACGCTCGAGCCCGCGGGAATATCAATGCTCACATCACGTACGGCCTCGAGCAAACCACGTGGAGTTGCAAATTTGATACTCATCGACTTGATGGACATAACTGCACTCACAGTCGGGCCTCCCGTCGATCAAGACGTCCTCGCATCACGTCTCCGACATGGTTGGTGCAAATTACTGTGAGTGCAAGGGCGACGATGGGGAAATACAGCGCATGTGGGTTGTATTCCAGGTCGTTGCGGCCTCGGGCAATCATGCCGCCCCATGACGCTCCATCAGGAATACCAACACCCAATAATGACAGTGAGGCCTCCGCAATGATCACAACACCAACGGCAAGGAATCCGACCGCGATAAGAGCCGGCAGCACGTTGGGCACGATGTGCCGCCAAATGATATGCCGATCACGCATACCCATGGACCGCGCAGCGGTGACGAATTCTCGCCCGGACCATGCCAAAGTTGCCGCTCTCGCGATACGACCCAGAATCGGAATAATCACGATCGTGAGTGAAATCATGAGCGTGGTCAGGCGTCGCCAAGGGGCTACAGCTTCGTTGACGTCGACATTTGTGGCAAGTACGGCGACAAGTGCGAGTGCCAACACCAAATTAGGTACTGACAACACCACGTTGAATCCTGTGCTGACGACAGAGTCGTAACGACCTCGAAAGTATGCCCCGGTGACCCCAAGGAAGCTTCCAATGAAGCCACCGATACCCACCGTGAAGATAGCAACGAACAGCGACAGTCGCGCGCCATTGATAATTCCCGAAAAGATGTCATAACCATTCGAGTCAACACCAAAAAGATGGCCACCCGTAAGCGGTGGAGCATCAAGAAAATCGCCGTGAATTGTTTGGTAGCTATCCACCGGCAGGAATGAACCAAAAATAGCCATCAAACCAGCGAGAGTTAGCCAACCAAAGGCCAAATATGTTGGAATTGTGAACTTCTTAGGCATTGATACGGCGGTTCCTCGTGCGTGGGTCTACATAACCAGCAGCGATATCGATAGCAACGTTAAAGAGCACATAAAAAATTGAGATCAAGGCCACGATGGACTGCAGTGCGATGTATTGGCGACCGCTAATCGCAGCAAAGATTTCGAAGCCAACTCCGTAGGTGGCAAAAATCGTCTCGATCACGATGGCACCACCAATGAGCCCTCCCATATTGAGCGCTGCGGAGGTGAACAAGGTGAGGCTTGACGGCCTAAATGCATGTCGCCAAAGAATACGTCGGTCGGTGAGCCCTTTGGACGCCGCCATGGTGATGTAGTCCTCTCGCAGTGTCGCAATCATGTCGGCACGAAGCAAGCGCGCGTACGAGGCAATAAGACCGAGGCTCAGGCTCAACACGGGCATAATCATGTGCTTGAAATGCTCCCAGACCCCTGCCGAATAGGGCTGATAGTCGAGCGTCGGCAGCCATTGCAGGCGAACGCCAATCAACAACACCAGAAGTAGCGCTATTGCAAAACCAGGGACAGATGACAGAGTAAACAGAAAGTTGCTAATGATTTTGTCTGCGCGACGTCCAACTCGATAAGCAGACCATATGCCAAGAGGAATCGCGACGGACAACGCGACGATTTGGGTATAGATCATGAGCCACAGCGATCTGGGGAACGCCACTGCTAGCCGCGAGGATACGGCTTCGGTGCCGCCGGAATAGTAGATATCGCCGAAGTCGCCTCGGACGAACTCGCCAAGCCATTTGACGTAGTAGCCAATCGGTCCACGATCTAGACCAATTTGTTTCGTAAGAGCCTCACGCTCTTCGGGTGAACCGACCGGCAACAGAATTTCTGCAGGTGAAACTGGAATCGCTTGAAGCAAAAGCGAACACCCAAAGGTGACACAAAATACGACAATGATGAGTTGCACGAGTCGCTGAATATAGAAATTTGCTCGCAAGGCTGTAATCCTTTTCAATTAGGGCACTCGAAGTGTAACCAACAAGAGGCATCTGAAGCATTGCCGATACGCAAAATGGGTGGCAGAGCAAGTGCCCTGCCACCCATTCCTTGCGACTATTGCAACTAAATGATTACTACTTTCCTGACTTGTAGACCCCTGTGAAGTCGATGCCGAAGTTCGTCATCAACTTGCGCTTGCCACCGGCTGTCAATCCAAGCTCGCCGACACCCTTCACATTCGTGCGGTACGCGAGGGCGTACTTCTGATATGCAATGGTGGTCAGACGTGCTTCTGATTGAATCTGCTGCGTTGCCTTGGCATACAAAGCCTTGCGTTTGGCAAGGTTTGGCTCAGCTTTTGCTGACCAGAGCAATTCGTCGCTGACGGTGTCAGTAAAGGCCGACAGGTTCAAAATGCCGTAGAGCACCGCGAGCGGCGTCTTGCGCAAAATGTGTGCCTGGTTTCCACCTGACACATCGCTTGTGATGAACGGTGCAATGAACGCCGTTCCCGCACCTTCCATCAACAACAAGGCCATGGCCTGAAACTGTTGCGGGAATGCACGCTGAATGATCTCAGCAGTCGTGAGTGGCAACAAGTTCATCTTGATACCGGCTTCCGTCATGTACTTCTGAATCAGCGAGGCGTTTGCCAGCGACTCAGTCGAACCTGCGGTGTACGGGAACGAGAATTCAAGGTCTAGACCCGTCTCGGTCTTGTAAGCCGCAGCTGCCGCCTTGGCCTTCTTCAGGTCGTACTGAATGAAGCCCTTCGTGTTGTACATAATGTTTGCTGGTCCGACGATGCTCGTTGCTGCACTCGTGTAGTCGCGGTTGCGAACCTTGTTGAAGTCAACACGGTTAATTGCGTGCGACACGGCCACTCGAGCATTCTTGGAAGTGAACGGAGCAATTCGGTTGTTCAACCAGATGGATGGGTAGTACTCCTCTGGTGATTCGAGAACCGTCATGTCCTTGTTCTTCTGCAGGTCGCGAATTTGCTTTACTTCACCTGCGCTGGTGAACATCGCAACATCCAATGACTTGCTCTTAATGCCGCTCACACGACTGGCCGTTTCGACCAAGAAGGTGAAGGTGATGCCGTCAAGGTAGGGCAATTGAGTGCCACTGGCATCCTTGCGCCAGTAGTTCTCGTTCTTGGCCACAACGAGTTCGTTCAATTTGGTCGAAACCAACTTGAAAGGTCCCGTACCGATTGGCGTGGTTGAGCACTTCGCACCGCCAAGAATTTGGCTTGGAGCACGCACGAAAAAGCGTCCCGAGGCGTACAACGTCTCGAGGAAGTCTGTCTGGGCTCGGTAGAGCTGGACTGTCACAGTCATGTCCGACACTTTGGTCACACCGTGGTGATATTCGCGGTGAAACCACCAGCAGTACCCGGGCTTGGTGCGCGACCCAACAGGGTGAGTGCACCACGTAGGGCTTGCAGGTTGGTGACGAGCGCGTCAGCGTTTACTGGAGTGCCATCGTGGAACTTAATACCATCGCGAATGGTCAGCTTCCACGTTTTGAAGTCGGGGCTGTTTTCGATTGCGGAAAGCACATAAGGCACCATCTTGCCGTCGGCGCGTTGTTCAACCCACGACTCGTACACGGTGCGACCAGCCATCAACGCAGAGTTCGCCAAGTTGTCAGCCATGCAGTAGCCCGGAAAGCTGTCGAAGATACCGACGGTCAATGTGCCGCCGCTCTTTTTCTCGGCAGCGCTTGATGGCGCTACCTGGCTCAGCGATGCAACGAGTGCAATCGCCATAACGGCAGCAACCTTGCGGCGACCACCTTGGAATAGATGTTTCATTACTTGTTCCCCCCTCGAGGTTGATTGAGTGTTCGTAACTCGCTGTTCACCGTACACGCCTTTTCGTTGTTGTGTCAATTGTCTCATTTTGCTTGTGCGGCTGGGCACGACCTAGGGACATTTAACCGAGAGCCTTCTTCACTAGATCGGCAATCACTGCGCCATCGGCCCCTGGCCCAGCCTTGGCCCGTACGGCCTTGACCACCTGCCCCATTGCCTTGGCGCCCGTGGCCCCACCTGCTGCTGCGGCTGCGACCTCAGCGGAAATAATTTTCTGTAATGCCTCAGTGCTGATTTGGGCCGGCAAGTACCGCTCGAGAATGGCAAACTCGGCGCGCTCGACCGCTTCGGCGTCGCTCCGGCCGGCTTCCTTATATATGTCGGCTGCCTCGGTGCGCTTTTTGGCTTCGGCTTGCAGCACCGCCACCACCTGGTCGTTGGTGAGAGTCACGGCTTGGTTACCCGCCACGGCCGCATTGCGAATGGCAGTAATTGCCATGCGTAACGTGGATTTTTCTACGTCGTTTCCTGCTTTCATCGCAGCCGAAAGGTCGTGTTGTAACTGATCAAGCAGAGAGGTCATGTGACTATCGTGCCACGCCAAGCCGCCACGAGCCCTCATTAGTACGCTCAACAGCGTGGCCAACGAAGCATTTGAGCTCTTTTTTGCCTTGCTTGCGCTGCTGGCACTAGTGGGCAGCCTGGCCATTGTTGCCACCCGGCTCATCGGCGGGCAGGCCGGTCGTGCACTCGTGGCGGGGCTTGTGCCCCTGCGGTTTGCCGTGCCTGCTTTGGTTACCTCGGTGTCGATGTTGGGCAGTCTGTATTTTTCAGAAGCCGTCGGCTACCGCCCTTGCGTGTTGTGTTGGTATCAGCGCATCGCCATGTATTCGCTGGCGATCATCTTGGTGATTGCAACAGTGCGAAAAGATCGTGCGATCGCGCCGTATGCAATGGTGCTGGCAGCACTCGGGGCGGGCATCGCTGGCTACCACTGGTTGCTTGAGCGCTGGCCAAGCCTCGACACTGGCACGTGCTCGGCTGATGCCCCATGTTCGGTTCCGTATTTCGAAGTCTTCGGGTTCGTGTCGTTGGCGTTCATGGCATTCAGCGCCTTTGTCACCGTGCTGGTGTTTTTGTGGGTGGTATCACCAGCTTCTGCTGCGACAATAGAAATCGAATCAGAATCCGTACCTCATTAAGGAGCACCGATGAACAAAATCACCACACTCGCAGTCGGGGTTGTCGCCGTGCTGGCCGCCGTGTTCGGCGTCGTGGCGTTCACCACGAGTAGCGATGAAGACGCCAGCCTCGAAGGTGCTTCGGAGTTTCAAAATGTGGTTGTCGTAGGCGACCCACTTCCAAAATTTGGCGACGGCGCCGATACCGCAATCGGTATGACTGCGCCCGTGCTCGAGGGCTTCGGCTTTCTCGGCAACGAAGTCACCACCACCCCAGGCACCCCCATGCTGTTGGTGTTCTTGGCGCACTGGTGCCCGTTTTGTCAAAAAGAAGTGCCCGTGTTGGTGAACTGGGATAGCAGCGGCACCGTGCCCGACAACTTGGACGTCATCGCCATAACCACAGGAACCGACGAAGCCCAACCCAACTTCCCACCATCGGTGTGGCTGGCAAATGAAAAGTGGCCAGAGTTGTGGCCGGTGCTCGTCGACAACAAAGACCAAACTGCGGCGAACACCTTCGGCTTGGCCGGATATCCGTTCATGGTTCTGATCGGGACCGACGGCAAGGTTTTATGGCGCAACAGCGGCGAGATCTCAGCCGAAGCTCTCACCGAGGCAGTCAACGCCGCACTCGGCTCGTAACAATAATTTCTCCCAAACACTAATGGGAATCATTCTCAAACGCTGATAGGGTCGGGGCATGACCACATCAGGCCACGCCCGTACCGCCGCAATTTTTGCCAGCCTGTCACTAGCTGCGCTTGGGCTGTCTTGCTCGAACGACTACGCAGCAAACAGCAACCCCGCTGCCGGCACTGCTGACTCGGTTGTCACCACTGCTGCACCAGCGCTCGACCTACCCACGGTGGTGGTGACTTATTCAGTGCTTGCCGCAGTGGTGAGCGAACTCGTTGAAGGTGTAGCCAATGTGGTCACACTGATTCCCGATGGTCAAGACCCACACGAATTTGAACCCTCGGCACAGGATCTGGAAACCATCAACAACGCTGCGTTGGTTGTGGCCAACGGTCTCGACCTTGAAGAAGGCCTTGATGACGCGTTGTCGAATGCACAGCAAGCCGGGGTCAATGTGTTTTATGTGGCTGACCACGTCACCGTGCTCGACATCGTTGATGTGAACGACCATTCAGACCACGGGCACGTGCACCGTGGTGCCGATGCGTCACACGGCGACGAACACAGTGATGAAGACGGCGACGAACACAGTGATGAGCACAGCCACAGTGAAGATCCGCATGTCTGGCTGAGCCCACATACAGTCCGCGAAGCGCTACCTGCACTTGCCAAGGCGGCTTCTGATGCACTGAACGTAGACCTCGCCGCTGCCCAACTGGCACTCGACGGCGAACTCGCAGCACTAGACACCGAGCTGCTCTTGCTGTTCTCAGCAATTGACAACTGTCAACTAGTGACGGGTCACAACGAGCTCGGCTATTTCGTTGACCGCTATGGCTGCACGGTCGTTGCCGCAATCATCTCGAGTACATCCACCAATGCAGAGGCGAGTGCGCGTAACACCGAATTTGTGATCGACGTCATTAAGACCCATAGTGCCAAGGTAATTTTCACCTCGCTCGGCACCAATCCAAAAACTGCTGAACAAGTGGCCAAAGAAGCCGGTGCAAAACTCGTAACTATCAGTACGCACTTTTTGGGCACCGCTAACGACTACGTTGCATTCATGCGCACGATGGGCACCACCATTGCCACGAGTCTGAGTTGATTTCTCAATTTGCGTTGCTCGAGCCCCTGTGGGAGCCATTTAGTAGCAACGCGTTTCTCCGCAACGCCCTCGTGGCGAGCTCACTGGTGGCAATCATCTGCGCGATCGCCGGAACCTATGTGGTGTTGCGCGGGCTTTCGTTCATCGGTGATGCGCTTGCCCACGGCGTAATACCCGGAATCGCGATCGCGCTGTTGTTCGGAGTGCCCGGCGTGGTTGGTGCAGCAATCGGCGCAGTCGTCATGATGGGTGGAGTCTCAACGATTACAGCAAGGGTTCGACTGTCATCTGACACTGCTATCGGTTTGCTATTCGTCGGAATGTTGGCGCTAGGTGTCATTATCACCTCGTGGTCAACGTCATTCGTCGGTGACATCACCCGAATTTTGTTCGGAGAACTGCTGGGGGTCACCGCCGCCGATCTGGGCTGGCAACTCTTGGTGCTTGTTGTGGTGGCGGGCATCGCCATTGTGGCCCACCGGCCATTCGTGCTGATGTCACTCGATGACGGGCTGGCCCGCACGTCGGGGTTCTCGGTGAAGTTCTTCCACGGGCTCATGTTGGTAATGGTTGCCATGGCCATCGTTGGAAGTTTTCAACTCGTCGGCACACTGCTCGTGCTCGGAATGCTCATTGCCCCTGCCGCAACCGGAGCCCTCTTGGCACGACGCGTCAGCACCATGATGCTCTCCGCGATGGTGTTTGGTGTGGTCTCTAGCTATCTCGGGTTGCTGGCGAGTTATCACTTCGATCTCGCAGCCGGCGCCAGCATCGTGTTCACCGCGGTGTACCTATTCGGTTTTGTTGCAGTACTCACGATTCCGCGCCGGCTACGTGGTCATGGCGAGCTCCCCCACCAACACGAACACGCCCACTGATATGAACACTGATATGACTGCTTCGAACGTCACTATTTCGACGTCACAGCTCGATATTGGCCACGGTTTACACACGGTGGCGCACGACATCAATATGCAGATGCACAGTGGCGAATTGCTCGTGCTCATCGGCACCAACGGATCAGGCAAGTCAACGCTGCTCAAGACTCTGGCCGGCATGATCGCCCCGATTCGTGGCGAGGTGGCCGTGCTGGGCGCTCGCCCTGGTGGCTCGCCGCGGCGAGTGGCGTATCTTCCGCAACACCCCGTGTCTTCGCACACACTTCCTCTGCGCGCTCGCGACATCGTCGCGATGGGTCGCTACGCCCACCTTGGTTTGTTTCGCCGAGCCCAGAAAGCTGACCGATTGATTGTCGAAGACACCATGCAACGCACTGGTGCAACCGAGTTTGCCGAAAGCCCTCTGCGTGATCTTTCTGGTGGCCAACAGCAGCGCACACATTTGGCCCAAGTGTTAGCGCGGCAAGCCGAAGTGTTATTACTCGACGAACCCACCGCAGGTTTGGACTTGAGCGGAAAATACGCAATCGGTGAAGTCATTGCCGCTGAGCGTGCCCGCGGCGTCACCGTCGTGCTTGCCACGCACGACCTGCAAGATGCCGAGTCAGCCACTGCGGTGATGTTGCTTGCGCAACGAGTGGTGGCATTTGGGCCACCGGCACAAGCACTCAGCGACGACAACGTGCGCGCCTGCTTCGGGTTTACTCAACCGCACTAGGTGTGCTTACGGCCGACCGTTCACCTCGTGGCGGTTTCGAGCGCCAGCAAATACCGCTTCATCGCAAGCCCCAGCGCATATCCACCCAGCGAGCCGTTGCTAGCAATCACGCGATGACAGGGCACGATGATGGGCACTGGGTTAGCCCCGTTGGCACTGCCAACGGCACGCATTGCTTGGGGTTTGCCGATTGCTTTTGCCTGTTGGGCATACGACAAGGTGTGGCCATAGCGAATGTTGCGCATGGCTGCCCAGGCCTGCTGTTGAAACTCGGTGCCTTCAAGATGCAGGGGCACGGTGAATTTT
>Ga0209357_1000635_pt1 | contig 14111 bp, 18 predicted proteins | sample LauGreFBDMM110SD_2_FD_187573 | JGI IMG/M metagenome (GOLD analysis project Ga0209357, IMG submission 187573) | Freshwater lake microbial communities from Lake Michigan, USA - Fa13.BD.MM110.SD (SPAdes) (version 3) | ecosystem: Environmental > Aquatic > Freshwater > Lake | place: Lake Michigan... | reverse complement strand
ATTGCACCTTGCCTGCGGGCAAGCCGGGATAGCTCAGTTGGTAGAGCAGGCGACTGAAAATCGCCGTGTCCCCAGTTCAAATCTGGGTCCTGGCATTAGAAACAGTTGAATCCATATGCAGCACTCTTTGTGGATATGGAATTTCAATTCCCTCACGGGAAAAGGCGCTCCATATGGCAATGCCAACCTGGCTTGCAACGCTAATCCCATTCATTGGATCTTCGATCCAATAACGAATCGAATAAATGATCGCAGAATCGTCGTAGCGCAAAAGCAAACCTTTAGGTGCCGGTTTTTCTAACACCCGCGGAACCGTAGCTGCAACCGCCTCAAGGATTGAAATCACCTGTTCTGGAGGATGGCGATAGGCAGCACCTATGAGCACCTGCCCGCGCCGGTATCGATCACGCACACCGCTATAAGTAACCATCTGCTGCGTAAAAAACAATTGGTTTGGTACTACCAACTCCACATTGTCGCGATCGCGCCAAAGGGTAGTGGCACGCATTCCAAGCTCAAGCACTTCGCAAGGATCCTCTCCGGAACCGTTTTCTAAAAGCAATACATCTCCCGGACGAACAGCACCTTCAATTAACAACCAAATACCACTGATGAAATTACTAAAAATCTCCTTTAAACCAAAACCAAGGCCCACAGACAAGCCGCCGCCAATGGCTGCAAGAAATGTATAATTAACTCCCACAATCATAAATATTAAAACAAAGCCAGCCCCTGTAATCATGTAACGTATGATTAATTCAGCTGCCCTCTGGGCGGGCTTAGATAATTGAAAAATCGCCGCAAAAAACCACGTTAAGCACCAGGCGGGAAGAGCTGTGCCAGTAAGTAAGAAATAACTACCAAATAAAAGCAGAAGAAGATCATTAAAACTAAAATCATTCGAACCCAACATCACTACAGGAGAATCTAAAAGGCTTGGCAAATCAGCAATTTGGGCAATAAAACCAAGAAGTCCAAAAATAACAAGGAAAGGCCTGAGCACACTTAAATCAAAACTTTTAACTATTGGAATCGGCACACGCAATCTTAATAGAATAATAATGATCCTAGTAAAAACGCAGAATCCGTAAAAGCCAGATATAAATAATGAAAGCCCAGCAACCCCACTGGTATTATACAAAGCCAAAGCAAAAGTCCTAAGAATAATAAGAAGCAAAACCTCGTTAGCTAATGGTTTAAATAAAGCTACGAATTTAAAGCGGTGCTCAAAAGGCCATGTACGCGTTTCTAACTGCCAATTGTGCTGAAGAAAAAACCAAAGAATCAATCCAAAAATAAGCACAAATAGCTGAAGAAGTACCGAAGTCCTTAACAGATCTGACGTAAAATCAGCCAGCAATGGTAATAAAATATTCATCGCTTTTCTGTTTTCTTTAACAGGGAATCAAATTTGGGGGCGATTGCACTAGGGCTCTGATCACCACTTAATACCAGATCCAAATAGGGCTTGGTATTAGAATCCATTACATTTAGCAAATCAATACTATGAAGGTTTAATAGCCTACCGTTGGAGGCAGCCTCAACAATCAAGGCTAAGGTAGAATCTGTTTTAAGTGGCAAACTAATCCCTGGATTTACAGGCATTGCACTGCGTAATCTCAAAGCCATATTACGTTGCTGCACAATGTTAACGGAAAACAATGCGAATCTTTTTGCGAGTTCATGCTGAATCGGGCTGGATTGAGAACCAAATGCCCATGTTCTTGCATTCAATAGTCCCCGTGCTGGCCCAGCGGGAAAAGATGGCAACAATGTAATACCTAATTTTGAGCCCATACGCTTCTCTAAACCCTGCAACCAAGCTCCCGAGCATGTAATCCAACTAAACTCACCGGCAACCAAGCCATCTCGCAACAATTGCTGATCTGATTCGAAACTGATGGACGGCTGTAAATTAGCTAAGCGGAGCCAAGTTAAGAACGGCAATGAAGGAGACTTAAACAATTCATCAGATTGTTGCCCACTAGTATTACCACCAAAACCTGTATAAAGCCAGCGCAAGGATTCAAACTCAGCAGATATCCCAATGGGATATCCGGCCTGAGCCAATTGAATTAATTGACTAATCTCAGCAGGCGGATTTTTTAATCTGTTTCGATTATAGCAAGCAATTTGCGGGAAAATCAAAACGGGTAGGCCTAACAATTGTTTTTTATGTATAAATGCTGGGAGGAGGGCAGCTCGAACTGATTTTTGCTCAAATGGCTTTAGCTCAATGGGCTTAATCAAACCCTGGCGCCAAAGTGGCAGGAGATTATTACTGGTTAAAAGTATTAAATCAGGGGCCAAACCGCGGCTATATTGAAAATCAAGTTGCTTTACCAGTTGACCATTAGTAATAAATCTAACATCAATTTTAACGCCAGGATTGAAGCGCTTAAATAAATCAACTTGCTGCTCAACAACTAATTTATTTAATTTCTGATCCGTAGGATCAGAACCTATTCTAGTTTCAACCAATAAATTGATGGCTGAGCCCATCCCAGCAGATGTGGAGGTATTTTGGAATATCTGCTGAGCAAGTGGCGCCTGGCAACCCGCCAATAAGCAAAGTAAGGGCAGCGAACCAACTGCGAAAAATTTGAAAAGCGGTTCTCCCATGGGAGATTCGATCAAATGTTTGTAATCTAAAGCCATGGATAGCCCCTTCCACCTCTGCCAGCTGCTTTGCGGTGATTTCTGTAACCGTGAGCAGGCTTTTGACAACCCACCAATCTATGCCCATATTCAAGTGCGCATAAGGGCTCTACCCCATCTAGAACCAGGTTCACTTTTACTAGAACAGGCCTACACGGTTGCCCCAAATGAACCCTACCGAATCAGGGTTTTGCAGGTAGTGGTTAAAGCAAAAAAAATACAAATAATATACAAAGAACTTGCAAACAGTAAAAATTTTATTGGTGCAACTCTTAATCATGAAAAGCTAACAGAGATTAATGCAAACAACCTTAACGTAATGCACGGCTGCGCGTTAGACATAGAACACACCGAAGATAAATATATTGGCTCAATAGAACCAGGCTGCAAATGTATAATTGAAAAAAATAATTCTAAGACCTATTTGCAAAGTCAATTCTATATAGACAATTTGGGCATGCGAACATGGGACCAAGGGTTTGATGTTGAAACTAAAGAAATTTGTTGGGGCTCCCTAGCTGGGCCCTTCGAATTCAAAAAGCATCTAAAACCCGAATTAAAGCCACCAGATTCCTGGGAAAACTCTTGGGAGAGTAACTAAGCAGCTTCATCCATAAAAAGTTGCTCAGGTTCTTCTTCATAATTTAAATCTGCAATTAGCTCAAGAGAAGCTTCTGAAATAGGCTTTGGCTCAGTAGCTAGGGGAAGCTGAATGGGATCGAGTAATCCGTTAATGCGTTCAATCCTTAAATCAGAAGCAGCGAGTAAAATCCTGTCTCCTTCATGAATCTCAAGTGGCGCTGGCGTGATCTTCTGATTCATTAGCCCTACACGTTCCTCCAACTCCAGCAAACGCACCGTAAGGGTTTCATTCACCTGTGATAAAGCGTGGAGCTGATTTAAAAGCCGTTGCAAGAGCTGGGAAGAGGCCATATCTAGCAAAAGTGAATTTGCGCAGATAGTAACAAATATGCCCACAAGCGCCAGTAGCTGAAAGCTGGAATAGGCTCTGTGTGTCTTAAAAAGCTAGGGAGCTATGGGCCCAACAGCGCTCGATCAAATTGCTGCAATGCTTCAATCCTGCAAATCAAGCCAGGAGATCAAAATAAGTAGAGGCGAAACTATTTTAAGAATTAATTTGCGCCTTGATGATTTAAATCTATGGGGGGAATCCGCCGAAGTGCTGCCATCAGCAAATATTATTCTTGCTTGCGATAATAACACAGCTGGAATTGAACAATCAAACCTCACCTGGGTAGTGGGGGCAGCGATAAGAGGTATAAATCTTGACAATCCGAATCAAGTCATCGCCCTGCTCATAAAACTTGGAATTGAAGAAAACATCGCTACCGAAATTATTAATGTGTGCCCCGGGCTCTGCAAGGAAGTGAAATGGGCTTTCTACAGAGAAAGGCATGGCTGGCTCTGCGCTTCACCTGCATTAAACCGGGAACAAATAAACAAAGTTTACGGAGGGGGAAATGGCAGCACTTAGCCGTTTAATAACATTGATGAAGAGCTGCTAAGCATGTGAATTAATTTAGCGAATTTGCGAAATAATACCGCCACAGCTTTTTATGTCACGACAACACGCCCATGTCGCTACCGCTGCTCGCTTATCCCCTCTCAAGCCAAAATTCACGGGTATACCCCCCCGGTGGCGGAACCCTTGCGGAACAGAATTTCCTGGAGGGCCCCTCTAGCGCTCACTCAACTGGCAGTGGAGTTGATTTAATAATTGAAAAAGCCTACAGGCAGATATTTTTTCATGCGATGAGTTGCGATCGCGTTGAGCACCTAGAATCGCAATTGCGCAATGGAATGATACCGGTAAGGGAATTTATTCGAGGGCTACTTCTTTCAAGACGTTTCAAGGAAGGCTATTACCAATGCAATTCTAATTATAGAATGGTAGACCAAGTTGTAGGCCGAGTATTAGGCAGGCCTGTTTATAATAACGCTGAACGTATAACATGGTCTATCGTTATTGCCCAAAAAGGCCTAGAAGAATTTGTTAATCAGCTGCTTGATAGCGAAGAATATATAAACGCATTTGGCCTAGATCAAGTGCCCGAACAACGCTCGAGAAGCCTGGCTGGCCGAGCTACTGGAGAGATGCCGATTTACCAGCGCTACCCCCGCTATGGATCTGGTTGGCGCGACACGATGCAAGAAAGAGCGCCGAGCGGTGAGTTGAAATCTTATGAGCCGGCTCCAGCGGCTAAATGGTTACCAGCCAAGCCACCAGCATGGGCTCTCAAAGTATGGCTTGGCTTATTTGCAATTGGCGGATTTGAAATCCTAAGGGTGCTTGTACTTGTTGGTTTCTCTATGCTGCGCACTAGCTAAGGGAAATCTCGAATTTGATGAGCCTTGAAAACTGGTGGCCACCGGAGCTAACAGAAGCAAACAATTCCAACCTCGGGGTTATAGACGCAAGGGGTGCAGATTGGAGTGGCAAAATAATCAAGATACCTAATCTTCAGAAAGCCAGGCTTTGCAGAGTCAACCTGCTGGGTGCTGATTTAAGCGGCTGCGATCTTGATGATTCAGATCTAAAACTTGCTAAATACGATTCGAAAACAATCTGGCCCGCGGGTTTTAATTATCAAAAATCTGGTGCTATTGGTCCAGGTGCAAAATTAGATTCTGCGTTCCTTGCCGGAGCTGATCTACGGGGTATGGATTTTAGAGGTGCCTCCTGCATGGGGACATACCTAAGCGGCGCCAATCTGAGCGGTGCAATTCTCGATGGAGTTCGGCTGATTTCGGCAGATCTTCGTTGCGCCAAATTGCAAGGGGCCATGTGTAGGGGGGCACGTTTTACCGGGAGCCAACTGAATCAGGCAGATTTCCGTGGTGCCGATCTCAGCGATGCTGCTCTTGATGGCGCTGAAAGCATTGAGGGTGCGGATTTTTCGTTTGCAACCGGCCTAGAAAATATCGCTTCTGAATTGCTACGTCGCCCATATAAGGAACTCGACTGCTGGAATCCTCTAACAAGAAGCACCACCAGGGTAAGCCTGGAGCGGCATCTCAAGGAATACATCGGCAAAAGTTGAGCTATATAAAGTTGGACTCCATAAAAGGCTTTCTCATCAGATGATGGTGAAGACCAGTTGTTTTACTCATCGATGCCCTTCGGTCCTGCCTCGCGCTTAGGAGTAGAGCGCTTTGATAGCGATTCCCCCTACGAAAATTTTTCCGGGGATCCAGATGCAAGCAAAGTAGAAGTTATCAATGCCGTATACAGGCAGGTGATGGGCAATGCCTATGTGATGGATAGTGAGCGGCAACTGGTGGCCGAGTCGCAATTCAAGCTCGGCGAAATAAGTGTTCGCGAATTTATCCGCAGAATTGCCAAGAGCGAGCTGTATCAAAGCCGTTTCTTTGATGCCTGCTCCAGATATCGCTATATCGAACTGGCCTTCCGCCATCTGCTCGGGAGAGCACCAGCCAGTTTTCAAGAGATGCGTGTTCATGCCGAACGCCTGGATTCCCTTGGCTATGGGGCAGACATAGATAGCTTCCTTGATTCGGATGAATACCAAAATACCTTTGGTGAATACACCGTTCCGTACCAACGCGGCTGGAAAACAGAAAGCTGCAGCACTATGCAGGAATTTGGCTGGAGCTTCCAGTTACTAAGGGGCAATAGCAGCAGCAGCCTTAAAGGAGATCTTGCCGGAATTAGTTCAAGGCTAGGGGGAGCTGTTTACCAAAACCGTCCGTTAGCAGTAATTGCACCTTCCTCTGCTGAAACACAAGGATGGAGCTTCCGGCCGGCTACAAATCTGCAGGATGCAGCCACAAGGCTTGGTGCAGGCGCTGTTGGGCGGATGTATCGAATTAACGTAACTGGATATAGGGCCAATAACATTCGCCCTATATCGCGCTATATAAAATCAAACAGGGTATATTTCGTGCCTTACGAAAAGCTTTCGCAAGAATACAAACGGATACATAAAGAAGGCGGTGTGATCTCCAGCATTACCCCCATGTGAACTGGCGCGCACAAGCATCTAAATAGACTTACCAAACAACACAATTCACCTATCAAACGAGGTTACCAAAATGACAAACAATCAAGCAAAATCAGAATTATTTGGAGGAAATATGCTCAATGAAGGCCCAGTTGCCTTCACTCGTAATCGCATGCCTTCAAATAAAGCAGCTCTTACAGATAGCAACTTTCGTGACAACGGACGGGTAAGCTTTGACAAATTCAATAGAAGTGATCAAGACCAATTGTTAACTGCTATAAACGCAGCATACAGACAGATATATGGCAACGCACATGTTATGGAGAATGAGAGATCCCCAGAGCTAGAAGCCCAACTTTGCGATGGATCTCTAACCGTTCGAGATTTTGCACGTGCACTTGCAAAAACCACCTTTTATAAAGCACGATTTTTTGAATCCGTAGCACCACAACGCGGAATTGAGCTAAATATTCAACATCTTTTGGGCCGGCCACCAATTAATCAAGCAGAGATGTCTGCTCACATTTCACTGCTCGCTAGTTCAGGGCATGATGCAGTAATCGACTTTATTATCGATTCACAGGAATATTCCAAAGCGTTTGGCGGAGATACAGTTCCCTATAAGCGGTCGTGGAAATCTGAAGCAGGGATACCGGTAAACAGTTTTGCAAACATGGCCGCACTAGAACGCAGCTTTGCAACAAGTGATAGTGCCGTTGGTAATAAAAGCCAAATCTCCAGCACACTTGCCGTTGGAAAAGTTCCATATATTAAAATACCAGCGCAAGTATATGCATCAAATAGCATATCCTCAAGTAAATCAGGCATTAGGCTTGATTATTCTTCAGCGCAAGGCAACAAAACAGCTGGTATCTTTACCCCTCTGCGCAACGATATCTATGTGGGGTTTGGCCTAGGACAAAGAGAACAAGAAGTATTCCAAAGAAATACTGGCGACTCAACTGATCAAATCAATGCGCTTATTCGAGCAACATACAAACAAGTAATGGGCAACCCGCATCTGATGGAAGCTGAAAGAGCTCTGTCAGCTGAGAGCAAATTCACAGAAGGCTACCAAAGCACTCGTGAATTCGTTAGAGCTATTGCATTATCACCAGAATACGTAAAAAGATTCTTTGAAACAAATGCTCCCTATAGGTTCATTGAACTTAATTTCAAGCATCTTCTTGGTAGAGCACCAATCTCACAAGCAGAAATAAGTTTGCATACTCAAATACTAGCAAATGATGGATATGAAGCTGAAATCAATAGCTATATTGATAGTAACGAATACCAGGCAACATTCGGCGAGGATACTGTTCCCTATATGCGCATACTTAGTGAAAAAGGCCGCTCACAGTTGGCATTTAATCGTCACTTGTCATTAGCAGAGGGTTATGCAGCAAGCGATTCTGTTCTAAGTTCTTCAGCCTTGGTGAATTCGATTGGAACAGGCGGTGTACCAAGTGGATGGCGCAACACTACCGTAAGAATTAATCGTAATAGCGCTATTTCTGGTGTATCAGACCCAACCAAGAAAAGATTTAGAATTAACGTGCAAGCACAAGCTGCGGCTGCGCGGCAAAGATCTGCTAACTCAACTTACATAGTAAGTGGCAAGGACATGTCAACCCAAATTAAATATATTCTATCGAGAGGTGGTCGCATAGCATCCATCACTGAAATAATGTAATTAGATCTAGGAATAAAAACCAAAAACAAAACCCAAATTCTCAATCCCATGAACAACGTTCTTACACTCACAACAAAAGCAAATCAAGATACTAGCCAAGCTGCCAACATAATTAAAGCTGCCTACCGGCAGGTTTTTGGCAACAGGTATTTAATGGAATTGGATGTATGCACATCAATTGAATCTCTCTTCATGAATGGAGATTTAACAGTGCAAGGCTTAGTTACTGCGCTTGCGCAATCTGAAAGCTATAGACGTCTATATCTAGAGACAAATAGTCCTTACCGTTTTGTAGAACTTAATTTCAAGCATTTACTGGGGCGCCCGCCTAATAATCAGCAAGAAATAAGCGATCATGTTACGAGGCTTGCCGAGGAGGGTTTTGAATCAGAAATTGCAAGCTACACATATAGCGCTGAGTATTTGAATTGCTTTGGAATTAATACGGTTCCATACACAAGAACTAATATTTCAATTTCCGGTCAAAAAACGATAACCTTCAACAGAACCAAGGCCTTTGACCCTGGATATGCTGGATTTGATGGCAGCAAGAGAGCAACTCTGCTCACAAGTATTGCTGCTAACACAAACCCAGCCGGGATGAATGTACGTAAATCCGCTGGCACTAGTGGCAGATACAACATAAGCTGGATTTCCATGCAACAACCAGCTACGGTGAATCGCTCCCAGCAGAGATCAATTGTAAGCTACTCTTCTCTCTCTGCAACTATACGAAGCATCCAGGCTCAAGGTGGAAAAATTGTTGCAATCAATGCAAATTAATCAATACACAATAGTATAAGTGCATTAAAAGACACTATGCTTCAAAATGGATATTGATCAATTTGTCGCAAAGAGTATTGGCCTGTGGCGTTCAATGCGCTCAGGTCATTCTCTTGCGTTTCAACAGTTTGAAGATGTTTTGAGCACAATATCTATAAGTGCTGCACAAGAAAATGATCCAGAAATAATTAATTTTTTACTCACCAACAAGAAGGCTGATTCAAGTAAGATTTCATCACCATTTAAAATGACATGGAAAGCGGAAAGTGATTGGAATACTGAAGAAGAATCAGTCTCCTCCGGTTCATGTATTTTAATTCCATTACCAGTAAGCTCTAATGCAGGCTTGCTATTTAGAAGCGTAGGATATGCTGAGGAAGAATCCGCCATATCTGAATACCTTTTCCTCGATGATGGAACATTTATATTAAATACAAAATATGGGCAATCAATTGCAGAGGAACGCATCTGGTTCGCATCCGAGAATCTAAGATGTCGATCCTCAATAATAAGAACATCCTCAGGAACAGGAATCTTACAAACCTCTTTTGCCTCCGAAGTTCGGAAAATTCAGAACTAAATCAAAACTATTAATGGAAAATCAAAGCGAGCTTCTAAAATTTGCAAAAGTATTACTAGGCCATTATAGTAATCAAAAGCAAGCCATTGAGAATCCCAAGGATTTTGCACATATAAATATTTTTTTTCAACCTATGCCAAGTGAATTCTTCAATATAGCGCATATATATTCCGAACAAAGCTATGACCATGACCCATGGAGACCATACAGGCAGGGAATTCACAAAGTAAGTATTAGCAAAGGGATTATTATTGTTGAAAATTTTGAGTTTGAAAACATGTATAGACTAGCCGGTGCTGGCTGCAGACCAGAACTATTAAAAGATATTAATAGTAAGTCTATAAAACAACGATTTGGATGTGCAATGCACTTCAAGAAAAAAGGGGAAACCGCATATACGGGGGAAGTTGAGCCTGGATGCAAATGTATTGTTCCAAGAGATGGGCAACTTTCATATTTAGTAAGTGAAGTAGAAGTGAATGAAAAAACATGGGAAAGTAGAGATCGAGGGTTTAATATAGAAGACCATAAACAGTGCTGGGGATCTGAGCACGGGAAACTTATATTCGAAAGGAAAGCATTCCTAGGGCTAAACTTGGAAGATGATTGCTTTAATTAACGCAAAAATAAACAAACGCCAATGGAAAATATAGAAATTGAAAAATTATTAAAGGGGTGGATTCGCACTCAGCATCTGATATGCCTAAGCAATCAATTTATATTTGAAACCGTTGACCAAACAGCCCTGGAAAAATTTGAACATTGCATTATGTTACTCGGCGGACAAATTAGATCAATAACTGCGATTGGAAATTGGCCAATGGGCCCACGTCGATCATTTAAAATTTTGAGAGCAATCGCATTAATACCAAGTTCTAATTCCAAAAGCTTAGTAATTTATTGGGCAAAAAGAGGATCAATAACTACACGTTACCACGAAATAACCTAAATTAATCATTTGCAAACCATCCATACCAGGTAGGTTTTGAAAAATCCGTATGTTCGCTCCATTTTCGTAGTATAGACAAGGAATCAATTACATAGCCCTGCTGAAAAGCAATATTAATTACTTCGTCTTCATTACGTGCTAGCTGAATTTCCTGCACAATATCCGGGCGATTATGAATTGCTTCAATAAAACATTTTAATGCATTATCACTATCAGAAAAAGAGTTGGTTAATGCACCAGGCAAGATAGCAGGGGCAAAATTAATTGCTTCAAGTAAACCCAAATCTTTAGCCCCATCCATCAACAATGTTTGCCACTTTGATATTTGGCGAAATGCCCAACTCCAATGTGTTGGATCTGCCTGAAGAACAGATTGCAGTTGAGAATCAGATAATTGCAACCAATCAAAAGCTAGAAAACGAGCCCAGGTAGAAAGTTCAAAATTAAAATTAATTGAATTAGCAAAAGCAACAATTTGGTAATGTGTCTGGAGTGTTTTAATGCGTTCAGTAACTTTATGATCGTCAACAACTAATTGTACAAAATTTTCAATTTGATTGGGTGGCATAACTAGCACTCCTGGCGCCACAAAGCGAAGCAACGATTCTGACATATAAGTTGCAATACAAATGGACCGCCTGGACATTGTAATATTCTCCACGACGTACCATATTCATTAATACCGGAAGCTAGCAAAATTTTTGCTGGACGTGTGGCCTGCTCATGCGGTATTAATGCACATGCTAACGAACTGCTTAATACTAATAAAAACTCATTAAGTTCAGAAATAGAAAGGATACAATCAAGCCGTTGATTTAAGCTGTTGTCTAAGTTAAGTAATCCAACAAAATCTCTAATCTCGGCCTCTGCGGCAGACAGATGGTTCACAGTTGAGGCTTGAGACACGTGGAAGTGCTATTGTTTAGATGTTAAAACTTTAGCTCAAACCAAAAAGAATTGCATTTAATTTGCAAGAATTTTTGGATAGCTCACAAAAATCTTAAATTAATTCAAACTAAACTAATGAGCGAACGTTTCGACACTATTTTTGAAAGTATGAGCGAGGCGAGTGCAATTGAATATTTAAATGCAAAAATAATTGAACTTGACAATCCAGGCCTTAAATATATAGCCGCAACTCGACTCGGGGCCTGCACATCAATAGTATCATTCAATACTCTCCTTGAAATTGCTCGTACACCTAAGGAGAATTTATATGAAAAAATTGCGCGCCGCAAAGCAATTGAAGCGCTTGGCCGAAGAAAGAATAAAGAGGCAATTCCTTTCCTAATAGCCGCACTTAAAGACCATGATGAACCGACAGTTGTAAATGCAGCAGATGCAATTACTCGGATAAATACATCCTTAACCGATCTTCAACAACAAGAGCTTTTATTAGCACTCAACGGGCCAGACAACCAAAAGCGCGCTGTTATTCAAGCTTTTACACGATTAAATCTTTCCGATCCAAATGAAGTGATAAATCAATTAAAATCAGAGGTTAATCCACTTGTTTCTGGTGCTGCAGTTGCATATAGTTGCAGATGTCAAAATGACAATTCTCAACTCCATTTACTTATTAAGCAGCTGCAGGATGAAAACGTAGGTAGACGCAGAGCAGCAGTTATTGACATAGGTGATGCCGGGGTTACGAGCTGCCTAGGAGACCTTGTCATGTGCCCAGTATCGATGCCGCTAAAAGCCAAAAGCGCATTTCAATTATTTTCTGATGTTGACTTGCATTCAATCCCTCTATACCAGGTCGAACTACTTGAAAAGCTTTTAATAGATGATCCCAGAGAGCTTAATCTTCTGCCAACTTGGCAGGTTTCATTAGAGTCTGATGCCATTAAGGTTCAACTTAAACATAGGGATGAAGGTCGTCAATACGCCGCAGTAAAAGCATTGCTTTGCTTAGACCCAAAATCACAAGTGGAATTAATAAATGAACTTCACACAAATCATGGAAGCGATTACGGAATTCATTATTTTATAACTAATTGTATTGGCTTTCTTGGCCTGAATGACAAAAGCAATTTGGTTACAGATTCACTTTTTGAAGAGGCACCTCAATATGCAAAATCAAGGATTGCAGCTGCCTGGAGTTGCCTAAAGCTGTCTCTAATAGAACATAAAGAATTCATCACTACGCTTGGGGATTCAACGCGATGGGAACCACTAAGATGGACTTGCAAGCAAGTTTCACGCAAACTTTCTTAAGGTAATTTTGGTAGCTATCGATATTCCAACAAATGCAAACTTATATTGAGAAGCGCCTGCCGAATCGTTTTATTCAAATCACTAATCGTATTGTGCCTGAGTGGTGCAACATCTCACCGCTCTCAGCCCCGTAATCAAACCTTATTATGCTCGACGCATTTTCTCGGCAGGCAATCTCTGCTGATTCCAGCGGTAGCTTCATCGGTGAAGGTCAGCTTTCATCCCTACGAGCTTTCATCAGCGAGGGCAATAAGCGCCTTGACGCTGTGAATGCAATTACTAGCAATGCTTCCTGTGTTGTATCTGATGCAATAGCTGGCATTTGCTGCGAGAACACAGGGCTGACATCCCCCAACGGTGGTGTGTACACCAATCGCAAAATGGCAGCCTGTCTGCGTGATGGTGAGATTATTCTTCGTTATGTTTCGTACGCATTGCTCGCAGGTGACGCATCTGTACTGCAGGATCGCTGCCTAAACGGACTGAAGGAAACCTATTCAGCACTTGGCGTGCCCGCTGGTTCTGCTGGACGCGCAGTAGCAATCATGAAAGCCAGTGCTTGTGCGCACATCACCAATACCAACAACTTCACTGGCCCTAAGCGCAAGATGTCAGTAACCCAGGGTGATTGCAATTCCCTCTCTTCAGAAGCAGCTTCCTATTTCGACATGGTGATCAGCTCCATTAGCTGAGATTGCCAAACCAGGTACAAACAAAACCCATCACCTAAATCACATGAAGTCTGTTCTCACCACCGTTATCGGTTCCGCTGACAGCGGTTCTCGCTTTCCCTCAAGCTCTGATCTGGAATCAGTGCAAGGATCGCTTCAGCGCGCTGCTGCTCGTTTAGAAGCTGCAGAAAAAATCTCAAAAAATTATGACGCAATAGCTCAAAGAGCTGTTGATGCTGTTTACACCCAGTACCCAAATGGTGCTACAGGGCGTCAACCCCGTCAGTGTGCAACCGAAGGTAAGGAAAAGTGCAAGCGCGATTTTGTTACCTATCTGCGTTTGATCAACTACTCATTAGTAGTTGGCGGCACAGGCCCTCTTGATGAGCTTGCCATCAATGGTCAACGTGAGGTTTACAAGGCTCTAAGCATCGATCCTGGTACATACATCGCTGGTTTTACAGCGATGCGCAATGACGGCTGTGCTCCTCGTGATTTGAGCGCCCAGGCTCTTACCGAATACAACAGCGCTCTCGATTACGTAATCAATTCACTGGCCTGATCCAACCAGCTA
>Ga0209357_1000634_pt1 | contig 14118 bp, 25 predicted proteins | sample LauGreFBDMM110SD_2_FD_187573 | JGI IMG/M metagenome (GOLD analysis project Ga0209357, IMG submission 187573) | Freshwater lake microbial communities from Lake Michigan, USA - Fa13.BD.MM110.SD (SPAdes) (version 3) | ecosystem: Environmental > Aquatic > Freshwater > Lake | place: Lake Michigan... | reverse complement strand
CGGTCATCCGTGAACTGCTGGCACAGGCTAACGGCGACTACGAATCCGAGTGGCTCTACGTCGGCTCGCCCCGCGACGTCGTGGCAGCGCTGATGCAGCGAGCGTGGGACGAAGGCGTCAGCGACGACGACAGGACGCTGTTCGAGACGGGTGCGACGGCGCTCAAGGCTTCGCTAGAGCGAAACGTGAAGCTGGCTGCGGTCATCGAAAAGACGGAGATGGGGCTATGAGGTACGCAAGCGTCTGTGACGGCATCGGTGCTGCTCATGTCGCCTGGCAACCACTTGGCTGGGAGTGTGCATGGACTTCTGAAATTGAGCCGTTTCCGTCCGCAGTAGTTGACGAGCGATGGAAGCTGAAGAACGTCGGCGACATGACCAAACTCACGGAGGAGCAGCTGCACCATGAAGGACCGATTTCTCTTCTCGTCGGAGGAACTCCGTGTCAGTCGTTCTCCGTCGCTGGGCTGCGAAAAGGATTGGAAGACCCGCGTGGAAACTTGGCCCTCCGATTCACTCAGCTTGTTGGAGTCTTGCGGCCCACTTGGGTGGTCTGGGAAAACGTCCCCGGCGTCTTGTCGTCGGCAGGGGGACGGGACTTTGGCACCTTCCTCGGGGCGTTGGCAGAACTCGGGTATGGGTTCGCCTACCGCGTTCTTGACGCTCAATGGTTTGGAGTCGCCCAGCGCCGTCGCCGTGTGTTCGTTGTCGCACACGCTGGAGACTGGCGTCGTGCCGCAGCGGTACTTTTTGAGCGCGAAAGCGTGTTCGGGAATCCTCCGACGCGCGGAAAAACGGGGGAAAGAGTTACCGGCCCAATTGCAGGATGCTCTAACGGCGGCGGCGCAAACGGGCCTGGAAGAACGGCAGATGACGCGGACACGCTCGTGACTGTTATCTCCCCCGCACTCAAGGCCAGAGATTACAAGGGGCCAAGTAGTGATGGCGATGGCGATGGCGCAAGTCTCGTGCCAGTTGCTTTTAAGTCAAACATGAGCACGCCCGATGCGTCTGTAGGGTTGGGCACAACCCTACAGGCTGAAAACCTTCACGCGGTTGCGTTCACTCAGAATCAACGCGAGGAAGTTCGGGACTTAGGGGATTGCACTACGGCCCTCAACCTACAAGGCACGCACCAGCAAACATTCCTTGCCACTCCGTACACCAAAGCCAAGCGAGCCCAAAGCAACACGGATGACGAGACATGGGTGCCTGGCGAAGTCAGCCCGACGATGAGCTGCTTTGACCAAGGCGACACTCGGGCGACGACGGTGGTGGCCTATGACGTTCACGGCACGCAATCCAAAAAAGGTGCGAGCCAGACCGATTGCCATACCGCGCTGCGGTCGAGGCCGCCAGGGCAGAGCGAAGCTAGCACTACGACGGTGGTGGCGTTCAGTGAGCGCACGCGCGATCACGGAAGCCACCTTGAGCTTGAAAGCACTGATGTCACGCCAGCCATACGAACTGGAGTCAACCGCCAGCAAGGCGTGATGGTGTTTGAAGAAAACTTCACCGCTATCCGTGAAACGCAGGTAGCCCCTGCGATGACAACTGAAGGCTACAAAGTCAGCCAAAATGCTGGCGGGATTGGCTTGATGCAGCCGGTAGCGTTTGACAGTTTCAATCAGACCCTCAATCAGACCCTCAATCAGACCCTAAGAGCCGCCTGCCATGAAAATGCACATGACCAGATAGGCGCGGTCTTCAACGGCATGTCAGTGCGTCGCCTAACGCCGCGCGAGTGCGAGCGGCTGCAAGGCTTCCCGGACGACTACACGCTCGTCACCTACCGCAACAAGCCAGCAGCAGACGGGCCACGATACAAGGCACTCGGCAACTCAATGGCAGTGCCTGTCATGCGATGGATAGGCGAGCGGATTGCATCGGTTGATAGCGTGGAAGGCGGCAACGCATGACCACCGAAAACCTCGCCATGCTTGCCGTTGGACAAATCATTGCTGCGGGAATGTTTTCCCTCGGCGTGTTGGTTGGATGTTCTCTTCAAAAGGATGTGAAAGATGACAATGACAAAGGAACGAAAGAAGAAAGCGAGTGGCATAAGCCTCGCGGCATCGGAGTTGAGGGCGGCGCTTTCAGCCGTAGGCCAGGCGGTGCCAACACGGTCGCCAAGGCCGATCTACCAATCCGTGCTCCTATCGGGCGGGGTTCTGTCTGGGAGTGACGGTGACGTGCGTATCGACGTCACGTTGGAAAACACCCCCCCCGGCATCAGTTTGCTTCTGCCGAAGGACAGGCTTTCCGCCATCCTTGGTAGTTTCACTGGCGACGAGATCACGATCACGCCTGACGACACGTCGTGCGTCATCAAGGCAGGACGTGGCGAGTGGACGCTGCCAACTGAGGACGCTGGCGAGTATCCAGCGTGGAACGTGGACGGTGCGAAGCCCGTCACACGGCTTCCGGTTGACCAGTTCTGCCGTGCCGTCAAAGGCGTGGTGTTCGCCGTGGACGACGAGTCAAGCCGCTACGCTCTCGGTGCGGTGCTCGTGGAAGTTAAGGGCGAGGTTGTCACATTTGTTGCAACTGACGGTCGAAGGCTGTCGTGCGTGAACTGCGAGCACGACCTTGCGGTTGACGATTCGCAGACTCTTGTGCCGGCTCGTGCAATGGCGATCATCGCACGGCTTGCAGCTGCGTGCAGTGACGCCAGCGTGCAGCTTGAGGCAACCAAAAACGAGATCGTTGCCACTGTTGGTAACGCTACCGTCACGGCTCGGCTGCTGGACGGTCGCTACCCTCGCTGGCGTGACACTCTGCCGGAACGTGACGCCAAGGCCACGACGGTCAGCCGTGCGGATCTGTTGGCGGCTACTCGGGCCGCTGCCATCGTCACCAGCGAGGAAAGCAAAGGCGTGCAGTTCGTCTTTTCGGACGGTGGCATCTGGCTGCAAGGCAAGAGCGCCGAGAAAGGCGAAAGCAGCGTCACTTGCGACGTGGTGGAAGCCGGTGACAAGGCGACGGTGAAACTTGACCCGTTGTTCGTCCAGCAGTGGCTTGGCGGCATCGACAGCGAGGCAGAGCCGGAAGTCGAAGTCGAAGCCGTTGACGCACAGTCTGCGGTGATTCTGCGATGCGGCGATAACACGGGCGTCATCATGCCACTGGCGGTGGACTGACATGCCGCAAGGACGCGAAGTGAACTACTGCGCGGCGACTTTGCATCGGCTGTGGGCGCGCGGCGACTCCTACCAGGAGATCGCCGCCGCCCTCGGCTGTTCGCAGTCCTACGTGCATCGGCTGAAAACGAGGCACAAGCTGCCAAACCGACAAAAGGGCACAAAGGAAATCTTTGAGGATGACCCGACGCTAGAGCAGATCGCAGAGCGTGCGGCGGAGTGTCGAGCCAAGCGAGTAGTGCCGACTCCGAAAGAAGAGCGGTTCAGCGTGCCTCGGTACTCGTGGGACGGATTTCAATTTCACGGGCTAACCTAGCCATGATGCGAAAAGAGAAAAAGACACGGCGTCAAAAGCGTCCCCCCCCGGTGGCGCATCCAGGCGAAGGCTATACGCCTCGCACCAAGACGCAGGAAGCCGCCCTAGACACGATCAGGCGGAACTCGATCACGTTTATTTTGGGTCCGGCTGGCACCGGGAAAACGCATCTGGCGAGCGGCTACGCGGTGCAGCAACTGCTGGCCGGCGCTGTCGAGCACATCGTGATCACCCGCCCGAGTGTGGCGACGGAGCAGCTGGGCTATCTGCCGGGAAGCGCCGAGGAAAAGGTTGGTCCGTACCTCGTCCCGTTCTTCGACGCAATTGAGCGGATTGCCGGTCGCAAGGGTCACACGAAGGACCGCGAGCGAGTCGGTGCAGCGGTGAAGATTGCACCGCTGGCGTATCTGCGTGGCAGGACGTTCCGCAACAGCATCATCATCCTTGACGAGGCGCAGAACACCACGTTCTCGCAGTTGAAGCTGTTCCTGACACGCATTGGAGACGGCTCCAAGGTCATCGTCACTGGCGACGCTGACCAATCGGATCTGCCACGCAGCGAGCGACGGCTGATTGACGTGATGCAACGCCTGGCGGCGATCAAAGGCGTTGGCGTCGTTGAGTTCAAGGCGACCGACATTGTGCGGCATCCGATCATTGAGAACGTGCTGAAAGAGTTGGAGCGCTGAGCGCTTGACGCCGTGTCCATGCTGCAAGGCATGGAAAAACACATACTCAATCTCGGTGCAGGCGTTCAGTCCACGGCGTTGTACCTGATGAGCATCGACGGCGATGAGCCAGAGGTGCCGAAGTTTGACGCGGCTATCTTTGCCGACGTGCAAGAGGAGCCAGACGATGTCTACAAGCATCTTGAATACCTCAAGACGCTCGGAGGACCGCCCATCATCGTCACGACGGCAGGGCGGCTTGGAGATGCTTTGGATCGTGGAAGCGATGTGAACGGCAACAAGAGAACTGACGGCGGGCGCTTCATTTCCATCCCGGCATACACGCTCAATCCGCAAACCGGCGACAAGGGAATTATTCAGCGTCAATGCACGGCAGACTTCAAGGTCAAGCCTATTGAGCGTCTCATCCGAGAATTGTGCGGCGGGCAGTTCGGCAGGCCGCTTCCCAAGGAAACCATCGTTCATCAGTACATGGGACTTTCCTTCGACGAGCCGAAGCGGGTGATCCGTGTCAGGCAGCGGTTTCTTGCCAAGCCGTCAAACTGGCGAGTGCATTTCCCGCTCTGGGACATGCAGATGACACGCTCTGACTGCGTTGCATACCTTAAGGCACGACTGCCGTACGAGGTGCCACGTTCCGCGTGTGTGTTCTGTCCATTCAAGTCTGACGCTGAGTGGAGACGCTTGCGGGATGAAGATTCCGCAGGCTGGCAACGTGCCGTGCATATCGACAAGGTGTGCCGCACTGGCACTGGGCTGGACTCTCAGCGATATCTGCACCGCTCATGCCAGCCGCTTGACCAAGTAGACCTGCGGCCAGCAGACGAGAAGAGCGGGCAGCGTCACTTGTTCAGCGGATTCCAAGACGAGTGCGAAGGCTACTGCGGAAACTGAATCGCTTGACGCCTCGCATACCGTGACTTCATCGGACGCAGGAGCGTCCAGCACTTGAAGGAGCGAGAGCATGCAAAGGATTGTCTTGGCGATTCTTCTGGCGTTTTGTGGCGTGGTGGCTCAAGCCGACAACGGCATCGTCATCAACGCTAGGCAAGTGAACATCACGGCCCAGCAGCAGGCCGAGGAAAACGCCCGCACAGGTCGGCTTGCACACTGCCGTGTGCTGAACGGAATGCGAGAGGGGGTGGGTTATGGGCCGACTCCTTTGGCGGCAGAGCAAGCATGTTGTTTCTACAACGATGCCATGCGTGGTCGGTATCGCATCGTGGAGAAAGGCGTGGCTCGCGGCTCGCGCGGCTGGTTCGCGGTTATTCGCTACGAATGAAACAAGATTGGATCACGGTCGAGTTTCTCGGCGGCCCACTGGACGGCGCTTTCAGGCCCGTCCAGGTGGGCGTCGCCGTTTTCTATCTCGCCAACGGTGCCGTCATCCATGCGTATGCGCTGGACGAAATCCACGAAGGAAACTGCGTTCGTCAGGTGATGAGGCACTTTGAGATTATCCACTCGTCGTGGTTTGCTTGACGTATGTCAAACCAAACAAAACTGCGTGTTGTTCCGTGCGACTTTGATGAGGCGTGTGCGTTTGTGAAACAGCACCACAGGCACCACAAGCCGCCAGTAGGGCATAAGTTCTCGCTTGCTGTCGCTGACGAGGCTGGCAAGATTAGGGCAGTCTGCATGGTTGGGCGTCCTGTCGCCCGTGGCAACGACAACGGCATGACGCTTGAGATCACTCGTTTGGCGAGCGACGGCTGTCCGAATGCGTGCAGTTGCCTCTATGGCGCTGCGTGGAGGGCAGCAAAGGCTTTGGGCTACGCAAAGCTCATTACGTACATCTTGGACGACGAGCCGGGCACTTCGCTAACGGCAAGCGGCTGGCGCTGTCTTGGTGAACGGGGGGGGGGTAGTTGGTCTTGTCAAAGTAGGCCACGAGTAGACAAGCACCCGTTGCAGAAAAAGCTGTTGTGGTCAGCGGACTGAAACCGCTGTTTTCTTGACAGCGTCGCGATGCTCGCGTGCATGAAACCAATCACGTTCACTGTGCCGGGCAAGCCCATTCCGCAGCCAAGGCAGCGAACTACGAAAAGTGGACACACTTACTACCCCGACAACGGGATACGTGAGTACCGAGAAGCGGTGGCACTTGCAGCGAAGGCCGCCGGAGCAACGCCGACGGATGAGCTTCCTCTCACGATGATCGTTGATTGGGTGTTTGAACGACCCAAGAGTCACTTCCGCAAGGACGGCACTCTACGGCCCGGCGTCCCGATGCTTCCTCGCGGTGACAACAAGAACTTGTTGAGTGGCGTCGAGGACGCTCTCAACGGGATCGCATACGTCGATGATCACCAGATCGGGAAGCATGTGCTGGATCGTTCGTACGGGAATGAGGCGCGAACAACAGTGAGAGTGCAGTGAACCAAGTTACGCTCACGACTATCGACGGCCTCAGCAAGCTGGATCTGCTCGCCATCCGCTCCCGCCTGACCAAGCCCGGCAGCGAGTTTCAGATCGAGGTCGCCACAGTAATGAAGGGCGACGGCAGCAGCTGCACGCCGATCGCCGTGTGGCACATCGACGGCGCTATGGTCGGCTGGGCTTGTTCGCATGTGTGGCGAGCGATGCAGACGCTGGAGCAGTACGTTGAGGAACGGTATCGCAACACCGGAAAAGCAACGGCACTCGCTGCGGTGCTGATGGGTGCCGGCACCATCGACATCCGCAAGCCTCTGGCTGTGTTCTTGCCAACCACGGCAGAGATCGCACGCAAGCTCGGGTGTGTTGAGGTGGTTCTGTTCCAGCGTGCCGGCTCAGAATGGGCCGAGGTGTAGGCCGATGCAGTCTCTGATACTCACCGGCTGGAGCGGTGCCACGCACGCCGCGATGGCAGAGCACACCGCGCCGCTGATGGAGGCGTATGCCAAGCGGCACGGCCACGACTTCATGTCGCTCGGCCTGATTGGTGAGCGGCCTGCGGCATGGCAGAAGCTGCCAGCGATGTGCGCGGCCCTCAAGGCGTATGACGTTGTCTGTTGGATCGACGTGGACGTCGTGATCGCATGGCCGGGCGCAGACATCATCGCGGAGTTGCAGCCGGGTACTTGCCAAGCAGTTGTCGAGCATCTCACCGAATGCGGCCGCGTGCCGAACACTGGCGTGTGGGTCGCTTCAAAGGAAATGAGTCCGACACTCAGACAGGCGTGGGCCGACGGCTCGGACTTCGTGCATCACCCGTGGTGGGAGCAGGCGGCGATCATGCGCCTGATGGGCTACGTGGTCGAGCCTGGGCCGCATGGAAAACTTGACAGCCCCACCAGACTCTACGGGCAAACGACGTTTCTGCCGCCGGTCTGGAATCACCACCCAGGCGACATTAACAAGCCCGACAAGCCGTACTTCGTTCATGTGACGCAATACGATGACAGACTCAGCCTTATCGCCAAGCTCGCTAAAATCGCAGCGGGTGCCTGACCACCTTATCTATCCACTCAACCACTTCGCAGCGGATTTTGCACGGGTGCATTCCATCGGCGTCGAAGCGTGGGCCGATGCTGACATTGCTGTCGTGGGGCTGGCGAGGAACTGCGGGCCGTGGCTTGACGCCAACCTTTCGCGGCTTTTGCAGCTTGTCGGTGACTGCCGGTCGTGGCGTTTTCACTGCGAAACCAACGACAATGCCGACGACACGGAAACGGTGCTGGCAAATTTCTGCGGTGCCTACCCGCAGGCGACCTTCAACACCCAGACGCTCGACCGGCAACAGTTCTCCGCAGAGTTCGCAGGCCCGCGAACGGTCGCCCTGGCCGAGTACCGCACTGCGTGCCAAGAGTGGGTGCAGCAGCACTGTGCAGACTCGACCTACACGCTGGTCATTGATTGGGACGCATGGGGTGGGTGGAGCCACGCGGGCGTGATGCACGGCGTGGGGTCACTGGCGACGATAACGGATGCCTACGGTATGGCGAGCGTGTCGGTCATGGAGTATGCGAAGACGAAGTCATGGCTGCACTATGACGCATGGGCCTTGAGGCTTAACTCGACTTTTGACGATTACACCGCTGGCCTTGGTGGCTGGAAGCATCACTGGGTGCCGCCGGTCGGCTCGCCGCCGATTCCTGTCTGCTCGGCGTTCGGCGGGCTTGCGATCTACGAGACGCAGGCGTACCTCGCCGGCACCTATGACGGCTCGGACTGCGAGCACGTGCCGTTTCATGCCAGCATTACTGAGAGGACAGGACTGCGGCTGTACCTCGACCCGGCAATGCGGTCTGTGATGTATTGGCTGGAGTAACGGCATGGCGGGCGTCACGGCAACGATCAGCATTGAGTCGTTCGCAGCCGATTGGGCTACGCACATGCCGATTGCCGACCTCTGCGCCCGCTTTACGATCACGAAGGATCAGGTGCTGAGACTTCGCGACGTGTGGAATCTGCCGCTACGAAACGACAGGCGGCTGCGATTTAAGCCTGACCGATCTGACTCCCGTGACCCTACCCCAAGCGAGATCCGCAAGGCGTGTCTGGCGATTCAGTCAACGTGGGACGACAGGACGCGAGGCGAGCGACAGGTAACAAAGCCCCGACAGTTCATGCTCAAACGCATTGAGCTGACCAACGAAGCCCGCGAGGCGATGGAAGGGTTCGCTGATGAGTGAGCGGCCCGACGGCATCGAAAGGCGGATCGTCGTGGAATACGGGCGGCGGTACGTCTATCTCACCCTGCAGGATGCAGACGGGAAAATCGTCAACGGGCGTGAGGAAGTATTCACGCAGCCATTCCCGCTCACGAAAAAAGAATCGTGCCAAGAGGCCGACGACTGCTGGCAGGACGTGTACCAGTGGCTGCTGGACGTGATCGTGTTCCCTCTGCCAGACAGCCAGGGTGATTCGCCAGAATCGAAGTGAGTCGCTTTGCTCCCCGAGGTGCCCGATGGTGTCATCCGAAAACACACTGCCGGCGTTCATCGTTGCGGCCCAGCGATTCCTTGACGCAGCCCGCGAGCAGGCCCGCGACGGACTGACGTGGGCTGAGTTCGGATCGCTTGTGGCGTCACTTGTCAGGCTGGCGGTCGAGATGCTCGACGCCGTACAGACGCTGACCGGGCCGCAGAAGCGTGACATCGTGCTGGAGTCTGTGGGCGTGCTGTTTGATTCGCTGGCGGTCGCGTGCGTCCCGATGAGCGTGTACCCGTTCTGGTTCATCGTGCGTGCACCGGCTCGGGCGTTGGTCGTGGCTATCGCCGCCGGAACCATCGAGACCATCCTTCCACTTGTGAGAGCGAAATGATCACAGCAATCCTAGTGGCGTTTGCCGTTTACGCCCTCGCCGGCCAGCAGATCACCGAGCGAGTGCAGGCATGGTACGCCACAGCAAGCAAGCCACGCATCGATGGCAAGCATCTCGCGGCAGTTGCCCTGCTTGTTGCTGCTGCGATTGCGTTCACGCCAAGCAAGCAAGCACCGACACCGCAGCCCGTGCCCGTGCCACCGGATGCGTTCACGCTCAAAGGCAAGTTCATCGGGCCAAGTGCCGCCTCGGACGCCGCGACTTTTTCGGCTCTGTGTGACGAGCTTGCATCGTGCATTGAATATGACGGCCAGCACGAACAGAGGCTCAAGACGGGCGTTGCGTTCGATGAGTTGAGGATCGCAGCCCGCGAGATGCGATGCCGTGGCGAGAGCATCGGTGCCCGTCAGCCTCAAGTGCGGGATAGCGTCCACAAGTTTCTCGACGACGCTGTTGGTTCGTCTGGCGGCCCTGTGACGCCTGAGAGCCGGGCGGCGTGGGTATCGGCTTTGCGTGACCTAGCGAGGGCTGCTGCCGATGTCACACGCTAATCGCTGGTCTGTCGGTGCCGTCACGTTCGTCGTCGTGATGGCGATTCTCGGGGCACTCGTTGAGAGAGCCACGAACAAGGTCGCCGCACGCATTGACGGGCAGTTCGGCTACGTTCCTGATCCTGTTGGTACGCGGCAATTCCTCGCAGAACTTGACCAGCCGCTCTTCTCGGACGCTGGCAAGGAAGTCATCAAGAACGCACAGCAGCGAGATACGTTCCTTTATCGCCACGCTGATCGTGCCCACCGACAAGTATACGGCAGGCCATTCGGCCCGTGGCGGCAGGGAATCGGCGACTGCGTGTCATTCGGCTGGGCAATGGGTTCGTACGTTGGGCAGTGCGTGGATTGGGCAGAGGGTGAATTGCCCGAGCCGCCGAAGCTCGTCGCGACCGAGCCGCTGTATTCAGGATCACGCACCGCAGGCAGACTGCCGCCGGTCACGCAGGCAGGCTACTCGGACGGCTCCTACGGTGGTGCGGCTGCACGCTGGGTGGCTGGAAAGTGCAAGGACAACACGGTCGGCGGCATCCTGTTTCGCCAGCAGTATCCCGGTGCTGACTTGACGACGTACAACCCGAGCCGGGCGAAGGAGTGGGGCAACGTGTTGTGCGGTGGCGGTGCTAATGGCATCGCGCTGGCAAAGCTCGCCAACAAACACACAGCGAAGAACGTCGCACTTGTTCGCACGTTTGACGAGGCAGCGGCCAGCATCGAGTCGGGCTATCCGGTGCCGGTCTGTTCGGGTGTTGGCTTCTCGTCGCAGCGTGATGCTGATGGCTTCGCGCCGAGGTCTGGGTCTTGGGCACATTGCATGTGTTTTATCGCTGTGCGGTACGCCAAGAACGAAGGCAAGCGAGACGGGCTGCTATGCCTCAACTCATGGGGCGTGTTCAACGCAGGCCCGAAGTGGCCCTCGGATCAGCCAGACGGATCGTTCTGGGTATCGCGTGAAACCGTTGACGCGATGCTCTCTGGGCAAGACTCGTTCAGCATCAGCGGCGTGAACTTTAAATATCGCAACCTTGATCACGGTGGATGGCTCCAGCCTGCACCGCCTGAGGCTCGCACGCTGTCGCCCGCTCGACTCATCGCAGACACTTTCCACCTTGCACAGTAGGAGACGCTCATGGGTTTGCTCTTGTGGCTCGCGTTCGGTGCCGTCGTCGGTGGCGTTGCCAAATGGCTGATGCCGGGTAAGTGTCCTGAGGGCTGGGTGCCGACAATCGGACTTGGCATCATCGGCTCGTTTGCTGGCGGTTTGCCATTTGGCGACCAGCCCGCTGGGTTGATTGGTAGCGTGGTCGGTGCCGTGGCCGTGATGTTCGCTTACTCGCTTTGGAGTGACGACCGATGAGCAAGAGAGAGATTCAGACAGCCGTCGTCGTGGGCCTAGTCGCCGTCATGCTCACTTGGTGGGCGGCGACATCGGACTACTCGCCGGTTAAGCCCGAGCCGCAGCGTCCCGTCCTTCGATTCGTCCAACGTCTCGCACGGCTAGGGCTGTGGGCGATGATGTTCGCCGAGCCGCCACCGGCAGAGCAGGCGTATGTGGTTCACGCTCGCGTTGACGCCGATGGGCACAGGATTCTCAACCACGGGCAAGGATGGTGACTATGTGGCAATGGCTGCTCTCACTGCTGGCGTCTCTTGCCGCAGACCCCGCGCAGATCGACCGTGAGGCACCTAGAGCGTCGGCGGCAGTTTCAGCGGCATATTCCGCCACGGCACAGGAAAAGGTTCCAGTGCCGACGCCAGAACCAGCACCGCCCAAGCCGGGCTGCTGCACCGAGTGTGGCGGGCGTGGATACGTCACGCATGGCGACGGCCACCGCACGGCGTGCCCATGCCCGGCGACTTGCAAGTGCAAAGCAGGAGCAACCAAGTGACGACCTACACCCAGCTTCCAGGCACGATGAGCCTTGCATTCAAGCGTGGCGACGACTTCGCCACGAGCATCGACTTTGGTGGTGTGTCCCTGGTCGGCTACACGGTGACAAGCACACTGCTGAGTCTGGTGACAGGCGGCACGGTATCGCCAATCACGACCAGCGTCACAGACGCTGCGGCTGCGGTGGTGGCTGTCAGTCTCACGGATACACAGACGGCATCGCTGGCCGCTGGCACCTACGGCTGGCGGCTTGATTGGATTGCCCCCGGTGGTGTGCAGAGAACGGCGTTGCAGGGCGTCGTTGAGGTGGTGCGATGACGATCACAGCGACGGTAGTGTCGCAGCCGATCACAGCGGCGGTATCCGGTGGCGACGTGATTGCCGCGAACGTCGGCGCGTCGTCCTTTACGGCAGCAGTGAGCGGCGGCATCGGGCCTGCGGGCGCGGCTGGATCGCAAGGGCCAGCAGGCCCAGCGGGAGTCGCCGGGGCGCGAGGCGAAACAGGAAGCGTCGGGCCACAAGGTCCAGCGGGCGTTGCGGGTGCTGTTGGGCCAGCCGGTCCAGCGGGGGCGACCGGCGCGCAGGGCGTGCCCGGCGTGGCAGGAGCGAAGGGCGACCCCGGTGAGCGCGGTGCAACTGGCCCAGCGGGCGAGGCTGGCGCGCAAGGCATCCAAGGCGTGGCTGGTGCCACGGGATCGCAGGGCATTCAAGGCCCGGCGGGCGTGGCAGGCCAAAAGGGCGACACTGGCGATGTCGGGCCGCAAGGCATCCAAGGCGTGGCAGGTGCCGCCGGGGCAGCGGGTGCGAAGGGGGATCGTGGCGATGTCGGCCCGGCGGGAGCCACGGGAGCGCAAGGCCCGCAAGGCGTAGCCGGTGCCGCCGGAAGCGTCGGCCCGCAGGGGCCAGCGGGTGCTACGGGTGCCACAGGCCCGGCCGCCTCGCTGAACTATGCGTCTATCACCAACTTCCCTGCCACGGGCTCAAACTCTGCCCTTTACCTCGCAGAGGACACGTCGCGGATCTACCAGTGGGAGTCGCCGGTCTACGTTGAGGTCGGTGTGGCGGGTAATGCCGCGGCCCACGCCAGCACGCACGCCACTGGCGGCGTTGACGCTTTAACGCCAAGCAACATAGGCGCGTTTTCCGCATCTGGCGGATTGATTACTGGCAATGTTGAGATCGGTAGCGTCACGCTGAATGGTCTGAGGTATTTGGATGTCTCAAATGGAGACACAAATGCCAATAGCGGCAGCATAGTCAGAATTATTTCGCTGAGCGTGGACGGCACGCGGGCGGTTCCAGTTAACTTGGTGAAATACAAGAACGGCCTTTTTGCCATCACAAACGTCGATTCGGACGCTGCGGCGTGCATAACGCTCGGCAATGGGAACAAGGAAGATGTGCGAATTGCATCTTCTGGTGTCGTGGGAGTTGGCACCCCAGTTCCCACGCTGTCTAGCGGTGTCGGCATCCACAGCGCAGGGTCAACTTTCCGGCTAGCCCAATCCCGGACTCCTGCTAGCTCTACGGCTACTGGAAACACTGGGGAACTCTGCTGGGATGCGTCATATGTGTATGTGTGCGTGAGTACCAATACCTGGCGGCGGATCGCCCATTCCACTTGGTGATAAATGACTCCTCCACTGCTGATGGCCCAGAATCCACTGACCGTACCGGCGACTACCTACGACCGTATCTGGGTGGAACTCATTGAGATTTCCGCGCCCAGCCCTAGCGCAGACGCCAACGCCTACATACGCCTGCGACGGTTCGGGGTGCGTGACGGCGCGGTGGTCACTGATCCAGAGTCGTTTCGCTTGGAGGTGCCCAACATCTTGGCGTCCAGCGATCCAGACCTCGCCGCAGTTGTTACCGGCATCATGAACTACATTGCAAAGATTGGGGCGGTCGAGGGCATTATTCAAGGACAATCCTGATGCCACAACGAGTGGAGATGCTACGACCGGCTCGGGCGAACTACAAGCTCGTCAGGCGAGACAATGGGCCGAACGCCCATCAGCGTGGCTACTGCTCGCCGCAACACAAGGCGTGGCGGCTGGCTGTGCTGGAGCGTGACAACTGGCAATGCCGTGCATGTGGCCGCGTGTGTGCCAAGCGGCGTGAGGCTCATGCTGACCACATCATCGCGGTCGTTGCTCGGCCAGACTTGCGATACGACGTTGCGAACGGCCAGTGCCTTTGTGCGTCATGTCATGCTTGCAAGACGGCTGCCGAGCGAAGAGGCGGCGAACTGCCTATTGTGCGCGCACCGACCGGGTAGGGG
>Ga0209357_1000626_pt1 | contig 14159 bp, 14 predicted proteins | sample LauGreFBDMM110SD_2_FD_187573 | JGI IMG/M metagenome (GOLD analysis project Ga0209357, IMG submission 187573) | Freshwater lake microbial communities from Lake Michigan, USA - Fa13.BD.MM110.SD (SPAdes) (version 3) | ecosystem: Environmental > Aquatic > Freshwater > Lake | place: Lake Michigan... | reverse complement strand
CTTTAGGGGCTTCAGCCTTGCCTTTAGGGGCTTCAGCCTTGCCTTTAGGGGCTTCAGCCTTGCCTTTAGGGGCTTCAGCCTTGCCTTTAGGGGCTTCAGACTTGCCTACGGGTGCTACTAAACCGGCTATCGATAGACCAAGCTTACGACAAAGCTCCATCTTGGAGAACTGACGAGCTTTGGTGACGGTCATACCCAATTTTTTGACAGCTTTATCCACGATTTCTTCCTTGGTCCACACATTGGGGTATTTTTTGGAAGTCCTAGAAGCGCATACTTTTTCCATTTTTTATATTTAACCAAAAATTGAAATATTTTTTAAATTTTCTAGGACCAATTGAATCGCTCAAGGTGAATGTGCAAAAAAAACCAACATTTTTTTTGTTTTTGTTCAAGCATTCTTTAATAATACACATTCAACAAAAGGAAAATGGAATTGATCCCCAAAGAAACTCTCCAAGCCATGTTGGAGAGAGAAGAAGGGCTACGCCACTCTCCCGACGTCTTGACGCGTATGGGAGCACTCCAAAAAAAAGGCTTGGATTGGATACCTGTCGCCGTGGAGGTCCAAGAACAAGTCGTCAGAGAATTTTTTCCAGACCCCGCTGCCAACACCGCGCTCCTCCTCTTCCAACTCCGTACCGCGTCCCGGCGATTTCCAGATCTTGCTCCCATTAGCGTCTACGTCCGAAACAATATCGCACGTCAGGGAACTCTCCAAGTAGGAGACGACGCCCCTTCTGATTTTTACCTCTCACAAGGCGGCGTCCTCTTTCCCTTCAAGGAGCTCATCACCGGACCAAAACCCGTTATCGTGCTTGCGGGAAGCTACACCTGAAATCCATTCCGGGGTCTTCTCCCTGATCTTCAGCAACTCCACACCGACTATGGAGACCGATGTGAGATCATCACCGTCTACATTAGCGAAGCTCACGCTACAGATGTATGGCCGGTAGGAGAAGGACTCGGAATTACCCGACACAAGACGCAGCAAGAACGAGAATTGGTGGCGACTCGATTTGCCCAGGAAAACGACTACAAGGGACGTGTGTTTTGTGATTTGGTGGAAGAAAAAAAAAAAGACCCTTTTGAATCCTACTACGCGGCATGGCCTACCCGTTTTTATGTGATTCATCAAGGAAAGATGGGCTTTATTGCTCAACCCGAGTCGGCGACCTACGAGTTGGATGGATTGCGAGAAACACTGGATAATATTCTTTTGGTTTAGAAAAAGTCTCCAAAAAAAATCCATAATGACGGAAAATCTTGAAAATCCAATTTTTTCCTGAAACGGATTTGGAATCTTTTAAAAAACAAGAGAAGAAAATTCAGCCAGCAAAAAGTCAACATCACAGCGCTCCCTGGGATTCGGTTGAAAACATTTTTGAATCGTGAGGGGAAGATCAAAAATACGATTTTTTAAAAAATGAGAATAACCTTCAAAAGTAGGCTTAGAAATGGGATAAAAATCAAAAAAACAAAGACAATAAATGACACCCAACGCCCAGACATCTTTTTTTCCAAATTCATACTCTTCCACATAACCAAGACACTCTGGAGGCATATAGTTTATAGTCCCAGAACGCCGATTAGTTTCATTTTCACCATGTTGAAAACTTGTCATTTCAAAATCGATAATAAATAGTTTTTTAGAGGGATCGACGAGACAATTTTCAAGTTTAAGATCATTATGTTCCATACCATGTAGATGCATTACCTTGACCCCACTTAGCAACTGGTGATACAAATCAAATAGTAGAGAACGATCAAAAATTTTATAATTTACGACATGAAAAAGATCATACTCGATATAAGGTAAAATCAATGTTAAAGAAGAATAGTTATAAATTATAGGACGTAGGACAAAATCCTTGGATCCAAGAATGAGATAAACCCTGATCTCATTATTAAAAGATTCCCGGGTGTGAAATTTTTTTTGTACCACCATTTCATTGTTATGGGCTATATAGGTAATTTTTGGTTTTTTTGCAATTGGAATAGGTATTAATTTACTGGTAGAGTTACCCATTTTTTTTTAATCAATATATCTATATATAGCGATTAAAAAAAGTTTTGAATCATCTTCCCGTCCCAACAGTCTTAAAGGTTGACAACTGTTAAATGACTAAAAATTTTTGACCAAAGCATCAATCTTGTCATAAAAATCTTGGAGACTAGAACTGTTCTCAATATAGTAGTCAGTGCCAGTGATTAGAAGTTTTTCCGATTCGTGGGAATCTTTTTTTTCAAGATTGGGTCTATCGACACGTATCAAAATACCTCCATATTTTTTGATGAGATCGGCCTCGTTTTGGAAACGTACATCGGAGCATACCCTGTTTATTGTTTTTTCTTTTTTGTCATTATCCTTTAAAAATCGAATCTCAAACTGTTTAATCCAAAAATCCTTATCAAAGTGATTTCTAAAAAGATCCGTACCAATCTTTTGAAATATTTCACGGGGAGTCAGATCCCAATAGGGGATTTTAATCTCTTTATGATACGGATCGGAAAGTTGTTCTTCTTGTAAATGAAAAAGATAACGACTAATCTCTTTAAGAGGTTCAGCGTATGTAATTTTTGTAAATTCATAATGTTTTACAAGATAGTCGGCAAATGTATCTTTACCAGTATATTTGTTACCAATAATACCTATAAGCATTTTTTTTTATTGGATAATAAAACACCAAGATTTCATTTTTTAATTTTATTTTTTTTTAAATAAAATGATTGAATTCCCGTTTGTAATCCATAACAATAAAAAATCCAAAAACGGACTCTACTCTTTTTATTCCACCAAAAAACCCGAGCCCACCGCAACTCCTATACCAGCTTTATCACCTACCACTCCCGTTCCAGCTCAACAGGAAATTATTTCCAATAAAAACGCGCTCTTGACAGAAGAAACCAACGATTTTATTTCCAAGATTAGTGATCAAGAAAGCGAATGTGTTTCCAAAACACAAAAGTTCAATATTGAAACGGAGACAAATCCCACGGTGGATCGATTTCGTTTTTTTATGAAGAAAAAGGAATCCTTTCCAAAATACAAACTTGAAAAGGTTCAAGATAATGAATCTGAACGCGTCCAGTACAAATTGGTCAAGGAAGAAACCACCACAAATGAAACATTAAATGATGAAAGCGATGTTTCAGCGGTACCTGGTGAAATTAACGATAAACAACAACCACCTCATAAATATAGACTTGAAAAATATCAAGATTCTGATGGAGAATTAAAATTTAAACTCCAAAAGGTTCAAGGTGCTCAGCAGCCACAACAACCGCAGCCACAACAAAATAATGTAAAAGTGGTTCAAAATAAGAAACGCTATAAACTCGACAAGTTTATTAATGATGATGGAATTATTAAATATACACTCAAAGAATATGATAATGAAATTCTAGATGAAATTCCTCCTTCCTCTCAATCTTATCAAGATGAAATAGAGGAGAGCATAAGCGTGGAAAAATTTCAACAATTCCAATCTTTCCAAAATATGATTTATAGCAACAAGGTAGAAATTCATAGTTTTCCCTTGGGAAAAGAATCTAGTTTCTTAATTGGAGACGGTAGACTTTTTGGGCAAAAGAGTTTTTGCGCCCAAAAAGTCATTGAGAATTCTTATTATCTCAATAATTCCAATTTTTTGGATTCCATCAATATCAAACTCTTGTCCCAAAATCTAAATCAGAAAACAGAATTAAGTCTAGGGTTGTATATTTTAGAGGTAAATTCTACAACATTTACCAAGATTCAACAAATTTCTCTCGGAGAATTCGAACAAAATATGGGAAAAGTTTCTACCAAAACACTAGAATTCAAAACACCAAAAAAGGGATGCTTTTTAGTATCCATTTTAGATGTAAAGACACTAGAAAACAAAAAACTGGAAGGAAGTCTTTTGATCGATTACAATATCTACATTACCAAACAGAGGATGAACAAGGATAGGGAAATCACACTTTGTAAAATGAACGAAACTTTATCCATTCACTAATTATGTGCAATAGTAAGCGGAGGCTTTGGGGTAGTTTGCCTTTTGAAAAGTCCTCACAGCGGTCCAAACGGCATTGGTAGTGCTGTAGGATTTAGAATTAGAGCACTGGTAACAGCTGGAACCATTGGTAGGGTACCAAGTGCCAACGGGGGGCGAAGTCGCGTAGGGGTCAAGGCAGCAACCATACAGACAGTTGGGGCTGTTGGCGTATTTCTTGGCGATGACGCTGAAATCGCAGCTTTCACATTGATCAGCGTCGGCAAGTGAAACATCACCACAGCAGCTGGCTCGGCAACGGGACTTGGTGCAAAAAGCATTTTGGTAGGATTGGTTATTGGCGGCTACAATTTGAGCAGCAAGGGCGTTGCAGTAAGCAAGACCGGCGTAAACTTCATTACTGGTGCTAGGAAAACATTCAATAGCGGGACTGTGGAAACAATCGACTGACATCTCTAACTCTAGGAAATATTTTTTTTTTTTTAAATTTTTGCGAGACAGGAAAAATTATCTTTTTCAAATCGGATGTTTTTAATCTCGACTCGTAAAATTTGCCCTTTTTTAATATTTTTTTGTGGATCTGTCTTGTGAACCAAATAGAGGGCTGAGAAATCCTGTTGAAGAGTCCAATCATCACAGCTCTGTATAGGAATAAGCACCTTGATTTTTTCAAAACCTCCAAAAATACCATGATTAAATACAAAATCAACTTGAATATCCAAAAAATCACCAATTTTTGGAATATAACATTGCACCAACGCAATCACAGAAAAATAGACATTGGGAATCATTTTCATAATCTCTTCATTCACAATCTCTTTTATTCCCACTACCTTTCTAATATAACCCTTGTTTTTTAGACACGTGTTTTCAAAATTTTTTCTGACAATCTCCATGAGCTTTTCTTTATAGTTTTTGTCCAACTTGTCGGGTTCTAAAGAAACTCTCGTCTCGATTTCTTCTTGGCTAAAAATATCCGCATTCATTTTTTTCTTGTCTGGTCATCAAGAAAAAAACATTTATTCATTTTTTATCCATTTGGATGGAAATTTTTTTCAATAGTTCCAATAAAAATTCCTTCATTTCCTGGTTTTCGTTTTTCATATTCTACTATTTAGCAAAAATTTTTTAATAGATTAAAAAATTTTTATCATCGACTCCCCCATCCCAAAAAACTAGGCCGTACACGCCGCACAATCAAGTTCCTTTTCCTTCTCCGCGTCCAACGCAAAGTTCTGGGCGCTCATTGGTGCTCGTGTACGTAAATAATAACAACCCGTTTTTAATTGTTTTTTCCACCCGTAAAAGTGAATCTTGGTCAGGATCGATAGATCGGGTTTGGGCATGTAGATATTAAAACTCTGGCTCTGATCGATAAACATTTGCCGATCGGCCGCCATTTCAATCAAGTGTTTCTGGGGAATCTCCCACACCGTCCGAAACACATTCTTGATGGATTTGGGGATATTCAAACTCAATACGCTTCCCTTGTCCAGCGTCAGAGACTGAATATTATTTTCGTTCCAACAGTTGGCCGCTTTTAGAATTCTGACCAAGTGTTTATTAATCACATAAAATTCACCCGCCAGGGTTCGACGCAAATAAAAATTACTCGTGAGCGGTTCAAATGATTCCGTATTTCCCATAATCTGAGAGGTGCTGGCGGTTGGCATGGGCGCGATCAAAAGAGAGTTACGGACTCCACCCTCGATAATCTTTTGACGGAGTCCATCCCAATCATATTCGGAGGACAGGTGTTTTTCCGCCGAAAACTGGTCAAAATTTTCAAAGTGTAAAAGTCCCCTTGATAGGGGAGAACCCTGGAAACTATCATAGGGACCGTTTTTTAGCGCAATCTGATGGGACTTGCGGAGCGCGTAGTAATATATCGTTTCGAAAATCTTTCGATTCAGTTCCCTCGAAAATTCCGAATCATACGGCTCCAAAAATTGCATAAACGTGTCGGCTAATCCCTGAACCCCAATCCCTACCGGACGGTTCTTGAAATTGCTACGTGCGCACTCCTCCAAAGGATACTGATTCTTATCAATCACAATATTGAGATTCTCTACCAGGGTTTCCACAATATACCCCAGCTTTTCAAAATCAAATTCAGGACACAGATACTGTTCCCAAGTTTCTTTGAATCCACCAATCAGTTTGTCGTCGTAGTACACGATGGGAAAGGTGGATTGACCAGAAAAATTAATCCTCTGTTTTTCATTCTCGTCCTGCATCTCGTCCGACGAGGTTTTGTAAGTAAAGGGAATTTTTTTCTCCACAAGGGTGTTTTTCAACAGCTGACAATAGAAACAATCGTCCTTTCCATAGATCCAAAACGCTTTGGTAGGGAGTTCCCTCTCACGCACACAAGAAATGATCGAAATAGACGCCAAATTACAGACCGCATACTCCTTCTCATCGCTGTACTCGATAATCTCACAACAAAGATTAGAACTACGAATAGTTCCCAAATTTTGTTGATTACTAAAACGATTACACGTATCCTTGTACAAAATATAGGGAGTTCCTGTTTCTACTTGGGACTTGAGGATCTCCATCCAGAGCTCACGTGCCTTGATTTTACGGATAAATTTATTCTCGGAAATATATTGAGCGTACAGGTCCTCAAATTTCTTTCCCCAGACCTTGGAAAGCCCAGGGCTCTCGTTTTCCGACATGAGGTACCAATCGTCATCTCTTTCGACTCGGCGCATAAATTCATCGGGAATCCACAACCCAAAAAAGAGATCCCTCGCGCGTTCCTCCTCGCTGCCAATATTTCGTCTGGCAAACACAAAATCAAAAATGTCACTGTGCCAAGGCTCGATATACATCGCAAACGCTCCCTTTCGTTTTCCACCGCCATTATGAGCTAGACCCAACATTGTTTGATAGTTGTGGTTCTGTTCTACCTCCAAATCATAGAGCATCATACGCTTGTCGGGGACACTTTTTATCGAAAGAACTTTGCCATATCCATCCATGATTCCTATCCTGTACCTCATGAAAAAAATCTTGGAGAAAACCGTGTTGACGGTCAAAAGATCCGCTTCAGTACGACGATACGTAAATCCATGATAAAATTGCTTCATCTTGGGTAAAGGTGTCATCATCATTTCCGAGGGGAAATCTTTACGACTCAACAACTCAAAATCAATTGCCGAGAGGGGTTCCTTATAGTTGGTGAGATTCAGTGAAAAGATGAATCTCTGTTGACAGTTTTCTACTTTTCGAATTTCCAATGCGGTTTTATAATATCGACTCAAAAACATTTCCACACTCGAATAAAAAGCGTGATCCGTGTCCATGGTGATTTCAAATACCATATTCGCAAGACATCGTAGATTCGCGTACAAGAAACCCAATGCGAGACACTCTTCTTCAAAATAGGGTACATCTTTGGCCACGGGTTGTATATAGACGCTCCCAAAACCAAACCCAGCATTTTCCAATGAGGAAAAGGATTTTTCTTGTGTGCCAGGCTTATACCATAACATGTCGTGTTTAGTCGTCATGTGATATTGAACAATATCTTTCCAAGGGGTCATCATGCGGATCTCGACAATATCCTGATCCACCACATGGACAAGCTTTTTAAGAACTTTTCGAAAGGTTCCATCACGTGTCAATACCGAATCCGTATTCGCGTCAATTTGGGATAAGGGAACGATTCCTCTCAACGTTGCGATAAGCGTCGACCCTTCAAAACACTGGTCGATATATCTTCCTGTATCATTGTAGACACGGAGCATGGGCATGATACCATTCGAAAATCCATTGGTACCATAGATGTACGACTTTTTACCTCGAATATTGGAAATGTGGATCCCTAATCCACCCGCGTGTTTGGAAATGACCGCGGCGTCGCTAATTGTTTTAAAAATACCCTTGACCGAATCCTCGGTCCCCACAAGAAAACAACTTGCCATCTGGGGATTCACAAGACCCGCGTGGAAAAGAGTAGGAGTAGCATGTGTGGCCTCGCCCTGACGTAGCATGGAAAAACTCTTGCGAACCCTTTCAAAATCACCCATGTGCAAAAAGAGCGCGATCCTGAACCACATGTGATCCAATCTCTCCTTGACACCCTCATGGTTCCGAATCAAATAGGAGCGATAGAGGGTCTTCCAACCAAAAAAAGTTAAATCAAAAGGAGTCGTATGCGCTACACACTCTTGAAAAAGAATTTCGATTTCTTTGGCGTTTCCCATGATGAACGAATAAAACTCGGAATGAATCAGTGGCTTCATACGACCCGTCACATCCTTGTTCTTTTGAATCTCTTGGATCGTTTCTACAAACGAGGGAGAGGTGGTTGATTCGTGTTGCTCTAGCGAAAGACGAAGCGCATACTTGTCGTATTCTAGAAAAATGTGGGATCGCGAGGTTAGATATTGAATATACGTGTCATAATAAACCTGTCGATCTTCGATTTTATCAGGGAGTTTGCTATTCATGTCAAATTTCAATTCTTCACTGAATTGATGAAAGATGGACTGGCTATTCATTTTCTGAAATGTTTATTTTTAAGAGAGGGTTTCATTTTTTAAGTTGTGAGGACTGAAATTTTTAATCGTAATTGAAGGATCAAATCATAGAGGATTCGTATTCCTTCAACTAAAAGTTCGAGTGGGTTTGACTTTTCACCCAAAAACGTCGTGGCGTTATGGTAGACCTTTTCCATTTCCAAGGAATCGCACTCTTTTAAAAATATTAAAAGAGCTATAAAAATATTCAAAAGCTGTGGCCCTGGTACAACATTACCCACCAAAAATTCAACATCCAAGATGGATTCGATATAGGGTGCTCCACCCTCGTTGAGAAAAGGGTGTTTCAATTCCAACAAAAAATTCTTGATTTCAAGAATCGTTTTGTAAAGTATTTTTTCTTTTTTTGTACCCCCCAAAGCGACCTCCTCGCGGAATCTATCCCAAAATGCCCTGTCCATGGTTTCAATGATCCTCTTGATTTCTTGTTCGCGTTTGCCAATCTTGAATTCATTATAGTCTTGTTCGGCACTCAACGTTTTGACGTGAATTTGAAGCGAACGTATCGTTTTTTCTATCCCTTGGAGGTCTTCCGTAGTTTCATCTAGGTGAAGCTGGAAACATTCGAGTTCGTACAACTGGGTAAACAGATTTTTTTTAAGGGTTTTCAAATCTTGATCGCTATATTCTTCCATTCGTGTTAAAAATTCTCGTACAGCGTGGGACTCGACGCGTCCGTTACCCTTGAAAAATTCCAAAAGAACCTCTCTAGCAGTGCCGGCAAGTGATTCTGGGATCTCCATTTCTTGATAGAATCGATAGACCATGGGAACCAAAAAAAGCGTCTTGATCTGTTTTTTGGTCAGATTACCGAGGACGAGTTCCGGGTGATCTTTTCGAAACTGGATGGATTTTTTTTTCATGGAATCAAAATTTTGATTTTTTTCTTCCGCCATGATTTCTGTATAATATGTTTTTAAAAGATCAGACATTCTTTTTACTATAAGGAATTCGGAAAAGACGAAAAAAAAAATTATTTTTTTATAAAAAAAATGCAAGCCAACGAGTATGAAATCAATGATTCTTTTCGTTCCTCCTATACACCCCTCGGGCAAACTTGGTGCGGGAAGAATATCCCCAAGGTAAAATTCGATACCTACAATCCTCCTCTTCACTATCCGAGAAACTGTCCTGCTAACTGGGACGCGATGATCAATCAATCTCCCCAGATGGGCGTTCAGATCGTTCAGGAGACGGCGAATTTTGGCTATAACGCCCTAACCCACAACGCCCCCGCGTCCTCTTCTGGATATTTCAACTACATGCCCGCCTACAACAACGACCAATGTGGTTACAATCCCCGATTCCGCAAGTGTGATGGAACTTTTGTAAAGCTTGACAGGACTCCTCCCGCGTCGTCGGTGGTAATCCCTAATACGATGGAGGGGTACAGGACAACACCTACCACTAAAACCTTGACGCTCAAGAATATTAGTGGTCAGGATATAGGTCTTAGTTTTCGTGCCGCGAATGGATCTAAAAAAACTAGAGATGATTCACATGGATGTCTAACTATCAATGATGGACTCGATCAACTTCAGATTTCGATCAACGGTTCGCCTAAAGGTAGTCTATTACAGTTTGGATGTAATTCTTCCTCTCTAGATTGCGTAGATTCCAAAAACAGATTAAAACAAGTAACCTTTCCTTGTGGAAATCCCAATATTAATACAACCTGCCCTACAGACTACCCCAAGCAACGCGCAAGTTATGATTGTGATCCATCAAATTTCGCAAACAAGCTAAACTTTCCTCAAGGGTCTACTATACAAATTACTTCAAACGGAAATACGGAAAATATAGTATTGATGGATGGGATCGGAAAAACCAATAACAAGAATCTTTTATTTATAATGGCAAAATTTTCTGCCGATCAAGTTGAATTTCATAATAATGGCCAGTCCGTATCGGACGATTTTAGAACAAGTACTACAGGAACTGGACCCACTCTGAGTGTCAGTGTTCTTCCTCCACCATTACCGCCTACACCAACTCCAACACCTGGGAATAGTTATTATTACAGTCGTTGAGTAGTCTTGTCGAATATCAATTAAAAATTTTTATTTAAAAAAACCTTTTTTATAATAAAAAGTACATACCCCTTGCCCCTATAGCTCAGTGGTTAGAGCGTCAGCTTAGTAAGCTGAAGGTCCTGAGTTCAATCCTCAGTGGGGGCTACACAAAATAATTATTTTGATATTTCAAAACCATATCAAAATGAAACTCGTCGTGATTGGAAATCGTGATTATCAAGACTAGCACTACGTTAGTTTATAACTAAATAAACAAATTGAATATTGTAATGTGTAGCTCCATGGGAACTCTTTTCGAGTTGACGTTTCTAACAAGCGTTTGGTTTTCAGAATCCTCGACCAATAAGCAATAGGTGAAACCTTTTGGGTGTTATTGGAGCACTTTGGTTCATCCCCAATATTATTTTCTTGGAACACAATGAATATTTTGATTTGAAATGTATAATTCATACATTTCAAATAATCAACTTGATTCATAAAACATTTAACAGTTATCACACTCCAAAGGAACAAAACATGGTATCGATATGGCGAAAAAATTAGGGATTGGATTAAAAATCGCTGGATTCAGCTCGAATACGTCCCCAACATCCAATCCCAATACATGAACAAGTGTCCATAATTACATTTTAGATATTGATGATGTCGATGATGATCTTGGGCCGTTCCAAAACCAATCTTTTGAAACAAAAAATCCCAGGGATGGTGATATTCGCAGTGAATCAGCATTAACCAGCTCGAATAGATCGTTCCAAACACCATGTACGACCATACATTCGCGTGAACAATCCTGGAAGTGATCCAGAGCGGTATAATCACCATTAGGATTGTATCTCCAATACTACCACTAAACGCGTCTAATAGTTTGGGGTATCGATAGCGATGATGTTGTTGGTGGAAATTTTGATATAATCTTGAAAACATGTGCTGGCACCGATGAGTACAATATTGTAAAAAATCTTGTATCAAGAGCTGATACGCTATCAGACTCCACTGAACCCCACCCTCCCAAGAATAGTAAGAAGCTGGCATTCCTATCCCTAGATACGTGACACTTAAATATAATCCGAGTAAAAAAAGACCTTCTACATTACAAACGTGTTTTTGGAGGGCGCCATAAAAAGATTGAAAAAAAGAAGGAAAAAAAGGCAGAGACAACTCCTCGCCCTTGATTGGTTTTAAATACGATCTTGCAACAACATAATAAAGAATAACGATAATTTGCCCGCCAAGGACACAAGCTAGTCCTAAAAGGAGTCCCCAGAGTTTAAGATTCATTTTTGATTATTTCTATTTGGGGTTTTATCCAATCAATTTTTTAACCCGCAAGCTATCCTATATAATTTTCAAGAGCGGAACGTCCACCCATGAGAACCACCAACAAGAAACCAATAAAAATAGCACCAATGTTGGCCACCAGAGGGTAGTTGGGAAAGAAATAAATGTCCACCATGGAATATCCACCTTTCCAGAAATAGACAATCCCCGCCGCGATTACAAAAATCCGAAACCAGTAAAAGGGATGATTTTTGGAGGTGGACGCCTTGGGAACGACGATTTTTCCAAATCGATACAGAAGAGCAAAAATCAGAATAATAATGGTGAATAGATTAAACCAAGAAAAGATATTTTTCCGAATGGTTTGAGGATTCTGTGTAGACGTATAGTCTTCTTGTTGAATTAGATCCAAATTCATTTTTTTTATAACAAGGAAAAAATCTAGAATAATTTTTAATTTATTTTGTTTAGATAGAGTTTGATCATGAATTACGAATCAATGTCCTGTTCTGATCTCCGAAAAGAGTGCCAGAGGAGACTAATTAAAGGAGTTTCCAAAAGCTCAAAAAAGGATCTTATTTTTACCCTTAAATGTAACGATACATTTGGTTTCAAGATCTCACTCAAGAATCCAGGATGCACGTGGGAACGAATGATTGAGCTCGATCCTCTCGTTCTTCATATTAAAAGCGTAGAAAACCTTCTCAATCATTTAAAAGGAATCGAGACGACGACCAACAAAATTTCAGTATCAAGACTACAGTCCATTAATAACAATAATAATAACCATAAAAAACTATTCATTTATGACGGAAGAGCGATTTTTTCTCCACTTTTAGATGAATTGGACGAGATTTCTGAACCCGTACGCACAACGCCTAGTAATAAAGAAAAATTTCATATAACTCTTGATCGTGAGTATGAAAATTTAAACATTGGAGACATTACTCTTGAAAAGCTTATTCATCTTGGAAACGCGTATACTCCCATTATGAAAGATCGTTTTGCGTTTGACTATGAAAAATTACATCAATTGGTTCCCTATCTTGAGGAACTTGATTCCTACATTGGTTGGGACGCGGTGAAACAAAAAATTGTTTCTATACTGATTCCTATCCTGCTTCATCTCGATACAGAAAAAGCCATGACGCATACTGTCATTATGGGACCTCCAGGTGTTGGCAAGACAACATTAGGGATCATTCTTTCCAAGATCTATGGTGTGTGTGGACTTATTGAAAATCCCAAAGGGAGTTTCAAGGTGTTTCGAAAGAGTGATCTTATTGGAGAGTTTCTTGGACAGACGGCAATTAAAACCCAGAAAGCGATCGACTCGAGTCTTGGGGGAGTCATGTTTATTGATGAGGCGTATTCCCTTGGAGTTTCCAATCCAGACGGAAATGGCGCATCGTACGCCAAAGAGTGTATCGATACCATCAATCAGAATCTAACCGAAAACGCGGGAAAATTTATTTGTATCATTGCGGGTTATGAAGATTTGCTCAAAAAACAGTTTTTTTCCATCAACTATGGCCTCGAGAGACGATTCCCAATTAGTTTCAGGATTGATAAATACAGTGCCGACGATTTGACCAAGATTCTTTTTAAAAAAGTCTTGGAAGAAGAATACGAAATTACGACTTCCCACAAGAAAATCGATACCTTTGTTACCAAACACTATAAAGCATTTAGTTTTTATGCGGGCGATATAGAAAACCTGATTCAGTTTGTCAAAAGAAGACACGCGTTGGCGATTTTTGGCAAAGGACCCGAGCTGCGTAAAAAACTCACGTTGGAAAACTTTGATCAGGGGTTTTTGGATTTTGTCGAGAATAAAAGCAAAAAAGAATCAGAAGACGCACCTCCGCTCGCATTATTGAGCATGTATATTTAATTTTTGGATTTTTCAAATCTATAAATTAAATACTTGGGGTAGTAAAAAACAATTATTTTTTCTCATTACTAAATAATGAGAAAAATAAAAATAATTGTTTTAGATGATGATCAACCTTTTTCAAGTTACGATCCAGTCACAAAAAAATATAATGGTCTTTTTTTCAATATTTGGAATAAAATTTCAAAAAATCTAAATTACGAATTTGAATACTCAACTTCATCCAATGACCAACACGAGGAAGATTTGATGGCAATGGTTCAAAAAAATGAGTATGACATGGCAGTCGGGAGGTTTACCGTAACCAATAAATCATTGACAAAAGTTAATTTTTCAAGACCACTTCATATAGGTTCTTGGTATGTTTACAAAAAAAATAAAGACAGTTTTTTTGGAATTATATTTA